>JACKQG010000552.1_pt1 | contig 54552 bp, 57 predicted proteins | sample 8237621 | NCBI WGS metagenome assembly JACKQG01 (sample SAMN15677084, study PRJNA649215) | marine metagenome | biome: marine; feature: Black Sea; material: saline water; isolation source: suspended particulate matter (SPM) from the Black Sea western gyre | collected 2013-06-09/2013-06-10 | depth... | reverse complement strand
GTTGATACCTGGAATGACTGTAACGGTTCCTTATAGGGTTTTAATAAGTCCATGGCATTGGGAATTGAGGTATTGTGCACCTGGAGCCAGGGATTAATATTTTCCGGTTTTAATATAACGGGCATCCGGTGATGAATATGTTCTACCCCCGGTGCCGGGGTTGTGGTAATAACGGTATAGCTGTAAATACTTTCATCTGACTCGTTTTTCCAGATGTCCCAGAGTCCTGCCATGGGCAAGAGTTTATTATCCGGATGGTGAATATAGAATGGTATTGATTTGCTGGAAGTCCGCTTCCATTCATAGTAGCCATCTGTGATGACCACACATCTTTTTCTGGGAACAAGGTTCTGAAAAGAGGGTTTCTGCAACAGTGTTTCTGATCGGGCATTAATCAACTTTGATCCCATGGCTGCGTCCTTTGACCAATTGGGAATTAATCCCCATTTCATGGGCTTCACCCGACGGCCCATATGGTCAATCATTATAGGGGATAACTGGGTGGGGGCAATATTAAAACTGGGTGAAAAGAGATCTTGATCTTGCCATTCTTCGATGGCCATTTCTTCAATGATGGACTGGATGTCCCGGGTGAGTGTTTTACGTCCGCACATGGTGGAATTTACAAAGAAAAGTGGGCACACAGGGATTCCCCGCCAGCCCTCCCGTTGGTCGGGAGCGGGCTGGGAACCTTAATTGAATTAATTCTACATTTGTATTTTTGCAAAACCGAGTGGGCCCACCGGGATTCCCCGCCAGCCCTCCCGTTGGTCGGGAGCGGGCTGGGAACCTTAATTGAATTAATTCTACATTTGTATTTTTGCAAAACCGAGTGGGCCCACCGGGATTCGAACCTGGAACCTACGCATTATGAGTGCGGTGCTCTAACCGTTGAGCTATGGGCCCAAAAAGGACGAGGAATTTAAGGTTTTATTTTTAAGTCTTTAACTTTTTTACCAAATCCTGTTTTATAATATTTCTCCCTTCGCCTTGCAGACATTCGATCCTTGAATTCTTCAGTTAAAAGCAAATCAAAAGGTGCATAACTTTTGGTCGATTTGACTTTTTTCCCATTATGTGCTTTAAATCGACTATTTATATCTGAAGAAATACCAACATAATACCAATTCTTTAATTTGGATTTTAATATGTAAACATAATATTTCATTTTTTTATTGCTCCCCACCTGCCCGCCTGAAAGTCGAGGGTGGGCGGGTAACCTTTTGAGCTACCTGCCAGACCTTGATTGAAAATCAAGCTGTCTGGTGGGCCCAAAAAGGACGAGGAATTTAAGGTTTTATTTTTAAGTCTTTAACTTTTTTCATCCAAACTTTTTTACCAAATCCTGTTTTATAATATTTCTCCCTTCGCCTTGCAGACATTCGATCCTTGAATTCTTCAGTTAAAAGCAAATCAAAAGGTGCATAACTTTTGGTCGATTTGACTTTTTTCACACCTAATTATTACACAGAACAAAACAAACCTCTAATTACTAGCCCCTTCTATCCTTTCGAGATCTCCCCCATATAGGAGCGACTATAATTGCTGGATAAATTTCGGGCGTAAAGAGATTAAAAATAATTAATTCAATTTATTCTTTACTTCTTCTAAAATGGACTTAAACCGATCTGTATCATTAAAAATGTTAAATTGGTCTGTTTCAACAATCATGACGGGGATTTCCTTTAATTTTTCAATCCACTGATCATAGGCGACATTCAATTGGTGTAAATATTCCGGATCAATTGAATTTTCATAATCTCGACCGCGGGAGTGAATTCGCGTTTGAAGTGTATCTGTGGATGCTTTCAAGTATATAATTAAATTTGGCTTTCGTAAGTAACTGGTCATAATGCTGAATAGGTTTTGATAATTTTCCCAATCGCGATCATCCATTCGGCCCATTTCATGAAGATTCCTGGCAAATATTTCTACATCTTCATAAATAGTCCGATCTTGAACCACACCATCATCTAATTCCAATATTTCTTTCTGAGCTTTAAACCGGTGATGTAAAAAATAAATCTGCAGATTGAAACTCCAGCGTTTCATATCTCCATAAAAATCACTGAGGTATGGATTATCAGCCACAGATTCATAAAAAGGAGACCAGCCAAAAGCATCGGCCATTTTTTTTGTAAATGTTGTTTTACCTACACCGATATTTCCGGCAAGACCAATGAATGATTTTTTTTTCATTTATTTATAGACTTCCCATGTTGTTTCAATCAATGATTTCAACCCGGAATGATTTGCTTTCCAATCCAATTGGTCAAATGCCAATGATGTACCCGCATATAATTCAGCAGGATCACCCGGGCGACGGTCTACAATATTATATGGAATTTCTTTATTAGAAACTTTTTTTGTTTCATGAATAATATCCAAAACGGAATGGCTTTCTCCCGTGGCCAGATTTACCGTAATACTGTCATTGTCATTTAAATATTCAATGGCCTTTACGTGGGCTGATGCTAAATCGGTTACATGAATATAATCCCGGACACCGGTCCCGTCTGCGGTATCATAATCATCACCAAATACATCCATTTTTTCTCGCCTTCCTGAAGCCACTTCCATCACAATGGGAATTAAATTTGCCGGATTCTTTTCCAGAAATTTAATCCTTCCTTCAGGATCATACCCCGCAGCATTAAAATAACGTAATGCGGCGAACTTTAATCCTTTCAATTCGCCATACCATTTTAAAATACGTTCAATTTCCAGTTTGGTAAATCCATAATAGTTAATGGGTTCGAGAGGATGGTTTTCATCAATGGGTAAAAATTTTGGATAACCGTATACGGCAGCTGTAGAAGAAAAAATAAATTTATCCACTTTATTCGTTATCATTGCGTTAAGTAAAGAAATTGTGCCCGCAATATTATTGTGGGAATACTTCCCCGGGTCTACCATGGATTCTCCCGCTGCTTTGAATGCGGCTAAATGAATTACAGCATCCACCCCATTTAATGCAGTAGCTACATCATTATTGTTTAAGGTTGATCCTTGAATAAACTGGGCACGACCATCCACAGCATTTCTATTTCCGGACGAAAGATCGTCTAATACCACTACACTGTACCCACTCTCACATAATGTTAATACCACATGAGATCCGATATATCCGGCGCCACCTGTCACTAAAATTTTCATTTATAAATTCCTTTTTTCATGTGCAGTATTTTGCAAAGAATTCTTATTCCTTTTTTGGAATAATTCGTCGCTCAATAACTTCTCCTTTGCTGTTAATTTGGGATATGATTTTTTCTGCATCATCTGGATATTCATACATGATCGCATTTTTCATAATTCCATTTTCATTGTAATACGTAAAGCGCGTCGGTTTTCTATTTTCTCCAAATCTGACTATATGGCTACCCACTAAAGTTGAATCCGCTCGATAATATTTAGACTTTAAGCCATTTTTCCCATAGTTAAACTCATAAAAATAATACAAGTTTTCGTATTGATCGAATACTTTCACCCCCCGCGTGATCCCTTGATTGTTTATTTGATACCTGGCCATCCATCCGGGACGAATGGTACTCAAATCCGGGGCAAATAATTCATGATTCAATTCTGACAAATTTCGATTCGAATAAAATTCAATATCATATTCAGAAGATTTTCCCTCATCATCCCAGCGCATATGATAGGTCCATAAAATCTTTCCGTGGCGGTTAAAATAATCCACATCTTGGACTAATCCTTTATTGTCCAAGGTTGCTCGATAGTGGGGGGCGCCTCTTGCATCCTTTTTGGTTATCCCCTCCAGTAATTCTTGTTTTTTCGGATTCCATTTTTGGTAATACAATTTCAATTTTGCAGGTGATTTTACCTTTTTGCGTCTCCCTTTGTCCCAGTTGGCAGGGATAAATTCTACAGTCTTCAATTCTCCCGATGGATAGTATACTGCCCGAAAATGAGCTTCATTTTTTTTTACGGATTCTTTGGGTTTTCCCATAAGAATATTGGTTCTCATTAAATCGGTGGAGAAAATCTTTACGGTTGAATCTGCTTGGCTGAGCCCGGTGCCTGCCAACAATAAGATTAATACATATAATTTCACTTACATCAATCCCCAGGCAATGAGACTGAATACGGTAAAGACCATACCCAACCCTACCCAACGACTACTGGATAGTTTTCGCTCATATTCCATCGCTTCCGCTTCTATAGATCGATAACTAAGCACGACTCGAATTGTTTTTCCTTCTTCCACTAATACATCCTGACGTGCCAATTTTATCATATCCCGCATTTTTCTGTTTTGAGCAATTGAACGCGTACTCACGGTTAACTCCGGCGGAAAATAACTCACTTGGTGCCATCCTGGTGCTACCTGAACCGGATCTTTCACGGGTGAAGCACCGACTTGAATTCCATCCACAAAAATGGGAATCCCCTCTGTATCACAAAAAATATGAATCGCCGTGATCGGAGTAGGCTTTTCATTCCAATCAATTTCCTGGGAAACTAAAAATGTACTCAAAAAGATAAATGTTACAATTCTAACCATTGATTTCCTTTTGCAATTGGACCACTTCCATCATCAGTTCTATTGCATCTTCGCCTTCTGCTTCTTTTTCACGAATTTTAATTCTAAGACCACGGATCTTTTCTTTAACGGAAACTTTGGATATTGTGTTTAAACATTCCTCTGCCATTTGAATGGGTTCCGTCAATTCATCTTCTTCCATCAGTATTCGACTGACTATTTCACGGTCTTCTGCTGCATCAAATGATGCAATAATTTCTGCTGGGTTTATATGCGCTTTTTTTATTAATAATTGAGCCAGCTTTTTTAACTGATCATTTTCCAATTGATTCATATCCAGTTTTTCTTTTATCAATTCTTTGGCTTCTGCATTGTCCCCTGCGAGTACTTTGATGATTCCCAATTCTGCTTTCGCATTAACAGTGGTAAATAATTGAGTGCTATTTTTGGATTCTTCCTGTTTTGAATATGATCGTTTTTTTCTGAGTTGCTGAGAAAACATATGGACCATTTGGTTTTCTTCCACGCCGCTCACCTGGGCCAATGTTTTAATGAAACCTTGCCGTATAATGGGATCAGGGATTCCGGCCGCTTCGGATAAAATTTCCTTAATGACATTGGATCGTTCAGAAGAAGATAATTCTTTAAACCCGGCGGTCTTTAAATGGAATCTTAACAATCCAGATGCCTTTTTAATTCCTATGGACTTGAATTCTTTTCCTCCATCTTTCTGAATCCAATCATCGGGGTCCATTCCGTCCGGTATTTCGATTATATGGGGCTCAACGCCGCCTTTCAGAAGAACGTATCCTGCCCTAAGGGCTGCTTTAATTCCAGCAGAATCGCCATCATAAGCCAAATATACTTTTGAAGAAAACCGGCGGATTTGCTGAACATGTTTTTCTGTGAATGCTGTACCGGAAACAGCTACAACATTTTTGATTCCTGCCTGAAATAGTTGAATCAAATCTGTATATCCTTCGACTAAAATGGCTGACTCACTCTTTCGAATATTATCCCGCGTTAGGTTTAATCCATAAAATATTTCACTTTTTCTGTACAGCGGTGTTTCCGGGGAATTCATATATTTTGCTGGATCATCTGTTCCAAATACACGGCCGCCAAAAGCAATTATTTTCCCCGATGCATTGGAAATGGGAAACATAATCCGGGAGCGAAACCGATCGTAAACATCATTGTTAGAAAAACCAAATAATCCGGATTTCTCTAAAACCTCCCGAGTATAATCCTTTGTTTTTACTGCATTCCATAAAAAAGACGAACCGGTAGGAGCAAAACCTACCTTAAACAATTTTAAGGATGCCTCACTTAATCCACGATCCAATAAATATTTTTTTGCTTCTTCACCGCGATTTGAAAAAAGCGCTTTATGATATAAATCCGTTGCCAATTGGTGAATCTCATATAAATGAGTAAAAAATTCTTTTGATTCATCTGTTCCTGTAAATTCAACGGGAACGCCAAATTGATCCCCCAACTGCTGGATGGCTTCCACAAAACTGATTTTCTCAAATTCCATAATAAAATTGACAGCATTTCCACCATTTCCACATCCAAAACAGTGATAAATACCCTTCTCTGGTGCCACACTGAATGAGGGTGTTTTTTCGTTGTGAAAAGGACATAATCCGAAAAAGTTTCGTCCACGCTTTTTTAAATCAACATGGCGGGAAACTACATCCAAGATATCAGCAGTATCATGAATACGATCAATGGTTTCCTGGGGAATTCTAGCCACGATTATCTTCCATTGTATTTAAAAACTCCCGAATTGTTTTTTCACCTAATTCTACCGGATCACGCCAGTTGAATGTCTTGATTATTGATTTTCGAACATGAATCATTCGCTGGACCATCTTGGATTCACTCATGATAATATTTGAGGATTCACGATTGGGGAAAAGCTCCACCATCCAAAAAAACATCATGACAACCAATGCCCCTTTCATTAATCCAAAAACGGTGCCCATTACTCTATTGGCCCATTTTGTACTTTTAGACAAAAACAAAAAATGAATCAATTTTGTAACCACCCTGGCTATTAACAATACCCCGGAAAAAATGACAATGTAGCTTAACACAAAAAGAAGCCATACATCAACGGGTACCCATTCCATGAGGAAGGATCCTAAACCAACATATAAGCGGAGGGCAAATACCGAAGCTAATATGATCCCTAGCAGGCGACCCATTTCTTCAACCAATCCTCGTCGGAACCCAAGCAAGCCCATGGCAATGATGAAAAATATTCCTAAAGCGTCAATCATTCGTTTAGGTCTATCGGTTAAGACGCCCGATCCCTTCTGCCATCTGTAAATGTTGTCCATGATTTTGCTAAATTATAAATCATTCTTCCCGTTTTATCATAAGAATCAATTAAAGTAGTTAAATCAAAATCTCCCATGTTTTTACCATACAGATCGCGACACATTTCTAAACCAACAACTGTTTCAATTGGATTCGGCCATTGCGTCATCTAAATATTTATGAAACCCATATTTTTGATGTCGTTTCGCATACCCTTCAGCAATTAAACGGGGTACTGCTTTTGATGATCGACTTAATTGGTCCCTTAGGTCATATTTTTCTTCTGGGGGGAGTCTGGGTAAAACTTTTTTCATTACAAAAATACAGCCCTCATAGGAATTGTTATAAACATCTAAATCATGAAATGACTTTATGCCCAAAATCTGGCTTCCTTACCAAAAAACTTAACCGATTTAACCAAAAAGTTCGCTCACAAATTGTTGGGCTGTTTTTCCATCAATCAATCCTTTTCCCCGTTTCATAACTTCCGGCATAATTTTACCCATATCTGCCATGGAGGTTGCACCCACTTCTTCTGCCACAGTTTTTACAATATTCCTAATTTCATCTTCCGGCATCATTTGAGGTAAATAATTGTTTAAAATTTTAATTTCTGCTTTTTCAGCTGATGCCAATTCTTTTCGACCGCCCTTTTCAAACATCTCAACTGATTCTTTTCTTTGTTTCACCAACGTTCGCAAGACCTTGATTTCTTCGGATTCAGAAAGGTCTTCTCTTTTTTCGATTCGCTTGTCTTTCAGTTTTGCCAGTGTGGTCCTGAGCGTCCCGGATTTTTCTTTTTCTCCCGCTTTCATTGCGACATACATATCTTTTTGAATTTGTTCAAATGTGCTCATTGTTTTACTCTTTATCTATGCGTTTCATTGCCATTAATAATTGATCCTGATCTGATTCAAATCCAATGAATCGACGACCCATTTTTTTTGCAATTACGCCTACACCACCACTCCTCGTAAATGGATCCACTACCCAATTTAACTTAAAACTGGACGCTGTTAATATTCGCTGAATCAATTGCTCCGGTTTGTCCCCCTCCATTTTAACCGTGGACCCAACCTGGATATCCATAATATCACTCCATAAATTAGTGACACCCATTTCAATCGCACTCTCAGGATTCATTTGATTGCTTCTTTCAGTTACTGCTTCTTGATTGAACATAAATTCATTTGATTTTGTTGCAAACCAAATATCTGAAATCCGGTTAATCCATGTCAGTGGTTTTGATTGATCTTTTGGGGTTGAATTCCGCCATGTGATTCGTGTCTGAATCTGGAATTCCGTATTTAAAAGTGAATGGTACATGCCTGAATAACGCCATCCGGAAATTAGATAAATTGCTCCAGTTGGTTTTAATACACGTGCACTTTCTTTCAGCCAGTTTTCATTCCACTGAAAATATTCTTGTATGGTCATGGGATTCCCACGCTGATTGATACTGCGCCACGGTGATTCGGGCGGATCTGCAATAATTAGATCAATGGAACTATCTGGAATTTTTTTGAGTCCATCAAGACATAATCCTAAAAAAACGCCATCCTTAATTTGATCTGCTGTCATTGAAATATCTTCCACTTTTTGAACTGCGGGAAGATATTTATTCAAATCATTTATGGTTAAACCGCGAACAGCTTCTAAGGGATTGGTGAATAACGGTTCGTTCTGCTCTATAGACATAGGGGAAAATTTATGATATCGTGGCACTACAAAACAGGAATTCCATTCAATATTTTAAGAACCTAAATTTTCCCATGTCAAATAAGAAAAAAGTCCTCTTTATATGCACCGGGAATGCATGCCGATCTCAAATTGCCCATGGATTACTCCAGGATATGGCTCCTGATCAATTTGATGTATTCAGCGCCGGATCCCACCCCAGCAGGGTCCATTCTATGAGTATTGCTGTTATGGAAGAAATCGGGATTGATATTTCACATCATATATCAGATTATGTGGATGATTATCTTAATGTGGGAATTGACATTGTTATTACGGTCTGTGATAATGCAAACCAATTATGCCCCACTTTTCCCGGTGATGTTGAGCGCATCCATTGGAGCATTGAGGACCCGTTTCGGGGGTGGAATTTTAACGCCAATCAATTAGATAGTTTTCGGGAAACAAGGAGAGATATTCGTCGTCGGCTTGAATCTTTTTTAGAATTGCATTAACTGAAACTGTGGCCGCACCTTGTTTTGTACAGACAGGAATGTCTGTACTACGAGTTTTGGTCTTTAATTCAAAATTAAATGTCTATTCATTTGCTGCAATTTTTAATAAATACTGACCGTATTGGTTGTTGACCATTTCATTTCCCAAGGATACCAATTCAGCCTTGTCAATATAACCCATTCTAAATGCTATTTCTTCAATACAGGATATTTTCATTCCCTGACGTTTTTCTAATGTTTGGACAAATTGGGAGGCCTCTAACAAAGAATCATGAGTCCCCGTATCCAGCCATGCATACCCTCGGCCCATTTGTTCTACCTTTAAACGTTTTTTAGTCAGAAATGTTTTATTTACATCGGTGATTTCTAACTCACCTCTGGATGATGGCTTTTGATTTTTGGCAATCGTCACTACATCATTTGGGTAGAAATATAATCCCGATACTGCATAATTACTTTTTGGTGATTCCGGTTTCTCCTCGATAGATACTGCTTGCCCCTTTGAATCAAATTCCACAACGCCATACCGTTCCGGATCGTTTACATAATATCCAAAAACTACTGCATTTTGTGTAGCTTCAACTGTCTTCACACTTTTTTGAAGTCGTTCCGGCAACTGTCCGCCGTAAAATACATTATCCCCAAGAATGAGGCAGACATCATCATCGCCGATGAATTCGTCTCCCAAAATAAATGCTTGTGCCAATCCGTCCGGCGATGGCTGCACTTTATACGAAATGGACATTCCTAATTGGGATCCATCTCCAAGTAAATATTCATATTTCGGTGTATCGTCTGGTGTAGAAATAACCAGAATCTCCTTTATGCCCGCCAGCATTAAAGTGGACAGTGGATAATAAACCATGGGTTTATCGTAGATGGGCATGAGCTGTTTACTGGCCACTTTTGTAACAGGATATAGCCGTGTGCCGCTGCCGCCAGCCAATATAATTCCTTTCATATTGTCCTCAATTCATTATGGATAATTAGATAATTCTGAGTCATTGTAGTTTGAAGTTAAGCAGATGTTCCGTTTTTCTCAGAATTAAAGTTTTTTATTTTTTTATGAACTTTCTCTTTGGGTATGATTTAATCGAAACATTTTGGGTAAGCTTCCCAACTTTTCGATAGTGACTGAAATGGCACCAAATGATTCCTCCACTTTTCCCCTGAGGATAAACAAGTTTTCCCACAACAGTAGATCACCATATTTCTGGAAAGCTTCCGGGAAAAGGACACATTCATAAATATCTGTTTCATCTTCTAATGTTAAAAATTCCATGGCATCTCTATTTTTTACCGTAGCTGTTTCCTTCCGCGTAATGTACACACCGGCCAAGTGAATGGTCCGACCAATATATTTTGGTAAATCTTTCGCTTTGCGTACGCGACTGTTAATTATATGGAAATAAGGTTCTAGAGGATGTCCCGAAATAGGAAACCCAAATGATTCGATTTCCAACCTGCGCCGGTCTTCTTTTTTGAGCCTGTCATACTTGCCTTCACTTTTGCTCCGAACATGCCCGTTCATGGCGACATCCAATCCATTTTCATTTTTTTCTCCCAAACAAAACCAAGCTGCGCGATAAGCAATTTCCTGATGAGATAATTCCGGCGCCAATGCAGCGAAACATCTTGCATTTGTCAGAGCCATAACATCCGATAATGTTGGATCCACGCGCATGAAAAAATCATCAAGAGATGAAAAATAACCGGCTTTTCGTTCATCTAATATTTCTTTCACTGTTTTTTCCTGCAGATTGCGGATGCTCATAAACCCCATACGAATTTTATTTTTTCCCCCTCGATATTCTATCCAGCTTCGGTTCACGTCCGGTGGTAAAATTTGAATCCCAAACCGGCGCGCTTCACTAAGGTAAGCGAAAGGTGAATAGAATCCACCTTGATTGGAAATCACCGCCGCCAAAAATTCTGCGGGAAAATGGGATTTGAGATATGCGCAGGTAAAAGAAAGCATGGCAAAAGATGCGGAATGGGGTTTGCAGAATGAGTAACCCACAAAGGAACGAATCATGCTCCACACTTCTGCAACAAGTTCATCTTCATAACCCCGTTTTTTTGCACCTGAAAAAAACTTCTTTTCCCAATTTTTAATCAAGTGCTGCATTGCATCCCGGCTCATGGTTTTTCGCAAAGAATCTGCCTCGGCATACCCCATCCCCGCCATCACCTGGGCCGCCATAGATACCTGTTCTTCATATACCATAATGCCATAACTCTCTTTTAAAAAATCTAAATCCGGATGTTTGATTTTCCATGGTTTTCCATGGATTCGCTCCAGCATTATATGGGTAAACCGGTTCGCCGCCGGTCGAATAATGGATGAATAAATCACCACATGTTCAAAATCCACCACACCGGCTTTGGCTAAAAGCTGCCGCGTGGCAGGGCTTTCAATATAGAATACACCCATGGTCTTTCCGTCCTTCATCAGTTCAGCTGTTTTCTCATCTCCAATCGGTTGGATTTTATGATAATCTAAATGTCGGTTTTTTGTTGCCGCTTCACCATAGTTCAAATTGATTTGTTTTATCGTATCCCGCACCACCGCCAAGCTGCGATTACCCAGAATATCAATTTTCAGAAGCCCCGAATCCTCCACCTGATCTTTTTCCCATTCCACAATTTGTACACCTTTAGGTGCCGTGAGCACCGGTACATATTTTCGAATTTCATCTGGCACAATCACCACGCCGCCAGGATGGACAGACGGATGGCGAAAAGCACCCACCACTTTTTCACTTTCCCGCAGAATCATTTCTAACGTTTCATCCAGTTCTATATTTTCAAACCGAACGTCAGTTTTTACCCAGTTCAGTAAATCCTTCCTGGACGCAACCCAGCCAATCCGCTTGGTAATTGTATTAATTTCTTCATTGGATAGTCCATAGACTTTTGCCACTTCGCGAATCGCAGATCGTGGCTTCATAAACACTTGACTGCACACCATTCCCGTTCGTTCGTTTCCATATTTTTTAAATACGTAGTCCAAAATATCGTCTCGTTCATCCCATGGAAAATCCACATCAATATCCGGCATATTACTTCGTTCTGGGTGGATAAAACGTTCGAACTGCAGGTTATACTGAATGGGATCCACTTGAGTGATCATTAAACAATAACTCACAATGGATGCGGCGCCAGAACCACGGCCAATGGTGGCATGCGTTTGCTTCACAATATCTTCTACAACCAAGAAATATGGGGCAAACCCCTTGGTTGTAATCAGGGCCAATTCATAATCAATACGACTCTGGATTTCAGCCGTGATTTTTTCGTAACGTTTTTGTGCACCCGCTTCCACTTTTTCTTTCAATATTCGGTTGGACCGACGGGTATCTTTTAAGGATAAATAAGGGAAAATTGTATTCACAAATGACCAATCTCGCTTGCAGCGTTCCGCCAAATAGGTGCTGTTATTGATGGCTTCTAAGCTATTGGGAAATCGTCGTACCATATCTTTCTCAGTGCAAAACCAGTGCTTGTCAGACTTGCAGGTATCTTCCGGAAGTTGGGACAGGGTTGTGTTTAAATCAATGGCACGTAATATGCGGTGCGCGGACCTATCTTCTTTTTTAAGAAAATACACATCCCCCGTGGCCACTATTTCTAATTTGAATTTTTGAGATACTTTTTGTGCAAAATGTTCTGTTACGCCGGGGCGCAATTCCACAAATAAATGACTGTTTGGGATGATTTTACTCAGAGAAGAAAGGGTCGATTCCTCATGGGATAATACAAACAGACCACCCGAACGATTGGCTAAAATGTCAGCGATGGATTGAGACGGTTTATCGTGAACAGCCGAAGTGGCGCGGCAGATATTTTCATAGCCACCCTGATTTTCTGCTAGTAAAATAGCTTCGCCCTGATTGGTAATCAGGTTGACGCCGGCAATGGGTTCTATCTCAGCGACACGGGCGTGCTGGACAAAACGAATAAATCCCCACAAGCCATTGGTTTCTGTCAATGCCAGGTGGCTCATACCTTGGTTGCGCGCCAGAGTCAGAATCGCTAGTTGAGAAGCAGTCCCTGACATTCGGGAATAGTGGGAATGGACATTCAAATGCGTAAACATGATGCATCTTTTAAACTATCGACAGCGTTCGCCACACCTGCCCGCCTCGCGCTGCGAGTGGCCGGCGGGGAGCGCAGAGAGAACCACAGCGTATAAAAAAAGTGTCTTTGGAAATTATATTCATTAGCAATTTTATCATTTCTGAATATATCCTTTGGTGGTATTCTGAGAATAAAGCTGATGCGTTTGATATTTTTTTCTGAGAATGTCCATAGCAGACGAAATGCGATCTTGTTCTGTATCTTTTTCAAATAATTCCATTTGTTTGGCCACCTGAACAAAATCAGATAGATCTAATAAAATGGACCGAATACGGTTTCGGCGTGTATTGGCTTTTTGAAATAACCGCCATGTTTCAGTCAAAGTGGTCGGATCATTATTTTTAAAAAATTTTCCAAAAACTTCATATTTAAACCCATCTGTATAATGGATTTCTACCCGGACTTTTTTTGAAATCTGGGATCGCTGCCTGAGCTTAAACGCCACCTGCTCTGATAATCGTTTCACTTCTGACCATAATATAGTTGTATCATTGGTATCCTCTGTCAAAACAGTCTGTTCCACCATATGATCCTTCATAACCGGGGGGCGCACCACGGATAAATCCTCTCCGCGCACTTCCCGGGAAAGGGGTAGTGCATACCGCCCAAACAATCGCCGAGCATCTATGGTTGAATTCATAAGTGATTGAATTTGCTTCACCTGGTTCAGAATCAAAAACTTGACCAGTTTCCAAACCGTGGGCTCATGAACAGTGGGGATGACCGGCGCATCCAAAGGGGACAAAAATTGCGTCTCATTCCCTGCCATGATACGGTGGATTCGATCGGGAACAACCGATGTGGAAATACGGCTCACCAGTTTATTTTGACTGATACCCAAAACCGGATTAAGCCCAACGTGATCTTGAACCAATTTTGATATATTTGATCCCGTTTGCTCATGACTTTTATAGATGCGTTCCATGCCAGTCATGTCCATATAGAATTTTCCGTAACCAGACGGTTCAACAATAGGTGTAAACCGTTTTACTGTGGAATAAATATATTGATTCAGGCGTCCGTAGAGCGATTGGTTATAGGGCAAAAGTTGTGCACCATGGCTCATCCGCCGTGCCAGCGACACTTTCATTCCCTGGCGCAAACCTTCATCTTCTGCTTCTTTGGATACAGACACCACCGTACCATTATGATGATGGGAAGAAATAATGGCAATGGGGCGCGTGCGCAGAGATGCATCCAGCCGGCGTTCGGCCTGCAGTTCAAAATCTCTTAGACGAAGGTGAAATACAGTGGAATGCACACGTCAATATTCCCGGAAGGAATAGAGAAGCACGCCGTTGATTTTGAAATGATCTGTTTTATGAACCATAATCACAGGATAGTCCGGATTACGGGGATGAAGTTCCACATGGCCATTGGTTGGCTGATAACGCTTGAGTGTGGCCTCACCATTAATAAGGGCCACAACAATCTGTCCTGGATTTGCTTCCGCAGATTTCCGTACAATAATATAATCGCCATCCTCAATATGATCTCCCACCATAGAATCGCCCTTCACCTGAAGTACAAAATTATCCGGATGAATAAAGGGCGGCGGCACAGAAATTGATTCTGCATTTTCCAGCGCTTCGATGGGTTCCCCTGCAGCAATTAAACCCAACAATGGCAGGCGGGCCGGTGTGGCGTGCTCCTCATGAGTGAGGGCTAAAGCCCGCTTGCCGTTAGGTCCTTTGGAACGATCGAGATGGCCGTTGTGAGTCAGGGCATTGACATACCAGTGAACCGTTCCCAAGGATGCAAATCCCATGCCATCCATAATTTCTTCATAAGAAGGCGCTTGGCCATATTCAACGGTATGACGTTGAACAAAGCTTAAAAACTTTTGCTGTTTGAATGATAAAGCCATTTGATTATTTAATCTTTAAATATCGTAAGTTACTCGTAAGTATATTACATAATTTTATTAACTTAATACAAGTCCTTTACATTACTTTCTCATATGCTTGCTCTTTTTCTTCGATATAGTACAATTTTTCTATGGATTACTTGCATCAGCGGGCAGGTGATTATGACTGAAGTCATGTACAATCTGGAGGGAAGTGATTCTCCCAACGAATATGTTGAACTCTATAATCCCACAGCAGATACGGTGGATCTCACCGGATGGCTCCTCCGGGATAAATTTTCTACCGATACTATCGAAGATTCCAGTAATGGACGTAAAATTCCACCAAATGGGTTTGGCCTCATTATGGAAGGAGACTTTCCCCTGGGTGCCGGTATTTATACCATCCCTGCCAATACCATTATAATGAAAGTGGATGATAAATCCATTGGCAATGGACTCTCAGGCAGTGACTCGCTCTACCTTGTGGATCCTGCGGGCGTTGTGGCCGATAGCCTGGGATGGAACGATATTGTTACACCGGGATATTCTATCGAACGTGTGCGGAATCATTTACCCAATACACATTCTAATTGGAAAATGAGCCGCGATTCTTTAGGTACGCCGGGAAAAATCAATAGTGTTGCCCCCTATAATATAGATGGTCATCTGGTGGCCGACTCTTTGCGCCTCTCCAAAGTTAATCTTTCAAAGTCAGATTTTACGGTGATTTCCGTCCGTATTATGAATGATGGCATCCATAATATCACAGGAGAAATTGTGGTTTCGGAATTGGGGAATACATTAGCAAGTGCCGATATTGGCAATATATCTGAGTTGGATACGGCCACATTCAACTTGGATCTGGGGCCATTTTCTCAATCGGGGTACCATACATTATCTGTTGAACTGTTGATTACAGACGATCAGGATACCGACAATAATACTGGTCAAGCAGAACTGGCGGTTCAATACGATTGGAATGCGGTACATATTAACGAATTCATGGCACGGCCCAACAATGATCAATCTGAGTTTATTGAATTGGTGGCAGACACCTCTCTATCTTTTGTGGGCTGGACAATCAGCGATAATAGTAAAGGGGTACGGCCCCTCCCAGCGTTTACTGTTTTAGAAAAGGATTATATTGTCATTGCTGCTGATTCCAATATTGCTTCTCTGGCTAATCCTGAAATGCATTTTATTGTGCCTACATCTTTCCCGGCGTTGAACAATAGTGGCGATGGTATTTTCATCTATGATATGACCGGCCATATTATTGACAGTCTTGTTTATGACAGTGACACCTGGCCTGTTTCGTCCGAAGTTTCCACAGAAAAACAACGCCCGAACTTTCATTCCAACACGGCCAACCATTGGACACAAACGCCTGATTCTATAGCCATGACACCGGGTTATCCTAACGCCACCATGTGGCATAATATTGATGGGGCTGTTTTACAGAATTCCATTTTTCATTCACCACTGTATCCTGCCCCCGACATACCGTTTCAAATGGAAATTGGAATTGCGAATTCCGGTGTACTTCCATTTGCCGGTAAAATTTCCATTTTAAAAAATAGCGTTGAACTAACATCTGGAAACTTCTCAACCATCCAATCCCGAGACACATCTTTGGTTAAAATAGATATTCCGGGAATACCATCTGGAATTCATCCCCTGGACATTCAACTGGATATTGATGGAGATGAAAACAACCGTAATGATTGGGTCTATGATACAGTGAAAGTGAGTTATTCTTTTGGCACCATATTGCTGAATGAGTTTTTATCCGAGCCAAATATAGATCAAACTGAATTTTTGGAAATTTACTTTCCCCGGTTATTGGATTTGACTGGGTGGACAATTTCAGATCGATCAAAAGTGCAGAAGTCTATTCCAGATATTTTGGTCAATCAAGATCAATACCTGGTGTTGGCTCAGGACTCCATTATATATGAGCATGTAGAAATGAACGCATCCGTTATTCCCATGAATGAAAACTGGCCCACCTTGAATAATTCATCCGATGGCATATTCATCTATGACATGACAGGACAAGTAATTGATTCACTCGTTTATTCTGATGATTGGCCTATTCTGGCGGGGCGATCTACTGAAAAATTTCGCACCGATTATATTTCAAATGACTCATCCCGCTGGGCTATTACTGTAGATGTAAATGCCATGACACCGGGAAAATTAAACAGTATTTTTTATGAATCTATTCCTGAATCTGGATGGATTGATCTTACCCCCAATCCATTTTCTCCGGACGGAGATGGCGTGGACGATATACTCAATATTCGCTACCAACTTCCGTTTGAACAGGCCGCCATCACAATTAATATTTTTGATGCAACGGGGCGGAAAATTGCCACGCCTTACTGGAATAGAGCGTCTCCTCAAGAAGGTCTTTTATACTGGGATGGCAATCGCTCTAATGGGGACCCAGCCAGAATTGGGATTTATATTCTAAAGTTTGAAGCCCGAGGTGGTTCTTCGGGGAAAACGTGGGAGGATATTCAAACGATAGTTTTGGCTAAACCATTATAAATAATGGGTCGAATACGTTTGTTGCCTGTCTGTATTTAACAGAAACAACTTAGTCGGGCAAGTAGCTTAAGGTTTAGAGAACAACAGATGAAACTCACGACAACCTAGGAAGATTGTCAGACTGAAACAGCGAAGCCTTTTAAACAATAATTATCCCCTAATTATTATATTATCCTAAAATGAGTAAGTCACACTCAAATTCATATATTTGTATTTGTAATCCATGACACCACCCAAATCGATATCACTATCCTCAAATTTAAGATTATGTGCGGTATAATTTGCTTCAACCCCCAAAGGAAACAAGGGCGGTTTGATGCGAACGCCAATTCCATAGGCTAAACCAGCTTCCATTCCATCTTCCATAGGTAGAGAATATCCTGCCCTGATGACGGCGCGGGCCATAGGAATACCAAAAGGAATTTTGGCCACACCGTATCCAAAAACAATATTGGGGGGCGATTCTTCACCGCTGCCACCGAGACTGAGTTCACCACCAACCCCAACCAAACTGAGGAGCATAAGATCATATCCTATTGTATATCCAATCCCTTCAAGTTTTGTTTCAGCTTCCAAATTCACACCCACCGCTTTGAGGGCAAGTGATAGTTCTGTCGAAACTCCAACAGATAATTTCCGAGACATATCGACTCCAACGCGCAACTGGGCTGACGCTAAGGTAGCCAGTGCAATGAATAATATCGTTAACTTTTTCATATTTGAGAATCCTCCTAAAAGATTATTATGCAAAAGATAAGGCTAATATTTCTTAAATGGTTAATAAAAAAATAACATCCTAAAAACTTGGTGAATCCTATTTTAAGCAGTAATAAGGGCCACTACTCAACAAATATCTGGGAATCTTCGCCACATGGAACTAACGATTAAAAAATGCGTATAGATATCTAATTCATTGAAAGGAAATCAAAATGTCTAAATGGTTATTAACAATTTTATTGATCGGTGGAATTGCTGTCGGTCAACAAAACAAAGTAATTGTCAAGAAGAAAGCCATCCATAAAAACGATAAAGAACAAACTGTAGAAGTGACGACGGATGGAAACGAAATGACCATTATTGTGGAACAAGATGGTGAAAAAAATGAATACACCATTAATCTCAATGACAAAAAAGCATTAAAAGGAATCAAAGAAAAATTAGCCGATATGGATGTGAATATCAAAACAATGATGATGGATAATGACAATGTTTATTCCATTCACTCCGGCGGATATCTTGGTGTTCAAATTCAAGAATTAACAGATGGATTAAGAGATTATTTTAAAGTAAAAAGTGATAATGGTGTTTTGATTTCAGAAGTGGTAGAAGACAGTCCCGCTGAAAAGGCCAAACTGAAAGTGGGGGATATCATCGTTTCAGTTAATGGTGATGGCGTCTCTACCACTTCTGAATTACAGCGAGCCATTTCCCGTGAGGGTTCTGGCGCTGATGTTACATTAGAAGTTATTCGAAAAGGACGTAAAAAAGACTACACAGCCACCCTTGGTTCACAGAAAAATAACTTTTCCTGGACCGGTAAAATGCCCATGATGGAGAGTGGTGACGATGACCATAATGTATTCTTCTTTTCTAAGGATGATCAGGATTTTCAGTTGCATACAAAACACTTAAAGGAAGAAGCGAAGAAATTGAAAAAGTCCGGACAAAAACTAAAGAAAAAATATAAAATGCGAATGGTAGCACCCATGCCGGATCATGATATTCATCAAGATGTAGAAAAACTTAAAAAAGAAGTAGAAGAACTTCGAAAAGAAATTCAAAAGTTGAAAAAATCATAGTTCACTCTATATTTTAAGTACATACAAAGCCTCGTCTGGAACAATCGGGGCGGGGCTTTTTTTATTTTGCCCTGTTTTATACATCCAAATTATGAGATAAATTAGTGGCTTAATCCGTAATTTATCTCATGAGACTTGTACCTACCCTAACGCTTTTCTTATCTATCGTTTTCGCTCAGGACTATACTTGGCCAACAAATACGGGTAAACATTTGTCCTCAAATTTTGGTGAATTCAGAACCACAGGGTATCACCTGGGGCTGGATATCAAAACGAAGGGAACAACGGGACACCCCGTATATGCTGTGGGTGATGGTTTTATCTCACGAGTCGTAACGAACTTCTCCGGTTTTGGTCGCGCTATTTACTTTACCCTTGATGATGGGCAAACTGCCGTTTATGCCCATTTAAGTAAATTTAAACCGAGATTGGAAGATCGCCTAAAAGCTGAACAAAAAGCACAGAAATCTTATTTCACCAATTTCTATTTATCTTCGGGAGAATTTCGTTTTGCTAAGGGTAATGTGATTGCCTATTCCGGGAATACTGGATATTCGTTTGGACCCCACCTCCATTTTGAAATCAGGAATGAACATGGGCAGCCTCTCAATCCATTGGTCCATGGATTAAATCAGGCAGATCGGTTGGCGCCTGTGGTAGAAGAACTGGCATTTACACCTTTGACTAAAGAAAGCTGGGTGAATGGAAATCAATTGCCCCAAAATTTTCCATTGTTTAGAGATAAAAAAGGGGAATATCATTTCCCCGATACCATCAATATTTCCGGAAAACTCGGCTTGTCTATTAAGGCTTTTGACAAACGGCAAGGAGCTAACAATATTTATCAGCCTCATCGAATTGAAATATATATTGATGAAAAATTACATCACACCCTTCAATTTGACCGACTGGATTACAATTGGCTGCCAACGGCAAACTTTATCAGAGATTACCGCAATGCACGATTAAACCTGGGAAACTTCATTAAACTGTATAAAAATGATTCTGACCCCATTGTTCCCATTCATGCAGATTCTACCAATGGAATCCTGAATCTTACACCAGGGTATCATACGGTAAAAATCCTTGTGATGGATGTCCATAAAAATACACGGACGATTCACGGTACTCTTTTTAATATGACCCCATTTGGAGTCACCATTGAAAAAATTGGGGAATCGAATAAAGATGTCAGTTTTTTAATTCAGCCCAAAAGTATTACGATTCCCATTCAGTCTGTCTTTGCCTATTCTTTTACACCTTATGGATTTGCTGATGAGAAGATTACGATTTTATCTACTGAGCAGGTTGAAACAGGTCTGTTAATTTCTGTTCCTAAAAAACAAACAAAACGAAAAGCTATTCAGTTTATTGCTCAAAATAAATTGGGGACACGATCTCTGCCTATACATTGGATTAACAAAAAGAATGCGGGGGATCATTTAAGTGTAAACGTGGACTTAGATATTTCCCATACAGATGCTGGTGTATATATACAGATTCAACCCAAACAAGCTGTGAATGCGGATTTATCCCTCAGGCTTAAGGGCAAGTATCAATATGAAACAATCCCTCTAAACCAGATTCAACCTTCGGTTTATTTGACTGCGCCTATTCCGCCTACTTGGTTTGAAAATGTCGATCAAATTGAAGCCATTCTAAAAGGATCCATTGAACGGCAAATTCGGTTTGACCTCCCTTATACGGTCGCCACCCCCGGCACATCTATTACGGTTGTTTCTAAGGATGGTTTTTGTTCAATCCGCACAAAAAAATCTTCAGTAACAAGCCCAACGCTTATGTGGATTGAAGCTGTTCATAAATATGCACCTGTAACAGAGGGCACCCTCTTATCCCGGGTTTATCAACTCCAACCCTTTGAACGCCCTTTAATGAAACCTGTGGGCATTGGGTTGCGTTATCCGATCAAATTGAAGGACAGGAAAAATATTCACCTGTATTATTATGATCAAAAAGAAGGATGGCAATTTATTCCCACAGAAAACAATTCAGATCGTCGGGTGCTGACGGGAGAGGTCAAACACCTTGATGCCATTGCAATTATAGAGGATAAAACGCCACCAACAATCAAATCTATGCACCCGGGGAATCATGGCAAATATCCATCTCTTGAATTAAACAAATTTGAATTCAAGATTGATGATGCACTCTCCGGGTTTGCACCGGCAGAATCCTCTTTTGATTTAACATTGGATCAGATGCCATTGATTTATGCCTATCAGCCCAAATCCAAAATTATATCATACCAACTTGCCCGACCTCTCTCATTGGGTTCTCACACCCTTCAACTGTCCATCCAGGATCGAGCGGGGCATAAAATAAGTAAAAAAATTGAGTTCATGGTTTATTAATGTTTTTCCCCTACAAAGATGACAACCCCCGTATTTTAATTCCTTATGTAACCTATGGTCTTATTGGAATCAATGTTTGCATTTTTGCATTTCAGTTGTCTCTGGAATTATCAGATCCAGAATCCGCAAATATATTTATTTATAGTTTTGGATTAATTCCATCTGATTTTTCCATCGTAACGATGATTACGTCAATGTTTCTTCACGGAGGAATTGCCCATATCCTTGGAAACATGTGGTTTTTATGGTTATTTGGCGACAATGTTGAGAGTACGCTTGGACATGTAAAATATGCCTTTTTTTATATTCTTTGTGGAATCGCCGCTTCTCTTTGCCAGGTCCTTATGAGTCCCGGATCAGAAATCCCTATGGTGGGCGCATCCGGTGCCATTGCCGGTGTATTGGGATTATATATGATTCGGTTCCCCCATGCCAGGGTGCATGTATTTGTTTTTATTATTATCTTTTTCACAACCATTCGGGTTCCGGCGATGATTGTACTGGGCTTCTGGTTTTTTAACCAATTGACCAATGGCATGGGATCCTTAGGATTAGACACTACCGGCGGCGTGGCTTGGTTTGCCCATGTGGGTGGATTTATTGCTGGCATTATGCTTCATCAAGCATTTAAACTCATTCGATTCGAACATTAATTACAGAGGTATTCCGTGAAATCAAAATTCAAACAACTCAATATTCTACTTTTCCTTTTCCTTTTTGCTTGCGAAGGAACAAAAACAGAAGATTGCGCCACCACAGAAGATGGTCGTGGTCATGTCATTTCTGTCCTACCTATGGGAACAATCAGTGCAAATTTTTTGGATGATTTTCTCGCGGATAACAATATTGATATCGGTGTAAATCCTAGTTATGACGTAAAAGTTTATAGCATCGTCTATGAAACGATTGATTGGAATGGAGATCCTCGTCAGGCATCCGGCGCTATTTATGTCCCGGATGATGATAATTCTGACATAAAATATCCACTTTACAGCAGCCACCATGGGACTGAATCCAAACGAACCAATGTGGCTTCAGTTGCACCGTTACGTGGGTTTGATGCTCTTTTCTCTGCTTCCGTGGGATATATTGGTATATCGCCCGATTTTCTGGGTCTGGGTATTTCAACGGATGTATTTCATCCATATATTCATCGCTTCGTTGCAGAAGGTGTGGTGGATATGATACGGGCCACCAAAAATTTTGCCTGCGGGAACGATCTTCAACTCAACGACCAATTATTTTTAGTTGGATATTCAGAAGGCGGTTATGTAACCATGGCGACTCATAAAACAATTGAAGAAAAATATTCAGATGAGTTTACGGTCACCGCTTCGGCGCCCATGGCAGGCCCTCACGATATTTCGGCACAAGCAAACTGGGTTCTTTCATTGGATTCTTTTTCTGCCCCTGGCTATGCCGGGTATATAGCAAAGACATATCTGACTATTTATCAATGGGATAAAACATATTCAGATTATTTCCAAAGTCCTTATGCAGAAAAAATGGATGATTTATATGATGGAACCAAATCTATTGGACAAATCAATGATGAATTAATCTCTAAAATTACTGATTTGTATCAACCTACATTTCTAACTGACTATTTTGGGGATGGGGAACAGGATTTAAAAAATGCATACATAGAAAATAGTGTGTACGATTGGACTCCCAAGGCACCGATCAAGTTATTTCATGGGGATGCAGATGAAGCGGTTTATTATCAATGTTCCGTCATTGCCCGGGATAAAATCAAAGCCAATGGTGGCGATATAGAACTCATAACCATCCCCGGTGGAACCCATGGTAGTTCTGTCCTTGTTTCTTATGCTGGCGCCGCACTCTGGTTTAGCACATTAAAAAAATGACAAAAATCATCCAAAAAGCCATCCAAATGAGAGACAAGGCTCACACACCCTATTCGAATTACACAGTTGGCGCCGCCTTGGAAACGAAAGATGGGAATATTATTGGTGGATGCAATATAGAAAACTCCAGTTATTCATTAACAAATTGTGCAGAAAGAACCGCATTGTTTACTGCCATCGCAAAAGGTTATTCAGAATTTAAAGCATTGGCTGTATCTACAGAAAATGGTGGATCTCCCTGTGGGGCCTGCCGTCAGGTCATCTGGGAATTGTGCGGAAATATTCCCGTTTATATTTGTGATGACAATGGGCTTGTTGAAGAAACAACAAGTTCCGCATTATTGCCAAAACCATTTGACGAATCAAAATTAAGATGAGTATTTCTCCCATATTAATCGGCATTGCCGGTGGCACGGGCTCCGGCAAAACATCCATTGCCAAAAGTTTATTTGAAGAATACGGCGAAGGCGAAGTGGCGGTTATTGAGCAGGATGCTTATTACCGTGATCTTTCTGATTTATCCTTAGAAGAGAGACACCTCCAGAATTTTGATCATCCCGATGCCATTGATATTGAATTATTTAATCAACAGCTTATTGGTCTTATAAAAGGTCAGTCAATTCAAATGCCAATCTATAATTTTTCCACTCATTCAAGAAAGTCTGAAACGCGAAAAGTTGATCCCCATCATGTTATTGTTGTGGAAGGAATTTTAACGCTCCATTATAATTCCTTACGGGAATTGATGGATATCAAAATTTTTGTAGATACTCCGGATGATATTCGTTTTATTCGTAGAATGTCCCGGGATGTTGAAGAACGGGGACGAACCGTTCAATCGGTCATTGATCAATATTTAAAAACTGTTCGTCCAATGCATCAACAATTTGTTGAGCCGTCTAAATATTTTGCCGATATTATCATACCTGAAGGAGGCCAAAATATGGTAGCTATCGATCTTCTAAGAACAAAAATAAACGCAATATTATCATAAACCATTAGCCGTAAATGTACATATTTTTTCATCATGAGTAGAAAATGACACTCACACCCCAAAACGCAGGCTGGATTGAAGTCATCTGCGGCAGTATGTTCAGCGGAAAAACGGAAGAATTGATTCGGAGAATTCGCCGCGCCGAAATTGCAAAAATGAAAACCCTTATTTTTAAACCAAAAATTGATGATCGATATAGTTCAAACCATGTGGTATCCCATAATCAATCAAAGTTAGAATCCATGTTAGTGAAAAATGCCCAAGAAATATTGCATAACTCGGAAGAAATTGATGTTATCGGTATTGATGAAGCACAGTTTTTTGGACATGATATTGTAGAAGTATGCAAATTGCTAGCCCAAAATAATAAGCGCGTCGTTGTGGCGGGGCTGGATACAGATTATCGTGGTATACCTTTCGGACCCATGCCGACACTCATGTGTGAAGCAGATTATCTGGATAAATTTCGCGCCATTTGTATTCAATGCGGAGATCCAGCTTCATGCAATCAGCGTTTGACGCAGGATTCTGAACAAGTTGTCATTGGAGAAACAGATGTGTATGAAGCACGTTGCAGGAATTGTTTTGAACCACCGGAGGAATAAATGATTGGATTGTTGGGAGTTATAACGCTTTTGGGTATTGCGGTGGCCATGTCAAATAATCGAAAACAGATTAACTTTCGGATTGTTGGATGGGGATTAGGCCTCCAGCTTATTTTTGCTCTCTTTATTTTAAAAACACCCATGGGAAAACCCGTATTTGGTTTTTTGGATAAAGTCATTTCCAAATTGATCAGTTTCTCTGATGCTGGCAGTGATTTTCTATTTACATCATTTGTCCCTAATGTTGGGTTCCATCCATCACTCATTAACTTTGCGTTTCGTGCCTTGCCTACTATTATTTTCTTTTCCAGCCTCATGGCAGTCCTTTACCATTTGGGTATTATTCAGTTCATCGTGAAATGGATTGCCCGAGCCATGCAAAAATCAATGGGAACCAGCGGATCAGAAACACTCAGTGTCTCAGCCAATATTTTTGTCGGGCAAACTGAAGCACCTCTAATGATTCGTCCATTCATTGGTAAAATGACCCAATCAGAACTCATGGCTGTTATGGTTGGCGGATTCGCTACCGTGGCTGGGGGCGTCCTGGCTATCTACGTTAAATGGCTCACGGATATACCCGGAATTGCAGGACACCTTTTAGCCGCATCCGTAATGTCTGCGCCGGCTGCTTTGGTCATTGCAAAAATTATTTATCCGGAAACGGAATCATCTGAAACCATGGGTGATTTGAAAATTCATGTTGAACAAACCAGCTCCAACGCAATGGAAGCATTAGGGAATGGCGCCACGGATGGGTTGAAACTTGCAGCAAATGTGGGTGCGATGCTTGTGGCCTTTATTTCTATCGTCGCCCTGGTGAATTACTTACTGGGATTTGCAGGCACATCAATGGATGCTATCCTTGCCATTGCATTTAAACCGTTGGCATGGACCATGGGAGTCCCCTGGGAAGAAGCAGGCCAAATGGGAATGCTTATGGGTAAAAAAATTGTATTTACTGAACTGATTGCCTATGGAGATTTGAAAGATATCATTTCCGAAGGCCAAATATCAGAACGAACAGCCATTATTGCCAGTTATGCATTATGTGGTTTTGCAAATTTTGGTTCAATTGGAATTCAGTTGGGGGGAATTGGCGGAATGGCTCCAGAACGAAAAAAAGATTTAGCTAAATTAGTGACGAAGGCAATGGTTGGCGGTGCACTGGCATCCTGGCTTACGGCTACCGTTGCGGGAATACTCATTTAAATAACAAACAGGAAAGTAGAGATGCGTCTTATATTTTTAGGTCCCCCCGGCGTGGGAAAAGGCACACAGGCAAAACGGATTTGTGAACATTACAATATTATTCATTTATCAACCGGTGATATTCTCCGGGGCGAAATGGCTGCAAAAACTGAAATTGGAGAAAAAGCTAAATCATTTATGGATAAGGGTGCACTTGTCCCCGATGATGTACTCTTGGGAATGATGAATAACCGGTTGAAAAAAGATGATGCTCAGAATGGATATCTTCTAGATGGCTTTCCCAGAACCATCCCACAGGCTGGTGGGCTAATTAATATCATGGACGACCTTTCTCATTCATTGAATTGCGCCCTTAGTTTAACTGCAGATGAGGATGGGTTAGTCCAGCGATTAATCAAGCGGGGAAAAGCGTCCGGCCGGAGTGATGATACACCTGATATTATTCGGCAGCGTCAAAACGTATATTGGAAACAAACGGCACCATTATTGGATTTTTATCGTAAAAAAAACTTGTTGAAAGAAGTCGATGGTATAGGTGAAATTCCTGAAATTACAGATCGAATTTTAGAGGTATTAAAATAAAATGTTAAAAGTGGGATTAACTGGTGGCATCGGCAGTGGTAAAAGTACTGCCAGCCGTTATTTTGAATCACTCGGTGCCTTTGTGTTGGATGCTGATGAGGAAGCAAAAAAATTGATCACAACAAACGAAACTGTTCAGCATGAACTTATTTCCGAATTCGGTACCGATATAATTGATGGTACCGGGCGGGTAGATAAAAAAAAATTGGCCCGAGTTGCATTTCAAGATGAAGATCACCAGCAGCGATTGAATTCAGTTGTTCATCCTTATATATTTGATCTTATTGATAAAAAGTTCAATCGTGTCCTCAATGATAAAAAGCATGGGGTTTTCATTGTAGATGCAGCTTTGATTTACGAAACCGGGTTTGATGCACATTTGGATTATGTGATTGTTGTGACTGCTCATTTAAAAAATCGAATGGAGCGGGCATTGGGGCGCGAAACGCTTTCTCGTGAAGAAATATTAAAACGTGTAGAATTCCAATGGCCGGAAGAAGAAAAAGTCAATATGGCCGATTTTGTCGTACATAATGATGGAACAGAAACCGAACTCCAAAAAAATATTGAATCTCTTATAAAAAAATTAACCTGAACTGTTTTCTGGGAGGCTAAAAATCCCTCCTTCCCATATTCTCTAATTTCCCTGCATTTCTTGATAATCAACCGTGAAAAGTGTTAAATTAGAATACAGGATTTGTTTATCTTAATAAGGACTGTAATGGCAAAACTACACGGACACGTCACTATAAATATTGAAAATTGCAAGGGGTGTGAACTCTGCACCGATGCATGTCCCCAAAACTCGTTAAATATGAGTAAAAATATCAACAAAAAAGGATATCATTACGCTATCTTAGTGGAAGAAAACTGCACAGGATGTACAAATTGTGCCCTGGTTTGCCCTGAAGCAGTGATGACCGTATATCGAGAGAATAAAAACCGTATTATAAAGCCCGCCCCAATGGCTTCAATCGATTCAAAAAACATATCGGTATCCATCTCATGAAAAAACGTGTAAGCGAAAAAATTTTAATGAAGGGAAATGAGGCCATAGCGGAAGCGGCAATCCGTGCCGGTGTTAAAGCCTATTTTGGCTACCCCATTACACCCCAATCCGAATTATTGGAATATATGTCTGCCCAACTCAATAGTCGTGGCGGTGTATTTCTTCAGGCCGAAAGCGAGGTGGCAGCCATTAATATGGTATATGGCGCTGCAGGGTGTGGGGAACGGGTCATGACCAGTACTTCTTCACCGGGATTCAGCCTCATGCAAGAAGGAATTTCATATATCGCTTCTGCCGAACTCCCTTGCCTTTTAGTAAATGTTCAGCGAGGCGGTCCTGGATTGGGAACTATTCAACCTGCCCAAAGTGACTATTTTCAAGCTGTCAAAGGCGGCGGTCACGGGGATTATAACTTAATTGTCCTGGCACCAAACAGTGTACAGGAAATGGCGAATTTCACTTATTTAGGATTTGATTTAGCAGACCAATATCGAACACCTGTCTTAATCCTTGCAGATGGTGCTCTTGGCCAAATGATGGAACCGGTCGTTTTTCCAGATTACGATATTGTCAAAAATAAAGTTGATCATTCTTCCTGGGCCACTAGAGGAAAAAAGGATGGAAAACAACATGTCATAACCACCCTTCATATTGAACCGGAAAAAATGGAAATTATTAATAATCATCTTCAGGAAAAATATCGAGATATTTGCGATAAGGAAATTCGCTTTGAAGCGACAAAAACTGACGATGCGGAAATTCTGCTCATAGCCTATGGACTTTCTTCCCGCATTGCCCATCATGCATTAGAATTAGCCCGTGACGAGGGGTTAAAAGTCGGCCTTTTCCGCCCCATTACTCTTTATCCTTTTCCTTATCGCCAAATAAGAGCACTTACCAAAAAAGTGGATTCCATTTTAACTGTCGAAATGAATGCAGGACAAATGGTAGAAGATGTCCGTCTTGCGGTGGGAGAAAAAGTACCGGTACATTTTTATGGCAGAACCGGGGGTGTGATTCCTCAACCGGAAGAAATTCTTGAAAAAATTCGCGCAATTTCAATTGCGCCACAAATGGAGAAAATATTTTAATGTCAAAATCCATCCAATCCGTACAATGTGAACATTTGGATAAAATGGATATCGTTTGGGATCGTCCCGATACGCTAATTGATGTTCCAATGCATTATTGTCCAGGGTGCGGTCATTCAGTCGTTCACCGTTTGATCATGGAAGTTGTTCAAGAGTTGAATATTCAAGATATAACGATTGGTGTGGCACCGGTAGGGTGTTCGGTTTTTTCATATAATTATATGGATGTTGATATGCAGGAGGCCGCCCATGGACGAGCCACGGCCGTAGCGACCGGAATCAAACGGGTCCTTCCTGACAAAATTATTTATTCTTACCAAGGAGACGGTGACTTAGCGGCTATTGGCACAGCGGAAACCATTCATACCATAAACCGGGGAGAAAATATTGTCATGATATTTGTCAATAACGGGATTTATGGAATGACCGGCGGACAAATGGCTCCAACAACCCTGAAAGGATCCGTGACTTCTACAACTCCTACTGGCCGTGACTTATCCATACATGGACATCCCTTAAATATTGCAGAAATGATTGCCATTCTTCCTGGGGCTTATTATGTAACACGGCAAGCAGTGAATTCTGCAAAAACAGTTCGGAAAACAAAGAAAGCCCTCTTACGGGGATTCAAAAACCAAATAGACGGCAAGGGTGGCGTCAGCTTTATTGAAGTTGTAAGTAATTGCCCATCAGGTTGGAAAATGACCCCTCTTCAATCGAACAAATGGCTGGACGATAATATGCTGGGCACCTATCCTCTCGGAGATATTAAAGTGCCGGAGAAAATAGCGTGAAACAGGAAATTGTCATAGCTGGATTTGGCGGACAAGGTGTTTTATCCATGGGTATGACGTTAGCCTATGGGGGAATGGTGGAAAATAAAGATGTATCATGGATGCCAAGCTATGGGCCGGAGATGCGGGGCGGCACCGCTAATTGCACCGTTATATTAAATGATGAAAAGATCAGTTCTCCTATCATTAATTCTTTTGATACAGCCATTATTCTAAACCAACCGTCCATGGCAAAATTTGAATCAAAAGTTAAACCGGGCGGGCAAATCATATATGAATCCAACAATATACTTACACCTCCCACTCGAAGTGATATCACCATTTTGGACATTCCAGCCAATAAGGAAGCGGTAAAACTGAATATTAAGCGGGTAATGAATATGATTATTTTAGGTACTTATTTGGGATTAAACCCTGTATTAAAAATTGAATCTATTTTAAAAGCGTTAACTAAAGTCCTGCCAGGACGGCACCATCATCTTATCCCAATTAATCAACAAGCATTAGAAAGGGGTATGGAACTGGCTACTCAACCGACAATAATGTAAGGGGGAATAATGAAACCAAAACCAAATAAATTTGCTTCTGTTGAAGAAATTCTTTCCTTTGCTATGGCAGAGGAGCAAAAAGCGGCACATTATTATGAAGATGTGGCCAACCGCATGGCTGATAAAAAAATGAAACTATTCTTGCTGGAATTAGCTGAAATGGAAGTGGAGCATTACAACCATTTGAAAGCCAAATTGGCGGAATGTCGGGCCAGTGGTTTTTGTACCCAAGGAATCATGTCTTCATTTCATGAAAGTTAAAGAGGCCTGCGTTCTTTATACTAACCATTAATCCGGGTGCAACTTCAACAGAGATTGGCCTTTTTGAAAACCAGTCAGAAAAGTTCCGGAAGATTATTAATCACCAAGTTCAAGATTTACTCGAAAATGTCGTTGAACAATTAGACTTTCGCCTTACTGCAATAGGCTCATTTTTAACTAAAGTAAATAAAGTTGATGCCATGGGTGTCCGGGGTGGGCCATTAAAACCTCTCCCCGGTGGTGTTTACTCTATAAATGAATTAATTCTCGAGGCGTATCAAAAAGGCTCCTATGCCAACCATGCTTCTAATTTGGGTGCACTCATGGCAAACAGGCTTTCTGAAAAATGGCCTGTGCCAACATATATCGTTGATCCTGTCACAACAGATGAAATGATAAAAATCGCCAAAGTGTCCGGTGTACCCGGCATTGAGCGGAAAAGCAGAAGCCACGCTTTAAATATAAAATACTGTGCACAAAAAGCGGCAGACGATTTAGAAATAAATATAAAAAACTCTTCCTTTGTGGCTGCACACTTAGGCAGCGGATTTTCAATTGCAGCTGTTAAAAATGGAACCATTTTAGATGTAAATGATGCACTTTTGGGGATGGGGCCTTTTTCGGTTGAACGGGCAGGCGCGTTGCCATTGTTCGGAATACTACATTTAATTTATGAAGAGAAAATACAAAAAGAAGACCTGATAAATCGTCTAACAAAAGAAAGTGGTTTAAAAGGATATTTAGGAACAAATGATCTTCGTGTTGTGGAAAAAAACCTGAGTAATGGACAATTTGAATTGATTTATAATGCGATGATTTACCAAATCCAAAAGGAAATAGGCGCCATGTTTGCTTCTCTATGCGGAAATGTGAATGGGTTGATTCTTACGGGTGGATTGGTTCAATCCAAATCATTTATTCAAAAGCTCACCCAAGGACTCTTGTTTATTGAAACACATTTTATATATCCGGGAAGTTTTGAATTGGAAGCGCTTGCAAAAGGCGTCTATCAGATTCTTACGGGAGAGATAACAGCAAAGGACTATGTATGATTCGGTCATTTGATGAAATCTACAAGGCTATTGATGGGTTACCTCCTGTTCGGTTAGCGGTGGTGAATCCAGTTCAGGATTATATATATCAAACGATGGATGAAGCGAATAAAAGAGGGTGGATAAAACAAATTATATTTAAAAATGAAAATCTGGAAGTAGCTTCTAAAAATGCTGTATTAGCCGTGGTAAACAAAAAAGCAGATTTCATCATGAAAGGAGATGTGGAAACATCTATCCTTTTACAGGCCGTCATGGATAAAAATAATGGGTTAATTGCAAATCAAAACCTGAGCCATGTTGCTGTATTAGAATCTTCATATTATGATCGACTGATGCTCATGACAGACGGGGGCGTCAACATAAAATTAAGCGAGTCTATCATGGAAACTATTCTGGAAAATGCAGTGGATTTCGCTAAGGCACTCCAAATTGAAAAACCCAATATTGCCTTTTTATCTCTTATAGAAAAAGTGGTGGATAAAATACCAGAAACAATATTAGCAGAATCAATGGCAGAAAAATACGCGACAGACGTGAGAATAAATGTAGAAGGCCCTATGGCGTTGGATGTGGCATTTTCTGAAAAAGCAGCTCAAGCAAAGGGAATTCAAACAGAGATTGCAGGTAAAATAGATATTTTCATCGGGCCCAATATATCAACAATTAATTTTACGGTGAAAAGCCTCATGATCTTAGGAAAAGTCAATGGAGCCGGTATCATTCTCGGGTCTAAATGTCCCATTATTTTACTCTCTCGATCTGATTCAATAAAAACAAAACTTAATTCAATTGCGTTGGGAATCCTAGCGCTGAAAGGTGTTCAAAATGGATATTAAAAAAAGGCGTGTTCTAATTTTGGGCGGTTGGGGACTGGTTGGAACAGCAATTCTCCGAAAACTAGCAGTATATAAACCAAAAGAAGTTATTATCCTGTCCCTCAAAAAATCTGAAGCTTTAGAAGCTTGTCAATTAATGAAAAACGAATTCCCCAATATTTCTTATACACCAGAATGGGGGAATATATTTGTTCGGGAAAGCCAAAAGGATTTGTCCCGAACCGAATTGCTGGAAAACCCAGATCAGCGTAAGCAATTGATGCAAGACACTATGGAATCATTTAATACAGACAAATTAGATGCCTCATTTTTGAATCAAGTTATCGCCAGAAATAAACCTCATATTATTATAGACACGGTTAATACAGCAACTGCTTTAGCCTATCAAGATTTATATAATGGATACTACAATTTAAAAAAGGAGATGGAATCTGAATCTGGATCGAAAGACAAACTGTTTTCTGAAGTAGAAAAAATGCTTACAACACTTTATACACCTCAAATTATTCGGCATATCCAAATTTTACATTCCAGTATGGTAGAGAATGGTACGGGAGTATATATCAAAATTGGAACCACCGGTACTGGTGGAATGGGTTTGAATATTCCATACACCCACAGCGAAGAGAAACCTTCCCGTGTTTTGTTAAGTAAATCCTCATTAGCCGGGGCGCATACTATGCTTTTGTTTCTTATGGGCCGTACGCCCGATGGCCCCATTGTGAAAGAAATCAAACCCGCTGCCGCTATTGCCTGGAAAGGGATTCAGTATGGAGAAATATCAAAACATGGACAACCCATTCATCTTTATGATTGCAAAATTGATCATGCATTGGAATTATCCACTTCATTTAATTATTCTTCAAACAAAACCTGGGAACCCCTGAATGATACGCTAAAATCGGTTTTTATAGATACGGGAGAAAATGGAATTTTTTCTCAGGGGGAGTTTGAAACAATTACGTCTGCGGGACAGATGGAATTTGTTACACCAGAGGAAATTGCATCAAATGTTATTTTGGAAATATTAGGCGATAGTACTGGGCATGATATACTCAATGCACTAGATAATTCAATTATGGGCCCGACGTATCGTGCGGGGTATATGCGACACCATGCTCTAGATGAAATGAAGCGCCTTCAAAAAGAACATAATGTTGAAAGTATTGCTTTCGAAATGTTAGGTCCGCCCCGCTTATCCAAAATTCTTCATGAAGCCAATATTTTGAAAAAAGTTTGTGGTGATTTAAGGTGCGTGTTGACAAGGGGCCCAAAAATACTATCAGAACAAGCAGAGAACATGATTCAAAATAATCTTGAACTAAGATCCCAGATTATATCTATTGGAATTCCAATTCTTTTAGCAGACGGGAAGCGATTATTGCGGGGGCCTGAGGTTAAAATCCCTACACAATTAGGTCGAAATTCAATATCTATGGATGATGATAATATTAATGACTGGTCTTATGCCGGATGGGTAGACCTTCGGGAAAACAATATGAAAATATGGCAAAATCGTATTGAAAAAATCCTTTCCTATATTGATAGTATAAAAAAAGAAGATACCAGTTCATTGCATCATCATGGTGTTCAGTATTGGAATGTAGATCATCCCATGAATATTGGAAAAGTTGCCGCCTGGATTTTTATCAATGAAGATAAAGGATTAAGAGTAAAACGATAAATCTGAGAACAACTTTATCGAATATTTCTACGTAATCCCCTAGGTGTATCAAATATTTCTTTCATCACAATAGCCCGTTTCAAATCATTCATATTATTAAATTGTGGAATAAAAGAATATCTGTTTTGTTTTGGTTCTTTCCAAAATTGATATTTTTTATGAAGGGGTTCCGAATCCGGGTTAGATAAATCTTCAAACACGACGTGATCCTGTTCCACTGGAATATGGGCAGTTTCTGGCGCTTCAACTACTTCATTGATTTCATTAACGTCGAATTTTTCTGAAACATCTTCCTGCGCTTCATTGACAAACTCCTTCATATCCCCAAATAAATCTTGTAGAAAATCAGATTTAAATGGATTTTGGGATCCTTGCGGTTGAGGCCCCAATTCCTCTGGTTCTCTATCTTGGCGGGCAGCCTGCTGCTTGCGTTTTTTCATTAGCGCAGACAGCAGGTACATTACCGCCAAAAAGAGCCAATAACCCAATCCTTCCATTTAATCATCATCCTTGGACAATTTTTCACTAGATCCACCGGAAATGGATTCACGCATGGATGTATCGGCTTGAATATTCCGCATATTCACATAATCGAATACACCCAATTTCCCTTCACGAAAAGCCTGAGCCATCGCTAAGGGCACCTCAGCCTCTGATGCTACAACTTTGGCTTGCATTTCTTGTGTCCGCGCTTTCATTTCCTGCTCTTCTGCAACAGCCATGGCGCGACGTGTTTCTGCTCTGGCTTGGGCAACGCGAAGGTCCGCTTCTGCCTGGTCGGCCTGAAGTTGAGCGCCCACATTTTTACCTACATCCAGATCGGCTATATCGATGGATAAAATTTCAAAGGCCGTTCCCGCATCCAAGCCTTTTTGCAATACAGCTTTGGAAATATTATCGGGATTTTCAAGAACACCACCATAGCTCATGGATGAGCCTATAGCGCTGACAATTCCTTCACCGACCCGGGCAATAATGGTATCATCTGTGGCGCCACCAACTAAACCGGGGATGTTGGTTCGGACCGTTACGCGGGCTCGTGCTTTTAATTCAATACCATCCTTGGCAACGGCAGACAGAAACCCTTCCTGTGGCGCATCAATTACTTTTGGATACACACTGGTTTCGACAGCGGTTTTTACATCTCGTCCGGCTAAATCAATGGCGGTGGCCGTCTCAAATGTCAGTGGAATATTTGCTTTGTCAGACGCAATTAATGCAAAAACCACATTGGCAACATTACCACCTGCCATAAAATGTGTTTCCAGCATATCAGCTTTTACACTGGTAATGCCGGCTTTGTGGGTATTAATCATACCATCCACAATCAGGCGGGGTGCGATTTTTCGCAATCGCATACGGATGAGATCAATAATCGTAATGCGACCGATACCCAAACTCACAACACCTTGAATCCACATACCCACCGGGACAAAATAAAATAATAGAAAAACAAAAATAATTAACATTGCTAACATTAAAATTCCAACTATATCCATGATTTACTCCTCTGAGTTTAGTTTTCTTACAACCACTCGGTTTCCATCAACCGAGAGGATTTTTACCTTACAATTTTTTTCAATAAAATCGCCTTCACTCACAACAAATACACGTTGACTATTTGTCATCACCCAACCGGAAGGCCTTAAATCAGATTGTGTTTCCCCTTCCATTCCAACTAATCCTTCCCAACCTACCGATGTACTATAGCCCGCTTCTGCCCCTTCTACACCCGGGGAAGTCAGTTTTTGCCAAAAATCCGTTTTGGTCATTAATTTAAACAGCAGAACCAAACCAATTAACCCGCCAATGATACCAATGACTAATCCCCATAAGGCCATAGATTCAACTTCAGCCCCAATCGGAATATCCGGTAACAGTAATTCATATAACCCCCATAAAATCAGCAAAATACCCCCAATCCCCGCAACACCGAATCCTGGGATAACAACCATTTCTAAAATGAGAAGCCCAATCCCTGCAATAATAATTAAGACATCCGTCATAGTCGCCAGTCGGGCGATGAAAGACGCACCCAGTGATAATGCTAAGCAAACCAATCCGACAGACCCGGGGATTCCCCAACCGGGGCTTTGAAGTTCAAATAAAATTCCTAAAAACCCAAATGTGGTTAGCAATGATGCCACAACCGGATTGGTTAAAAAACGAACAAATGCCTCTGACCAGTTTTCATCAGTTCTAATTACTTCTGCATCTTCTAAATCAAGTGCGATCAGTAATTCATCAAATGTTTCTTGTTCTTCATTTGCAATGCCGTATTTCAACGCTAATTCTGTTGTGAGTGTAATTAGTTTACCTTCTTTACGGCCTTCCAAATCCTGAACTTCTATAGAATCACCATCAATAACCAAATGGGTAAATGACAATTCCTCATCCACCATCCCTTTGGCAATATCCACATTACGATTTCGGCTCTCTGCGGTGGCAGCCATTTCTTCCCGCATATAACTAATCACTTTTTCACTGCCTTTTTTCCCCGACATATCTACAGCGGTGGCGGCGCCAATGGTTGCACCACTGGTCATAAATATTTTTTCACAGGATAATGAAATCAACGCACCAGCAGAAATGGCCCGGCGATTAATAAATGCAATTGTTGGAATCTTTGCGCTGAGAATCGCATCTTTTATTTGGGTCGCCGCGTCCAATCTTCCGCCAAATGTGTCAATATCAAAAATGATGGCGGCAGCACTATCCGCTTCTGCCATCTGAATACTGCGCTCAATAAAAGGAGGAAGACCTAAATCAATGGTATCATGAATCGGTACTTTGTAGACAATTTGGGATTGTCCAAAGGAAACGATGAAAAGAAGTATGAGTAATATGCGCTGGTTCATTCACCTAAGTTTAGCCGTTATCTTCGATAAAAACAATGATGGTAACAGGATTTTATAGGTAATTTCCCTTGCTATGGGATAGAGAGGAAAAACCATTTATGACCCTCAAAGAACAATTCACATATCGGCTACTACATGTGATTTCCCGGCGTCTTCGAAGATTGCCGAATTCAGCACGATTCCGGTTTGCTCATAAACTAGGTGCTTTCGTTTTTAACCGCATTCCTGTCCGAAAAAAGCAAGCAATTCAAAATATAAAAACAGCTTTCCCAAATAAAAGCGATGCTTGGATTAAAAATGTCTTAAAAGGGTCTTACCGTTTAGTCAGCACAAATTTTATGACATTGTTGGCATTTCCAAATTCATTTGAATCAATCAATTTTCGTGTAGAAAATCAATATATTATTGATGAAGCAACCAAACAAGGTAAGGGGGTTCTCATTATTTCTGCCCATTTTGGATTGTGGGAAATATTAGGATCGTGGCTGGGAAAAAATGGGTACCCTGTTTGGGGGATCATTCAGCGCCAAGGTAACCGAGGGGCAGATGTCTTTGTTAAGGAACTTCGGGAATCTTATGGCATGAAACATTTATATCGAAAATCTTCATTAGATAAAATGTATGAACTACTCAAGGAAAATAATATGCTTATCCTTGCCAGCGATCAGGATGCCAAAAAACGAGGTGTATTTGTGAATTTTTTTGGTCAACCATCTTCCACACCAAAAGGATCTGCCATTTTCCACATGAAGTCAGGGGCGCCCATGGTTTTTTCTGTGGCCCATAAAGAAAAAGATGGTACTGTTGTTATTTCATTTGCAAAAATTGAATTGAACGGTGGCGCTTCCATAGAAGCGATTACCCAAACATATACCACAATGCTTGAAGAAAAAGTAAGGGAATATCCAGATCATTATTTTTGGTTTCACCGTAAATGGAAAACGCGAGCATAAAAATGAATAAAAAAACAACTGATCGAATTAACGCTTCGTCTAAACATGTTATTGAAGCGGCCGGGAATGCTATTCTGTATGGTGGAATTATTGTTTATCCCACCGATACATTATATGGATTTGGCGTGGATGCCCGCAATGAAACTGCCATTAAACGACTCAATAAAATTAAAGGGCGGACTGCTCCCATTAGTGTTATTGCGCCTAATTCCAGTACGGTCCTTTCCTGGGCTGACATTACATATGAAGACTGGGAAATGGTGAAACAATATTTGCGCGGGTCTACAACAATCATTTTACCTGTAAAAAAAGGAATCGTTCATCCTTCCATTATGGGAGAGGATGGTACGTTGGGTATCCGGATCCCTGCTCATTCCTTTGGTCCAATCCTATGTGATAAACTTGGATTTCCAATCACGACAACATCAGTTAATCGATCTGGACAGGACCCCTTTAATAATCCAGATGAAATCATTGCCGAGTTTGATGGAGAGTTTGACTTACTGATTGACGATGGCTCACTTCCTCAATCTTCTGGTTCTACGATTTATAAACTGGAAAAATCAAAACTGAAAGTAATTCGATCTTGAAACAATTTTTATTTATCATATTAATTCTGTCTTTCACCTCAGCAAAAGATGTCCCCTTCAAGGCAGGTGAATCCTTAAAATATTCAGCTGAATTCAATTTAATTCCCGTGGGACAAGCAGAACTTTACGTATCTGGAATAGAAGAAATTCATGGGAAGGATGCGTATCATATATCTTTTTCTGCGCAGACAAAAGGATTGGCTAATCAATTATTTAAAATTCGTGATCAAATTGATATTTGGATGGACAGTGAAAAATTTTTTACCCATCGACTAAAGAAAAATATTCATGAAGGTTCCTATAAAAAATCGGTAGATATTACGTTTGATTATGACCAAGGAATTGCCCGAACGAAAACTAAAGAAGTTGAAATTGATTTTAAGGCCCGAGACCCTTTTTCCATGTTTTACTACCTACGAACGATTCCCTTAAAAGAAAAAGAGATCATGTCATTTACATCTTTTGAAGGTCGAAAAATCGTACATTATAATTTGCAAATGACTGGGAAAGAAATTATTAATTCACCTGTGGGAACATTTTTATGTAAGGTAATACGCCCATTCAGAGAAGGGAAAAACCTGTTTAAAAACCAGGGTGATATGCAAATCTGGATCAGTGACGATGCCAAGCGACTGCCTGTGAAGATTCAAATTAAAATGAAATTTGGATCTATGACGCTATTGTTAAAAAATATTAGTTAAAATATTATAGTCTATCGTTGGTTTAATTCCCAAATAATCGTCCTACATCATTCACAATTACTGTAATCATCAGCATCAATAATAAAGCCATGCCAATCTGTTGAATGGTCATTCGCATTTTCATGGATAGAGGTCGGCGAATAATACCTTCTATTATTGTTAGAAAAATATGACCACCATCTAACCCTGGGATAGGAAGCACATTAATAAAAGCAAGATTACAACTAATTAATGCCATGAGCGATAAAAAAGGAATCCATCCTGCCCGGGCCGTTTCACCAGCCAATTGGGCAATCATAATTGGACCTCCGATTTCTTTGATAGATGCTTGACCCGAGCTCAACATTCGTATTGAGAGAATAATCATTCCAAATCCCCTGGCAGTGGCAACCATACCCATATTGACACTCTCAGAAAAAGTAATCGGCTGATATTCAAATTCCGGATAAATACCAATCACACCCATTGTATCTCCTGTGGTGGGATTAAGTCGAAAACTCGTTTTAAAAGAAATAAATTCTGATTTTCTATCTCTCGAATATTGAATATCGATATTTTGATTGGGACGTTTATGAATTTCGGTTGTCAGATCATCCCAAGTTGATATTCTTTCCCCTTCGATTCTTTCAATTATATCTCCAGATTTTAATCCAGCAATATCTGCCGGAAGTCCCGGAAGTAATTCACTGATTATTGGTTCCTTAGAAACAACAGGTTTACCAGTATAATTAGATAATCCTGTAAATATGATAAAAGCCAATAATGTATTCATGATAACACCGGCACTCATAAACCAAATTTGCTGCCATTTAGATTTGCTCATGAGTTCGTAGGGTTTATGTTCAAACGTTGCATCCATACTTTCATCAATCACGCCTGCCACTTTCACATAACCACCAAATGGAATAACAGCAAAACAGTATTCTGTACCACTTCCTTTCCGGCCAGGTCGAGAAATTATGGTTGACTTTATTGGACCCCATGTCAATTTTCCTTCATCATTCTTTCGATAAAAAAACAATCGAAACTCCCAACCATCAGGTATCGATGTGAACGTCATAAGACGGGGTGGATATCCGACAGAAAAGCGTTCTACTCGAACGCCAATCGAACGCGCTGCAAGATAATGGCCTAATTCATGAATAAATATTAAAACACCGAGTAAAATGATTGTTGCAATTAAAGTAGTCATTAATTTATTTCTTCAAAATTATGTGATTGATTTATGTTTAAACATATTTGCTTTTAAACGTTTGCACAAAATCGGTTACCCACTTTTCTAAATGAACTAATTCATCTAAAGATGGGTGGTTATTCCATTCATGCACTTCACAAGCCTTTTCAATAATTTCAGGGATTTCCATGAACCCGATATTACCGTCTAAAAAACGATATACCGATTGTTCATTCGCAACATTTAATACAGCCGATGTTGTACCACCCTGTTTCAATGCTTGATAAGCCAAATTAATACATGGGAATCGATTTAAATCAGGTGCTTCAAATGTCAGTGACCCAATTTTTATCAAATCCAGCGATTCCCAAGTGGCCAAAGCATGGCGTGGATATGTGAGTGCAACCTGAATTGGTATTTTCATATCCGGTACCCCGAGCTGTGCTTTTACAGATTTATCCTTGAATTCTACCATGGAATGAATGATGGATTGAGGATGGATTACAATATCTATTTTATCTGATTCCACTCCAAACAACCACCGTGCTTCAATAACTTCCAATCCTTTATTCATCATAGTTGCTGAATCAATCGTAATTTTATTCCCCATATCCCAATTCGGATGATTCAACGCATCTTCAGGTGTTATATCCTTAAATGTATCTATTGGTCGAGCCCGAAACGGGCCACCACTTCCGGTGAGAATAATGCGCTCCACATCATCCATGGTTTCACCGGTCAGACATTGCCAAATAGCGGAATGCTCACTATCTACTGGGAAAATGTGAACACCCGATTTTTTCTTTTCCCGTTCAATAATATCACCGGCCATCACCAAACTTTCTTTATTGCTGAGTGCCACATCAACCCCAGCTTTTACCGCATTCAATGTTGGCTCCATTCCCGATGACCCTACCAATCCATTTAGCATAATATCTAAATCGCTGCGGCACGCCATCTCGAGCAATCCATTGCGTCCAGTGAAAATTTTAATCCCTGAGTTTTTTAATTCAGACTGGACATATTGCGCAGAATCCTCATCAATAATCGAAATTGACTCCGGGTGATATTTTTTTGCTTGTTCAACCAGTTGCTCTCCATTTTTATTTGCACTTAAGGCAGTGACAGAAAAAGCATCGCCTAAATGATCAATTACTTCTAGAGCATTGACCCCGATCGAACCAGTTGAGCCGAGTATAGATATTTTTTTCATAATTAAAAAGTACCCACAATATTTACAGATACCATGGAATATTGGGATCCGAACCAAAGTTGCGGAATCAAACTCAAACCACCCATTGAGATTTTTGTTCCAACATTAATAAAATTTGTTTGAATTTCTTTTTTCCCTTGATATTCTTTATCCAAAAGTGATTTCGGATTCGCATTTAAAATGTTCAGTCCAAAGCCAACATAGACTGGAAATTTATTTAAATTATATTGACGGGCTGCGCTTGCCTGTATGGCTGAAACAATTAGTGCATCATTTGAATTTAATTTCCCTGAATCCAGATTTATGATCCATTTTGAAATCTCTTTGTCTTTACTCGGGTTTAAAGACAATCCCCACCCATAGGCTTGAATCGTACCTTCTTCTGCAGAATATGCTGTCATTCTTCCTCTTAGAGATAAGTTCCAAGAAACTGTCATTTTTCCGCTAATCATTGGGAGAAATCCATTTGCTGAAACTCCTTTTAACGTTGATAGCCCTATAGCAATTCGATTCTTCTCTGTTATGTCTATGGGAAAATTGTGTGTGGTGGCAAATCCTGCTGTTCGAAATATTGTTTTTGATTTTTTTGACGAATTAGAAAATTCATTCGATTGAAAAGTTGTCCATTGCCCCAGTGAAACTGAAATACATAAAATATGTAATATATATCGCATCACACCAATCCTAAGGAAACGATAAGAGGGCTTTGCAAGGCCTTCTTATTAGATAATCCCTCGCTCACTGGATTCAATAAATTGAACAATCGCATTTATCTCATCTGTGGCGGGTAATTCTGATTTTATTTTTTTTATAGCATCTGATCTATTCATTTTTGAAATGAAGTAATACCGATATGCTTTTTTAATAAGTGATCTCGTTTCATCTGAATACCCACGGCGCTGAAGCCCTATTTTATTAATTCCACCGAAGCGCATTGGTTCACCGGCTGCGATGATGAATGGTGGTACATCCTGCACAACACGATAACCGCCGCCGATAAAAGAATGAGAACCAATTTTGCCAAACTGGTGTACCAAAACACCACCCCCTAAATTGACATATTCTCCCAGTTCAACGTGCCCGCCTAAGGTAGCTAAATTCGCCATAATAGTATGGTTTCCGATAATACAATCATGAGCAATATGTGCACATGCCATTAATAAAACATTATTTCCAATTTCGGTTTTTCCATAAGCGATTGTTCCTCGATTGACGGTAACAGATTCACGAATGATAACATTGTCCCCGATAATAGCTTGGGTTTTCTCTCCGGCATATTTCAAATCTTGTGGGGCTTCTCCAATGGAGCAATTATGATAAATAGTACAATTGGAACCCATAGTGGTTCCATCACAGATCGTATTGTAATTGCCGATGGATGTGCCGTCACCAATGGTGACATTATCCTCGATTAATGTATAGGCACCAATTGATACATTCTGACCCAGATCGGCTTTGGACGATATAATTGCTGTGGGATGAATTGGGATGGCGTCAGGCTCCTGCCCGGTCCACCACCGTAGCTTTCAGCTTGCCTTCTGCAACCAGTTTATCATCTACATAACCCTTTCCTACAAGTAAAGCAGTTCCCAGCTTAAACTTTTCTAATACCATCTCTAGGCGAAGTTGATCGCCCGGAATAATTGGTTGGCGAAATTTTGCATCAGATAAGGAAGTGAAAAACATATTCTTTTTCATTGGGTCATCCACACTATTCAGTACTAAAAAAGCACCAGCCTGCGCCATGGCCTCTAAAACCAATACGCCAGGCATGACTGGCTGATTGGGGAAATGTCCCTGAAAAAATGGTTCATTAATGGTTACATTTTTAATAGCGGTTAATTTTTCTCCAGGCGTAATATCAATAATTCTATCAACCAAAACAAATGGATATCGATGGGGAAGAAGTGTTAAAATTGAATTAATATCAAACAAAATATCTGATGAACTATTTTTTTGAAAACGCTGACGAAGTATTTTTTTTTCATAGACTTTTTTGATTCGTCTTACCAATTCAACATTTGCCGCATGTCCGCTTTTTGATGCAATAACATGCCCTTGTAAAGGCATGCCTAACAGGGCTAAATCTCCAATTAAATCTAATGCTTTATGGCGGACAGGTTCATTATCAAATCGTAATTTTTTCCCGTTTAAAATTCCATTGGCGCCCAGACTGATTTCTTGCTTAATTCCAAATAATCCCCTGAGGTTGTCTGCTTCAGAATGATCAATTTCCTTATCAACAATTACAACAGCATTATCCAGATTTCCACCTTGAATAAGGCCATTTTCTTTTAATGTTTCAACTTCACTTAAAAAACAGAAAGTTCGTGCGGGGGCTATATCTTTTGCAAAATTTTGTTCCAGCTGATCCATAGTCGTAAATTGGGTTCCCAATGACTTATATTTATAATCTATCATAAACGTGATCCGAAACTGATCCGATGGCATGATATGAATATCCACCCCCCGTTCAGAATCAGAATAACCCACCGCTTCATCGATATGTAGATAATTTCGAGGAGCATCTTGTTTCACAATTCCGCTTTTGAGTAATGCTTCTACAAAATCAATTGAACTGCCATCCATAACCGGCGGTTCTTTTTCCGTCAATTCAATTAAAACATTATCCAAGCCAATCCCGACACAAGCAGCTAAAGCATGTTCAACAGTATGAATCTTGACACCATTTTCTTCTATGGTTGTACCACGAGATATATCAACGACATGATCAATGTCTGCACGAATTTCGGGGCCGCCATCCACATCCATTCGTTTAAAACGAATGCCAAAATCTTCCGCAGCAGGTTTAAAAGTGATTGTTGTTTCGACGCCGGTATGGAGGCCTGTACCTGTACAGGATATTTCATTTCCGATAGTCCGCTGATATTTTATGAGACCCATTTAAGATATCACTTTATATTTTTCTTCTAATTGGTTTAATCTTTTTTTCAACTGTTTTACCTCTACGTGAACAGCATCCTGACGGTTTTTTTCTCTTATTTCCCGAGCAGGAACTCCGGAATAAACCTTTCCGCCGGCTAGATTTTTCATTGCCACAGTGTAACAGGCAAACACTGCTCGATCACCGATGGTAACATGGTCAATCGCACCGGCCTGCCCGCCGAATAGACAGAAGTCTCCAACTTTTGTACTACCGGCGATTGTAACGTGGGCTGTTAATAAACAGCCTTTTCCAATGGTAACATTGTGGGCAATTTGGACACCATTATCAAATTTACACATTTCTCCAATGGTTGTGTTATCAATTGTCCCCCGGTCTATCGTACAATTTGCACCTATTTCCACATCATTCCCAATAAGAACCTTTCCATTCTGGGGAATCTTTAAATGGGTGTCTTTTTGACTTACAAACCCAAATCCATCAGATCCAAGAACGGTGCCGGAATGAATGATACATCTTTCGCCAATTATAGTCCGGGGATAAAAATGGACATTACTTTTCACTTCAGAATCATGCCCAATAACAGAATCTTCATTAATCACATTATTAGCCCCAATAACCACATTGTCACCGATGACAACCCCATTTTCAATGATGGTGTATGGTCCAATGGAAACTTCTTTTCCCATCACAGCATCTGGGTCAATAATTGCTGTATCATGAATTCCTTGTGGGGTGGAATACTGGGGTGAAAAATAACCCAGTATTTTTGCAATTGCCCATTGAGGATTTTCCACAATAATCCCATCTTTCCCCACCAAATTTTCAACATTAGATGCAATCACAGCAGATGCACCCGTTGATTGAACAAATTTGAAATATTTAGGATGAGCAATAAAAGTAATTGTTTCAGGTTTTCCATCCTGAATCGTAGAGACACCTTCTATTTTCAATTTAGAATTGCCGACTACAGTGCCCTGTATAATGTCAGCCAGTTCTTTTAAAGTGGCCAATGACCGAAGTTATTTCTTGTTAGGTGAATCTTCACTGTCCGATACGTTGTACTTGCGTAATTCAAATAAAACATCATCGGTCAAATCATGGGTTGGATTTCCGTAGAGTAATGCGACAGAACCATCGATAATAAAATCGATATTTTTTGCAGCGGCTACTTTATCCACAGCACGCTTCACTTTTGAAAGAATATCAAATTCCAATTGGGCTTGTCTGCGATAAAGTTCCCCTTCAGGGCCAACCATCGTAACTTGAAATTTCTGTATAGTCTGTTCACGTCCAATCAGTTCAGCTTCCTTTTCTTTCCGCCATTCTGGACTGCTCATAAGACGTTGAGTTTCAAACGCTTGTTTAATACTGTCAAGTTCAACAACCATTTTGTTATACTGAGCATTCACCTGGCGGTATTCCAACTGAAGCTGGGCTTCTGCGTCTTTGAACTCTTCGTATTCTGCGCGAATACGGTCGGATTGAACAAATCCAATTTTATTTTGTGCCATTAGTAAGGCAGACAACATTATTGTTGCGATACTAATGATTTTGATAGTGTGTCGAATCACATTTAACTCCTTGGTTTAATTTTATCTTCCAAAAATGATTGTGTATTCCCATCCTTGGGGGTTTCCATCCCCTGTAATATCGTCAAAACCATATCCCATATCGAAACCAAGCATTCCAATCATGGGCATAAAAAATCTGATGCCAATACCGGCAGATCGTTTAAGTTCCAATGGATTCCTTCTCGGGAATCCCATGGGCGTTAAGAGTCGGGTATCATTCCAAACACCTCCTGCCTCTGCAAACAGCATTGCATATACAACCGGATTTTCAGAAAAGGGAACTCTGAATTCAGTCGAATACTTAAACATTGTATTTCCACCAATCCCACGTCCCTGTGTTGTTGTGGGTCCGATAGAATTATCCGGATATCCCCTCATCATCGTTCCATAGGGAATCCCGTTACCACCCATAATGAACCGTTCATAGGGTGGAATGTACGTAAAACTACCATTACCCGTATTTAACATTCGAATGGTTCCCATTTTTAAAGAACTGGTTAAAACAAATTTCCAGAATGTAGGCGTATACCAGTCTAAAGTCAAAACATGTTTATGGTAGTTTTCATCTCCACCAAAAATACCACCGGAAAATGTGGATACCCATGTTGCACTCGAACCTTGTGTTGGAAATTCAGCTCGATCCCGACTATCTCGACTAATGGACTGTTTTAAACTAATACCGGTTGATTTTCTAAAACTGCCGAAATACTGGTCAAGTGTTTCATCGTCTCCGCTATATTCTCGTCTTGTATAGGACATTTCCCAATAGGCCCTAAAATAATCATCCGGCCATTTTAACCGACGACCCCATTGAATGGATCCCCCTCGGGTTCTTTCATCAAATGGATAAAAATAAAATGAATTCCCTTGACCTCTAAACCGATATAACAGGGAAAACCCGATACGATTGGGTGTATCTTTAAACATGGGATCCATAAACCGCATTTCAACACTTTCGTATTTCCCTGGCTTTCCATAATTGTTATACACAGATACTTGCGTGCCTACATTAAATCCGAATGTGAGAATCTGACCTTTGCCTAAAAAGTTATTGAATTCAATATTCCCTCCACCAGTCATCCCATAAATCCCTGTAAAACCGATGTTCGCACTGGCCTTATCTGATGATTTTTCTGCAAGTGTAATATCAAGATCAATTTCATCCTCATCAACTGGGATGACATTTGGGCTTAATGAGGTGGGGTCAAAATAATTCAATACATTCAGTTTTCGCATACTGCGCTGCAACAGAGTTCGACGGAATAAATCACCGGGGAAAACATCCAATTCACGACGAATGACATTTTCACGCGTTTTATCATTTCCATAAATATTGATATTCCGAATATATACTTTATTGTTCTCGGTTATGGAAAAATGAACATCAATGGAATCTTCACCTACTGGTGTAAAAAACGGCTCAATACTACTATATAAATAACCGCGATCCATATATAAACTTTGAACATTCTGAAATACAGCTTCCTCAAACCCGGATTTGCTATAATAATCACCCTCACCCAAATTCAGCGTTTTTTCAAGAATTTCAGTTTCGTACAAGGCATTACCTTCCCATGTGAAATTTCGGTATTTATAACGACTCCCTTCATTCACGTTGATATGAACCACCAACCCTTTTTTCTTAGGTTCATAATAAACTGAATCGGATAGTATTGTAAAGTCTCGATAGCCTTCGTCACGATAAAAAGTAATCAGGGCGTCTTTGTCTTCGATGTATTTTTTCTGATCAAAGGCTGGAGCCCAAAATTTCCACCAAGATCTGATTTTTGTTTCTTTTAGTTGCCACCTGAGTTTAACAAGTGTTAACTTTTTACGAAAAGCAGTTGGAAGGGGGAGCCAGGGTTTTGTAGCCACCCAGCCAAAATTATTGATATTCCCTTCAATAACGATATCCTTTATTTTAACTTTTTTACCTTCTTTTATTGTAAAAACAATATCCTGTTTTCCATTTTCATTCCCTGATTCTGAAGGTATCATTTCGCTGGTAATTGTCGCCAGGAAATACCCATCTTCCATGTACATTTCTTTCATTTTATTAATCGTTTTTATCATGAAATTTGGTTTAATACGCATCCCGCGTTGGAACGAAATTTCATCTTTAAATTTTCGATCTTTAAGTTTTTTATTCCCCTTAAAAACGACTTTACCAAGCACGGGAGATTCCTCAACTTCAATAGAAATGAGAATCCCCTCCGGCGATTCACCCTCAAAATGAATTTGAATATTGCTGAAAACACCTAATTCCCATAAGCGTTTTACTGCACGGCGAAAGTCTTCGGTAGATACATCCTGACCCGCCTGCAAGCCAGCAGTATACAGAACCATATTTTCACTGGTTTCTTTATTCCCCTCAACCCGTACCTCCTTCAGTTTAAAAGATGGCGGTGCCTGAGCGACAACAAAAACAAAAAGAATAAATGGAACGAGTTTTTTCATTGAGATATTTGTTCACCGGTTTGACCAAATCGTCGCTGACGCGCCTGATAATCTTGAATGGAGTTTAACAATTCCTCTTCCCTAAAATCGGGCCAAAATATATCTGATAAATACAATTCTGTATAAGCAGATTGCCAAAGTAAAAAATTACTCAGGCGATGCTCGCCACCGGTTCTTATTAATAAATCCGGATCCGGCACATTTGCTGTGTATAATTCATCTGCCAATTTTTCTTCTGTAACTTGATCTATTTTCATTTCACCTGATTGGATTTTATCTGCAATACGCCGAATAGCTACCAATAGTTCCTGCCTACCGCCATAACTCAATGCTAAAATTAAATTAAGTCCTGTATTTTTTTGGGTCATTTCAATACCATTAAGTATACCTTCGCGAGAATCTTTTGGTAAATCTTCCAAATTTCCAATTGAAGAAAGCTTAACATTATTTTTATGAAGATTTTTAATTTCTTTTTTTATCGTTCCTAATAACAATTTCATTATGGCTGAAACTTCTCTCCGGGGGCGTCTCCAGTTTTCACTGGAAAAAGTAAAAAGCGTCAAGTAGGAAATCCCGATTTCTCCACACACACGCACAATTTCTCTCACAGAGTTTATCCCCTCTCCATGTCCCGCAACGCGAGGCAAGTTTCGTGACTTAGCCCATCGTCCGTTTCCATCCATAATTATGGCAATATGTGCGGGTATATCTCCTAGTTCAAGGATTTGTTTTCTCAATAACGGTGACATAATTAGGATTTCATATAAAAAGCGTTTGAAAAACAGCAGGCAAATTTACTCTTTCAGACGAGCGTAATCAATGAATAATCAATGTTCTTAATCCCCCAATTCATATAGTTCAGCAGTGTGATGATCAAATGCGTTTAATTCTTCAGGTACGACCATATTTTTATATTCTGATTTACATTGATAACACTCAACAGAATCTTTAATTCGACGATACAACAAAAAATCAATTATTGACAAAACAATTAAACTTATTCCATATGTCCAGGGAACCAGCAGGGCCCCAATTAAAATAATAATACATCCAATAGCTTGATTAAAATCTTTTTTCCGATATAGATGATTGCACCCACAGACTGGGCATTCAGAAAAATCTAAATCATTTTCAAATAAAATTACTTTCTTACACTCATTGCATTCCTTTGCTTCTGTAAATAATTTTGTCTTTTTACATACTTCACAATCCAACTGACTCATACCAAAAATCCATATTGAAGTAAGTAATATTTAAAAAGTAAATCTCCGAATAAAATAGATACGATAGCGACATATAGCAATCCGGTGGCACTTTGGGTGGCTTGAAGGTTAAGGGTACGCCAAATAAAAAAGTTTAAAATAATCGGTACGATGTTTCCCATAAAAAAAGCAACGGCCAAAAGAAATCCATCAAATTGGAACATGAATGACCATAAGCTATGAGAAATTCCAAATGTGTCTATAATGGTATTCGTTGATAAATAAACTATATCCCAAACGGATCGAAGAAACAATAAACCCCATAGGCCTAGGGTTGCTTTTTTCAACAATTGGATAGGTAAAGCGATGACATTTAAATACCAATGACCTAATATCATGGCAAAAAAAACCGCTGCCGTAATAGCTGACCCCAAAAGGACAACAAACCAAACACCTGGAAGGGAACCTTCAGATATAAATTCGGCCACAACTTTAAGCATCGTACCTGTACCAAACAGGGCAATGGCAGAAATTACCACATTGTTTATGTGCTCGGAATTCCAGTACAAAGCTGTAATGATCATGAATGTACTAAACCAGACCCACACATAAATTTTTGAAATAAAACTTGGATCCAAAAAATCAAATGCGGAAATGCCCATGGCACCCACCACACAGCACATCCCAAGATTAAAACGATAAAAACCAGAATCTATTTTTTTAAGAGGAGCAATCCAAAGGAAAAAGGGATATACGATCGCGAAGCCAAGAAAGATAAGTACAATAATATCGGTAAAATAATTGAACATTAGTTCAGTGCATTCAATACCTTTTCAGAAATAGATTGATATATTTTGGACACATGTGCTTCAGGGTTTTTACTGGTAATGGGTTCACCAGCGTCGGTGGCTTCCATAATTTCCTGTGCTATGGGAATTTCGCCCAGCAATGGGACATTCAAACGGTCACTTTCAGATTGTCCACCACCCCGTTTAAACAAATCAATTCGGATAGAGAACTGACCGTCTGAATCAACTACTAAATCATTGCCTTCAATCGTCACATTGCTTCCTTTGTCAACATTACCTTTAATAAAAAGACCGGACATATTTTCAATCACTCCTAAAACAGGTGTGTGGACTTTTTTAAACATATCGGCGCCTTTTCGTACATCAGCCAACGCAATATCCTGAGGCGTTGTTACAATGATAACACCATCAATTTTTAATTTTTGTGTAAGCGTAAGCTGCACATCTCCAGTCCCAGGCGGGAGATCAAGGATTAGATAATCTAATTCACCCCATTCCACATCACGAAAAAATTGTTCTGTCATTCGGGATACCAATGGGCCGCGCCAAATTACCGGCGTTTGGTTCCCGCTGATAAATCCAAAGCTCATTATTTTCATTCCTAAATGTTCCAAAGGAACCAGTTTCCGTTCTTGGGTTAATTCCGGTTGTTCCTGGATTCCTAGAATGATTGGAAGGGAAGGTCCGTAGATATCTAAATCCAGAAGGCCAACAGAGTGACCGGATTTTTTAATTGAAATTGCCAAGTTTGCGGCAACAGTTGATTTGCCAACCCCGCCTTTACCGCTGGCAACTGCAATAATATGCTTAACCCCATCTAAAGGTGCTGCCGGCTGTTGTTCTGGGGATTGAGGAGCCTGTGGTTGTGGGGCAGAAGGTGTGCCGTCCTGAACAGTTACATTGATATTCTTAAACGAATTTGTTTTTTCAATTACTTGGTTAACACTGTCAATAACAGCTGTTTTTTTCTCTTCATTCTGTGTGGTGATTTTTAATCGAATCTCAATCGAATTTCCATCTAATGATATATCATCCACCATTCCAAAGGAAACAATATCCCGGCTGAATCCTGGATAATTAACCGTTTTTAATAATTCGAGTATTTTATTTTTATTCATAGAAAGGCAAAAAAAACGGCTGTTGAAGAACCAACAGCCGTTTTAAGTTGATTGTTTCCTTAACAACTAACCTGAATATTCGCGCCCGAAATAATCGTAGTTAATTTTAATGTATTTATTCCATTCTTCAGGGACTTCACTTTCCTCGAAAATAGCTTCAACGGGGCATTCGGGTTCACAAGCGCCGCAGTCAATACATTCTTCAGGGTCAATGTAAAGTAGTTTTCCATCTAAATCGTTTTCATCGTATCCTTTTTCTTCCCACGCATCTTTTGTGGGGTGAATACAATCAACCGGACAAACTTCTACGCAAGCGGTGTCACAAGTACCAACACATGGTTCAGCGATAATGTAGGCCATTATTTTCTCCTAAAAGTATTTTAAATGCATCAGTGAAATTAAACTACTTTTTATAATAGGTAAAAAGGCTTTTGGTGATAAAAAATATTTTCTTTTAACTTCCGATCCCTAAATATAAGAATTTATCATGGCTAACAAATTTAACTACGATCATTACAAAACAATACCTGAACCGGCAGAAAAGGTTAATTTTAAGAAGAAGAAACCGAAACTCATTGCTGTGGTTGACGAAGATAATTGCACTGGATGCCAAGTCTGTGTACCGTTTTGCCCCGTGGACTGTATTGAACCAATCCCTGAAGAAAAATATGGTATTCCGATTCCTCCGGTTCAAGTTCGCCATGATGAATGTATTGGTTGCCAGATTTGCGCCAAGGTCTGCACCAAACTAACTTGGGATGCAATTCGAATGATTAAAACCGAAGCGTTTGAAGATATATACGATATGACACTATCAGGCTGAGTTGTCGTCAGCTGCAAAATCCGCTACTCTGGTTATCGATCAGGGGACTTCTGCCTCAAAAGTATTTCTATTTAATTCATCAAATCGCGTCGCATTTAAATCCCGGTTAAGACATACCCTAAAAAATCCAAAACCTGGACATATAGAGGCAGATGCACTAACAATTGCTCTCACATGTGAAAAATTAATTCTCGAGGCAATATCTTTTGCTAAATATAAAAATATCCCTATTTCCTCTGCTGGGATTGCGCTCCAACGCTCCACATTTTTATTTTGGGATCGAAAAACATTAAAACCCCTGACGCCAGCACTGAGTTGGCAAGATGGTCGGGCTACAGATATTGTTGAAAATTTAAAATCTCATTCTGAATCAATTTTCAAAATGTCCGGCGTTCCCCTTAATCCACATTTTGGAGGACCAAAGTTTGCTCATCTTATTAATCGATCCACTTCTCTAAAAAATAAAATTGAAAAAGGGACAGCTGTTTTTGGTACAATCAGTACTTTTCTCATCCAATATTTAACGGGTAATTGTTATATCGATGAAACAATTGCATCCCGATTTATTATGATGAATTTAGATACCTGTCAATGGGATCAGGATTTATTAAATTTATTTAACGTACCCAACAATTGTTTGCCCCAACTGGTTTCGACCAATTATAACTTTGGAACCATCAAATATGGTGGGTTATCAATACCATTGAAAATCGTCATTGGCGATCAACAGGCTGCATTAATTGGACAAGGTGGTTTTGAACCCGGATCAGTTGCCATGAATTTTGGTACATCCGGTTCGGTCCAAATCAATGCGGGTCAATATAGTGCTCACGTTGATGGATTAATCAGCAGTGTCCTTTATTCTAATTCAAATAAAAGACAGTATTTGCTTGAGGGTACCATTAATGCCTGCAATTCTCTTTTTTATTCTTTGGAGAAAGCATTAGAAATTCCCCATAAAAATATGCAGTGGCATCGTCGGTGTGCGGAGACAAAAACTAACGGTGTTTATATTCCTTCAAAAACAGGGATTGCGGCCCCATATTGGAATGATCATTTGAAACCAATATCCGAAGGTTATGGCGATAATATTCCCAATGAAATTATTCGGGCAGGAATGGAGTCCATTGGTTTTCTTGTGAATGATATTTGGACATTAACAAAAACACATTTAAAATATTTGCCTCAGAATGTGATGGCCAGTGGGGGAGGCGGGAGACCGCCCCTGCTCCAATTTATTTCTGATTTGACCGGGCTGACAATAACCCACAGTATAATGAAAGATCGCACGGCCCTGGGCGTACATGCATTATTAATTCAATCCGCAACTGGGTCCTGGCCAAAAATAAAAACTGATTCAGATGACAAATATACACCAAAAATGGATGCCAATATAAAAGATGAAAAAATTGATCGGTGGAAATCAGCACTAAAAAAGGCAGGTGTTTTATAAACGACTTTAATCAATACAAAGTGTTTCTGTTAAAAGTTCTAGTATTTGATTTTCTTTTATTTCACCCATAATAATACCGACCCTATTTATATTTCCATCCTTGATAATAATGTGAAATGGTGTACCCCAACCTCGATCATCGCCCAACAATTTTCTGAATTGATAAAATTGGGTCCGATTTCTTTTTTCTTCATTTTTTTCATCCAATTCCCCAAAAAATAGTGGCATTTTTAAACCATATTTTTTGACGAAAACCATGGATTTTTCTATCGTTGAATAATCCATGATTAAAACTGTTTTCAGTCCCATTGCATTATAATTGGAAAACATCTTTTTGATTGTGTTTGCATCAAAATGACAGTTTGGACACCATTCGGCAAAAAATGAAAGAATAGGTAGTGTCAACTTAATTGGGTCTCCAAGGAGACCTAATGAATTGCTATATAGAG
>JACKQG010000551.1_pt1 | contig 54595 bp, 42 predicted proteins | sample 8237621 | NCBI WGS metagenome assembly JACKQG01 (sample SAMN15677084, study PRJNA649215) | marine metagenome | biome: marine; feature: Black Sea; material: saline water; isolation source: suspended particulate matter (SPM) from the Black Sea western gyre | collected 2013-06-09/2013-06-10 | depth... | reverse complement strand
TCAAAAAAATTATTTTAATCAAAAAACATAATTAAAAAATTCGGTGAATGCAGTTCCCGCTCTTGTTAAGACAATTCAAACTTGGGAGGAAGAATTGTCCATCCTAATTAAATAGAAACAAGAATGGTTTATTGCATTTACTACTACTATCATGAACTTGTCAAAGAGCGCGTGGGCGCAAACCCACCTCACCGAATCCAATGATGCAAAACGGCGAGCCGCGAACTGTACCCGAAATGTTGCCACCCTGTCAACGGCTGCGGGGGGTGTTTTCTTGGTTTTTTGTTGCAAGGCGGCTATTTTTTTCAAATAATTTGAATCTTGGCAAAATGAAACAAAGAGACCTTACATCAAGTCGGCATCATCGTAATATTGGCTATCACGCTCTTGATCTCGGAGGTCCTTGAGACGGCTGCTACTTGCCTGTTCCCAAGGGCTTACGATCTTCGTAGCGCCTGTTCGCATATTTTGAAGGATGACCCAACTCGCTCTATGATCTCTGAGATTTTTCTCATTCGCATCAAGCCAAGGAACCATATCTAAAACAAACCATTCAGTTTGGAAGTCGCCGCCATCTTGTGTTTCGAGGCGCTGACCAGCTGAGATTTGAATCGTGTCTTTATGCCACATTCCATCTGTAAATCGATAGACTTCTGCTGTCACTCGACCCGAATCAAGTGTATTGGTTGTCACCGAATTGCCTGCCGGTATCGCCCGAAGAACGAACCACTGCAGTGGCGGCTGCGCTTCGATTGGCGCTGACCAATCACTTGGAATTGAAACCAGCGACACGGGATCGGCTAGCTCCTGCTGTTCTGGATAAAGACTTGGTTTGCGACCAAAAAATGGATTGGCAACCTGTATCGAAACTCGATACCGGTACACGGCTCCCGGAGTCACAGACAAATCATGCGCCCAAACCCAAATTTTACCACCCAATGATTGGACCATATCATCTGCAATTGAACTATCAATCGCTCGAAGTTCATCGATTAATCTATCCCGCTCAAGAGTGAGTTCTGTGAGTTCCTCGCTTTTTGCAAGTAGTTTCTTTGTAAGCTCTTTGATGATCTCTGAATTGTTTCCACTTGTAGATCCACCTGTACCCATTGGTCCACCACCCGCGTCACCTGAACCAGATCGTTGTGCTGCAAGAAGGGCCGTTTCAAGTTCCTTCTTCTCCTGCTCTACTTTTGCATGTCGAGTTGAAATCTCTTTTATCTTCTTACGCAGTCTTGCTACTGGTCCAACTTCAGGTAGCACTTCCTCGCCATTTTCCACTTCCTCGTCAGAAGGTGCAACAGGAGCCCAAGCTTCTGGGTCTCCAACTTGATCTGGGGAATACCCCTGCACCCTGTAAAAAGGTGGGCGAATGACTTGCACCTGATCACCTGTTCGAAGTTGATCAACAATGTCATCTCGTTCTACTGTATCTATTTGTTCTTCTTTTAATTTCGACCGAAATGTTACTCTTCCGGGCATGACCTGAATGAGTTCGAATTCTGACCAGCCTTCTTCGCCTAACGTTTGACGTTCAAGATGAAGGTCAAAAATGTCAACAACTCCGTCATACCATTGCTCAGGTATGGCGGCCGCACCTTCTTGGATTTGTTTAAATTCTTTTAGCACACTGTCTATATCAAATTCGGCCGCTACTTGAATCCACGTTGCATCATGTGGAGGACCTACAAACAACGAGTCTAACTTGGGGAAATCGATGATTTCAGTTTCATCTACAGTTGCAAACCATTGGTGCGTACGAATGCGCTCAGGCGCGGGTACTGTTGGTTGCGTATAGTTTCTCAATTCAGATACCAAATCTTGATTTACCGCAAAGCCTGCAGTTAAATCAACTCTTGGGAAAACTACCCGTGGGTCTGGAGAGATGGATGCTACTAATCCTTGCTCAAAAGTCGATAATAATGCTTTTGGTGCAGTCATTTCAATCGGAGAACGAGCCGAATCATCTAGTTTAGGGCTCAATTTTTGACTACTTGCGATCAACTCCTCATCGATGTTGTCTGTCGTTATGGTTTTACCACTCTTCACAACACTCGCCTGATTGGAATACGTATCCCAAGCAAAATATCCCAATATTAAAATAGCAATGACGAGCACAATGTACTCGATGTATTGTTCCCAAACATTTATACCTTTGGTCTTCATGCAATCAAATTCCATCCTGCCAGACTATGGCACGCATCCTTGTTATCGCTCATATCCCTAACGCCGATCTCACTGATTCAGGCATCAGTTCAACTGTCCATGCTCGTAGCCAAGCGGTTTCTAAGACAACTGTCAATTCAGATACTGGTTCAGCGCCATAATCAAAACCATCCTCTAATGAGGTAAATTTATTTACTGGTTTCAGATCAATATCGATCACAGTTGCAAAATTGTTTTGCGCAAATGTGTCGAGAATAGTTGGTATCCGAACTGTACTCACGATCAATCTCAACCTGACTTGAAGTGAATCGAATAAGGTTGCCTCGTTTCGATTTGTAAAAGATACAACAGGGCTATTGTTTGCACTCGCTGTGTTCGTTCTTCCACTGTCGCGTTTAGGTTTATTTGGCTTTTCGCTCTTTGGTGGGTTCTTTGAAGTATCTCCACCCATTCCCATTGCCCCGCCACCTCTTTTAGGTGAGGGAGGACGCTCGTTAATTTGTGGGGCAGATTCATTTCGTTCAGCCTTTTTGCCTGCGGTTATCTCAGGCAAACCCAAAACTTGAATAAACGTAACTCTCTTAATCGGAGCTGTTAACTCAGATTGGTCGCCATTCACTGCAGAAATTGCTGCAAATGCATCCGCAACAGCCCAATATCGCCACTGCCATGTAAAAAGTGTGCCAACATTTGGTCTGTTCTTCGCTTCAAACTCAGGAATGCCCAATGTTTCCTCTTCGAGATACAGACCTAATTCTTCAGCGCGACCCCTGAGCATACTCATTCTACGATCCGTCATAAACCGTAAAAGTTGCGAGTGTTGTTCCTCAGTTAGTGAAGCATCAACTGGCTTGCTCAGTTTATTTTCCATAAACCGAACGCGTGCTTCTTCTAACGCCAACACCAATTCATCCGTGCCAAGTGGAGAACCAGCATCAAGATCAGATAACAAATCAAGATAATTAGATTGCAACTTCGCATAAAATTGTTGCGGCAATGTTTCAAGTTGAGCGCGTGTTACGTCTTCTGAAAACAATTCTGCAAACATGGTCGAAGAATCTTTTTGATTGTGTTGCTTCGCCTGTTCGACTACGCGTTGGGCATCGTCTCGAAGCATGTTTGCTATCTCACGATATTGCTCAACCAATTCCCGATTGATCACAACTTTTTGTGGAGATCCACCACCTGGAGGAGTCACGCTTGATTTAAAAAGATTGTCGATTTCAGAGAACTCTTTTGTTCTTTTATTCAATGATTGTTGTACTTCTTCCGACCACGACGCTGCGAACATTGGCAATCCGATACCTGCACCAATACATGCTACTAAGAGTACAACGAGGACAATATTTGCCTTCATCCAAGCAAGAATCTGTTGGGGATCAACGTCTATCTTCTGTTTACTCACGATTTTCCTGCCTTATCTTGAGGGAGTGAAGCAGTCTCCTTTGGTCGAGGCTGTGACAAAAGTTCAACTTCAAATGTAATAGTTGCTTTGTACCATTGAGAATCAGGGGGATGCAATTTCTCTTCTGGATATTCAGGAAGCGGAGCCGATGAAGCCAAAGACGAATCTGTCACGGGTTGGGATTCAAACATTTTTTCGGTTGGTTCACTTGGTTTTTTGGATGGTTTTCGAGATCCACCTGAGCCTCGACCTCGATCAGACCCGCCACCACCCCCTGGAGTTGGTCCACCACCACCGCCACCCATCTTCGTTCCACCGCCACCGCCGCCGCCCCCATCTCCACTGTCAGTATTACCGCCACCCGTTTCGCCACTTGCATCGTCCGTTGTATCTTCAAACTCAAGTGGATCAACAGTGATTGTTTCCATATCTTCAGGATTACAACTCACGGTAGTATCAATGATTTTGTAGGGAACCATTACCCTATCGCCAGTTGGTTCGGCGTGCGCCTTAAGCCAGCTAGCCACATGTTCTGTTAAAAAATTAATTGGATCTGCGTGATGTAACTCCACATTCATCGTCACAGCAATACGAGGTGCGCCTGATTCACTTTTTACAAGTTGACCCTCTAACTTTTTTAACTGAACAAGAGGACGATCTTCAGGAGCAGGAAACGCTTGGAGAAAATCTTCGAGCGTCATGACGCGGTCATCGGGGCCTGCCGCTGCTAGAGAATCCGCAGCATCATGAACGATATACGGCCAGACATCGCGATAATCTAAAAGTGCAAGAAGCGTAGCTGCGTCCGAACCCAACTTGCCTTCTTTTTCTGCCTCTTTGTATTCTTTTACGAAGCCCTTACCTTTTTTAATTAAGTTCTTCACTTGTGTAGGAGTTCCGCCACTTCCAAGCGCCTGGCTATCAAGAAATGGACCAATCAAAGTGATCGCGCTACCCAAAATGATAATGCTTGCTGCAGCAACAAACCATTTGGTTTTTTGATGCCACATTTGTTCTCGTAAAATCGTTGTTGGAACAAGATTCACGTCGATGTGTGCAAGACCAATCCCCTGCAACGCAAGACCATACGCAGTTGACATGTTTACACAATTTTCTGCAAATGCAGATGCTTCTCGACCCTTCACATCAATTCGTTTGAATTCGTCGAGCCTTGCAACATTGACTTGTAACTCTTTCCCGATAAATTTTCGCAAACCGGGAATCCTAAACGTTGAACCTACGCCAACAATGTCGTTTAACTCGACACCGCCCGAAGCGTAACTCAACGATCGCTGCAATTCTTGTAGCAGTTCGGCAAAGACAGGTCGCATCGCCTGCATAATTTGTTTTGCGTATTTATTACTTGCAGCTTCAAGTTTTAGGCGCTCAGCTTTGGCGTAACTAATTTTGAATGCTTCAGCAATTGCCTCAGTAAAATGCGTTCCACCTAACGGAAATGTTCTGATCCAACAGCGTTTTCCAGAAGCAATAATAACATCCGTTGCTTGCGTACCAATGTCAACAATAACAAGTTGATTGCTTTCCTCACTTGCCAACTCAAAGTCATAATGCATTGCATTAAAAACTGCGGTTGGGCTGAGTGTCAACGCTTCAGGGCTCAACCCAACAATGTCATACACGTCGAGTCGTTCGTTGACTCGATCGCGAGTGATTGCAAAAATACCAACTTCTACTTCAGGGCTTCCTTCTTCGTGAAACGCTGCGTAATCCCATTCAACTTCTTCTATTGGAAATGGAATTTGTTGCACTGCTTCAAACTTCACAATGTCAGGAACTGCTTTGGGTTCAACTGGTGGAAGTTTTGCGAAACGCGCGAACGCTGAATGTCCCGGAACAGAAATCACAAGGTGTTCACCTTCTAGATTCTTTTTGCTGATCAATTGACCGAGACTCAATCGAGTCACTTCGGCTGCGTCAATATCGGGCGAGGACAACACACGTTGGTGTTTCACGACCTCGTAATCAGTCACACGAGCTGTATCGCCATCACGCTCAAGGCGAATCGCCTTGATTGCATATTGACCTATTTCAATGCCCCAAGCTGCTGCGGGGTGCGCCATAATTTAGTCGTCCTGTTCTTTCTGCTACCACCAGCGGCAGCAGGGTGGCGATGATACACGATGAAGGTGGAAATATGGTCGTTTAGACGCCACCAAGTAAATGGTATACACCATCTGAAAAAAGTCACTCACTAGAAGTTTTTTTCTTTCAAAAGCAACGAGTCCTTGGTGATAGAATGTGTGGATGAGCGAAGATAAAATGAATCCTGAATTACAGGCAGAGATCGAAGCAGCCCTTGGTGGCGCTTCTATCGATGACCTGCTCGATGAAAATCCGGAGCATCGCAAAAGAGGTGAGGCGAGAGCCATGAAAACGGGCATCGTCGCTGCGATTCACGGACCAAACGTCCTTGTTGAATTTGGACCAAGAATGCAAGGTTCTTGCCCAAAATTGCAGTTTGAGACACTTCCAAACGTTGGGGATTCCCTTGAATTCATCATCGAACGAAGGGACAAGGATGGGATGCTCGTCCTCTCAAGGCAGGGTGCAATTCAAAAAGCAACTTGGGATGCCCTAGAAATCGGTCAAATCGTCGAAGCGATGTGCACTGGTACAAATAAGGGCGGTTTAGACATGGAAATCGCTAGCCACAAAGCATTTATGCCCGCTGGACACGTTGCACTCTATCATGTCCCAGACCTCACAACTTTTGCTGGGCAAAAATTCGCTTGCGAAGTCATCGAACTTGATAGAAGGCAAAATAGAATCGTTCTCAGCCGAAGAGCAGTGCTCCAAGCAGAACGAAAAGAGAAGCAAGCTGAAACCTTAGAAAATTTAGAAATCGGCGCAACTGTCGATGCCACAGTCACTTCTGTAAAGCCGTACGGTGCCTTTGCAGACATCGGCGGCGTTGAGGGACTCATTCACATCTCTGAAATGAGTTGGGACAGAATTTCAGATGCTTCGAAGTTCGTTAAAACAGGCGATCTTGTCCGCGTGCAAATTCTCGATATTGACCATGCACAATCCCCACCCAAAATTGCACTTGGGATGAAACAGTTGATCGCAGATCCAATGATTTCCACGATGGGCTCTATCGAAGTTGGTGAAAATACAACTGGTAAAGTGACTCGATTGGCAGCGTTTGGTGCGTTTGTCGATATCGGTGATGGAGTTGAAGGGCTTGTCCATATTTCAGAGCTCTCTCATCAACGAATCAAATCCGCGAAAGATGCCGTAAAAGAAGGCGAAGAAGTCACTGTCCGCGTATTGTCTGTGGACCCTGCTACGAGGCGAATTGCACTTTCCCTCAAACAAGCACAGGCTGAAGACGGCAGCGAAGATGGACCAGCAAGAGAAGAAGATCCTGCCATTCGTAAACTGCGGGAGAAATTTGGTGGGGGCGATCTCAAGGGCGGCATAGATTACAGGTAATGACAAACGCTGCGAATGACATTCCAACTATCGGGATCACGATGGGCGACCCTGCTGGGATCGGACCAGAAGTTGTTGCCCGTTCACTTGCTTCTCTACAAAAATATAACGCTAGATTTATAGTCTATGGTTCAAACGCATTGCTTACGATTGCTGCTGATCTGTGTAACGAAGGTTCTCTTCGATGGCATCGTGTGGATGCGTCCTCTCCACGTGCAAATGCTCCTATTCATCAGCAAATTACTGTCTTTGATGGTGGTGAGGAAGTACATTCACTGCGACCAGAGCCTTCTTCAATTGGTGGACACGCATCAAAACAATGGGTTGAACAAGCGATTGCAGATGCATTGAAACCTGCAAACGATCCAAGGCACATCGACGGTGTTGTTACTGCGCCCATTTGCAAAGCGAGTTGGGCAGCAGCTGGATACCGTTGGGCTGGCCACACTGAATTGTTCGCAACACGAACAAAATCAAAACGGCACGCCATGGCATTTATCTCGCCCACGCTTAGAGTGGTGCTTGCAACGTGTCATATATCTCTTATGGACATTCGAAATGTTCTTACAATTGGCCGCGTTTTTGATGCAATCGATCTTGCAAACGAAGCGTGTCTGGATCTTGGCATCGACAAACCACGGATTGCCGTGACTGGTCTCAATCCACATGCTGGCGAGAATGGATTGCTTGGCGATGAAGAAACTCGGCTTATCGAGCCAGCGATAAAAGTGGCACGCGAAGCAGGAATACGTGTACAAGGGCCATTCCCAGCAGACACATTGTTCAACGACGCGGTCAATGGATCGCACGATATCGTCGTTGCGATGTACCACGATCAGGGACTCCTTCCAGTGAAATTGTTACACCAAAACCAAGCGGTGAACTGGACACTTGGGATTCCTATGATTCGCACTAGCCCAGATCATGGCACTGCATTTGATATAGTCGGGAAAAATCAAGCGAACATTGGCTCGATGCAAGCAGCTGTAAAACTTGCACTTGATCTTGCAAAAACCCGCGAGCCGCGTCCCTGTTAGGATTCGCGATATGACGACAAATTATTCAATGGAAGACCTTGTTTCGCTTTGTAAACGCAGAGGTTTTATTTTCCCCGCAAGCGAAATTTACGGAGGCATAAACGGTTTTTGGGATTACGGCCCACTTGGCACCGAACTTAAAAACAACTTGCGAGACGCTTGGTGGCATGACATGGTGCACTGCCCTCCTATGGGACCAGACGGTGAACCACTGAGTATAGTTGGCATTGACTCCTCGATAATTCAAAATCCAAAAGTGTGGGAAGCATCAGGTCACGTTGGTGGTTTTAATGACCCAATGGTTGATTGCCGCGAAACCAAATCTCGTTACCGAGCCGACCACCTTGAAGTCATTGCAAATGCAAACGGTGAAGGCAGGATGTATGCATTCATCGAAGGGAATGAAGAATCTGAAGAACGAGCAAGGAAATTACTGGCTAAATACGAAAAAGTGGATGCACTCGGCGATGAATACACAACGTCATTGCTGACCGATATACCAACCGATGCATTTGAACGCATCGTTGGCCCAGACACAAAAGAAGCTGGCACGCTAACCGAACCTCGTCAATTTAGTTTGATGTTCGACACGACCGTTGGTGCAACAGGTGGAGAAGACAACAAAGCATATTTACGTCCAGAAACTGCACAAGGCATTTTTCTCAACTTTATGAATGTTGTTGACACAATGCGTGTGAAGGTTCCATTTGGCATTGCGCAAATTGGTAAAGCATTTAGAAACGAAGTCACTCCTCGGAATTTCATCTTCCGAAGTCGAGAGTTTGAACAGATGGAAATTGAATGGTTTTGTCACGAAGATGAAGCCCAACAATGGTATGAGTTCTGGTGCGATTATCGAAAAGATTGGTGGCAAAAGATTGGTTTGACCACTGAAAACCTGCAAATGCGGCAACACGATTCAGACGAACTCGCGCATTACGCAAAAGAAGGCTGTGGCACCTTTGATATTGAATACAAATTCCCATTCACTGACCCAGGATACGGCGAACTAGAAGGCGTTGCACATCGGGGCAACTACGATTTATCAAGACATACTGAATTTAGCGGAAAGAAAATTAACTATTTCGACCAACAAAAAAACGAACGGTACACACCGCACGTTATCGAGCCCTCGGCTGGTCTTAGTCGTGGCACGCTTGCACTGTTGTGCGAAGCGTACACGCCAGACGACAGACCATCAAAAGTGTTCATGAAATTCAACCCACGAATTGCACCGATCAAGGCGGCGATTTTCCCGCTTGTGAATAAAAATGGGATGCCTGAAATTGCGACCAAGTTACACGAAGAAATGCGCAAAAAACATGTTGTACAGTACGACGCAAAGCAATCTATTGGCAAACGATATGCACGCATGGATGAAGCAGGAACACCCTACTGTTTTGTGATTGACGGCGATACGCTTGAAGACAATACGATTACCGTCCGAGACCGCGATACTGCGAGTCAAGAACGGATCAATATTGATCAGGCAGTCGCGTATCTTGATGACAAATTGATTCAATAACACATGCCACATCTATCTTGGAATTATGAGTGGGTTCTCTGGTTGAGTGTATGGTGCTACGCACTGCACATCATCGAAGAATATTTCTTTGATTGGAAATCTTGGGCAAATAAAACCATCGGGCTTAAAAGTTCTTGGCAGGACTTTTTCTTGCTTAATGCTTGCGCAATGGCAATGACGATTGCATGCGCAGCGATAGGATGGGATTGCCCCTTTATCGCATTATCGATGACAGTAGTCTGGGGAGTGAACGCAATTTTCTTCCACATCGGCATATCACTTGTGACAAGAAAGTGGTCACCCGGCACATTCACAGCAGTTGTCCTGTATCTGCCTTGCGTTTCCATTGTGTATTGGGGAGCACACCAAGACGGTGTACTTACACCAACTTCCTTTTATGGGTCTATTACCCTTGGCTTCATCTTAATGTTCGGGCTGTTGTTCGCTGTGAAATTAGCAAAGAAAATACAGCAAAATCATTAACCAATTCGCTGAAATCCAAACTGTGGCTTCACTTTTACTGGCTTGCCGCCAACTTCTAGAAGCGGATACGCTAAGAAGTTGATTGGTCCAGACTCCGGCATTGGGTTGACAACAAGATCGCGGCCGTGACTAAACTCCACACGATTAGCTGGGTTATGTCCAAAGTAATAGGTAGAGAGACTTGTGTATTTATCTGCCTCTGAAATATCAATAGGCCACCACTTTCCTTCTGCATAAAATTCGGCCCAGCAGTGGTAACCGCTAATCCCGCCATCGTCTCTGCCCGAGGGAACAGCAGCGCCGATAGCGAACCTCGCAGGTATTCCTACGGTGCGAGATAGTGCAATGAAATATGAGTGATAATCAGTACAGTTTCCCCGAGCAGAATCGCATGCGAAATTTGCGTCACCCTTTCCATACTCTGTACCAAATTTGGCGTACCGCATTGTGTCAATCGTATGATCGTAGAGTGCTCTGGCTTTCACAAGATCTCCACCATTTTTATCGATGAGCACTTCCTTCGCAATTTCGTGAAACTTTTTAGAATTTGGCACTAAATTTTCAGGTGCAAGAAACAATTCAGGAACTGTAGAATCAGCGTGCATCTTTTTTTCTTGTCTTTGAACATCGAACTGTAACAAAATTGGCTGTCCACTATCCTCTGGTGTTAACTCAACAAAAAGAATTTGGTTTCCAAATTCTTCATCTTTGATAATTTCATGTGTACCTGGGACATCAATGTTCGTCATCTTTATTGTTTGAAAAGTGTCGCTGCTAGGAATCGGAATCCACATGCGTGCGTTCTCTTTGAATTCTGGAAGTGTTGCTTGGTACACAAATGAGAAAGCATCTTCTCCTTCTACTACACCTAGTAACTCCCTTGAGGCATCTGTTGCTTCTACATGGATCCACGTTCCATCGTCTTGTTGTTCCCACAAGTAATAGGGACGGCCATTCAATTTATGCACTGTTGTTTCAGTAACAGTCATACTTCCTGGATCACCAGCCAAGAAAAAATCTACGTCATACACGTTGCCATCTTCACTTGCTAAATCAACACAAGCAAAATGTCTTCGTGGACCCAAGTTCGCGAGATATTCCATGTGTACTCTAACTAACTTCAGTTTCATTTCTTTATCTTCAAATGTAATGGGAAAGAAACCGTCATTACTTTCAGACAACTCTCGAATGTGACGTTCAATCCCAGCTTTAATATCGTTCGTTACAACATTTGGAATGGTCTCAAGCGAAGTACATGACGCTGCCTCTGGAACTCCATAGAGAGCAGATGAGCAAGTGATGATGAGTAGGGTAAAAAAGTATTTCATTGTTTAAGTTCCTGTAATAATCCACCAAATAATACACATAATAGCCGTGTCTGCTGCAACATGGCAAATCCATGCCGGCCAGATCGAGTTGTATTTATTGTAGAGCCATCCCCAGATAATCGCCCCTGAGAACAAGCCAAATGAACTCAGAACAACCAACCATAGAGACCCGATGTTCCACACGATAACAATATGGTGCACTGTGAAGAAGAAAGCACTTAAAACTATTGCTGGCCAAACGCCAACAAGGATTTTAAATTTCGAGAATACAAACCACCGCCAAACGTACTCTTCCATGAGAGAATTTCCAAGTGACATTGCCGATGCGAATATGAAAAACTTGGCAGGCGTGGAAATTCCAAGTTCGTCTATGGTTGCTTTTGCTTCGGGGTCGATAAGCAACCCCTTTGCAAGCCAGTGTGTTGCAAAAATGATTAATACAACTGGTATTGACCAAAGAAGACCTGCTGCTATGCCCTTCTTTTTTGCAGGCGACCAACTGAGTTTTCCGTTGTCAACAAAGAGCAGCCAAACAACGGGCAATGCAATTAACCATAGCTTCGCAGCTGCCCAAATGATTTTTCCAACTTCAATTTCGTGCGTATATATACTTCGGATTGGCGGCAAATAGAACGAACAGGAAACACCAATCAAGGGTGCTGGAAGTATTAATACAAGTGCTAAACACGCTTTTTGCGTTCGATTAAGTTTAGCGAGTGCACCAAGCATCACACGTACTCTACTCTTACGGACAATTGATCGCGAATTCGTCCTAATTGTCCTAATTGACTCCGAGTCAATTAAAAACTTGATTATTTTAATTCACTCCGAGTCAATTAAATCTGTGGTGTATTTAATTGACTCGGAGTGAATTTATCTTGTTTATTACCAACATGTTACGCGACCAGTAAAAGAAGCTTAATGCACTCGGAGTCAATTAACACTCTGGTGTATTTAATTGACTCGGAGAGAATTTATCTTGTTTATTACCAACATGTTACGCGACCAATAAAAGAGGTTTAATGCACTCGGAGTCAATTAATGCTTGATGTTTTTTATTGACTCGGAGTCAATAAATTTCGTAAAGCAAATTTCGGGGATGAGCCTCCGCAATCTGCCTTAATTCGCATTGAAATACTTAGCTTCGGGATGATGCACAATAATCGCTGAAGTTGATTGTTCAGGATCGATTTGCCAATTTTCAGTGAGCTCGCAACCAATGCGTTCAGGTTTAAGTAGCCGAAACAATTTTTCTTGATGGCTCATATTCGGACAAGCAGGATACCCAAACGAGTAGCGACTACCTCGATACTTTTGAGAAAACAATTCTTTGATGTGTGGACTGTCCTCCCCGCTAATTCCAAGTTCATCCCGCATGCGTTTGTGCCACAACTCTGCGAGGGCCTCGGCACACTCAACACCCATGCCATGCACAAACAAATACTCTTGATATGAATCATCTGCAAAAAGTTTTTCTGCAACTCTACTTACTTCAGACCCCATTGTTACGCACGATAAACCTAACACGTCACGCTCACCAGTATCAATCGATTTAAAGAAATCGCAGATACATAATTTTCTTCTCTTTGTTTGCCGAGGAAATTCAAACCGTTCCAACTCCTGTGCGTGATCTTCTGGATCAAATACAACGAGCTCGTCCCCATCACTTGCAACTGGATACCAACCATAAACAACTTTAGGTTGCAACACACCCTCATCTCGAAGTGAGGTTTTTAATCGTTCGAAAATTGGGCGTACTTCTTCATCTAAGTAGTGTTCGTAATCACCTTTGGAACGCTGCCCTTTTTTGAATCCCCATTGGCCACGTAGTAGTGCGACTCTATTGATGTATGGGTATATATCATCGAGAGAAATCGTATCAACAATTCTATTTCCCCAGAATGGCGGCGATGGGACAATAACATCTTGAGACACATCGCTCCTTTCGCCAAGAATAGTTTCTACTGCAGAAATTTCTGCTTCACTTGTTTCCATCGCTTGTACCCGAGTTTCAACTGAGGCTCTTTTTGCCAAACGAAGATTTATCTCCGCAGCAAGTGCGCCCTTGTTTCCATCCGCCAATGTATTGCAAATCCTAAGCCCGTCAAATGCATCCTTGCCATAATAAAGTTGCCCGTTATAGATAGACCGAAGATGCGATTCAGCGTAATGTCTTGAAAGTGGAGCGCCGCCAACTAAAACTGGAACATCAATCGTCATTTCATTGAGTATTTTCAGATTTTCCTCCATCACCATCACACTCTTGACCAACAGACCAGACATACCAATCGCATCACTCCCAGTCTCTCTCCATGCTTGCACAATATCTTCAATTGTTTGTTTGATTCCAATGTTATGAACGGTCCAACCATTGTTACTTAAAATAATATCAACAAGATTCTTTCCGATGTCATGCACGTCGCCTTTGACTGTTGCAAGCACGATTCTGCCCCGAGTTTGGCCCTCCTCTTTATTCATGTGAGGTTCAAGATATCTCACAGCCATTTTCATGACTTCTGCTGATTGCAACACAAATGGCAATTGCATTTGCCCAGAACCAAACAACTCACCAACTGTTTTCATCCCTGCGAGGAGGTGCGCATTAATGATTTCAATTGGTTTGTACTTTTCCATTGCTTCATCGAGATGCGCGGCGAGTTGTTCCTTTTCGCCATCAACAATGTGGGTCTGCAACCATTCCTCAATTGAGAAATCGCGATCAGCTTCTTCTTCGCGCACTTCTTCGAGATCAGTAAAAAGGCTTATAAAAAACTGCAATGGATCAAATGTTTCGTCATCGATATGAACAGGCAGCCCTGTCCCGCCATGCGAAAGTGCCCTGCGGTCATAAATCAAATCCAATGCCGCTTGTTTTCGTTCCGGATGAATTCGGTTCATTGGTTGAATCTTGGAAGAATGCATAATCGAAGAAGAAAGCCCAGCATCCATCAATTCCCAAAGTAATACGGAGTTCAGCACTTGCCTCGCAGCTGGCTTAAGACCAAACGAACAATTTGAAAGCCCGCAAGTAATTTGAACATCGGGCCATGCCCTTGAAATTTTTCTCACACCTTCAATCAGTTCTAATGAACTTCGACGATCGGCGTCCATGCCTGTAGAAATAGGAAGCACCAACGGGTCTATAAAAATGTCTTCAATAGGTATCGCATGCTTTACAGCTGCGCGATCTATCGCTCTTGCAGCAATTTGAAATTTTCTCTCGGCAGTCCGAGCCATCGCTTCTTCTTTATCTTCATCAATGGTTCCAACAACAATTGCTGCACCAAAGGTTCTCGCCAAGTGGCAGAAAGAGTCAAACTTCTCTTCCCCTTCCTCAAAATTTGTTGAATTAATAATGCATTTTCCACCCGCATGCCTGAGACCAGCTTCGATCGTTTCAAACTGTGTTGAATCTAGCATGATTGGAGTATCGACTTGCCGAACAACTTGTTGCACAATCGTTGCCATATCCTTAGGGTTGTCTCGGTCAGTTGCATCGACATTAATATCCAAACAATTCGCTCCCTCTCGAACTTGTTGTTTGGCAAGTGCGATCATTTCATCGAGATTCTGTTCACCAAGTAACCGTTTAAATTTTCGTGAACCCGAAGCGTTCATTCGCTCGCCTACGATGAAAAATGATTGTTCTTGACGATAGTTTGTCGGCGAATACAGACTTGAACATCCCGCTTCCCATCCCGAAAAATCACGCCGTTTTCGTTGAAGTTTCCGCGATGTATCTCCAAGGAGTTGGATGTGCTCAGGTGTAGTACCACAACAGCCACCGAGAATATCTACTCCAAAACGGGTAACAAAATTACCGACTGTTTCAGCAAGTGGCAACGGCTGCAACGGAAACTCTGCTTTTCCTTCAACAAGAACCGGTAAACCAGCATTCGGCACACAAGAAATATGTCGAGGCCAGGTCAATGAAAGATGCTCTATGTGAGATGTCATCTCTTTTGGACCCGTGGCGCAATTTAAACCAAGTGAGAATATGGGGTACGGGCGCAGCGCATTTACAACAGCTGCGATATCGCTCCCGACAAGCATCGTGCCAGAAGTTTCAATGGTGACACTCACCATAATTGGAACATGCTGAGGCGTGAGATTTTTCTCATCAAGCGCTTTCAGGCAAGCATTAATTGCACACTTGACTTGCAACAAGTCCTGAGCTGTTTCAATAAAAAAAGCGTCCACTCCACCATCAAGCAATCCTCTTGCAGATTCTGTATAACTTCCGAGCATAGTCTCCCAAGAAACTTGATCTAAAGTAATCAATTTCGTTCCAGGACCCATTGAACCTAATACAAATCGAGGATGAGCGATCGTTGCATGAACATCGCACGCTGATCGAGCTATCTCCGCAGCTTCTTGACAAAGCGATCGAGACCAAGAAGCCACATCTTCACTAAATTCAGATAAAACTAGCGGATTTGCTCCGAACGTATTCGTTTCGACTGCATCAGCACCAACTGCAAGAAACGATTCATGAATCAATTGAATAAGTTCTGGCCTTGACCGTACAAGGATGTCTACACAATTTTCGTGACCTAGGTAATCTGCTTCAATAGACAAGTTTTCAAGTTGTAATCGAGAGCCCATTGCGCCATCAAGAATGAGTGGTCTTTGATCTACAATTTTTGAAAGTAAGGAAGACATGAATTGAGAAGTGTACCCTCACACATTGCTCCGCAGGGTAGAATAGGAAACAGATGTTTCGAATTATCGCAACCTTACTCACGGGACTCTTGCTTGCACCAACTGCGCAGGTTACAAATCCAACGCCTGAAGATCTTCTTGAAGGAGCAATCAAAGCAATTGGCGGAGCGCATGCGATTGAATCGCTTGAATCTTTCAAACTCCACGGCATGATTCGTCTCCCAGATGGCCGACCAGTGATCGAAGTTGATCTCGCAACATTTGCTGGTGGAAAAGTACTTGCTGTACAAACGTTTGTTGGAATTGGTCAAACACGGTTCGGCAGCGATGGAACTACATCATGGGAAGAGAACCCTGGGGCATCCAAAACACAAGTGTATACATTGATCGATGATGAAACTCTTTCTCAAAAAGTAAAACAATTGAATTGGATTGAGTGGCTTACGAAACTTCCTTTGCAACTTGATGTGATGAAAGTTATAGATGAGATTGAATTCGACGGAGAAACGTGTTGGGAAGTTAGTATTTCTGGCAAAAACACAATTGACAGCAAAGAGAAGGCATATTTTTCAAAATCAACAAAAAGGCTCATTGGAAGGCAGACAACTGAACGGACGAATGATGGCAACGCGATTGTGAATATTTATTTTCGAGACTGGCGGCCTGTTGGTGATTTGCAATTGTTTCACACTGTTGTATTTGATCGTGATGGAGTAGAAGTTGCGATGGTGTTTGACACAATTGAAGTAAACAGCGTAGATGAACGAATTTTTGAATTGCCAGAACAGGTTGTTCAATTGAGGAATAAAGAGTGACAGCAGCAGTAGAAATACGTGGCGTTTCAAAATCTTTTGGAGAAACCAAAGCCGTCATTGATCTTGATCTTGATGTTCCAACTGGTTCGCTGTGCGGTTTTCTTGGACCAAATGGTGCTGGAAAGAGCACCACCATTCGAATGTTGATGTCAATCATTCATGCAGACAGTGGAAACGTGCAGGTCCTTGGGACTTCTGCTTTGAAAGCGAAAGACAGAATTGGGTACCTTCCTGAAGAGCGTGGCGTGTACCGAAAAATGAAAGTTGGCGGGTTCGTTGAATACATTGGCAAGCTCAAAGGAGTGCGAAGATCAATTCTTCGAAAACGTATCGACGATTGGCTCGAACGTGTTGAACTACCAAACATTCGGAATCGACGATGTGAAGAATTATCAAAAGGCATGCAACAAAAAGTACAATTTCTTGCTGCGATTATTCATGAACCAGAATTAATCATTCTTGATGAACCTTTCTCAGGACTAGATCCAGTCAACGCGCGAGTCATAGGAAGAATCATCGACGAACTACACCAACAAGGTCGTACTATTTTGTTTTCTACCCACGTACTCCCTCAAGCGGAACAGATATGCGACCGTATCATCATGATCGACGAAGGCAAAAAAGTACTTGACGGAACTGTAAGTTCCATACAATCTCAATTTGACCCGCGCGTAATCCGCATTGAACCTGTTGACAAAAATTGTGATCTCTCCAAAATTGTTGGCGCAACTCTGATTGAAAATACGAATAAAAGCGATCATCTTCTTATGCGGCTTGATGATCAAATTGACGCAACAGAAGTCTTACGAAAAATAGTTCTAGCAACTCCTGTGCGGGGAATTGAAATTGTAAAACCTACTCTCGATGAAGTGTTTATCGAACAAGTTGCTCGAAGGCGAGGAACGAAGGCTGCTGATCAGGTTCGCGAGGAAATGTCTCATGTCTAAAACACTTATAGTCGCTTGGAGAGAGTTTCGGCACACTGCAATGACAAAAGCATTTTTGATCGGCGCAATCATTATGCCGTTACTCATGATGGGGCTCTTTATTGTTGTGATGCCACTCATGATGGAAGCAAACACTACACCAATGACTGGAACTGTAGCGATCATTGCACCAGACGACGTCATTCAAGAGTTTCAAGATAGAATTCATTCGAAAGAAAACCCAAACGCTGAACTCATCGAGCAATTGCCAGACATCGTCAAGCAAGATCCACTCGCTTCCTCGATGCTCAATCAAACTGGATCGAACACTACAAATATCATATTACAACCTGCAAACTTTGCTGATCTTGAACATCTCAAAGAAGAAGTTCGAGACGGTGATTTAGCTGCTTTGATTGTCGTACCCAATTCACTATTGGAAGATCAAACAGAAGAAATGGACGATCGTCTTGAAGTGTTGATTCCAAGTAGTTTCTCGCCCAATCACACAGACCTTCTTTCTTCTGCAGTTGCGAAATCTGTTGTTGATGTCAGACTCCGCCGATTGGGGCACGAGCCATCTGCGATGCTTAGCATGGTCAGAAGACCTCGGGTTGCAGCCACAAGGCTTGCGCATGACGGTGGCGAAAAAGCGGACAACGAAGCGGCGAGGCGAATCATTCCAATGGCTTTTATGATGTTGTTATGGATTGCAACGTTTACAAGTGGTAATTATCTATTGACAACGACAATTGAAGAAAAAGGGAATAAGGTAATGGAAGTGTTGCTTAGCGCAGTGAGTCCGCTCCAACTTCTCGGTGGCAAAATTCTCGGACAGGCAGGTGTCAGTCTCATCATGCTTTTGATGTATGGCGGCGCGGCTATCGCTGGGCTTATCACTTTTGCACTGTTGGATTTAGTTCCGATTTCACACCTTCTCTATCTCGTAGCGTATTTCACGATGGCGTACTTTATGATTGCATCTATTATGGCTGCAGTTGGCAGCGCAGTGACTGAATTGCGAGATGCGCAGTCCCTCATTGGACCAATCATGATCATCTTGATTATTCCCCTTGCGCTTTGGCCTGTTCTTTCCGAACATCCAAATGGAATTGTTGCAACCGTGTCAAGTTTTACACCCCCGCTCATACCCTTTGTAATGATCCTGAGAATCACTGCGTCAACTGAAACCATCGCAGCATGGCAAATCATCATGAGCATGGTGATCGGTTTTAGCGCAGTACTTGGCATGATCTGGGGATGTGCCCGCATTTTTCGAATTGGTGTGCTCATGCAGGGCAAACCGCCAAGTTTTATGCAACTTCTACGCTGGATCCGGCTTGGCTGAGTAAGTTGAGGATGGAATATCCGCCTTGTCGGCTTTGGATCAGGCTTGCAGTGGCAACCTGGAACCCTGAGTCTAAAGAATAGAGATATGCTGAGAACTCGAAGAAATTGACCCCATGTGAAATCAAAGAGTTTACCTCGGGTGAAATAATCGCAAATAATGCAATCAGATTAAATAACGCAAGATGATGCGATCAATTCACCCGCGGTCTGAGTGAAGTATGATGCTGATATGGCGCATAAACTTTTTAATTCACCCAAAGAGGCACTCGAAGGACTGCTCAAAGACGACATGATGGTCGCTGTTGGCGGCTTCGGTCTGTGCGGAATCCCCGAACAGCTCATCATTGCACTGCGTGACAGCGATGTCACAAATCTCACCTGTGTTTCAAATAATGCTGGAGTAGATGAGTGGGGTCTTGGGCTGTTACTTCAAACAAAACAAATCAAACGAATGCTCAGTTCATACGTTGGAGAAAACGCTGAATTTGAACGTCAGTTTATGGCAAATGAACTCGACATTGAATTTTGTCCCCAAGGTACGCTCGCCGAACGCTTGCGTGCTGGCGGAGCGGGAATACCCGGCTTTTACACAAAAACAGGTGTTGGAACGATTGTTGCTGATGGCAAAGAAACACGTGATTTTGATGGCGATACATATGTGCTTGAGCGCGGAATTGTTACAGATCTTTCGCTTGTAAAAGCGTGGAAAGCGGATGAATCGGGAAATCTTGTTTTTAGAAAAACAGCCCGCAACTTCAACCCAATGATCGCCACGTGTGGGAAAGTCACTGTGGCAGAAGTAGAAGAAATTGTGCCGGTGGGCGATCTTGACCCAGATTCAATAGATACACCTGGGATTTTTGTGAATCGAATCGTTGTGACAACCTCAGAAAAACGGATCGAACAGCGTACAATCACCGAGTAAACTATATATATACGGCAACAGTCCGATAGTAGAATTATGCATCAATATATAAAAACAAGCCATATTGTTGACATTCATGCGTTCAACTCATTGCCGTATCTGGTCGAACTGAGGATTCAACAAACTCATGATGGAGAAGAATTAGGATTATGAACCCAAAAAACACCCTTCGCACGCTTGCGTTTGCAAGTATTTCAATCGTAGCAACTGCTTCAATCTCACAAACTACACATGGCCAAATGGAATTCATGGCTGAAGCCATGCATCCGGAGTTCTTCTCTAGAGATCTCGTACTGTTTGCAGATGGATTAAATCTTGATGACACACAAGAAGTCATCGTCGAAGCAATGTTTGATTCATACAACGATGATTTCGAATCGGGATGGGCAGCAACAACCCAGCGACTCAATGACGTCGCTGATGAACTCAAACTTAATAAACCCGATAATGAGCGAGACACACTCAAGCCAGTGCTTGAAACTCTCGGCGCATGGCTTGAAGAAAAACGCTTGCTTGATCAGGGGCTACTTGAAAATGTAAAAACAATTCTAGTTGCCGAACAACTAGAACTCTGGCCATCTTTTTCTCAAAGGCTTTACCGCGAAAAACATATCAATAGAGGAAGACTCAGTGGCGAATCCACTGACTTGTACCTCATCGCTCGCGACACAGATTTGTCTGGTACAGCTGAATCTATCATCACCCCACAACTTGAAGAATATGCAGTTGCACTCGACATAGCGATGCGTAAGCGAGATGCTATTCTTCAAGGAAACCCAAAAAAATTGTTTGATAACATTCTCAACGACAACAATGGTCGTTCACCAGAACTTGTAGAAGCTGAAGTCAAATCGCGAATTAATGTCAGGGATATCAATGACAGATATATTGAAGTCATCAGTAGTTCGCTCAGCGATCAAGATGGTGAAGATTTTCGTTTGAGAGCATTGAACAGAGGATATCCAAGAATTTTCCGAAGAACGCCCGCCCAACGAATTTTGCGCCAAGCTGCAGAAAACGATGCATACGAACCAGAGATTCATGCATTAATCATCCAACTTGAAACCGCATATCTCAGCGAGTTGCTTGTCCTCAATTACGACCTCCTCACTTTGACACGCAGGCACGATCCAAAGGTACATAAAAATAGAGCACTTGCTGGTCAGATTCGCAAGAATGGCGGAACGCCAGAGAAACTGACAGATCCAACTCGGGCCATCTACAAAGACAGAGAAGCAGTTGGTCGTCGATATATCGAAATGCTTCGAGACATTCTTTCGCCTGATGCATTTTTGGAACTTGAAGGTGCTAGAAGATGGGTACCTCGCGACGAACAACCATACGGCGAACTCTCCAAACCAAACAGAGTTCCAGTTGGCCCCGACGGTGGCCTGAGCATCAAAGGCGGATCTGGCAAATCTGGAAAAGGCAAAGGAGGGCGATCAAAGCCCAATCCTGCAGCTCTCACGCGTCCCAAGGGGAATAGTGGCACAGGAAACAACGGGGGGCGTTAACGAAACATGGACAACGGAATCTCTACATCACCAGAACTTCCAGATCCAACGAACATCGAACCAGATGTAATCCAAGGTTCGGAGCAATGCTGCCTCGACCTTGGATTAATGTGGATCAGCGAACCTCCAGAAGTTGATGATAATATTCCTGTGCTCATCGACGCTGAACTTGCGGTTCGTCTTCGAACGATTCCAATTGCTTTAGACGCTGGTCAACTTATTGTTGTCATGCTCAAACCAGATGACATCGAAGCTTCAGATGAAGTTGCGACAATCACCGGCTACCCCGTCACCCGCGCGGGTGTCACCGACGAAATTTTTTCAGAACTCATGCGGAAATATTTCGGAACAACAGCAGCACGTATGGCTGAAAGCCTTGGGGGTCAAACTTCGGATGACACCGAAGAAGGCGCACACAACCTTGACACTATCGAGGCTGATGACATCCATCGAATGGCAGAGGAACCAACACTCATCAACTTGGTGAACTTGATTCTTCTTGAAGCAATTCAATCCCGAGCAAGTGACGTTCACATTGAACCATTTGAGACTGAACTCAAAGTGAAGTATCGAATCGATGGAATTTTAATTGAACAACCACCTCCACCAAAACATTTGCAACCAGCGTTGACAGGTCGAATTAAAATCATGTCATCGATGAATATTGCAGAACGATACGTTCCGCAAGATGGACACATTGCACTGCGTTTTGAAGGTCGAAAAGTAGACATTCGAGTCTCAACTGTTCCCACTCTTTATGGCGAATCAGTCGTCATGCGGATTCTTGATAAGAGCGCCCTTCCCCTCGATCTTGTTTCGTTAGGGATGGCAGAAGCGATGAGAAACGAAATTGATGCATTGATTGCAAAACCACATGGTCTTGTGCTTGTCACAGGACCAACGGGTTCTGGCAAAACAACTTCACTATACGCAGCGCTTTCAAAACTCTACGATCCCTCTAAAAAAATCATTACGATTGAAGATCCTGTTGAATACGAACTCTCTGGTATCAATCAAATTCCCGTGAACCCGAAACGTGGTCTCACATTCGCAACTGGGCTTCGTTCGATTCTTCGTCAAGACCCAGACGTTATCTTTGTCGGTGAAATCCGAGATGCTGAAACCGCCGACATTGCAATTCGATCTGCCCTAACTGGTCACTTGATCTTCTCAACAATTCACACAAATGATGCGGTGAGTTCCATCGGGCGACTCGTCGACATGGGTGTTGAGCCGTACCTAGTTGCCTCAGTGCTCGAAGGCGTACTAGCGCAACGGCTTGGACGTAGAATTTGCAGCGATTGCAAAGAAGAAGTCCCCATTACAGAAGATCTCTCCCACCGCTTGTCAAAAGAAGAACAAGAATTGTTAGGCGGTAAAATGTGGGTTGGACGCGGATGCGACAAATGCAACAACACCGGATCACGTGGCCGAATTGGTTATTTTGAATTAGTCACGCTCACTGGTAAATTCCGCGCAGCAGTTTCAGAAAATTTGCCTGCGGGTCAGCTAACGGTTCTACTTCCAGATTCTCATACTGACATGCGGCGCGATGGCATGATCAAAGTTTCACAAGGACTGACGACGATTTCTGAAGTATTGCGCGCAACGCAAGATACTGACGAAATATAGGCGCACACCATGCATGATTTTCAATTCGATAGTTTGACGAGTAATGGCGAAAACCGATCTGGCATTCTCAGTGGTGTTGATCGAGCGGACATCATTCGTCAACTTGGTCAACGTGGTGAAACTGCAACAAAAGTTGAACAGCTTCAGGGTCGAAAAAAACTCGCACATGCGCAAAAGAAACGATCTCGCAGAACGATGTCGCACAATGAAACAGCGACGCTTATTCGAGAACTTGCAACTGCGCTTGAAGCTGGTCTTCCGTTAATGCAATCATTAAAAACTATTCGTCAGCAAGCAACTCCCGCTTCTGGTGAAGTGCTTGATCATCTCATCCAAGGCGTTGAAGCTGGTGACCCACTCTACAAAGCAGCAAAGGAATGGGGCAAGCCATTTGATGATCTCATCATTGGCATGCTGCACGCTGCAGACGCATCTGGAAATATGAGTGACATTCTCCATCAACTTGCAGATCTCATGGACCGCTCGCTGGAACTTCGCCGTGAACTTGTTGGTGCAATTATGTACCCTGCAATTATCGCGGGCCTCATTGGCATGAGCGGAATCGTACTTGTCACCGTTCTTATTCCTCGATTGATTGGACCACTCGCTGGTGAAATGGAATTGCCATGGCCGACAAAAGTAGTCATGGGGTTTGCGGACTTCATCAAAATCTGGTGGCCGTGGATGATTGGTACTTTTTTTGTTGCAACCATTGCATGGAAATCATGGACAAGTTCTCCAGAGAACAGATTAAAACTAGATCGGTTTAAACTCCGAGTTCCCCTCCTTGGTCCCCTTCTTCGAGATGTTGCCGTCACTCGCTTTACTCGTACATTGGGAACGCTCACCTCTGCAGGCTTACCAATTCTTGATGGTCTGAGTATTACAAAAGACACACTCGGCAACGCTGCGCTTGCAGATGCTATAGTAAATGTGCAAGAAGAAGTGCGTGCAGGTCGACCGATCGCAAGACCACTTGAACGTTCTGGTTTGTTTCCACCTTTGCTCGTGCAAGTTGTAAACCTCGGCGAACGTTCTGGTAAATTAGAAGAAATGCTTCTACACTCTGCCACTTCTTTTGATCGTCAAGTCAACGCTTCCTTAAAATTATTCACAAAGGCGTTACCTCCAATTTTACTTATTGTCATGGCTGGCTTGGCGAGTTTCGTCCTTGCTGCCATTCTCCTTCCATTACTCGAAATGCAATCACTTGTGCGGTAACGCCGTTACATTAAATACCTATGAAAAACAAATCAAAACAACGACCTCACACTCGCGGCTTTACACTTCTAGAAATTATCGTTGTGGTCACGATCATCGCAGTGCTTGCAACTCTCATCGCTCCAAAATTATTGAGCAGAGTTGGACAAGCGAAGCAAACTGCTGCTGGAACAAAGGCAAAAGCAATTGCTGAGAAAATCAAACTTTATCTTCTTGACGAGGGCCTCACTGTCATTGATGACAACTTTGATTTAGAAATTCTTTTGCTTTCACCAGATGATGGCGGCGGTGCACATGGACCATATCTTGAAAAGGCAGCAGATATCATCGATCCTTGGGGTACCCCTTACGAAGTTATCGTTCCGGGCGATGTCAATGCGAGTTTCGATGTCATTAGTTGGGGTGAGGATAAACAGCCCGGCGGCGAAGGTGCAGCGTCGGATATTACACAATAAGAAATGACCCAACATCGAGTACATGCCACCAAACATACACAACACGATCGCCGAGGCTTCACCCTCATAGAAATGATCGTCGTTGTCATTGTGCTTGCTGTTCTCGCTTCAATGGCAATCCCAAGACTCGGTGGTACTCGATTCCGTGAATATGAACTGAAAGTAGATCAAACTGCAGATCTTATGGTCATGTTTGCGCATCGCCTTTCAACTTCGACGAAGGCAACAGGACTCCAATACGACGCTCCAAACAGAAAACTTTTTTTACTCACGCTTCAAAAAGACGAAGATACTGAAGATAGTTATTGGGTCGATGATCCGCTCTCACCTCCAGTTACATTTCCAAAGTGGATGGAAGAAGACGCTGTCACAATTCTCACTGACGGAGACTTCGCTGATACTTCTCAGTGGCCCTTAACAACAATGCCTGGTGAAAACAGACCTATCATCGAGATATCAATTGAGTGGGAAGATCACGCGTCGCTCATCATGCTCGCATCGCACGCCATGGCTCCTTCAATTTGGGTTGATGGAGATGGAACCGAACCACTCACTCCAATTGATCTTGATGCTGCTGGCCAATCGAGGGAGGAGTGGTAATGCGACAAACGCGTGGCTTTGCTCTTATGGATGTCATCATCGGCGCAGCGATCTTGGGGATCGGGCTCGCTGTTGTTATCTCAATGAGTAGCCAATCTCTTTCTAGACAAGTTGAAGGGGAAAAACAAATTACAGCAAGTTGGCTCGCTGACGAGTTACTTACGATGGTACTTATCGAAGGACCTGATATATACGAAAAAATACATCCTGCAACTGGAACTTGCGAACCGCCCTTCGATGATTTTACGTATGAGATAGAACTTGAAGATGACGGAGAACTTTTGCCTGTGCACGCAATTGCGACTATCTCTTGGGAAGCAGTTGGAGGGAAACATTCTTCTGTAATCGAAACGTATATCGCAAGAAGATTTGGCGAACCTGTACCTCGCGCTCCCGCAGCACCCGTTGATCGCGAAGCAAGGTACTGGGAAGAGATTGAAAAGCGAGAGGCAAATTGATGCATCGCCGAGGATTCACACTTCTTGAACTTTTGGTTGCAGGCGTCATGGCTTCTGTTGTTCTTGGTGGAGTGACAATGAGCCTTTCCCAACTTGGACTCTCAAAGTCAATCAGTCGTCAGCGGCTTGATGCATTTTCTCGTTGCGATACTGCCCTGCGCACAATTCGCAGGGATGTTATTTCTGTACTTCGAAGAGACGACCTGTTTGACACCCGACTTAGAATTATCAACGACTCTTCAAACTACGAGGGTCGCCTCGTTGACCGAGACGAACTTCTACTTTTCAATAGTTCACTTCGTGCGAATAAAGAAATCGATTTCAACGGAGAAGGTCTTGAGTACGAAACGCAGTTTAGAATTGACGACGATGGGTATGACATTGTGATGTGGAAACGTCGTGATCCAATTCTCGACGACAATCCAGATGGTGGTGGCATTGCAACTCCACTCGCGAAAGGGATCGTCTCCCTACAACTCGAGGCGTACGATGGAGAGGTGTGGATGCCACAATGGGATTCAGATGAACTTGGCATTCCGCACGCTATCCGCATTACAATCGCAGCAATCGGCAGTGTTGATGGGGACGAAGTCAATCCTCCCTTTATCGAACTCCGAACTGTCGTACCACTTGATCGAGTCATGCCTCCTGCCGACCTCTTCGAAGAAATAGAAGAAGTGGAAGATGAAGAAGAAACAGGGCAAGACGGCGAACTTGGTCTTGGAAGTGATGACGCAGGCAATGCACCAGCTGGCATGGGAGGATCCCCTGCTGGTGGTGGCAGTGGAGGTGACAATTCCGGCAGTGGTTCCAAGGGTGGTGACACTTTTATCTTCACAGACCCTGATGGCAATCGACACGAGATTCCATTGCCATGACAAAAAACACACATCGAGGATCAGTCATTGTCATTGCCTTGTGGGCACTTGGGATTGCTGCACTTATTACTTCATCAATTCAAATCTTTGCATTTCGCCAATCCCTCCTCGGCATTGAAGTGCACGATCGAATTCAAGCAAGGTGGGCGGCGAGAGCTGGCATCGAAACTTCTATTGCTGCAATGTCAGAACACACCATTATGCCCGTGCAACAAAATGCTTTTGCATTGATAGAAGATCTTGAATATGTCTCCGCTGGTAAAACTGGTACCGCCACTTGGGACATTCGGCACCATGCTGATGGAAGAGATTGGCAAGGTCCGATGGATGAGCACAGCAAATTTAATCTGAACTCAGAAAACAGTGGTCTTTTTGTACAGATTCTTGAAGACACGCTCGCCTATGGAGTTTTGGAATCAATCATGGACTGGACGGACGAGGATGACGAAGCAAGAATTCTCGGTGTCGAAAGAGATTATTACCTTAGTCTAGATACACCCTACGAGCCTCGCAACGGACCAATTCGTTCGATTGCTGAAATGGAATTGATCGCAGGTATCATGCCAGACGATATCCGAGGGGAAGATTGGAACTTAAATTACAGACTTGATTCAAATGAAGATGATGGGGGTCAGTCCCTCCCTTGGGATGAACCAAATGGTATTCTTGAAGGCGGCTGGGCTACACTATTCACTGCGATTTCCAAAGACGGCGGTCCCACTGAAAGTGGAGAACCGAGAATCAATCTCAAAAATATCGATCTTGAAACCTTGCAATTGCGCCTTGGCTTAGAAGAACCCCAAGCAGCAGCGCTCGTTTCATACGCACGTGGAGAAGATGCTTCGCTTGGCAAGTTACTCACAACTGATCTCTCTGAATTGGCTCAGGGTATTGAAAATGTATCTGGCTTGGAAGACGATCAACTTCGTCTCATCTATGCTGAAACCTGCCTCTTTGAACCACACGAGGCCCCCGTTGGCAGAATGAACATCAATACAATCTCTCCCGAATTACTCTACCTGTTGTTTCCAGAAAATACGACACTTGTTGAAGAACTCCTATACTTACGAGTGAACAATGCTGGCGGGATCAGCAGCCCACTTGATTATCGAAATATTGCTGGAATTTCACCGCCGACAGTTGAATACTTATATGATATTTTTGATACAAAAAGCAACATTTTTACGATCAGCAGCAAGGGAATTGCACCCGCGAGTCAGGTAGAACAGGAAATTATTGTGGTCGTTGATCGTTCAACCCTTCCAATAACGATTTTAGAGTACAGAGAGCAGTGATTAGTCCGATATGGTCTATGAGAAAGTAATACAATTACGTGAATAAAGAATCTTCCAATACACTTCCAACGCCAGACCTTATGCTGGTAGTCCATCAGACAGGGTCTGAATTTAGATGCCTTTTTGTTGACAAGAAAAGCGATTCAATTGTTGATTGTTTCGAAGTAGGTGGTGAAGATGCACTCGAAGCGTTGATTGCAGAACATGCACCAGAACATATTGTCACACTTCTTTCTGGGTCTTCCACGATATGTCGAACATCACTTCTTCCAGATACCGATGAAGTGCAACTACACGAAGCACTACGGCTTCAAGCAGAAGCGAGACTGCTTGGAGGTACGCCTCAGCATCGAAGAGCGGTTGCTGCGATGGAAGTATCTGCGGGTGAATCAAATCGAGTCGGTCTGATCATTGCGTGGCCAGAAGAAACAGCAACACAGATTCCAGAAGTTCTTCAGGGCAGTGCTTTTATTCCAGAAACAGGCGCAATCGCAGCCCTCTTTAATGGGTGCCGGCCTGTATCGCCAATTGTTATTGCTGATCAGAACTATGGTTCTGTGTCGCTCGCTCTCACATGTCCACAAGGAGTTGCGTTTCGTTCTACTCGGGAAAACAATGCCTCGATTGAACTCTTCCATGAGGGAACGCTCCGTGCTGTCAAAGAAACTGCGGCGCTCCACAACCACACACCAGAGTACACCGAAGAACTTGTGCACACATTATCGCTGCAATTACAAGAAAACCAATTGGATGAAACGCTTGTACTCATTCCAGATGAAATCAAAAGTTCCGCAATGGCACATCTACAAAACATCAAAGATGATGCAGCATGGTGGAGTACTTGGGGCGTTGCCGTAGGAGCAGCAATTGCAACATCTGGTCCACTTGCTTCACTTGCGATGATGAAATTTGACGCACCGGTATTCAATCCTACTAAAACTGAACGGCTCGTTCATACCATCTCTCAACCAAAATCTGCATTGCGACTTGGAGTTGCGGCTGTCCTTCTGCTCGCCATAGGACCTGCATTATTTTCTGGCATCCGACTCTCATTGTTAGAATATTTAAACCCAACTATCGAAGCACAATACCTAGAAGTTGTTTCTGCAAGAAAGAAACAGGTTGTGTACGCAGAGCTAACAAAATCCGCTTGGCCAATGTCAAAATTGATTGCAGATGTGTTGAATTGCACGCCACCGGGCATCGAAGTTGAATCTCTTCGCCTTGATGTTGGCGAACCTATCAGCATTCGAGGACGAGTCCTTGATGCTGATGGTCACACAGCTGCAGAACTTATTGCCATCATGGAAGAAACTCTTCTTTCATACCGCGTGTTTAGAGATATTACATTTTCATATGATTCCGCTGGAACATACGGCGATCGAGAGTTTGACATTTCTGCGGTTGTGATGAATCCATTGAAACGACCGCGATATGCAACAGTAGATGATTTTGGATTGTGGACACTTGCAATGCGACAAGATGGTCTAGAACCGCTCGATGGTCTCATGGAAACAAAAGACGCAGAAGAAAATGAAGCTTCTGTAGATGAACCATCTTCCATGCTAGGCGCAGCAAATGTTGATTCCACACCCTCTCCAACACCACCATCGTATGTTGACGATGACAATGCACGATCTGAACGACCTCGAAGACCTCGTAATGACGACGCCGGTAGCAATGCAAGTTCGCGCAGTGGCAATCGTGCGAGTGGAACAGTTGCAGCGAGACTTCCAGAACCTCTCTCGGCTGAGCAAATCGGTGTGATGTCTTTGGGTGAAGCAAAAATTGCACTCAAAGATGTATCCCAAGGACTTTCAAGAGTGGGGTCTGACTCAGATGCAAAAAAACGCCTCAGGAATGAAATGCGAATGCTTCTTGATCGCATGAAAGAGGTGAACGAATAATGCATCAACAATTCCAAGAACTTCTTGACCGCATCGCAGCATTTCCACGAGCAATCCAATGGGCAATTTGGGCAGCAGTTGGCACTATCGCATTTTTAATGTGGGACGCTTCGATTGCGGAAATTGCAGCAGATTGGTCTTCGAAAGCGGATACTATTGAGATGCAAATTCGTGAAGTCAATAAACCTACAAGACTTACTGCATCGACAAAAAGCGCAATCACTGCATTTGGAGAAGTGCAACTTCCTCGTGAAAAGGCTGATGGCGCAAGTGGACTCACAAATGCAATTCACGAAATACTTGGATCAAGCCGAGTTCGTGATGATGATTTCAAACGAACAAAAACTACACGTATGCGTTCAAACGCACTTCCTGGCATCGCACAATCTGGTCAACAAATCGAACAGGTCATCGGAGATCTTCATTTTGAAGCAAGACAATCAGATGTCCTCAATGTGATTGCAGATCTTGAAAGTAGCCCTTGGATTGACACCATCTCAAGCGTTCGCCTCACTCGAATTGACGAACGCTTGATCCGCGTCAACCTTTCCCTAGAAGCGTGGGTTGTTTCGAAAAAGCGTGGGAGGAATGCGAGATGATTGACCTTTCGAAGTTTCGAGGACCAATAAGTTGGAGCATTCTTTCCATTCTCATCATTCTGACATATGGAATCGTCTCGATTCTGAACTCCATATCACCCCTGCTAGAAAGATCCACTGAGATTGCAGGCGAATCTCAAACAGCATCGCTCCTAGAGCAACACGAAATGTTGATTACTATGGATATCGCTCGGTTTGAGGGCCGATCCGCTTTTTTCAAACCTATTCGGAAAGCACCCCCTCCGCCGCCTCCTCCACCTGCACCTACAGTCGAAGAACAGGAACCTGTTGACACAGGTCCACCTCCACCACCACCCGCTCCCGCAACCTATATGGGACCGGAACTCATTGCTATCATTGGAGATGAGGCATGGTTTAGAGGCAGTGGAAGTGGAGCGGAAGCTGTGATGAGGCTCAAGGCTGGGGTCGAAAAAGACGGGCTCAAAGTTGTATCCACTACCCTGCCATCAATGGTCACAGTGGAATACAGAAGAGGTGTATACGAAATCGACCTTTTTGTCGTAGAAGAACCCTTCTTTCTCCAAGAAGTTCCAGATCTTCCTGACACAAGTTTCCTCAAAGAAGTAGATCAGATAAAACAAGATTCGACTCCTTCATAATTGTCTACGCGGGGCAGATTTTGCCGATAAACGTCCGATAGAGTTCAGTGGCACTATGCCCAAATGAACAATGCAGGTAATATCCCCACCTTCCCGTCGTTGGACTGTTTCGTCATTGTGTAGTAGATCAGTCCTTTTGGGAAAGACCAGAGAGTGAGTTCAAACAAGTGATCCAAATTACCATCGCCAGTACCATCGCCCTCTTCGCAGTCGCTTTCGCCCAAGATCGCCCTGTTCCTCAAGAAGCACCAGTGATCGAACTTCCAGAACCTGTCGTTGAAGAAATTGTTGAGGTTGAAGAAGTTGTAGAAATCGTCGAACCAGAAGTTGAAGTTGTTGCACCAGTTGTTGAACTTCCAGAACCTGTCGTCGAAGAAAATGTTCTCATCCCCGAGCCAGAAATTACCCTCCTCGAAGGAGAAAAGAATGATAATGCAACCATTCGTTGGCCACTTCTCCGTGAAGTTCCAAATGACCTTGTGATTTTAGCATTTGATGATGTCTCGATCGAAGAGACTCTCGGCTTCATTGCACAAACAACTGGCAAGGTTGTAATCCCAGTAAGCATTCAAGGTCTACGTGCGAAAAAAATTACATTGCAAAATGACGAACCCGTTCATCGAAGTGTCGCACTTGATCTTTTGTTTCAAGCTTTCCGGCTTAACCAAGTTGGCGTGATTGAACGATCAGACATTATCGTCATCGGTCCACTCGATTCGATGTTGAGCGACATTGGTGACATTCCAGTGCTCGGCGTCGATGAAAATGTGATGCAACGACAAGACCGCGGCACGTTGGTCATAAAGGTATTTGCAGTAGAAAAAACAGAAGCAGCCGTTATCGGTGATCGCATCAATGAAATGTTCCCAGATTACGGCAGCCTTACAGTTGATCCTATTTCAAACCAACTCGTTTTACTTGGCGACATCGGTTTGTGTCAACAAATACAGTTATTGATTGACCAGCTCGATCGTATTTGGCGAAGCGGTCGCTTGAAAACTTTCAGACTCAAGCACGCTGATGCTTCTGAAATTTCAACAAACATTTTAGACATCTTCGAGCAAAGTGGAACGTCAAGTCGAACAACCGGAAACCAAGCCAATCGGAACAACCCCAATCGCACAACTCCTTCTGCTACTGCAACTGATCAAGTAGAGCTTCGCCTTACCGTCAACATGCAACAAAACTCTGTGACGGTTCAAGCAGAACCAGATGTGATGGACGAGATTGCAACACTGATAGTGGAGGAATGGGATCTCCCAAGACCAACTGAAACTAGCAAACTCTACACCTTAAAATACAGTGACCCAATAAAAATTCGAAACCTTCTTCAAGAACTACTTGGAGGTGGTTCTTCGAGCAGTGGTGCAAGTCGAGGCGGTGCCCGCGGTGGACAAGCAAACCGCGCAGATGTAACTGAAGCGATCAGCGGCGTCTACCGTTTCGAAGCGTATCCTGATAAAAATGCATTGCTCGTGCTTTCGAAAACAGAAGAAAGTTTTGCGTTCCTCGATTCAATCGTTGAATCTCTCGATGAGCCTTCAAATGTTGGGTTGCCTCAAATCGTTGAACTGAAACACGCCAACGCTGTATCTCTTGCAGAAGAAATCAATGCACTCCTTGCTCCATCTGGAGTTGCTGCAATGATTGAACGTCCTGACCAAGGATTATCCGGTGCTGGCTTTGGCGACAGCGCTGCTGGAGAAGCAAGTACTGAACAAGGTGGACAAATGAGTTTCCCATGGCAAAGTGGCGGTGCTTCGTCAGATGACCAATCACCAGAATCTTCTTTGATTGCCAAAATACGACTCGTTCCAATCGTCCGGCAAAATGCACTCGCGGTTCTTGCGCCACCTGCTTATATGCAAGCAATCGTTGACACGATCAACCAGTTTGATCAGCCCACGCGTCAAGTGATGATTTCTGCAACCATTGCAGCAGTCACGCTCACCGATGATCTGGAACTTGGACTTCGCTGGGGAACAGGCGCTTTACCGGGCAGCGACAATTCCGTTAGCGTCAACGGCGCTTTTACCGGAGCAATCGATGATATTCTTTCTGGTGTTTTTAGTGGCGGCGGATCTGTATTCACACTCGGCGCTGAAGGAAACTCACTTGGTGCAGTACTTACTGCACTTAATCAACTCACAAATGTACGTGTACTCCAACAACCAAGAACATTTACTGCAGATAACCAAGAAGCGATTTTCTTTAACGGTTCTGAAGTACCAGTCCAAACAACCCAAAGCCAATCGTCTGGCGTTGTGACTGGTGGATTTGAATATCGCGATGTGGGTGTCCTCCTCAATGTACGTCCACGTATTACATCACATGGAGATGTTGACCTTACAATCAATGTAGAACTCTCCGACCAAGCAGGACTGGGTGTGAATGACAATCCGGTCTTTTCACGAAGACAAGTCCGCAGTCAGATTCTTATCAATGATGGACAAACTGTTTTGATTGGTGGATTGTTGAAAGAAAGTGAATCAAAAACAAAACGTAAAATTCCACTACTAGGCGATATTCCACTGATCGGTGGATTGTTTACTTCGATCGACGACTCGACAATTCGAGAAGAACTCATTGTCTTTGTCACTCCAGTCATTGTAGAAAACACTTCTTCAAACAGCGTTAATACAAGTTATCTTGAACGACTTCAAGAAATTTCCCTTCCAATCGATGAACAATTAAAACATATCGATGAAGGCAATGATTTTCTAAACAAACGGCTCCGAAACCCTGCTGCAGATTACACTCCTGATGCAGAACCGATACAGTCCGCATTCGATGCAGCACAACCACTTGAATAATTTTGCTCTCGTTATAAGTCTTGTTTGTGCACTATCAGCCTGCTCGAGTACGCAAAACAAAAATAGCACGCACGTAACAGAGGCAACGAAACAAGAAGCATTGCAATCTCTTCGGGCATCTATCAAACCAGCAACTGACGCCGTTGTCATGTCATCAAATGATATCGATTGGCCCATTGGTTCTCTCCCTTGGGATCGTTTTACGCTTCCTGTAATTTCTCCAGATGGTACAAATGCAGCTGTGCAACTTGGTCCAAGTGTTCCAACGCAAGTGCTCACTGGTACGGATGCATCAAACCTAAGTCATACGGTGATCGAATTGCATCGAATTGATCCTGCCAATGGGAACGCGATGCAACCAATCGTAGTTAAGCAACGAGGGTTACTTTTAGGTCGAAATGCCAACAATGAACGTCTGCTTGTAGAAGCACCTCGAGGAAATGCTGGTCGATGGGTTGGAGAAATTGATTGGGATACTGGAAAACTCCGGTGGCTTGTGAGTGATGATTCAATAAACGCATTTCCAACACTTAACCGTTACGGTGACATTGCATGGTCAAGGCAACTAGAAAGTGAAGAGCGTTTTCATATTGTTGTGAAAACCGCAACAGGACAACGAGTCATTGATGATGGCAAGAGTGATTGGCTCATGCCTTCTTTTGCTGTAAATGACAGGCTCAATGTGTACCGTTTAAAGAACGGTTCGCTTTCCCTCGTGAACCTAGATTTACATGCAAGGGATCCACTGCTTACGGCATCTTCTCTTTTACTTATTGAATCCGGAGCCACTCGAGAACAAGCGTGGCAAATCGCAACAACCAACCCAGCAAATCCAAAGGGTTTGCTTGTGTTTTATCACCCATTACACCAGCGCATGACAGTCTGGCAACCGGGTAAGCCACTAGAAACGGTGTATCTTGCACGAGATAGTGTTGCAGCAGCGCCTGTGGCTGACGGATCTTGGCTTGTTGCAACAAGTGACCGCATGATTCGACAAGAACTTGGAGCTGATGAAGGAATTCATCTAAGAAACAAGTTGGCCGTTCCTGTTGCGACAACTTCAACAAAATGGACGCATTTGATGCTCGTTCCAGACGGTAATCGCCTGCAAGTTCGTGCTGTGAACGTAGAGTGACGCTTACTCTAGTGTAGCTGCTGCAGAGATCATGCCCTCGTCTTGAATATATGTCTTAGGTTTATATAAACAAGCAACTCCAACAAATACAATCGCAGTGCCAAGCATCAACCATGTAAAGAATTCAAAATACGCTGCGCCACTGAGTGTCGTTGCCCCACCAACTTCCCACGATATTGCAAAATTGTGATTTTGCTGCACAATGTCTGCAGTCTTCACATCTACTTTCTGCTCAATGAATTGTTCCCATGAAGCTGAAGTGTCTCCATTCTTACGTGCTTTTTGTGCATCTAACTCCGCTTTTCGAACAGTGAGCCAAGAATGTTCAGGATGCATTGAACCAAACAAATCTGAACCGCCTGATTCATTTGCCATTTCATGCTGTTGCTGAACTGAGTGTGATTCAACAATGACAATTGCCCGAACATCGTACTGCGACATATAGGTCTTGTCTGGTCCTTCACTTGTAATCACGAAGTTCTTACGATTCACCAATTGATAGTGTAACTGAGCGCCCCACGGATCTTTTAATGTTTTGATTGCGTTGATGCCCTCATCAAGAAAGGGAAGACGATCGTGTGAGTCCCAAAATTGACCAATCAATGCAACTGCTTTATTGAGTACTTCAACTTCAGCAGTAACCAGCGAGCTCCGCTCTAAATCAGGTCCATAACCAACGCGGATATCGTCATCGCCGATAGATTTTTCCCAACCTTGGAGAACAAACTCAAAACCATTATCATCACTTGGGTGATATTCAATTCCTTTTTCCGAGGCTTGTTCACTCCTCAATTGGTGGGTTGCAGCATCTACAACAACAGCCTCATCTCCAGAGGTATGCCAACTCGCTACAAGTTCTTTTACTTCTGCAAGTCCATCTGGCACCATGATGAAATGATTTACGCCTGCTGTAAACAAATTTCCAAGTGAAACACTCATCAAAAACAACGCCATGATGACTGATTTCATTTTCTTTGGCGCTTGTGTGTAAGCAAATTCAAGACCCGTAATTGAAACCATCACTTCCGATGCTGTCAGAATTGCGTACGCAAGCACTTGCCAACCAATCGATGGGCGCTGTCCTGCATCAATCCAACCTTGCACAATTCCAACCATGCCAAATCCAATGACCATAACAAACAGACCAACTGAAATTTTTCTAATTGGAGTTAACTTCCAAACAGTATTGACCAATGGATAGACAACGAATTGGAAGATTGGAATGTAAAGCAATATCATGATTGGATTCACCGCTTGAATTTGAGAGGAAAGCCAATTCATACCAAGCCAATTCCGATTGAGATCTTCAGCTTGCAGAACCCATGATGAACCTGTTTGATCAAAGAGCGCCCAGAATACCGCGATAAAAATAAAGATGATTGCTAATTTTAGTATTGCTTTGATTCCATCTAGACTGAAAGTCTCTCTGAACCAATCCATACCGCCTGCTGGAATATGGATAAACACCTTCCGCCCCATCCAGAAAGCAATTGTCGCCAATGCCATCAATACACCAGGCACGCCGAACGCCCAGTGTGGCCCGTACCATTCCAATAGCCAAGGTGTAAGCATCGTTGACAAGAACGCACCTGTGTTAATCGAAAAGTAAAACCATCCGAATACTTTTTCAATGAGATGCGCGTTTTGTTTTCCAAATTGATCGCCAACATGCGCAGAAACACATGGCTTGATTCCGCCAGAACCAACTGAAATCAAAACAAGACCTGTTGCAAGAACAATTCCAGGAGGCATCACTTCGGTTGAACCCATCATTGCAAGCACGCCATGTCCCGCGCAGTACACGACGCTAAGAATCATAATCGTGAGATACTTCCCTAGCACGATGTCAGCAAGTAACGCACCAAAGATTGGAAAAAAGTACACTGCAGTCGTAAAGAGATGGTAATTCTCCATCGCTGCGGCTTTCGACATCGCTTCACTTCCAGACCCAGGCATCATGAAGAGGAATTGCGTCATAAAAATGACAAGAATGCCTTTCATTCCATAGAAACTAAAACGTTCTGCAGCTTCGTTCCCAATGATGTACGGAATGCCCTTTGGCATCGTTGTTGACGGAACTGGTGCGTTTAAATAATTGTTAGACATACGTTTTTCCTTAGTTTCTTAGTAACTTATTCATGCGTCTTTATTTTCGAACAAAACGCATGTTTTCTAGATCTTTCACAACACCCGGAAATTGTAATACTTGAGAATGCATCGAAACGTACACGCCGGGACCAAGCAACTGCACAACTGCAAATGATTCTGAAAGATTTTGCAGTGAATCAGTATTGCGCATAATCCACGGTCGCATTGCGCCAGTCAAAACACACGCATTTTGTAATTTTGGATAAGTATCAACTATGCATTCACCCGTCACAGAAAGTGTATCTGTCCCATGCACAACAACTACACCGTCATGAGTTGTATCGCATGCGAACACAGCGTCTGCAATCGCTCGATGATCTTCATCGGTCATTTCCCCACTATCTTTGTTCATTAATGAAATGCGATCGATTTCCAATCCATCAAGTTGCAGAAACTCGAGCATCATGTCAAGAACCGTGAGCCCGTTGCTTAACACGCCTTGGGTTTCATCATATGTTTTTTCGATAGTACCACCTGTTGAGATGATCGCTAATGTAAATAGTTTCTCAGTCATTGTGATTGAATAGCAATCGTGCAGGGGATTTGTTTCGTGACTTGCTGCAAACAACTTTCAGAATTACATGCCTGCCATGTCACCATCAATTGCGCTGAACTCGCTGCAATTGCAGTTATTTGAATAGGTATTTCAACAATGCCACCAAACACTTGTACGGTTTCTCCTGAGGAAGTAATTCTTTCAGAATGTGGCCAATCGACTGAAAGAGAAACTCCACTACCAAGCACAGCAATGTTCAGAGGGACAGCATATTCAGATTCTGGTTCATTGGCATTGACGTGCCACCCTTTAGCCATTTGCAAACGAAGCGTGATGGTTTTGTTTTCTCCAACATTGAGCGAAAGTGTTGATGGTGCGCAACTCATTTTTACTGGAGATGGATTTGAAACCGAAACTTCAAACTCTTCATTGAATCGCTCTGGATGTGCTTCAAGCAAGCGGTGTAATGTGCCTGTTGCAACAACAACCGAGGTTGGCGACTGTTGCATAATGCCACTTTCAAAATGCAATGCCTCGATTGCATCGTCAAGATATGTTTGCTCATTCGTGAGTTCAGAGAGTGACACAACTGCATCAAAGATCATCGAAGTCGCCGCAGGAACTGCACCATCATAAAACGCGCGAGTACGGACAAACAAATCTGCTTGCTCTTTTTCGGTGTCGTACCACCCTTCCCCATCGACATAAAAACGTGCTTTTGCTTGCGTATATAAATCCTTCGCAAATGCAAGCGCTGAGTGATCACCGCTTGCTTCGTATAAGGACAAGAGTCCACGAATCATCGCCGCGTAATCCTCAAGGAAACCAGCATTCCCTTTGACGCCATTTCGCCAAGTGCGAAGAAGTTTTCCGTCTGAAGATCGCATTTCATTTTCGATAAAACTCGCCCCTTGCTTTGCCCTTGCAATCCACGTTGGCTCATTCAAGACACGACCTGCATCTGCGAGGCCACCGATCATCAAACCATTCCAAGAAGTAATCACCTTGTCGTCGGTCGTTGGTTGATCACGCGTTGCTCTTACTTTTAGCAATGCACTATTAACAACTGCTACTTTCGCTTCAAACTCTTCTCGAGACAATCCATGAATGCGAGCAAGTTTTGCGGGGTGATCAACGAGGTACAACACACTTGTGCTTGGCACTTCAAGGTGGTGTGGATCTTGAAAGTTTGTACCTTGATCGAGACCGTAGATCGAAAGTGCAAAATCGATCTCATCTTCCATCTCCGATGCAGTGAGCGCATCACGCATTTCGTTTTCACGCCACAAATACGTTTCACCTTCGAGGTGATTCGTTTCTGCATCTTGCGCCGAAAGAAATCCGCCTTCTGGAGAGTTCAATTCACGGTCAACATACGCAACTGTTTCACGCAAAATGTTCGCGTACGTTTCATCTTCTGTAAGTTCGTATGCTTTTGCATACGTTGTTAAGAGTTGGCCATTGTCATAAAGCATTTTTTCAAAGTGTGGCACAAGCCATTTTGCATCGGTGCTGTACCGATGAAAACCACCGCCAACTTGGTCGTACATGCCACCCATAAGCATTCCATCAAGTGCTTTCTTCACTGCTTTCCTAACTTGTGGAATATCCCAACCGGTAACCATGAGAAAATCCAAGTAAATCGGCATTGGAAACTTCGGGGAGGTTGAAAAACCACCGTTTGTTTTATCTTCCTGAGCAAGTAAAGAAGAAATCCCTTGCTGCACTGTCTTGGAATTGACTGGAACTGTTTCTGGTGCTGCAGTCAATCTGTTTACAACTGCTTTTGCAACTGCGTCAGCCTGTTTATCAACAGCCTCTCTGTTGTCAACAAAATTTTGCGACATAAAGTTGAGGATAGACATGAACCCTTTACGTGTACCGCGATCTTCTTTTGGAAAATAAGTTCCCGCGTAAAAAGGTTTTAGATCATTGGGTTCAAGGAAAACGGACATTGGCCAACCGCCATGCCCATTGTTCATCATTTGGGTTGCAGCCATGTAAATTTCATCAACATCTGGTCGTTCTTCTCTGTCAACTTTAATTGCAATGTAGTGTTCATTGAGAATATCAGCAACTTCTTGATCTTCAAAACTTTCGCGTTCCATGACATGGCACCAATAACAGGTTGAATATCCAATGCTCATAAAAATTGGCTTGTTTTGTGCTCTGGCAGCTGCGAAGGCTTCTTCTCCCCAAGGCCACCAGTGGACTGGATTTTGGGCATGTTGCAGCAGATAAGGGCTTGTCGTTTCACCAAGTCGATTTCGCCCCTCAGTTGCTGCTGGCGGGGTTTGATCTTGAAACCCCGCTGCATGTTCTTGATTCACCATAATTGTAATAATTCCTGCGATCAACACGATGACCGCCCTCTTTGCGTTCTGTCTCAACATCTCTATATTCTATCAAGACCGCAGGAGAATCAATCTTAGACCGCGTGCGAATTGATCGCGTCATTTTGCGTCATTTTGCGTTATTTAATCTTCGGTGTACTATTTGCGATTATTTCACCCACGGGTCAGTTCTTGGAAATAAACTCACCCCCGGTGACTTTATTCATTTCCATGAAACTCACCGGGGGTGAGTTTATTCCTAGTAAAATTCACCCGCGGTCTCGTGAAATACAATGGTTATATAATCCCAATGACGATAAGAGAGTGCCACTATGACAATCAACCCTCAAATCATTATTCCGGTTGTGACAGCCCTGACCGCGCTGATACTTCTTATGGCTGGTGGACGACTTCTAAAGCCCGCCATAGGTCTTGCAGGCGGCCTTTTTGGCGCTGGATGTGGGCTTCTGCTCGCGCCAAGCCTAGGAATTGACGTTTCTCCGTTCATTATTGCCCTGATCACGGGAATCATCGCCTCTGTTATTGCCGTTGGAATTGCGAAATTTGCAATTTTGCTGACACTCGCCATCGGTCTCGCTATCGCAACCCCTGTAGTCACGTGGTATTCCGTGGGTCTTGGTGATGGAAAAGAAGTCATCTCCGATGTCATCGAAGCAGCCAGTACGGAAGCACCCCAAGAAAACACATCTGAAATCCAACCAGATGAGAGTTCCGAAAATCCAACTGAGAATCCAACTGAAAATCCTATTGCTGATCTATCAACAACAAACGCAATGGGACTCGCTTTCGGCATGCTCACCGAACATGCCACAGTGGCGATGCGATCTGGCATCAAACGCGCCAATGCCGCCTGGGATGTCATCCCAGCAGGACCAAGACTCATGCTTGTGGGCGCAGCAATCGCAGGGCTACTTCTTGGTTTACTCATCGCAACCTTTATGCCGCACTTCGCAGCATCAATTGTCACGTCAAGTTTTGGCAGCGTACTCCTCATCGAAGCGTTGCGGAACGGTGCAACAATTATCTGGTCTCAACAAGATTTTGCTGCAATCTCCCCTAACTTTCTTCTGATCCTTTACTGCGGTCTTGCGTTGGCTGGGTTAGGGTTACAACTTACGTTGTTTCGCCGTCCACCTCAAGAGAAAGCGAAGGCATAACAAGCTCAGTTTCGGGAACTGTAATCGCTTCTTTTGCGTCGGTCATCATGGATTCTAGAACCATTGGACCAGCAATGGCAATGCATGCGCCGACAACTGCAACAGCGAGTGGCCAGCGAAGCGTTACCTTTGTTGCTTCACCATGATTTTGCGGTGATGAAAGTAAAGCAAGACCAATCAAGCGGAGGTAATACCACGCACTGATTGCACTACTCACTGCAGCAACAATGATGAGTGAAATTTGACCCGCTGCAATACCTGCAGCGAAAAGCAACAACTTGCCCCAGAAACCGAAGAGTGGCGGAATACCTAAGAGTGAGCCACACGAAACAGCCATCGATGCTGCTGCAAGTGGACTCGCTCGGTACAACCCAGCAAGATCTTCCAATGAATCAACGCGCTTGCCATTCCTTGACAAACTTGCGAGCGTCGCAAACGCCGCTGTGTTGGTAATGCCATAGATAAAGAGGTACACAAACACTGCTTGTAGTCCTAGTTCTGGTCCTGCAATCACTCCAATCAACATATATCCACTGTGTGCAATTGAGCTATAACCAAGCATTCGCTTCGCTGAACGCTGCAACAACGCGCCAATGTTGCCAAGAATCATTGTCAGTACAGCCACAACCCATAAAGCCATTTCAATGGCAGGTGGTAATCCATCTTCCCATCCAATTGTGGAAAGCAAGATAATGATCGCAATCATTCCCGCAGTTTTTGGCACAAATGCCAAGAACGCGGTAACAGCAGATGCTGCACCTTGGTACACATCTGGTGCATACAAGTGCATCGGAGCTGCTGCAATTTTGTAAAGAAGTCCAAATATTGCAAGCAACATTCCAACCTGTGCAAGCACAACGAGCCCGCCATTTTCTTGTTGTTCAGTAAATGCAGCCGTAATCTCTTGCAATACAAGCGTACCTGTTGAAGCGTACAACAACGCAAAACCATACAACATCAGTGCTGCAGAAAGTGCACCAAGGAAAAAGTATTTCATCGCTGCTTCTTGTGCGGTTCTTGACCAACGGCTGATCGCTACCATTACGTACGTAGGAAGTGATACAAGTTCGAGTGCAAGGAATAACCAAATTAAATCTCGCGCTTCACAAATCAACATCACTCCTGTGAGGCTCAACAGTAGCAATGCGTGGAACTCGCCGGAACTTGCACGGAGCGCATCAAAGCGATCCTTACCCGCACCAATTGCACGCTCGTACCCACGATCGATAAGCCCACCTGCTGTTGCAACAAGCAAAAGTCCAACAAACGTAACCATAATTTTGACGTAATAGCCAAGTTCTGGCAGCATTGTCTCTTCATGGGTGCGATCTTGTTGACCATAAACGATAGGAACTGCAATACATGCAATCACTAGAAATACGCTTGCGATGAATCCAATTCGTCTGCGAACTGCGGCAAATTTAGTAATGCCACCAAGTGCACAAACCATCGCGCCTGCAAGTAAAATGAATTCGGGAATCAAAAACCAAAGACGATCAGCCATGTTGATCCTCCTTGTCTGGTGTCGGCGAATCAGGAGTTATAACTGGGATTGGTGTAGTATTTTCAGGGCGGTATTTTTCGACGAGTTCTGGATATGGTGAAAGGACCTTTTCGACCGAGCCACGCATCGCATCAGTCAATATTGTTGGTTGCACGCCGATCCAAATACAAAGTGCTGCAAGTGGTGCCAGAATTCCAATTTCACGTATAGACAAGTCAACTGGAAGAGAACCACGGTCAGTCGTATCCGGTTCTTTCAAAGATCCAAACACAATTTTGCCAACCATGATCAGTAAGTACATTGCTGCTAAAACCATACCTAGCGCAGCAACTGCTGCATATTTTGGACCGAGTACTCCCGGCCACTGGCCTGCATCTGCTGTAGAAACAAATGTTCCAAGCAAGCACATGAACTCGCTTACAAAACCATTGAGACCAGGAAGACCAACACTTGCAAGAACAAAGAAGACCATAAAACATGACCAAACTGGCATCGACTTTGCCAAGCCACCAACCATGTTCATGTCCCTTGTGTGATACCGCTCATACATCATGCCAATGAGGAAAAAGAGAGCCCCAGTTGAGAGACCATGGTTGATCATGTACAGAACTGCACCTTCTAACCCAATCGGGTTGAGTGCAACAAGTCCAAGCACACAGAAACCAAGATGACTCACAGAAGAGTACGCGATGAGTTTTTTCACATCGTCTTGCACCCAACAAATCAAGGCCGCATACAAAATACCGATGATGCCAAGTATTGCGATCAATGGTGCCCAAGCAACAACTGCTTCGGGAACCATTGGAAGTACAAAACGGTATACACCAAACGTACCAAGTTTAAGGAGGACACCTGCGAGGATAACTGAGCCTGCAGTTGGTGCTTCGGTGTGTGCGAGTGGAAGCCACGTGTGCACTGGAAAGACTGGAATTTTGACTGCAAAACCTGCAAGAAGTGCAAGTAAAATCCATCCTTGTTCAGTACTAGAGAGTTGCGTTGAAGCAAAAATCGTGAGGTCATGAATGGCAAACGACCATCCACCTGCGCCAGTTTGCGAATGTTGCCATGCAACGTAAACAAAACCTGCAAGCGTAAAGAGCGAGCCTGTAAATGTGTAAATGAAGAATTTTACACTTGCGTGGGCTCGGTTTTTCCCGCCGTAAATTGCGATTAAGAAAAACATTGGAACCAGTGTTAGCTCGAAACTCACATAAAAAAGTATAAGATCTTGTGCGAGAAAAACACCAAGCATCGCAGTTTCAAGAATTAAAAGCCACGCGTAATATTCTTTTCTTCGCGAAGTAATTGCGCTAAACGAACCCCATACACAAAGTGGGACGAGCAACGTTGTCAACAGGACAAGCATCATCGAAACAGAATCAGCTCCCAAATCTAACGTTAAACCCATGGAGTTAATCCATGAAGTTTCAGATCGAAGCCCAGTTCCTATGCTCCCCCATTGTTCGAACTGCACCGCCATTAATATGCTTATCACAAATACAAAAAGGGAAACACCAAGTGAAATCCACTTAGACAATGCTGCTTTTGTTAGGAAAATTGCAACTGCGCCAAAAAGAGGAATCAAGAGTAAAAGCCAAGGACTCATGGTGTTGCTCCTATCAGTGTTGATTGAAGAAACGACATAATTTCTGGCATAAACATCATAAGAAGAACAATTAACGCTGCTCCTCCGATCATAGAGACTGCGTAACTCTGCACTGCACCGTTATGGAGTGGCGAGAACCATTTTGCGATGGCACGAGGAATGCCGGCAATTCCATTGACAAGTAATCCATCAATGATTCCACGATCGATTAACGCAAAGAGCTTGCCAAGAATCCAAAGTGGTGTTCGTATAGTTGCAATGTAAAACTCGTCGACATACCATTTGTTTTCCATTGCAGTTGGTAACCAACGCGTTGCGTTTGATGCCAAGAGTTTGCTTCGCAAAGAATCAGCAGCTTTTCTTCTTGCTAGATGAAAGAAGAATGCAAGCCCAAGTCCGATCATGCCAACAACTGCAGAGATGTAATACATCGCCTTATGCGGATCCATGCCGAGGATTGATCCATGCGCCCCATGGTCGCCATGTGCGTCGTGGGTTGCAACTGCTCCGGGCACGCCCGCCTTCGCAGGTGAATCGTTGACCATCTCTGCAACCCAGCCACCTGTAAGACCATCTGTTTTATTCTCCATAAAATATGGAAGTGCTGCAATGATTGCGCCTGATGCGATTGCAATCAATACAAAATTGATTGCGATTCGTGGCGCGTGTGGGTGAAAAGTTGCAGGGTCATCACCATGTAGTTCATCACCCGGTTCATAATGCACCGGTCCACAACAAACTCTGAACCACACACGGAACGTGTAGTACGCCGTAAGTCCCGCAGTAAATATAGCGAGCCATCCTAACATTTTAAAGCCCGGACCTTGCGTCACGAACGCTTCTGCGAGAATTGCGTCTTTTGAGAAATACCCACTTGTAAATGGGAATCCTGCCAAGCAAAGGCAACCGATGAGCATTGTGTAACTTACAATTTTCCAACCCCGCATCTTGCGAAGCCCTGAAAGTTTGCGAAGATCAAGTTGCCCAGCAAAACCGTGCATGATTGCACCGCAAGTTAGGAATAAAACTGCCTTGAAGAATGCATGTGTAAAGACGTGATACGCAGCACCGTAACTTGAAAGAACACCAAGCCCAAGGAACATGTATCCAAGTTGCGAAACCGTGGAGTACGCCATGATTCGTTTGATGTCATACTGGGCCATGCCAATGGTTGCAGCAAACAGTGCGGTGATTCCACCAACCCATGCAACTGTTGGAAGTGCGTACTCGTCAAGTTGAAAGAGCGGGTATGTTCGTGCGATCAAGTAGACACCCGCGGTGACCATTGTTGCAGCGTGAATCAATGCGGAAACAGGCGTCGGTCCTTCCATTGCATCGGGGAGCCATACGTACAGGGGGAGCTGCGCTGATTTACCAAATGCAGCAAGCATTAGTAGATAGGGAATCGCGTGAACCGTCCACCCCCCGAACGTCGTGAACGTTTCTGCATCACCATGGTGAGCAGCAAGGGCAGTGGCAATGCCGTCATATTGAATTGTGCCAAATGTTGCCCAAATTAAATAAATCGCAAGTGCCAAACCAAGGTCACCGATTCGGTTGACAATAAAAGCTTTTTTAGCAGCAGCGACTGCTGCGGGGCGCTGATAAAAATAACCAATCAGCCAGTAGGAAGCGAACCCAACGCCCTCCCAACCAAGATACAACATGAGCAAGTTGTCGCCCATAACGAGGCAACTCATTGCAAAGAGGAAGACGCTCACACCCGCAAAAAAGCGTGTGTATCCTTTGCCAACATCGTGCTCCATGTATTCAGAAGCGTAGATCGCGATCAGCGTGCCGAGTCCCGTCACGAAAAGCATCCAAAGAAGCGTAAGCGAATCTATGTAAAGTGCAAAGTTCGCGATGAACGAACCACCACTCCAATGTATTTGTATCCAGTCAAAGATAGGAATGATCTGCGCGCCTTCGTACCCGATGTACAACATCAATGTTAAAACGAACGATGTTGCAAGTGAGACAATCGTAATGACTGCTGGCGCTTTTGATTTTACCTTAAACGCTCCGCACAAACCACAAAGCGCAAGTGAAATGAGCGGCATCCACAAAATAAATTGTGCCCAACTTGGCGCAACTTGATCAAGCAGTTGGTCAATTGGTACAACTGGTGTTGCAACGATGGATTGCATAATGGAGATCATTCTGAAAGTTCTCCATACACGTCAGGATCAAGTGTGTCACGCTGCCTATGCATAAACACAACAAGCGCAAGCGCAAGCGCTGCTTCAGCCGCAGCCACTGTCAAAATAAAGATCACCATGACCTGACCGGAATAATCAAGGTAATACCGACCAGCTGCAACGAACGCAATCGCGGCACCTTGGAACATGAGCTCAGTGCAAAGAAACATAACAATCAAGTTTCGGCGAATAAGAAAACCGACAATGCCAATCACAAGGAGGATTCCACTTACAACGAGGTAACTTGCAAGTGTTGCTGCACCAAACGAAGCGACCATCATGGCTGCGCCTCCTCATTTGTTGTTAGTGCTTTGTGTTTTTCACGTTCATCAAGGTCGATTGCCTTGCGTGCGAGTACGGCAGCGCCGAGCATTGCCATGAGCAAAATCACACCTGCAAGTTCAAGGCTTACAGGAAAATCGTTGACGAGCGACCAACCCACTGATTGTGTATTCGTGGGGGTCATCGCTGGGTCAAGGTCAAGGCGAACGCCTTCTGCGGAGACAATGTAAGCTGTATTATCTGCAATTTGTATCGCAACACCTTGATCGTTTTCTTGCGGTGGCCACGCAAACGTTGGGTCGAATTCCAAAACAGTTGATTCAAATTGTTTTGGTAATTGTTCAAGTGTGTGCCAAGCATTTGTTCCATTGGGTTGATCTGGCAATTGACCTGTCCCGTGCAGTACGGTTCCTGTAATGATGCACAACAATAAAAAGCCAACACCAACTGCCGCGGCAGGTTCGCGTGGAATTTTGTCATAAGAAGCTTTCGATTCAGGATCGTTTGAATCTGCTACGGGATTTGCCAACATCAGAACAAACATGTAGGTGATCAAAATTGCACCGGCGTACACAATGATGAGCGCGAACGCCATGAACTCCGCTTCTAAAAGCAGGAGCAAGCCTGCTGAGGCAATGACCACAAGTACAAAATGGAGCGCACAATAAATTGGGCGTTCTTCTGAAATCATTCGCACAGCAGCGCCGATGAGGGCAAGGCTAAAAATAACAAAAAATGGGGTTGTCGGATCACCTTCAAGTGAAGATAAAACACCTGCAACAATACCTACAAGCCACCCTGCTGCTGCGACTGTTGCAACGATTGCACCCATGCGAAAAGTGAATGATGCGGGGCGTGTTGCAGCGTAGATGGCAAGAGCCAAAACGAGGCAGGCTAGATAAGGAAGCACTGGATCCATGTACGCGAATCGAACCTTTTGGTGGGAGGGTACGGGGTGAAAATAAATCCACCCTTTGGTGGCATGAAGTGTGGCAGAATAGACCGAAAACCGCCTTTTCGCAACCACTTTATGAGTCTTTTCATACGCTCAACTGACCCAAATCATGCGCTGTGGATACCTCTTTCATGTGGTCTGTCCCCTGCTGAGAAACTCACCCCCGGTGAGTTTCTCGATTTTCAGGTTCATTTTCCATAAACTCACCGGGGGTGAGTTTATTCCGGGTGAGTTTCTTCCGAAGAACTGACCCCGGGTGAAATAATCGCAAACAGTGCTCCGAGATAAATAACGCAAAATGACGCGATTAATTCACCCGCGGTCTAATAAACTCACCGGGGGTGAGTTTATTCCGGGTGAGTTTCTTCCGAAGAACTGACCCCGGGTGAAATAATCGCAAACAGTGCTCCGAGATAAATAACGCAAAATGACGCGATTAATTCACCCGCGGTCTAATAAACTCACCGGGGGTGAGTTTATTCCGGGTGAGTTTCTTCCGAAGAACTGACCCCGGGTGAAATAATCGCAAACAGTGCTCCGAGATAAATAACGCAAAATGACGCGATTAATTCACCCGCGGTCTAATAAACTGTGGTGTGGGTGTAGAATGCAATACGTGAATAATGCACTGAAAAAGCGAATACCAAACTTCGTAACAATTTTGCGAATTTTTATAGCCGCAGCGTTCTTCGCAGCCCTCAGTGGTTTTCGATATCCAGGGCAAGGCGTTCTTTGGGGAAACATCGCGATAGTCCTCTTCGTTATCGCCGCAACTACTGATTTTATAGACGGTTACCTCGCCAGAAAGTGGGATGCCGAATCCATGTTTGGCAGAATTATGGATCCATTTTGTGACAAAGTGCTCGTACTCGGTGCTTTTATTTTCTACGCGGGACCGCGTTTTAGCATTCCAGAATGGATCGCAGAAGACCGTCTCATGACCATGGCTTCTGGTGTCTACCCTTGGATGGTAGTCCTTCTCATTGCCCGTGAACTCCTCGTCACAGCAATCCGAGACGTTCTCGAATCAAAAGGCTACAAAGGTGGCGCTAAGTGGGCTGGGAAAGCCAAAATGATTCTTCAATCATTCGCTGTTCCACTCGTGCTACTCCTCGTGGTCAATTGCCACCCTGACAAACACCATGCAGTCATGCTACTGATCAACATTCTCATCTGGCTCATGCTTATCGTAACCTTATGGTCTGGCTTGCCTTACATCACAGGACTACGATCAGTTCTTCGACAACAATCATCATGAAAAACATCATGAAACTACTGTGGTGTACAAATGGGGGTCTCGGACTCCTCCCAAAAGCACCCGGCACTTGGGGGTCACTCAAACCACTCATCGCGATCTTAATTTTGGGTCACTTTGGTGCACCCATAGCGGTGACTATCGGTGTGTTGCTCGTGATCATCATCGTTTCATCTTATGTCACCATCACCCTAGAGCCTTGGTACACACAATATTTCGGTAAAAAGGATCCGTCTCAAGTTGTCAGCGACGAAGCTGCTGGGCAATCTATCGCATTGCTAGGCATGGCTTGGCTTGAACCTGAGAACCACGCCTCACCAGCAATTTGGATTGCACTCGCTGTGTATGCATTTGCACTGTTTCGCCTGTTTGATATCTGGAAACCACAACTCATTGATCAAGCACAAAAGTATCCAAGGGGTTGGGGCGTTCTTATGGATGATGTTTATGCGGGAATCGCTGCTGGTATTCTTGTAGGAATCGCTGCAGTTTTAATTGGTTAATCTTTCCAAACAAGCACAGGTTTTCTCGCTGCTCCAACTTCGTCTGCTCTGGAAATATCAGAAACAAGCGGTGCATTTTTTACGCTCTCAATATCAGAGTCAATTTCAGCTGCAATCTGCAACATCACTTCAACAAATGAATCAAGAGCTTGCTTCGATTCTGTTTCCGTTGGTTCAACCATTAAACAATCGTGTACCGGCCAATGCATCGTTGGAGGGTGCACCCCAAAATCGATCATTCGTTTTGCAATGTCAATAAGCGTTACACCTTTATCGAGCAACGATCGAGGAACCGAAACAAATTCATGTGCACAGTATGCACCTTTTTCAGGATCAAAATATGGCATGTCGTACACATCTTGCAAACGAACTGCAAGGTAATTTGCATTTAACACAGCAGTTTCTGCAACATGCCGCAAACCCTCTGCGCCGCACGCATTGATGTACGTCCAACACCGCACAAGTACTCCGAATTGACCAATAAAACTCCGTACTTTTCCAATTGATTTCTCGCGATCACGATCAAGATAAAAACTTCCATCGTCCGCCATCATCACTTGCGGCACTGGAAGGTACGGCGCAAGTTCTTCTGTTACTGCAATTGGACCACTTCCCGGACCACCGCCACCATGTGGCGTACTGAACGTTTTATGTGTGTTGTAATGCATCGCATCAGCACCAAAATCACTTGGTTTTACTCGCCCAAGCAGTGCATTCATGTTTGCACCATCAAGGTAAACCTTTGCACCAGCACCATGGACAATCTCTGCCATTTCCTTGATGCTTGGATCAAACAATCCTGCTGTACTTGGATTTGTAATCATGAACGCTGCAACATTTTCAGGTCCAACTTCTGCAATAACTTCTCTTAAATGATCAAGATCAGTGTGTCCATTAATCGTGCGAACTTGTTTCACAGTTGCACCACACATCGTGCAAGATGCAGGGTTGGTTCCATGCGCTGTATCTGGTGCAAGCACAACCGTTCGCTGCGATTGACCATGATCTGCAAAGAATGCTCGGATTACTTTTAGTGCTGTAAATTCACCGTGCGCGCCTGCCGCTGGTTGTAAAGAAACTTCATGCAATCCAGAAATTTCTTCGAGCATTGTTCGTGTTTCATACAACAAACGAAGCGCACCTTGAATGCAATCATCATCTTGCAATGGATGCAAGCAAGCGAAACCTGGTAGTGCTGCTGCCCACTCATTGATGCGTGGATTGTGTTTCATCGTGCACGAACCAAGAGGATAAAAATTCCCGTCTACTGAGAAGTTTCGATCAGACAAGTGTGTGTAATGCGCCATGACATCGTGTTGTCCAATACTTGGCAACTCGACACCGCATCCCTGCAATGAATCTGGGGTTGGTGTTTCTGGGACATCCAACGGCGGAAAATCTACACCGCACATACCCGCAACATGTTTTTCAAATACGAGTGGTTCTACTGGGCGATCGCCCCTTGAAGGATGGTTCGTCATGACGACAACTCCTTCAATAAAGAAACAAGTGCGTCCATTTCATGGCGAGTTCGTTTTTCGGTCACGGCAATGATCAACTCATTACCACTCGACAATTTACGCATTCGTCGTCCGTTTGCAGCAACACCAACGAGCACGCCGCGTTCTTTTCCTGTGTTTACAATTTCAGTCACATCGACAGGACAGTTCACCGTAAACTCGTTAAAAAACCCGCCATCAAATGCAAGTTCCCAGCCATCCAATGCTGTTATCTGCTCCGCTAAATAGTGTGCCTTATGCCAACATTGACTTGCCATTTCTGCAAGCCCCTCCTTGCCAACAGTTGTCATAAACATGGTCGCTCGCATTGCCATTAAACCTTGATTAGTACAAACATTACTCGTCGCCTTCGCGCCTCGAATGTGTTGTTCGCGAGTTTGTAATGTCAAACAAAAAACTCGCCGCCCATCTTCATCGGTTGTCATTCCAACAAGACGTCCAGGCATTTTTCGAACGAACTTTTCTTTCGCTGCAAGCAGTCCCAAATATGGCCCGCCAAGATTCAACGCATTGCCCAAAGGTTGCCCTTCACCTGCTGCAAGATCTGCGCCACACTCTCCCGGGGTTTTAAGTAGTCCACTCGCTATCGGATTAAACACAGCAATTGCCAATGTTTTAGCATCTTCATGTGCAACTTCAAAACAGCCACCCCAATCTTCAATTTGTCCCCAAATGTTTGGTGATTGCACGATCACTGCTGCAACATCACTGCACATGTGCTGGCGAACTGTTTCAGGCGACACCCTTCCGTCTGTTGACGGAAGAAGTGTAATGTTCACGTGCAAATCAGCGAGACACGTTTGAAGTACTGCTAAATATTCAGGGTGAATTGTTGAAGCGACGAGCACAGTGTGGCGCCGAGTTGTGTTCACAGCAAGGATCGCTGCTTCTGAAACAGCAGTTGCTCCGTCATATAAACTTGCGTTTGCAATATCCAATCCAGCCAATCTCGAAATTTGCGTTTGGAATTCAAAAAAACCTTGCAACGTTCCTTGCGATGCTTCTGCTTGATATGGGGTGTACGAAGTAAGAAACTCCCCTCGACTAATCAGTTGGTCTATCAATACTGGGTAAAAATGATCGTACGCTCCACACCCCATAAAACATGCCATGTTGTGTGGACCAATATTATGAGATGCCATCTCCGCAAGCGATCGCTGCAACTCTAACTCCGACTGAGGAGGTGAAATATCTAAGCCCTCTTTACAGCGAATAGACTCGGGAATCACGTCAAAAAGGCGATCCACATGGTCAATGCCAATCGTAGTGAGCATCTCATCAAGTTGCGCTTCTGTGATTTGAGTGTAATCCATAAAGTAAGCCTGTCGTTGGGGTGGCAGTGTATCGCAGGTTGGTATTATATTCACTCTATGTACACTCCAATTCTTATTACTTTTGTTACCCTCACATCCGTTGGCATTCCAACTGGGACAACGCTCGAGGGACCGCACTCTGTTCGCAGATTCAATCCCGAAAGCCTCGCCTCTGACGATACGCTTCGAACCTATTTTGAAGATGCAGGGCAAACTGCAATTGAGTTCCAACAGCACGTTTCTCTTCTTTCAAATCCGTGGCTTGCAGGAAGAGAACCCGGCACAGACGGTTCCTCGCTTGCAGGGGAATACATCACATGGAACCTTCAACAAATTGGCCTTGAACCAGCCTTTGATGGTACATGGTTCCAACCCTTCGATTTCGACATTGAATCCACTGCTCCAATTGTGACGCACTCCTTTGTTGAAGTCGCTGGTGAAACACTCGAGGAAGACATTGATTACGTTGTGCTCGGTAATAGCGGAACTGGAAAAGTGAGCGCGCCTGTTACTTTTGTCGGGTATGCCATTGAGGAAGGAAAGGATGGCTATTCAAGTTTTGATGAAGAGACTGATTTAAATGGGCAAATTGCATTCATGCTTCGCTATGAACCGCTTGACCAAGAAGGTGTAAGCCTTTGGGCAGGCCGACGATTCGGTCCTGAAAGTGCAATCCGCGACAAAATGCAAGCAGTGATTGACCGCGGTGCAGTTGGCGTCATTCTCGTCAATCCACCAAATTGCAGAGACGGCCGGCGCGGGTTAGAGATCATGCGGTCAAGCCGCTTTGGTTCAACAAACATTCCAATCGTGCAATTTGATCAACCTACAGCAGGAGAACTTGTTGGTGGCATGAACATACTTGCCCAAATGCAAAGAAATGCTGACACAGGAAGCGTTACGACACTTCCGTTAGACAAAACAGTCACCCTAGAAACAACCGTCGAAAAGAGTGCCATGCATGCAAAAAATATTGGTGGCATTTTGCAAGGTCGCGGTGAGCTTGCAAATGAATGGCTCGTTATCGGTGGACACTATGACCATCTTGGTTTTGGATATACCGGCACTTCATCACAAGGCGAACTTCACGTTGGTGCTGACGATAATGCTTCGGGATCCGCTGCTGTACTTGTTCTTGCAAAGCAGTTAACAGAAACGTATGAACAATCAGATGATGAATCGCTTCGTTCTGTTTTATTTTTGTTTTTTGATGCTGAAGAAGCAGGCTTGCACGGATCCGCAGCGTTTGTCGAGGATCCAATTATGGATCTTGAAGCAATCAACGTGATGATCAACATGGATATGGTTGGTCGATTACGCGATAACAACTTGTCAATCTCTGGAACGGGCACAGCAACAGAGTTCGATACACTTATTCCTGAACTTGTTGCAAAAACAACTTTGACTGCAAGTCTCACGACGGGTGGAACCGGTCCTTCCGACCACACCAATTTTTACACCAAAGACATTCCTGTTCTTTTCTTTTTTACAGGTTTAAGCGAGGAATACCACACACCGCAGGATCGTCTGCACACATTGAATCCTGCTGGCGCAGCACGTGTCATTACACTTGTTGACACATTCGTAGATGTTCTTGTGGATGAACCCAAAGTTCATTTCACGACAAACACAAAAACAAAAACGAATCGAGCAACAAAAATGTCATCACCAGTTCGTCTTGGTGTGCACCCTTCGTACACCGAACAACTTGAAACTGGCATTTTGCTCACTGGCGTGAGTGAAGGTACGTGCGCCGAAGAGGCGGGCTTGCTCGCAGATGATGTGTTGCTTGCGTGGGGCGACACTGAACTCACTGGCGGCCGCAAATTGATGGAGTTACTCAAAGAATCTGCACCAGGCGATGTTGTTACGTTTACTGTGCGGCGCGGTAATCAAAATATCTTTGTCGAAGTGACACTAAAAGCACCATAAAAGGACAACCCCCCTTAGCTCTCGCTCGGGGGGCTGTTCGTGATTGCCTGTGGACGATAAGCCGGATTCTGTCAAAGGACGGCCATTCATCTATGTCTACTGTTGCCAGCAAACTTTTGCACGCGACCCGTTCTCATTCCTCGGACAAGGACATTCACCGAAGTGAA
>JACKQG010000457.1_pt1 | contig 54622 bp, 35 predicted proteins | sample 8237621 | NCBI WGS metagenome assembly JACKQG01 (sample SAMN15677084, study PRJNA649215) | marine metagenome | biome: marine; feature: Black Sea; material: saline water; isolation source: suspended particulate matter (SPM) from the Black Sea western gyre | collected 2013-06-09/2013-06-10 | depth... | reverse complement strand
ATCAAGGCAAAGCGGTGCTCGATCCGGTGGTTGTGCCAGCGATTGGGCTCTGTTCCTGGCACGGTCAAGTGAAGTCCGTCATCTGGATGGGCGATCGTTGTGGCGGGATTGTTCGCCGGGAGTTGAAAGACGTTTGATTGCAGTTGGTTTTTGGCGAAATCGTGCTCGAACACTTCCATCGTTGGCAGCTTGGCGTCGAGTTCCGGGATCAGCGAAACGTCCGCAAGTTCTTGGTCCGCGAGCGAAGGCAGTTCCTTCGGCCAATCGCCATGCCAAACAACGTTGCGGACGCGAGCTTCTGTTTGGTCCGAGTAATGCAACAAGCCGAACTGACGCATGTTCGATGGTTCAAGATCGCGTTGATAAACCGGTTGGTCGTTCAACATCAGATCAATCGTGTCGCCAGTCAGAGTCAGCTTGATGCTGTTCCACGTTCCGGCTCTCAACGGCAGTCGATTGGCGCGGCGGTTGACTTGCTCGTCTCCGATGTTCGATGGCGACAGGCCCGTCCGATCGTCGATGCCATCGGTACACCAGTGGATCTTCACTCCGCTTGGATCGAGCAGAAAGGCGAGTCGATCCAACACAGGATGTACGACCGACTGATCGGGCTCGTAGAAGAACTCGTAGGCGATCCATCCGTCTTCCAACATCGGACGATGATAGTACACAAGGCTCTCCCGGTGACTTCCCTCTATTGATACGTGTCGTCGTCCAATCAATTCCTCGTGGTCGTACCGCCAGTCAGAATCCTCGCTCGCGATCGTCTCGTCGTAATAGGGAACCCACCCAGTTAGTTCCGCGTTATGCAACAGCTTCACTTCCGCCGGAATGATCGGAGTGCCAGTGAGTCGCAGATCACGAACGCTGCCATGGCGATCGTGGTCGCTACGAATCGCGATCCAAGGATCGTGATCGACGCCGAGCTGTTCCTCGCAAATCTTCCGTCCGTTGATGTACGTCGCCACGACTTGGTCCTTCACGTCCACGCGGTAGTGCAGGAAAGGCACGTCGCCTCGTTTCCACATCGGTGGATCGATCGGGTGCGTGCCAAGCTGTTTCCGAAAATCGCCGCGGTTGAAGAACTTCATGTCCCAAGTTGCCACCACCCATTGGCCACCGATGCTGATCGCCGTGTCTCGCCAACCAGCGGAAGCGGTTACTTCGCAATCAAGTTGGTAATTCCCTTGCAGTGGGCTCTGGAAATAGAGAAAGTCATTTGCGTGTCCCGCAACTTTGGCAACGCTTCTGTCGGCGGGACTCCAGCGGGCGATCGGCATGCCCCGACCTCGCGTATTCGCAGTCACTTTGTTAACGGGAGTCCACTGCTTCAGTCGTGAGTCATCCAAGTACGTTTCGATGGACGAGTGGTCATCCAGGTGCCGTTTGGCTCCGGTCAATGCCAGCAGGTGGCGATCGTGCAAGTCCGATCCCGTGCCTTCGCCGTGACGAATCTGGCGCTCGGTAACGCTGATGACGCTTTCACCCACTAACTGATATATCTCGCGGTGCCGCAGCGCCTCGTAGAAAACGAGTATTTCCGGCCAACGGTCCTCAGTGAGAAATGGCGGCTCGACGGCCAGTTCTCTGAACTCTTCCAAATGCTGATCCGCCGCTGCGAAGTCCTGGCGAGCCATGTCGATCAAGATCAGCAGCGCGAGCTGCGAACGTCGGTGCGTCTTATCTTTAGGCCCGCCAGCGACGATCTCAACACGATCGCGCAGCGCATCCAACCGATCGAGCTGCTTGGCGACGGTGATCAAATCAAGGGCCGGAGCGACAGCGACGCCGCCCGTTTGGATGCGTCCCGCTCCTTTTTCCTTCGCTTCGTCCAAACGCCGTTGCTCACTGATGATGTAATCGGCAACGGGCCGTGCTGGGTTCGTGGGGCCAAACGCCCCGTAGAGCCGAAGCGTCGCGTGATTGCGGCTTGGTAAGACCCAGTCGGCAAGGAAATCGTACCGTTCCTTCGGCGGCATCTTCGCCGCGCGCCGACGAGTTGCCATGATGTCGCCAGCGATGTATTTGTCACCGAACAACGCGTTTAGAGCAAAGCGATCTGGTTGGCTTCGATCGGAATCGGAAATCGCTGCGAGGTTGTTCAACTGCTCGTCGGTAAGACGCTCCGGCCACGCGCCTCGCATTGTGACGTTGCGGACTTCCACCGCTGAACGGTTCGCGTCGTGATAGAAAGCGAATGACCGATCGTCTTGCGGCTGCAGCTTTCGCTCATAGATAACCTGGTCCTTGAGCATTACAGTTACGTTGTCGCCAGCAAGTTCAACGGTCACGCGGTTCCAATCGCCTTCAACGAGCGGCAGCGGCTTTGCCCCGCGGCGATCAAAACGCTCGACGACTGCGTTGTCTTGGCCAAGTCCCGTCCATTCCTGGTCGCCATCGGTGATCCAATGCAAGCGAACTCCGCCGGGCTCGATCAAGAACACCAACCGACCGATCGCCGGATGCACTTCGAACTTGCCGGACTCGTAACGGAACTCATAGCTGATCGATTCGGTGTCTTGCAACGGTCGGGTGTAGACGAGTTGCCGTTGACCTACATGATCATCTTCGCTGTCGATACGCGAACCATGAATGACTCCATTCCTGGAAAACCATGCTGGATCAGCATCGGCATTCGAAGTACGAAGAGTCGGGGCAAGAATATGGGGGGCAAGAATGTCATCGGTAGCGAGGAAGTAGGGAATGCGGAAGTTCGGATTCGATATTCTTGCCCGTTCATTTTCTTGCCTCTCCTTCAGCGCGACCTCATCGGGACTCGCTCGCCATAGTCCATCCGCGTCAGTACTTTGCACCCATCCTGCTAACGAATCACCGTCCGACAGGCGGACCTCGCGGGGGATGACCGGGTCGCCAGTGATTCGGAGGTTGCGGAAGATCGGATTACGGTCGCCTTGGGCTTGCAACGCGATCCAAGGTGACGTCGTGCCGCCGCCAACGCCGCTCCATATCGGCTGCCCTTTCGACGAGAACGTCACTTGGCCCGCAACCGAAGCTAATTCGAACTGATGGAACTCGGGTGGCCCTGCGTGTTGTCCGTGGAAACTGCCGGCGTGCGACGTCAGTTGCGCGAAGGGTTCTTCGATCAATCCGCGACCCGTGACGGCCTTGAACAGTTCGTCCGCGACATTGACTTCGTAGCTTGTGCCCCCGAATGCAACTCCGCCGTCCGTTCCGGGGCGACCGCTGGTTTGCGTTTCGAATGAGAATGCGAAGTCGCCAGCTAATGGGTATCGGAAGAAGAGTTGATCTTGTTGTGATCCCGCTAAATGCAGGATGTGATCCGCGTGTCCCAGCCAAGTGTTGCGAGTAGCAGCCCCGCTGCTACCAAATGTGTGGCCGCTTCGCACCCAGTACGTCAAGCCTGTATCTTCGAGCAATGCCGAGCTTGTTTCGCCTACTCCCTTCCGCACGGCCGTCGCCCAGGCTCGTCGCAGCGCGGGACGGATTAGCCGACTGTTATACTCGTGCGGACGATTAATCCACTTGTCGGTGCAATAAGTGTTTTCGACCCATTTCTGGAGAATGCCCTCACCGATCGGCTGCAGCCAGTCGTGCTCGAGGCAAGCCGCCGCGAGTACTGCATCGGAGACAACGCTCTTGCTGTGCGGGCCGCAAAAGTCGGCGACCGAGTCGTAGATCCGCTGCATGTCGCCCGTCTTCAGATGAAGCTGGAACATCCAAACAAAAGTGTCGAAATTGTTGTCGTCGACGATGTCGGCGAGGAAGTCAATCGTCTCGCCGGCCTTCACCTCGACGGGATCAATCCTCAACTCGGTCGGCCCGTCGTGAGCATGTAATTCGCTGAGCGTACCAGTTCGGCTTGAAACGACTCGTCCGCGTACTCCGTCGCCTTCTGCTGCGGGGTGGTACATCATGCCGGTGATCGTGAGCGTTCCATCTTGAGGAGCCGTCCAACGCCGAATACAAGCACGCTCAGGCGACGGATGCCCGCCGGTCTGATCAATCCGAAGGAAACCGAAGCCGCTGTTCGGACGTTCCGCGCTAATCTGCCAGGCGGCTCCCGTCCAGTGCGAGAACGGTGTGAAATCGAGTGTCCGCTGGGTTTCGTCATCGAATTTGCCGTGCCCGTATCGCCACGCAGCGTCGAAGGACTGTGGCGGCGAGTCGGGCCTAGGCTGATTGTCGCGAAGACGGGTAAGATGACGGGCCAATCGCTCCGTCAGCCCTTCACCCGCTCGCTTTGCTTCAACGATCTGCGCCAACATGAGAACATGGTCCGTGTTGGGAACGCCTTCATCGCGTAACTCTTCCAGCTCGCCTTTTAGACGTCGCAGCCGTCCCGCTTCCTCAGCAGCCGCGACCAACTCCCAAGCCGTGCTGAATAGCCCACTGACTTCACCGACGTGAGCGATTGTAAATGACGAGTCACGCGGACGCTCGCCGAACGCTCGCGCAAATACTTGCGGCGGCGCAACGGTCGGAGTGAACGCCGCCAACACTCGCAGCGTTCTCCGGGACCCCGTTGGCATCGACCAATCGTGTAGCAAATCATATCGCTCATCGCTGTCCAGCATCGCCAAATGACGATTCAGACCTCCTGCCACGCTAGAGAATCCGTTGTTTAATCCTTTGCGCAGCGGTACATCGAAGTCAGCGGCTTCGCCGAGTATCGCAAGCGCATCGCTGAGTTCACTTGCGCGAAGATGCTTGTGAGCGACCCTGGCCAACTGACGCGACTGCTCGTACTTGCCTCGCCAACTCGTTTCAGAGGCATCCTTTGCGAAGCAGCTCGACGAAAGCAGGATCAGCACTGCGAGTTCAATCGCGACCGTTGGCATGCAAACCTTACGCGGTAAGGAATGGGGCAACCAAAAGGGAGGGCAAGAATCTCCGACGCTGTCAGCTCTATACTCTCGCCATCCCATATTCTTGCCAATCATCTCCCAGCTTCTTCTCCGGCTTCGCGCATGTGGATCTCAGGCGCGCACCAACTCCTCATGGAAGTCGCTGTTCGCTCTCAATTCACGCACAGATTCCCGGCAGCTTCTACATTACGCTTCCAGAGCCGCTTGCGCGGAGAGTCGAGTACAATGTGCGGGCCGTTCCTCGCAGCTTAACCCTTGGTGCTCAAACAGTTTGTTGGCTTCTCCATCGTACCATCGTCGAATCCGAAGTTTTTCCGTGCGTGAAGCGGTTGCATCCAGCGACCATTAGAACGGACGGCGAAGCTAGAATGAAAGCTCCACCGTTTTATGCTGCGAGATACCGAGGCCATTTTGAACGATTCCGATCTCGTGAGACAACTTGGAGAACGAGATCCGGCGGCGTATCAGTGTTTGAGTGAACGCTATCTGCCGTCGGTTTGGCGATTTGTGTACACGCGAGTGGATGGCGATTCTCATCTCGCGGAGGATATTGTGAGTGAGACCATGCTGGCGCTGATTCGAGCCGTATCTGACGAAGCGACTGCCGAGATCGAGAATCCAGGCGGCTGGCTGCGATCGGTGGCTAACCACAAGGTGCAGGATCACTACCGGGCGGTCGCTCGGGTGCGGCATTTGATCGACGAAGCGAAACAAACGGTTGAGTCTGAGGAGCAAGAAGACCCGGCGAAGCAGTCCGAGACTCAGGAGAAGCGTGCCGAAATCCGAACGGCAATGGATGAACTTTCCGAGCAATACCGCACTGCGTTGGAGTGGAAGTATCTCGACAAGCTTAGTGTTCGCGAGATCGCCGAACGCTGGGACACGACCGAAAAGGCTGTTGAATCGATCCTATTTCGTGCTCGTGGCGAGTTGCGAATGAAATTGCTGAAGACCGGTGTGGTGGATCACGTCCGAGCGGGGAACACAACGTCGGCACCACCATCGAACCAGTCTCAGGAGGCAACGGAGATTCGCGAACCAACGACGTGATCGTCCCACATACTTCTTGCCTATTCTCTTACGGGAGCGAGGCAGAATACATAGGGCAAGAAGATCTGATGGCAAGAGTATTAGATGATGACAACCGATTGAAGCAAGGCAAGATACGGTAAAGTCGATGAAACAAGACACGAACAACCAGGAAGACGCAGTTCAAGACGCCAAGGATTCGGAATTCGAGCTGATGCTCACCGATGCCTACGAGGTCCCGGTCGTGCCACGGACGCTGCTGAAGCGGCTTGATCGAGCCGTGGGGCAGGAGTGGGGCGTTTCGCCTCAGTTGGCGAAGCGGGAACGGTCACGAGTGGGCCGCGTTGCCGCGCGAGGATCGCGGGTACTGAAGGCGTGGCCGATTGCTGCGAGTCTCGCGCTGATCGTAGTAGCAGTCGTCATGTTCCAAAGTAACGGGCGCGCTTATGGTTGGGCCAAGATGCTCGACGCACTCCGAGGTGCTGAAGTCGTTCAGCTCACTGATGCCGACGACGGTTCAGTGCGTTGGATGTCGCTTTCCAAGGCAGTTGTCGGAGAACGCTCGAAGAGCGAATCACGTTTGTTCGATTTTGACCGCGGCATCATGCTCGAACGCGAAGCCGGTGCATCGCAAGCTGAACGGTACACCTTCGTTAGCGCAAAAGGTATATCGCAACAGGACGCTGTGCTGATCGCGTTTTTCCTCGATAACCTGAACGCGGATGGCACTGCGTTTCGGCAGACGGAGATGACATTGCTCGGGGAGAAGTGGTCGCGTAGCGACAGCGATGCTGTGTTATTGGAAGTTAAGCTCGGATCGGCCACGGAGTCGGCCAATCTAAGTATCGTGATTGACGCCAACACGCATTTGCCCAAGAACGTCCAAATGGCGGGCGCGGATTCGGCGTCCAACGCGGTGGCGCTGTCCTACTCGAAGTCAGCGTTCCAGGTGGAGGATTTTCCCGCAGACTTGCTAGTTGTCGATGCTGCTCCACCGGCGACCGCAGTCGCGTCGTATGACACGCAACCCAAACCCGAAGTCCCGCAGGAGGCCATTGCCGTTGCTGAAGACAAGCCGCTGGCCGAAGAGAAACCTAAGGAGACGGTACTCGTTGGTGCCGCCACGCTACAGTGGCCAGCTGTCAAGGCGACGAAGTGGACGAACGACGAGGCGGTCGCGCGGATCAACGAAATCATTGAAGCGCTCTGGAGGCAGCAAAGCATCGAACCGGCTGCCGCGGCGAGCGACTACGAGTTACTTCGGCGCGTCTATCTCGATCTAGTGGGTCGAACCCCGAGCGTCAGCGAAGTTAGGGCATACCTCGACGATGAGTCGCCGGATCGGTACACCAAGCTCGTCGATCAACTGCTCGCCAGCCGCGATCACTCGACTCATTTGGCAACTGTTTGGCGAACTTACCTGATCCCCGAAGGCATCGACCTCGCTCGCTTCGGCGGACCTCAGTCGTTTGAGAAGTGGATCGGCGACCAGTTCATGGACAAAGTGCCATACGACGAGATCGTGCGGCGGTTGCTGCTGGCGGAAGGGCGACTAGTGCAATCTGGCCCTCTGCTGTTCTACGCAGCCGTGAAGATGGACCCGGATCAGCTCGCCACGCGATCGGCCCGCGTCTTCCTCGGCATGCGGTTGGATTGTGCACAATGTCACGACGATAAATTCGAGCCCTGGCTGCAGGACGATTTTTGGGGATACGCGGCGTTCTTCGCTCAGATTTCGCGACCACAAGGCGTCCTGCGTGATGTATCGACGGTGATGCGAGTCCGCGACAACGAGCGCGGTGAAGTCACCATCCCTGAAACCGAGGACATCGTGTTGCCTCGGTTCCTCGACGGCTCGCCAATCGACAACGACGCGGCTTCCGTCGCGCGGCGAACACAACTTGCTGATTGGATCACGGCACCCGAAAACCCTTACTTCGCTCGTGCCACAGCCAACCGTATCTGGGGTCAGCTCTTCGGCAAGGGCATCGTCGATCCGGTTGATGGCTTCGGTATCCAACACGAACCAGTTTCGCAGGAGTTGCTCGACGAAGTCGCCGGGCATTTCATCGCGAGCGATTACGATTTGCGTGAGTTGTTCAGGACGTTAGTGCTTTCGCGCGCCTATCGCCTGTCGAGCGGTGCCGAGACGCCCGATCCGCAGCGACACGAGTTCTTCGCTCAGATGAACGTCAAACTGCTAACAGCGGAGCAGATGTACGACTGTATCACCGTCGCCTCGATGCTCGTTTCCGCGGAAGCTGGGACGGGCTTCAATCTGGCTCGCGTCGGGAACACGACACGTGATGAATTCCTGCAACAGTTTCGAGCGCCTCCTGGCCGCTCGACCGAGTATCAAGCCGGTATTCCGCAAGCACTGACTTTGATGAACGGCGGGTTAATCTCCAACGCGACTGGCTTGGCTGGCAGCGGACTCCTAAAAACCTTGGAAGTCCCACTAATTGACAACAAAGATCGCGTGGAAATTCTGTATATGGCGACCTTATCTCGGAAGCCCGCAGTGTCCGAGCAAGAACTGCTTAGCGAGTACATCGCCGAAGACGCGTCCGGTGCCGAACTCTACGAAGGACTGGCCGACGTTCTCTGGGCGCTATTGAACAGTGCCGAATTCACAATGAACCACTAACAAGACAACGAGTAGCCGGACTCGTCAGACTTCTGATCCGAACTCTCACGAGTCCGGCTACCACCAAGCCATAAGAATAAAGGGACGAAACAATGACAGTCAGATTCTCACGGCGGCAAATGTTAGGGTCGATGATGGCTGCGACTGCAGGCGTCAGTGCAAGTGGTTGGTTTCCGGCCTTCGCTGCGCCGCTGCTCGAAGATCCGAAACGGAGGCGCCATTGCATCTTGCTTTGGATGAGTGGAGGACCTAGTCAGACCGATACCTTTGATTTGAAGCCTGGTCACGAAAACGGTGGTGAGTTTAAGGAAATCGAAACGAGTGCACCGGGCCTTCGTATCAGCGAGCACCTGCCGAAACTGGCCAAGATGGGCGACAAGCTGGCGGTGATTCGAGGCCTGAGTACGAGGGAAGGTGATCACGGTCGCGGCACGTTCCTGATGCGAACAGGTCACCCGCCACAGGGGCCGGTTCGCTATCCTGCCATCGGTGCGTCGTTGTCGAAGCAGTTGGGAAATGACGGCACTGTTGGCTTGCCCGGATATGTGAGCGTCGGCCCGTTCCGCGTCGTCAATCAGGACGCGTTCGGTTCTGGTTTCCTCGGTCCGCGATTCGGCCCGCTGATCGTGGGAGCTTCCGACATGCCTGGCGCTCGACCACAGCAACGCGGCAACAACGGCCAACCACCGCCTTTTCCGGAGCTACAGGTTGACTCGATGCAACGCGCTACGGGGATCACCGAGGCGAGGTTCAGCAAGCGGCTGGAGATCTGGAAGAAGCTGCAGAGCAATTTCCTCGCGACGCGGTCGGATGGTGCGCCCAAGACGCACAACACGGTCTACGAGGGTGCTGTAAATCTGATGGACAGTGAGGATGCTAACGCCTTCAACCTCGCCGAGGAATCTGAAGAACTCCGGGAGGCGTACGGACGTACCGAGTTCGGTCAGGGATGTCTGCTCGCGCGGCGTCTGGTTGAACGCGACGTTCCCTTCATTGAAGTCTCGCTCGGCGGAGGCGCTGGTTGGGACACGCACGCCGACAACTTCAGCCAGGTCGCGAACTTGTCGCGAGATCTCGACGCAGGCTGGGCCACCTTAATGAAGGATCTCGATGAACGTGGCTTGCTCGAATCGACGACGATCCTTTGGATGGGCGAGTTTGGCCGGACGCCATCGATCAACGGAAACGCTGGCCGAGATCACTTCCCGGCAGCTTGGTCCTGTGTGTTGGGCGGTGGCGGCATCGCTGGTGGCCAAGCTTATGGCAAAACGAGCGAAGACGGGAATGAAGTTGTCGATGGCAAAGTTGGAGTGGGCGATGTACTCGCAACGCTCTGCGAAGCGCTTGGCGTCGAGTCGGACACCATGCAACAATCGAACATCGGACGACCGCTCCCGATTACCGAAGGAACTCCCATCAGAGATATTCTCGCATGAGACCGCTAATCTTGTCACTATGCTTGCTACTTGCTCTGTCCATCTGCGTTCTCGCAGCCGAGGTTGAGCTTTCGGTCCCGGTCCGCTTCATTGGGCCTGCGCCCGAGCGGCAACAACCGAACATGCGGGCGACGGCGGAACGTGCCGAATCGCCGACGATCACGCGCGGGCTGTTGCCTCAATATCAGAGCGTGACGGCGTTCCGCTCCGACGTCACAAAGGCACCCGATCCGGCAAAGTCTGTGATGCGTTTTTTCGTGGCGTTGCCAGATCGAATGCTGTTACTCGATGCGGCTGTCACGATCGATGGCAAGCCATTCGAGATGATTCGCGAGCGGCGGATCGATCGCATCATCGCCTCGTTTAACGGCGAGCCGCAGGCGGTGGCGAACGGGAGTGTCACAGACGCGTCCGGCTTGCCGTTAAACGAAGAACCCGACGAGACGCTGGAATCCGAAGAGGAGCCGGTCGAAGAAGCGAGCGAAGAAGAAACGCCCGAAGAAGCGAGTGAGGAGGGAGCCGAGCCCGAAGTCGAATTGATCTCGGTGCCGAGCGCTGCCCTCGAAGCCCGCCTCCGTCGTTACGCTACAGTGACCGGTCGACCACCTACGCGCGACGAAGTTCGCTGGTTGCTGACGAAGTGGGTTGATGGCCCGACGCTGCTTTTGTTAGACGACAACTTTCAGCGATTCCGCGCGGCACAGGCTCCCGCGTTCCGTGTCTTGGATAAAGACATGGACGGGACAGTCTCCGAGGGCGAACTCAATCTCGCACCCGAGACGCTGCGGTCTTGCGATGTTAATCAAAACGATGTCGTTGAATACACCGAGATCGCCGAGGTCGCTGATGATCCACGACACAAGAACTATGCCGCTCCAGTTCACGCGATCGTTCCAATTCTCGACGCGAATGCCGTCACCAGTGCCTTCCGGTAGTTGGCCAAACGATATGGCTCGCCCGATGGCTTGAAGCGATTCGATGGTGACTCGGATGGCGAGTTGAGTGCGATCGAGATCTCCAAGCTGGACGAACTCGCTCCTGATCTGACCGTGAACGTTTCGTTCAATACGAAGGACCCGGCAAAGTCATCGACACGGATCACGCAGATTTCGTCTGATTTAGCTGGCGAGAGCAAGCCACACGAGTCGGTTGGCCCGTGGATCACGATTCCGGTTGGCGGCACGCTGCTCGAATTCTCGGCGGTTCAAGCGGCCGCGATGAGCGGCTCGGACCAGATTTCGGTCGGCGTCGTCAACGACGGCTAATCGGTGCTTCGCTTCCAACGGAACTTGAAGTGGTCGAATTGGACTCGGTTGGCGGCACGGGCAATCTCGCCGTAAACAACCTTCGATCGAGCCGGACTGTCGTCGGAGTAGGTCAAGCGTTGGCGCTGACCGAGCTGAGCGAAGAGGCGATTGGCCGGCTTCGCGAGTTTGTTTCTGATGGCGGCGGGTTATGGCTCGCCCTGGGTCCGCGAACGGACATCGACTCTTTCAATCACTACTTTTTCAATGATGGTGATGGGCTGTCGCCGCTAAGCATCGGCTCGGTTGTCGAAGACGACCCGACTGACGACGACCGGCCCAAGACAAAGATCAACCCCTTCGGCAAAGACCACCCCGCGGTCGCTGAGCTTGCCGATGTCGAACGGCTCGATACCGGCGACGTCAAAGTCACCGGTCGATTCCGTTTCAACGCGGGTATCTCGTACGATGATGTCTCCGTGCTACTCGATCTTACGAACGGCGAGCCACTGGCTGTGGAGAAGTACGTCGGCAGCGGCCGAGTCATCGTGCAGAGTATTCCTTTGCGGTATCAGTGGAGCGACTTTGCGCTCAAGCAGTCGTTCGTCGTGATGGTACACAACTGGCTTGCGTATCTGACACAGCCGCGTGCGACGCGCCACAACCTAGCTCCCGGCGATCCGATCTCGGTACATCTCGCCGATTTGCAGTTCACCGAAGCAACGCTGACAACTCCCCACGGCGACGAAATCGATCTGGCTTCGGAGCCAGCAGGCGACGGCGTCGTCTTCCGATCGAGTCGCACGATCTTGCCCGGCGAGTACTCTCTCGAACTGGGTCTCTCCGGCGATCAGATCCCGTTCTACGTCTCTCGCGATCCGCGCGAATCGAATCTCGCGGCGCTCGCGGCAGTCGATCGCAAGCTGCTCACCGAGACTGCAGGGCTGAGCCAGAACATGGTGAGCCGGCAGATCACCGGCACGAATCAGCGTGACCCCGTTTGGCCGCTACTGTTGATGGGCTTAATCGCGCTGATCGCGGGCGAACTGTTGCTCTCCGGCCTGATCTCGAAGCAACGATTCGGTTCAGACTCAATCGCCGAGACCACCGAAGATTGGATGCAACAAGCAAGCAGCGTGGCGGTTTTCGGTAGACCGCCAACCGCCGCGTCAAAGAGTGATGGACGTCGCGGGGCCGGAACAGAAGAGCAAGAGAAAGAAGCCGTCAACGTCTGACAAAGCCATGCTACCCACAATCACCGACAACCTGGAGCATTTCGCCTTGGACGGCCCCTTCGGCCTGCCGATTGCGGTTGTGATCGGCGTGGTGTTGCTGGCGCTGTTTGCTTGGGCGTTGAGTCGTGAACGGTCGGTGATCGGAAAACGTAACGCGATGTTCTTTTGGGTGCTGCGCGCGGTGGCAGTCGGCGTTGTCATCTGGATGCTGCTGGCACCGACAACCGTCAGCGTGCAGCGGTCGACGACTCGACGAGCCGTTGCCGTTGTGACTGACGTCAGCCGGAGCATGGCGACGGTCGATCCGCAAGGAACCTCGGACGACCTGCGATGGGCGCTCGCCGGTGCAAGCGCTCCCGATACCTCAACCGAAGCAGCCGACCGAGCCCTCGCAGCAGCAGGCATCGCCGAGCGACATCTGCATAGCGCTGCACAAGCTCAGCGCGAACATCGCGCTGAAAGTCGTGTCCGCGATGCGACAACTGCCGCGCGAGATGCGATCGAGCACATTCGCGCGAACGTCAGCACGGTGCTTGACCGCCGCAACCGCTGGGAGGCTGCCGGGAATGCCGACGGCGCGGAGTCCTCGCTGGCGAAACGCATTCAAAAGATGCTCGATGGGCCGGATTTCCAAGCGTTCACGGAACTTGCCAGAGCGTTGGAACGCGGTCGCGCGCCGTCGCAGAAAGGGTGGCGAGAGAGTCTGCCTGATTTGGAGCATCGCGTTGCTGGCATTCAGCGGCGGCTCGCCGAGTTGGCTCGAACCGTGTCCGAAGGCGAGCAACAGTTGTTGAAGAACGAGAACGCGGAAGCATTCGCGTCCATTGCGCAGGCATCACGCTTGTCGCGAGTTGGTTTGTTCGTCGAGTCGCTGAAGGACAGCGTCTTGGGTCCAGTTAGCGATCAAGCGGATGTTCGGTACAGCGTATTCGACGAGACACTAACGTCGCTGTCCAATCAGGAATCTCCCGAGATCGAGATCAAGCGGCAGCGTAAACAAGAGCCCCAAGCCGATGACAAGACGGGGCTCGTGACGGATCTTTCCGCTGTCTTGGAACAGATCAGTCGCGCTCGTCAGCAACAACCGATCGCCGCCGTGATCATTCCCACCGACGTGATTCACAATAGCACCAACAGCCCTCACCCGCGCGAGCTGGCGGCGGAGTTAGACGGGACTCCGATATACATCGTTCCGATCGGGAACACACGGCACGTCCGCGACATCATCTTGCAGTCCGTGCTCGCTCCGAACATCGCGATGCGAAATGACGATATGGTGATCGAAGCCAGCCTGCAGGCCTACGATTGTGAAGGCGAAATTTGTACCGTCGAGCTACTGCAAGACGGCGAGGTGATTGATAGCGAGGATGTGGCGTTCGATTCTGCCGTGGCCACGCGGACGGTACGTTTCGAACAACGCATGGCAGAAGTTGGCGTTCATCAATATCAGGTGTCGGTCGCTCCGCTCGATAGCGAACTGAGCGATGAAAATAACTTCGACCAGTTCGAGGTCAACGTCACGCGCGGCGAGATCAAAGTGCTGCTGGCTGACGAACTGCCTCGCTGGGAGTATGGTTATCTAACACGACTCTTCCGCCGTGCTCCCAAGATCGAGTGCGACGAATTGCTGTTCCGACCGCGGGTGATCGCGACGGGTCGACGCGCGGAATCGCAGGGCTTCTGGGCGCCGACGGTCGCGATCACAGCAACGCAACTCGATAGCGTAACAGGCGACGCCGCGATCCCTCGCGGCCAGTCGATTGACATCGTCACGAAATTGACAGGTATGACTCGCGACGCGGCAACGTTGACGCTCGTTACCGGCGCTGACGAGACCAGCACGATTGTCCTTGACGCTGATCGGGATGCACCGGAGAAGTTCTCTCATTTCGTTGCCGTCGACGAATCGTTTCGGTATCGCGTGAGCGCGGGCGACGGTCGCACGCGGTGGCATTCGATCACCGCGATCGATCCGCCGGAGATTTCCGAAGTTCACCTCGCGGTGACCGCTCCTGACTATGTCGATCGGGCACCTTACGAAAAGTCGCTGCTCCCTGGCCGCGTCAAGGCGATCGAAGGCAGTCGGCTGACGCTGGAGATGAGATCCGAAGCCGAGTTGGAACGATTCGAATTGCTGTTGTCGAGTGACGACGAATCTGGCGAGCCGGTCGCGCAGATGCTTGTCCTGACGGCTGAGGCCGACGGTTGGTACCGTTACGAAACGGTACTCGAAAAAGACCTCGCGCTCAGTCCAACGCTTCACAGCCCGTATGGGCTGACGAACGAAGATCAGCGTATCTGCCGGATTCGGGTCATCCCCGACAAGGCTCCGGTCGCTCGCGTCATCAGTCCCACGGATGAGATGTCGGTCAGCGCAGACGAAGTGCTCGACATCAAGTTCGAAGCTCATGACGACCACGGAATCGCGAAAGTGGAACTGGTGGTGTATGAGGAAGACGAGAATGGCGAACAGCGTGTGCTGAGTGTGCAAGAGATTCCGATCGACGAGCAGCAACTCGAAAAACACATCCTCGGCGAAGTTCAGCTCGATTTGAGCAAATTCGAATTGGACGAGGGAACCAACATAAGCTACTCGATCCGCGTGACCGACAACCGGATGCTCGATCTCGATCCGGCAGATGTTGCGGCTCGGAAGGACAAGGCCGGCGAGTCTGCTGAAGGTGACAAGGAGAAGGACCCATCAGCAATCGCGAAATCTTCGGAATCGAAAGAGGCTAAGGAAGAAGGCGACTCGCCCGATGCAACCGCGACGGCTCAGACTGACGGTAGTTCGGAAACTGAGAGCAGTGCTGAAGCGTCGCCAGACAAGGCACAGATGGCTAAGTCGGACGCGACCGCTGGTTCGAGAAAGCCGGGTTCAGAAGAGCCGGCGAGTGACGAAACGGCTTCCACTGGCACGGACCCGAAAGAGAAGGCAGGTCCCACAGAATCGGTGGCCGAGAGTGGCAAGGAAGGTCTCAAAGTCGGCGAGGATGAAGAGAAGCCCGGCGAAACGGCGATCACCAAATCCCGTGCCGAGGGAGAAAAGAACGAGAGCGAGACAAGTGACCCGACAGTTCCAAAAGATCCAGCGGCGGTTGCGGCTAACAAGGGCGATGGTCCCATGTCGAACGAGAACGCTGATCCAACGGGCGACCAGGTTGCAGCTTCCAAGAGCAAGCATTCAACCGAAGCGAACCCCGACGATCCGGAAGGTGACGACAGCTCGGAGTCGCCGGTTGTTGCAGCACGTTCTGCAAAGACGCCGGAAGGCGAGGCGAATGAAAAGACTTCGCCGAGTGGCGGATCGCCGAATCTCCAAACTCCAAACGATGAGGATCCGGAACTTGCAAACAGTGACAACACATCATCGCAGAACTCACAGCCAGGTGAAGCTCCGCAAAAGTCCAACGATCCTGCAAATCCCGACGCAGAACAGCCCGATAGCGATCGCAAATCATCTGGCTCCGTCCAATTGACTGAGACGTCACAAGGTGGATCGCCGACTCCCACGCCGCCGCTGGACCTGGACCGGGACATGCAGTTCGAATCTCAGCGTGGCCAGAATACCGAGAGCAATCGACGGCGGCTGAAGATTACGGAACGCCTTGCCGTTGTTGCGGAAGCAGGCAAGAGTCGCCAGACGGATACGATGAATACGCGAAAGCTATTGGAGAAGATTGACAAGGAACTCGAAGCGGCCGAAACGACACTGACCGAGTTGAACGGTCAAACTGATCTCGGAGCCCTGGCGGAGAAGCCAGAGCAGGTGGATGCCAGTCTTGAGACCGCTGGATTGGTCGTCGCGGATTTGCGAAAGAGTTCGAACGAGACCAAGTACGAGTTCGTCGGCTTGCAGATGCTGGACATCGACCGCACGCATGTGACGCCAGCTCGCGACCGAATGTTCGTCTTGATTCAAGATCCAGGTTCAACGCCGGCTCGCAACGTCCTCGAAGCTCTGCATCACACGTCGGCCGCGCGCGAGGCGCTCGCTGCCCTGATGAAACAATTTGAGGAAGTTGCTCGTGAACGCGAACTTGCCGAGGCGCTGGAAGAGGCGGCCAAAATGTACGAGGTGTACGTCGAGAACATGCGAGGCGTCCTACGTGAGGCGCAGAAGAATCAGAACCCGCTAACTCGTAAGATGGCCGTCGTTGAAGTAGAGGAGGCGTATCTTGATCGCCTGACGCAAGTGCTTGAGATGGAACGCGAGATCATGGCCGAGTTCGCTCGGATTCTCGCCGAAGACCCGCGACTGATGGGTAAGTACATGGATATCATCAAGCGGCGTGACGGCAATCTTCGCAATCGGTTGACGGACCTGCGCGAGCTTCAGGAGGAGATATCGTACGAAGTGAGCGGGTGGTTGCGTGTGGATGAAGCTCAGCGACCGGACGTTTGGATTCAAGTCGCCGAGATGCGTCTGTTGGCGGTGAAAGACCTCGTCAAAGCAGCTTCCCAACTAGAGGCGCGAACCTTGTCGCAACTACCGTTGAATCTCGAGCCGACCGCCGGGATCGGTGCGACGGTTGTCAAACATGCCAAGGAAGTGGCATTAAAGGCACGGCAGAGTTCCTTGAAAGCCAAGAAGCTGATGAGTAATGCCTTGGAGGACGATCAGGCGAAGATCGATCTCGCAAAGGTGGCCGACGAGCTCAAACATGAGCTGACGGAAATGGACGCCGTGCTGGAGCGGCTCGCCTTTGAGCATGAGGATGATGAAGAAGTCATCGACTTCACGACCAACCGGCTCGCAGAAAGTCGCGGCGTTGCGGAACTTGCCATCGCTTGGGCCGAGGTGGCTGAACACGTGCGACACGAGCGATTCCACGGTCTGGCGGCCGTCGACCAGCTGCAGCTTGCGGTCGATACAGATCGGCTGCGGATCGACATGGCCGAAATCGAAGGCGATCTTACAGGGTTGTTTCAACCGGACGATCCGCCCGCGGAAGTGACGAATATCGTTCGCGAACTGATGATGATAATGGAGACGATCACCTTCAATCAAGCCGCCGCGGCGTTCGAGCTGAATCATGCCAGATTCAATGAGGCAGAAGCTCAACAGACGATGTCCAACGAAGCGTTTGAACGCGCCGAGGAGCTGTTTGACAAGATGCGGCGTACGACCGCGGACATTTTGGATGAACGCGAAGTTAGAGACCCCAACGTCGCCGACCTCGAAGATCCTAGCTTGGATGAGTTCCTGGAGCAGTTGGAGCGCGAGCCGAATCTCAATCAGTTGCTGGGGATTCCGAATCGGCCTCAGAATCTGCGGGTGATCCGCGATTGGATGTTGTGGCAAGCACAGGGGAGTGGTGGCGGAGGCGGCTCGCCTCAACAAGCTGTTACCAACGCAATGCAGCGCGCACAGATGATGGCACAACGGCGAACGAAGAACGACGACGATCAAAGGGCTCCCGGTGATCAGCCGCTGACCGAAGAGGAGCTGAAGCGGTTCGCCAACGCGGAGGACATGGAAGAAGACATGGAGACGATGTTGCGGGCGATCGAAGAGAAGATGAAGGATCCCGCCACGGGCGATGAGCAGCGCGAGGAAATGCAAAAGAAGGCTGAAATGTTGGCCCAGATGTTGGAAGAGGCTCGTAGCGGAGGCCTTAATAGAGAGAAGTGGGAAGAGTTGGCCAACGCCGATGAAATGAGAGCGATGATGGAGGCGCTCGCCGCCGGCGAACCAATTCCCGACAGCACCTGGAATCGCGTACTCTCGACGCTCGACGCGGGACTCTGGCAGGTCCGCGGTCGAACGCCGCCGGAGGATTATCGAAAGCAGATTGAACAGTACCAGGATCTGCTGCGACGATTCGTGGACGAGGAAAGTATTAATGCGAATTAGCGCAATGCCATTGCTGTGCCTGACGATGTTGGCGAGTGCGAGCGTCGGCGATGCGCAGGATACAGCGCAACCTACCATCGCGCCGATGTCTGATCTCAGCTCTGCGCTGCCGGCGAATGAGTGGTCGCGCGTGGAAGCATCCGTCGATGCCGGGCTGCGATGGCTGGCTTCCCAACAGGGCCCGGATGGCCGCTTCCCAAGCGAACCGGTCGCTCAACCCGCGATAACGTCGTTCGCGGTTATGGCGTTCCTGTCGCGGGGCCACGTCCCGGACCATGGGCGGTATGGCAAACAGATCTCTAAGGCGATCGATTTCGTCTTGGCGACGCAGAAGCGGCGCGGCTACTTCTGTTTGCTTCCGTTGACGCCGGGTGGCGGTAATCCAAATACGGGGCAAACGGTCCACTACAATCATGCCATTGCTGGGTTGATGCTCGGTGAAGTCTATGGCATGACGACGGGTGCTCGGTCCCGGAAGATCGAAGAGGCACTTGCCACCGCACTGCTCTATGCGCGCGAAGTCCAAACTCGTACAAAAGTTCATCCTTCGCTTCATGGCGGCTTTCGATACGGCTATCCCGATAGCCCCACAGCAAGCTCAGATATGTCGGTCACCGGCTGGTCACTGATGTTCTTGCGATCGGCCCGCAACGCCGAGTTCCAAGTGTCGAAGGACTACTTCGATGAAGGGCTGGATTTCGTCGAACGCTGCTTTGTAACCGACCCCGACCGACGCGAAAAAGGTGTCTTTAGTTACGTCCCGACCAACTCACCCGGAGGCGAGAGACCGAACGTCACGTTGGCCAACACAGCATCAGCAATGTTGACACTAATTCTCGGCGGTCGGCACGACACCGACATGATCCGAGCCGGTACTGCATGGTTCGAGTCACGCGACTATCCACGCCCCTGGCAGAACGGATTCTTCTATCTCGCCTCGTACTACAGCAGCCAAGCCATCGCGCAAGTCGGTGGCGACACCTGGAAGCAGATCTATCCCCAGATCGCCCGCAACATGATCGAAGAGCAATCCGACGACGGCTCTTGGCCGCTCGGCACTGGCCACGAAAGAAACTACGGTGCCACTTACACAACTTCCCTTGCCATCCTTGCGCTTACGCCCGCGTATCAACTGCTGCCAATCTACCAGCGGTGACGTCGCTTCAAGTCGCGCTCCTTAGGTATCCGATGATACGGAAACTGCGACGTTCCCGAGCGCGGCAGGCCGATCATGTGTCCAACAGCTCGTAGGGTCAAAAAAGTCCGCCGACCTTCAAATGTCGATGGTTGCTGGACTTCCGCCGTCGAGCATCGCGTGGATTTCGACCGACTTCGATCGGGCATCTCACCCTTGTATGGATGATACAGAACGCACAAGCGCCACGATCCGGGCAGGATAGCTGCGCAGTGACGGTCGAACTTGGTTGAATCGACGAAGCGGTCATCCGGAACGTTTCATGAGAAGCATCAAATCCGAATGCTTGGAGAATAGGATCTTCTTCGGCGAGAACTCATGGCGAAACGTTGTTCGCGAGTATCTAGCGCACTATCATCGTGAACGAAATCACCAGGGTCTGGAAAGCAAAATCATCGATTCCGGAGAGGAAATCGAACAGATCGCCGGGAAGGTGGAATGCCGCGAGCGGCTCGGCGGTCTGTGCCGACGACGTCTCAATCGCCAACGACTGACTGATTCGGTTGCTTCGAAACCACATTACCCCTGATCTCGTCCGAGTTTCCGGGTGTGAACTCGCGCTAAAACTACATTTTCAATGAACAAAATTCCCGGTCGGACTCTTTTGACCCTAAGGGATCAGTCCAGCGCCGAGAACTCGCGCAGAAACCTCCAGAATGCCGTGGCAAATAGCACGGCGAACTCTCACGAGTTCGGGTACTCGCCATCCGCTCTTGACAAACTAGGTTATGTACCTTAATTGTAGATGTCAAGGTCCAGATATCATTGATTGTACTTTTGCCCATGAGAATCATGCTTCATTCGCCATGCACGCCTGCCGACTTTGCAATCAATCCGCTGATGTTCTACTACGAACTGACGACCGCGTGCGATTTGGTGTGCAAGCACTGCCGAGCCTCGGCGCGAGAGACAGCTCATCCGGACCAATTGACCACCCAGCAATCGAAGGCATTGATCGACCAAGTCGCAACATTCCCTCGCAAACCGAACTTGGTGCTAACCGGGGGCGACCCGTTGAAGCGGAGTGACATCTTCGAATTAATTCGTCACGCGGTCGCGGCTGGCTTGCAGGTCGCATTGACCCCATCGGCGACTCCGCTGGCAACGAAGGAAGCTTTGCAGAAGGCCAAGGATGCGGGAGTCCGCATGTTGGGGATCAGTCTGGATGGCCCGGACACGAAGACACACGATGCCTTTCGTGGTTGGGAAGGTAGCTTCGACCGCACGATACGGATGTTGATCGACGCACGAAAGCTGGGTCTTGGCGTACAGATCAACACCACGATCACGCAGCGCAACTTCCACCAGATCGAAGACATGGCGACACTGCTTTCCACGCAAGGCATCGCCATGTGGTCGGTCTTCTTCTTGATTCCAGTTGGACGTGGGATTGACGAAGAGCGGATCTCGCCGGAGCAGTACGAAGAAGCATTCGAACGATTATGGATTCAAGCCGGTCGACAGCCCTACGGCATTAAGACGACCGAAGCTCCGCACTACCGGCGTTTTGTCTTGCAGCGCCACGGTAATCCACGGGCCGGGCCGACTGTGAGGAAGGATTCCGCTCCGCCCCACGGCGAGCGCGGGCCCAGTCATCGAGCACCGTTGGGCGTTCGCGACGGCAACGGCATCATGTTCGTCAGCCATACCGGCGAGATACTACCAGCTGGCTTCTTACCGTTGGTGTGCGGACGCTTTCCGAACGACTCGGTAGTCGACATCTATCAGAACCATCCAACTTTCTTGGCCCTTCGCGACCCCGACCAGTTCACCGATGATTGTGGCATCTGTGAGTATCGTTATGTTTGCGGCGGCAGCCGTAGCCGCGCCTACGCGGTGACCGGCGATCCATTAGCAGGCGAGCCGGATTGCGTGTATCAGCCCGGCCAAATTCCAACAGTTGAATTGAGCGTAACATGAGTCTCTTTGGACGCAAGAAACGGCTGGTCGACTACGCGAGCTGTGCTGGGTGAGCGGGCAAGTTGCCCGTCGCTGGGATCGCGCAGGTCGTGCGCGGCTTGCCGGAATTCGATGATCCGAATCTGCTAATCGGTGCGGATGGTGCCAGCGATGCGGGGGTGTATCGGCTGCGAGACGATCTGTTGATTGCGCAATCGGTAGACTTCTTTCCACCGCTCGTTGACGATCCCTTTGTATTCGGACAGATCGCGGCGACGAACTCGCTCAGCGACATCTATGCGATGGGTGGCAATCCCATCACCGCGTTGAACATCGTCGGCTTTCCGGACGATCAACTCGGACTCGACGTACTTGGCGAAATCCTCCGCGGTGGCGCGGAGAGAGTGCTACAAGCTGGAGCGGTGATCGTCGGCGGCCACACCGTTCGCGATACAGAAATCAAGTACGGCTTGTCGGTCACCGGCGTCGTGACGCCAGAGCAGTTGATGACCAATCGCAACGCCCGGCCCAGTGACCTCTTGGTCCTGACCAAACCACTGGGCACGGGATTCGTGACGACAGCTTACAAAGCGGGCCGCTGTCCCGATGCGACTCTGGCCGCCGCAATCGAAAGCATGATCCAATTGAATGTCATCGGTCGCGATGCGGCTCGTCATGCAGAAGCTCGCGCGGCCACTGACATCACCGGATTCGGATTAGCCATTCACGCTGCCGAAATGGCTCAGGCAAGTGGCGTGACCGTCGTGTTGGAATTGGACAATATCCCGATCCTACCCGGTGCTGAAACGTTGGTCGAACAAGGATTCAAGACTCGAGCCAGCGCATCGAACCGTCAGTTTGCTGAGACACTGATGAGGGTCGAGGGCAAACCGGACGCCGTTTGCATGGAACTTGCTTTCGACGCGCAAACATCGGGCGGCTTGCTGATCAGCGTTCCGGCTGAAAAGGCCGACTCCGTTGTCCACGATGTCCAAGCGGCGGGATCGCACTCCGCGCGCATCGTGGGTTCCGTGCTGCCAAGGCAAACAGAATGGCTGATTCTACGTGGCGGAACGTGAAGTAATCCAAACACTGGAAAAGGAGTACGACCATGATCGCCTCACCATCGAAATCATCTTACGACGTCGTTGTCATTGGTGGCGGCCCTGCCGGAACGACCGCGGCGACTTTGCTACAAAGGCAAGGCCACCGTTGCCTTGTCTTGGAAAGCTCGACCTTTCCTCGTTATCACATCGGCGAGTCTCTGATCCCGCACACGCACGATACGTTTGATCACCTGGGTCTACTGCCCAAGCTGCGTGCCTCACACTTTCCCGTCAAGCACAGCGTGCGTTTCATACCTCCCTCGGGAAAGGATGCGACACCGTTCTATTTTTCAGAGACGATCGAAGGCGAACGTGCAACGACATGGCAAGTCGAGCGGGGCGAGTTTGACCAGTTATGCCAAGACAACGCGAGAGATGCTGGCGTCGAGATCCGCTCCGCGACTAAAGTGAACAACGTGATCTTCGACGACGAAGGCGCCGTAGGCGTGCGAGCCCAATCAGACGGTCAACAATCGGAAGACATTGCGGCTCGCGTCGTCATCGATGCCTCGGGACGAGCGACCATCATCGGCCAGCAACTGAATCTGAAGACCGACGTGCCGGGGCTCGACAAAGCCTCGATCTGGACGTACTACGAGGGCGGTCATCGTGGTACGGGGATCGACGCGGGTGAGACGACCGTGTTCATGATTCCGCATCGTGGCTGGTTCTGGTACATCCCGCTCGCCAACGACATGGTAAGTGTTGGCGTTGTCGCTTCGCCGGAATATCTGTTTAGGGACAGCAACCGGTACGAAGACGTGTTTCCGCGCGAAGTGGAGCAGTGTGAGGCGCTTTCGTCATGGTTAGCCGATGCCGGCCCGCTAGGCCCGTTACGTGGCCTTCGTCGTCTCGCCTATTTGAATCGTCAGGTCGTCGGCAATGGCTGGGTCATGGTCGGAGATGCGGCTGGGTTCCTCGATCCGATCTATTCGTCGGGCCTCTTCCTCGCGTTAGCATCCGGCGAACTAGCGGCTCAGTGTATTCACGATGCATTGGAAGCCGACGACGTTTCCGCGGAACGGTTGGGAAAGTTCGTGCCGCTGTTGTGGGAAGGTATTGAGGTGATCCATCGACTCATCCGGGCTTTCTACGATCCCTCGTTCAGCTTCCACAAGTTCGCACAAAGATTCCCTGAGCAGCGTGCGGCGTTGATCGACTGCTTGGTCGGCGACGTCGTTGGCAAGGACATGACGGCGTTCTTAAACTCTCTCGCGGAAATGACACCGGCGCCTCAACCGCTGCATGCGGAAACTGAATCGCTGACGCGACGAGCCGTGTAACCCACCTCCTCATAAAGGAGCCAAACATGAAGTCCGACCGCGTCCAATCCGACAAAGAATCGATCGTCCACGAGCATGCTCAACTGCGACATATTTTTGACTCCGTTCGCGAGACGTTGCTGGCCCGACAAGCAACGCCACAAGTTATCGCAGCGCTAACGGTCGAACTGTCCTCGCACGTAAAGCAACATTTCGACCACGAAGAGCAGGGTGGCTATTTCGAGGAAGCGATCGAGCTGGCTCCGCGATTTTCGGACCGTGCGAAGTTACTCTTGCAACAGCATCTAGAGTTGGCCGCCCAGCTCGACGAATTGCAGCAACACGCGGACAGCTCTTCCGAAATCGGGCCTTGGTGGGCTCAGCTAACCCAACTGTTCGATGAGTTCATGCACCGCTTTTTGGCTCACGAAGAAGCGGAGAACGCGCTGCTGCTGCAAGTCTATAACGAAGATATCGGTGCTGAAGACTAATTGGTCGCATCGGTTGCAAACTTGCACCACGCGGGAGATTAGTTCTTCTTCCGCTTGAAAGTGCTGGTCGGTTTGTTTGTCGAGCGTTCTCAGCGTGAGAATGATGCAGTCATATCACGGCGTCTCTCCTAGACGCTGAGTCCGCGCAACTCACGAAGCAATCGCGTAGCGGAAAGAATCGCGAATCGTTACTGCGGGTATTCCGTTTCGGGCGTTAGTCGTCGTTCGCTCCGTAAACGAAACGCACCGCTCGCGGAACGAACAGCGACCCTTTTTTCGCTTCTCCAACTAGATTCTGTGGTTGACAATCTATTGTCGCACCGATAATGTGGATGTCAAGGTCATTATATCGCTATATCCACTGCCAATTAATGGAACGACCTCCGCGCCACACCATCCCGCCTTAGTTCCTTCTCGCCAAACGATCGGAGATGCAGTCATGTTGAGCATCCTCGGAAAACCCGCCAAAGGCTTTTGTGACCGGGTCTCCCGCCGCGGTTTCCTGCGCATCGGTGCTCTCGGTATGGGAGCGACGTCGTTGAGCTTGGCGGATGTGTTGCGAGCTGAGAGTCAGGCACAGACGTCAAACTCGCACAAGGCGGTCATCAATATTTTTCTCGGTGGCGGTCCGTCTCATCAAGATATGTGGGACTTGAAGCCTGAAGCACCGATCGAGATTCGAGGCGAGTTCAAGCCGATCAACACCAAGGTCCCAGGCATTCAAATCGGCGAAGTCTTCCCGCGGATCGCGGCGGCGGTGGACCGCTTCGCGATTGTTCGTTCGGTCGTCGGCTCGGTCGGTGGTCACGACGCGTGGCAGTGCATGACGGGATGGCCCGCGCGCGAACTGCAGTTTCTCGGTGGCCGACCGAGCGTCGGCGCGGTCGCTGTGAAAGTCCAGGGGCTGGTCGATCCTTCCGTTCCCGGATTCGTTGGCCTGGCCGACAAGACAAGTCACGCGCCGTGGTCCGATCCCGGCTCGCCGGGCTTTCTCGGCCCGGCGTTCGGTTGCTTCAAGCCGGATGGACCGGGTTTGGCAAACATGAAGCTGAACGGCATCGCGGTTGATAGGCTCGACGATCGCCAAGAACTCCGATCCAGCTTCGACCGGTTCCGCAGCGAAGTTGACACGAGTGGATTGATGGGTGGCGTCGACACTTTCACCGAGCAAGCGTTCAACGTGTTAACGAGTAGCAAACTGCTAAATGCGCTTGATCTGTCGAAGGAAGACCCGCAGGTCCGCGAACGCTACGGCGATGGCAAACCGTACAAGTACCAATACGACGGAGCACCGACGGTCAACGAACAACTGTTACTGGCAAGGCGACTCATCGAAGCCGGTGTCCGCTGCGTGTCGCTGAGTTACGGACGATGGGACAGCCACGGCCAGAACTTCGACCTTGTGCGCGATCACGGCGGAAAGCTCGATCAGTGCCTGAGTGCTCTCATCGAAGATCTCGAATCTCGCGGCATGCTCGACGACGTGACGGTCGTTGCTTGGGGTGAGTTCGGTCGCACGCCGCAGATCAACAAAAATGCGGGCCGCGATCACTGGCCGAGAGTGAGCAGTGCGATTCTCGCCGGTGGCGGGATGAAGACCGGGCAAGTGATCGGTGCGACGAACCGACTAGGCGAGTTTGCCGAACACCGCCCGGTCCACTTTCAAGAGATCATCGCCACGCTGTACCGCAACCTTGGGATCGATCCCAACTCGAAACCAATCGCCGATCAGGCCGGTCGACCACAAAGGTTGGTCGAGAAGAACCCCATCGCAGAACTAGTTTAGTCGTTGTTCGCTCCGCGAACAGGACGTTTGGATCACGGAGCGATCCACAACATTTAACCCTTTAACGACAATTCCCTCCTTCGCAAAACACACCTTCGATCGTCTCGCTAAACGCCAGCGGGGCACTCTCACCAAGGAGAAGTGACATGACTCACCACCTGACTCGCCGTGATGCTTTGTACGTTGGAATGCTGGGTGGACTTGGATTGACGCTGGGCGACTTCTTGAAACTCCGCGAGGCCCAGGCCGCTCCCAAGTTCTACGAGAGCAAGGAAGGCACAGCCAAAAGCGTGATTTTTATCTTCATGCCGGGTGGCATGTGCCATCAAGAAACCTTCGACCCGAAGCCCGTCGCGCCGATCGAGTATCGCGGACCGATGAATAGTATCGAGACGAACGTGAGTGGCGTGCGTGTGAACGAAGCATGGAAGCAAACCTCGCAGATCATGGACAAGATCACGATCTGCCGTTCGATGAGTCACGGCGAAGCGGCTCATGAGCGCGGCACGCATAACATGTTTACCGGCTATCGTCCCAGCCCGATTCTGCAGTTCCCGAGCATGGGAAGCATCGTGACTCATGAGTTCGGCCCGCGCAACAACGTGCCGCAGTACATCTGCATTCCCGGCCAACCGAACCAGTTCGCGGGGACTGGCTACTTGAGTGCGTCGTACGCTCCGTTCAGTCTCGGTTCCGATCCGGCCAGTGGCGGTTTCAAGGTACGCGACTTGAATCTTCCGCCGGGCATTGACGGTGATCGCTTTGCCACGCGGCGTCGAGTGCTGGACATCGTCAACGATCGCTTTCGCTCTAAGGAAAAGGACGACTCGCTCGTCGCCTTGGACTCCTTCTATGAGCGGGCATACAGCATGATCAGTTCGCCGGAGGCACAAGGGGCATTCGACTTGAACAAGGAAGATCCGAAGTTGCGCGACGAATATGGCCGGAACACGGCCGGGGCCAGGCTGTTGCTGGCCCGGCGGTTGGTGGAAGCGGGGTCGAGGTTTGTCACCCTGACTTATGGCGGATGGGACATGCACGGCAACATCGAAGGCAGCATCAAGAGCCAAGTGCCAGCGTTCGATCAAGGCTTTGCCGCGTTGATCCGCGACCTCGACCGCCGCGGCCTGCTCGATTCGACATTGATTTCGATCTGCAGCGAGTTCGGGCGCAGTCCGAAGATCAATGGCAACGCCGGTCGCGATCACTGGCCGAAAGTGTTCAGCGTCGTGCTGGCCGGAGGCGGCATCAAGCAAGGCACGGTTTACGGTTCGTCCGACGCCATTGGTGCCGAACCCAACGAGAACATGCTGAACGTCGAAGACTGGGCAACGACGATCTACCATTGCCTTGGCATTGTCGGCGACAAGGAACTCATTGCTCCTGGCGAGCGACCGATTGAGATCGTGAAGGATGGAAGAGTGCGGAAAGAGCTGTTGGCGTAATGCGTATTGTGAAGCGACGTACGAGACTTTGAATGGAGGAGGATCATGGGCCGCTCGTTATTTGCTCTGGTCGCGCTGTTTGCGATTTCCCTATCCACACCGTTCACGTTGGGCGAAGAGCCCCAAGCTGACACGCCGGACGCCAAGGGAATTACTCTGTTCGACACGCAGATCAAGCCCGTGTTGGTCAAGCATTGTTATGAATGCCACTCCAAGGACAGCGAGGAAATTGGAGGTGGGTTAGAGTTGGATTCGTCCGCGGGCATGAGGCGAGGCGGCGACTCGGGCTCGATTCTGGTTTCGCACGAAGTCGAGAGTAGCCCGCTGATTCGAATGCTTCGCCATGAAGAAGACGCTTCGGCGATGCCGCCCGAACACAAGCTTGGCGATGAAGTGATTTCGGCGTTTGAGGAGTGGATTCGTCTCGGTGCGCCGGATTCGCGAGAAGAGACTGGACCGACGGCGAAAGACCAGCGTGTTGAAGAAGGGAAACGCCACTGGTCCTTCCAACAGCCTCAGCCCTTCGAGTCGCCGACCGTCCAGCAAGCCGATTGGCCGCGTGGTGTGATCGACAACTTGGTCCTCGCTCGCATGGAAGCCAAAGGCTTGAAGCCGGTTGCCGATGCGAACCGCCGAACGCTGGTTCGCCGAGTCTACTTCGATCTCATCGGGCTTCCGCCGTCGCCACAGCAAGTCGAGCAGTTCGTGGCCGACGAGTCGTCCGAAGCGCTGGCCAACTTGATCGACCCGTTGCTTGATGCACCCCGGTTCGGCGAACGGTGGGGACGGCATTGGCTCGACGTGGTTCGCTATGCCGAATCGAGTGGCATGGAGTTCAACTTCACCTACCCTCACGCCTGGCCTTATCGCAACTATGTGATCGATGCTTTAAATCAAGACAAGCCTTACGACGTGTTCCTTCGTGAGCAGATCGCCGGCGATCTGATGCCGGTTGGTAAGGATGAAACACCGCAGGCGATTGAAGCGAGGCGTATCGCTCCGAGCATGCTGGCGTTCGGCCCTAAACGGCATAACTCCAGTGGGACGGAGTTCCAGATGGATATTGTCGATGACCAGATCAACACTATCTTTCGCGCCACGTTGGCAATGACAGTTGCCTGTGCCCGCTGCCACGATCACAAATTCGACCCGATTCCTACCAAAGATTACTACGCGTTGGCGGGCATCTTTCTGAGTACCGAGCCGCTGTACGGCACGATCAAGCAAAAGTACAGCAACACACCGACCGACCTACTTTCGATTGGCCCGAATGCCGCGGCCATGCACGCCACCGCGGAAGACCACGAAAAGAAGATCCAAGAAGCCGACAAGCAACTCGCCGCCAAACGCGAGGAATTGAACAAGGCGACTGAAGCTGAAAAGCTCGCGACGGCCAAGAAGACCGAAGCGGAAAAGATTGTTCAAGCAAAAACTGCGGCCGTGGAAGAAGGAGCCACTGTCGATCCCGCGGCGCAGCAAACATTAGATCAGGCGGTTGCGAGTTTGCAGGCAGCGGCCAACCAAGTCGTAGCTTTAAAGAGCGACGCTGCTTCTCTTGATGCGAACGTAGCTGAACTCAAGAAGAACCGTCCACCGCGTCCGCAGTACGCGATGACTGTCCGCGACCGGGCCAAACCAGTCGACACGAAGGTCGCTGTCCGCGGCAACTTCCGCGACCTGGGTGAAGTCGCGCCACGTGGCTTCTTGAGTGCCGTGCATGTCGCGAATCCACCCAAGATCGACGCGAGCGGTAGCGGTCGCCTGGAGTTGGCCGAGTGGATCACGAGCCCAGACAATCCGCTCACGGCGCGCGTGATGGTGAATCGCATCTGGCATCACCTCTTTGGCCGAGGGTTGGTCGCGAGCGTCGATAATTTCGGAATGATCGGCAAGCAGCCAACCCATCCGCAGTTGCTCGATACGCTCGCCTTGCAGTTCATCCAAGAAGGATGGTCAGTCAAACGGATGATTCGCGAGATCATGCTCAGCCGGGCATACCAACTCGGCAGCGAGAGCGACGCCAACAACATCGAGATTGATCCCGATAATCGTTTGTTCTGGCGAGCCACTCCACGTCGGCTCGAAGCCGAAACGATTCGTGACGCGATCCTCGCGGTGAGCGGTCAGCTCGACTTGGAACGGCCTGTCGGTTCGACGGTCACGCCGCTCGGCGACCAACTCGTTCGCGGCATCCCCACCGAGAAGATCCAACCGCCAAGTAATCATCGGAGTGTGTACTTGCCGGTGGTTCGTGACTACGTGCCAGAGTTGTTCGATCTGTTTGATTTTCCTTCACCCAGCTTGGTTAGCGGACAACGCAGCGTGACGAACGTTCCGTCGCAAGCGCTCTATCTCCGCAACTCGACGTTCGTTGCCGAGCAGACGAAGCACGCAGCTAAGCGGCTCTTGGCGTCGAAGGAAGTGACTGACGACGCCGGGCGAGCTGACTTGGCGGTGCGATGGTCGCTGGCGCGAGGCATCACCGAGGCTGAACGCGCCGGTGCATTACAGCTTGTTCAGCAAATACAACAAACCAAGACGGAAGGCTCCGATCGCAACATCGACGCCTGGGCCGCTTGGTTCCACACTTTGTTCACAACCGCGGAGTTTCGATATTTGGTCGATGTCCTATAGCGCGGCGTAGCTGTATGGTCGTTGTTCGCTCCGCGAACAGGACGTTTGGTTCGCGGAGCGAACAACGACTATCCCCGCCGCGTGCCAACGGCAAAACATCAGGAGCATTCCTGCCATGACGAAAAACTCTTCACAACCGATCGTCTCGCGTCGCGAATGGCTCAAAGCTGGTTCGTGTGGTCTTGGCTCACTGATGGTGAGCGGCTTCTTCCCGAATCGCAGTGACGCCGGGTTGCTTGCCCCGAAGCAGCCACATTTCACACCGAAAGCGAAACGCGTCATATTCTTGTTTATCAATGGAGGTCCGTCGCAATTCGAATCATTCGATTACAAACCGGATCTAGCTGCCCGCTCCGGAAAGAAAGGAATCGGCAAAGGCAAGCTGCTGGGGCCGCTCTGGAAGTTCGCTCAACATGGCGAGAGTGGGATGTGGGTGTCCGAAGCGTTTCCGCATCTGGCCAAGCAAACGGATCGTCTCTGCATGCTCAACGCCATGCAGACCACTAGCCGCGCGCACCCGATTGCGATTCCGATGTTGCATACCGGCGAGTTCCAATTCGTTCGTCCCTCGTTCGGGTCGTGGGTGCTTTACGGCTTGGGAACTGAGAACCAGGACTTGCCGGGCTTCTTCACGGTTAAGCCAACGCGAACGTTTGGCGGACCTGCCAACTACGGGAGCGCGTTCCTGCCCAGCACGTTCCAGGCAACGCGGCTCGGCTGGGACGGCCAAGCCGTTAAGAGCGCCTCGATCCGCAACTTGACTCCTAACCACGGTCTGACGCCCGACACCGCGCGCGGGACGTTGGATTTGGCTCAAACGATGAACCAACGACTTCTCGGCCAAACCGAAGATGTGCGGGGAGTGATCGACTCGCTTGAGCTGAGCGAGCGGATGCAACAAGCCGTTCCAAACGTATTGGACCTGGGCCGCGAGACGAAAGAGACGTTGGATATGTACGGCGTTGATGCCGGTGCGACGGACGACTTTGGCAGACAATGCTTGTTGGCACGCCGGTTAGTCGAATCGGGCGTTCGCTTTGTCGAAGTTAGCAACAGCGGCTGGGATCATCACAGCGGTCTCGATAAGTTCAAAACGAAAGCCGAAACGATCGACAAGCCGATCGCCGCGCTGTTGACGGATTTAGCTCGACGCGGCTTGCTGGAGGACACACTTGTACTCTGGACCGGCGAATTTGGTCGCACGCCCGATACGCAGGTTCTGGACGGCAAGGAAACGATCGGGCGCGACCACAACGCCGAGGGTTATACGGCTTGGTTGGCGGGCGGCGGAGTTCACGCCAGTTTGACGCACGGCACCACGGACGAACTCGGCTACAAAGCCGTCGAAGGGACCGTCCACCTGCACGATCTCCACGCCACGATGCTCCACCTACTTGGCTTGGATCACACAAGGCTCGTCTACCGTTACGGCGGTCGCGACTTCCGTCTCACCAACATCCAAGGAAACGTCATCCACGACATCATCGCTTGATCTTGGGTTGCCAGCGTGATCGGACGAGCCACGCGTTGAGATCAGGGTGCGTTTGCTGCCGCGCCTCTCTTTAAGTACTTGGTTCTCAGTGCGTAGGTGCTCAATCGTTTCTTGCTGCTGGCGGTGAATCCAGCCAGCGAGGACGACCAAGTACAGTTGCCACGGTCGAAGTACGAAAGTCATGATCGCGCCCTGGTGGTACCGTGTGTGGAAGCCTCATGAACCTTGGCTTGACCGCTTCGTCGATTCAACCAAGTTCGATGGTCGCGGCGCAGCTATTCTGCCCGGATGACGCCAGGAGTGCGTTCTGTATCATCCATGCAAGGGTGAGATGCCCGATCGAAGTCGGCCGAAGTCCGTGCGATGCTCGACCGCAGAAGTACGGTAGCCATTGACAATTGAAGGTCAACGGACTTATTTGACCCCGCAGGAAGTAGTTTCGGCGGAAACAGCGAGACTCCGAAAGTATTGGCTCTTGGCAAGTTTCTCTGCCCCAAAAATCGCTATTCGATGTGCCTGTAGCGTTCGAACCATTGCAAGATGTAAGCGACCTTGGCGATGAGATGGCTGGGACGGGCGGCGATGCCGTGCGAGGCACCTGGGACTCGTACCAAAGCGGTATCGATTTGGCGAAGTTTCAGCGCCTGGTAAAACTGCTCCGATTCGGAGATCGGTGTGCGATAGTCCTCCTCGCCAGTCAGCAACATCGTCGGAGTCTTTACGTTGCCGACCAGCGATAACGGCGATCGGCGAAGGTACTCTTGCGGTTGTTCCCAGGGGAAGCCAGGGAACCAGTACTTGGCGAAATACGGATAGGCATCCGATGTCAGGGCGAAGCTGTACCAGTTAATGACCGGTTTCGCGGCGACCGCGGCTCGAAAGCGATCTGTCTTGGTGACGACCCAACTCGTTAATATGCCGCCACCGCTGCCGCCAGTGACAAACAAGTTGTCCTCGTCGACATAACCCTTCGCAATCACAGCATCGACGCCCGACATTAAGTCGTCAAAGTCGTGCCCGGGATACTCGTGATGGATCAGGTTTCCAAATTCATAACCATAACCGGTGCTGCCCCGCGGATTGATGTATACGACGACATATCCCGCTGCGGCATACAGCTGGATCTCGGCCGTGAACCGATCGCCGTAGTTAGCGAACGGGCCACCGTGAATCTCCAGAATCAGAGGATACTTCTTGGCCGCATCAAAATCCGGCGGCGTGACGATCCAACCTTGAATCTCGCGATCATCAAATCCAGATTTGTAGTGGAATTCCTCCACTTTGCCGAGCTGCTTATGCCCCAACAAGTCTTGATTCAAGTCAAGCAATCGATGGATTCGGCCATCACGTCCGGCGACCGCAACGTCAGCCGGATGATGTGGTCGCGTGATCGTAAACGCGATACGACCATCTGACGCTACTGAAAACGAACCGCTTGAGTAGGGACGCCCGATAGTCGTGCCGCCCAAGTGATGAGCCAGCTCGCGAACATTGCCGCTCAAATCCACGAACCCGACTTTTGTGTCGCCCGAGTCATCGTACTTCACAAACAGACCTTGGCCATCTTTCCGCCATACGGGTGATTGGATGTCGCGATCGAATGCGTCGGTCAACGGCGTCTTGTTACTGCCATCCCGGTCCATCACATACAGTCGTTCGACCTGATAGCCTTTGTAGTGATCATCGAAACCCACGTAGGCGATCTTTGTGCCGTCCGGCGAGACAACCGGATTGAAATCGGGACCCTCGCGATTCGTTAACGGCTGCAGCGAGCGACTCTTCAAATTGACTTCGTAGATGTCTTCGCGCAATGGGTTTAGCTCCCAGTCCGTTTGGCGATTGGCCGCAAAGAGCAACGATTTGCTATCGTGAGACCAAGCGGGCGTGCCGCTGTGTTCGAAGTCGCCGTGAGTCAACTGACGCGGCGATCCGCCATCGGCGGACAGCACGAACAACTGATGAAAGCCATCTTTGAGGTATCCCGCGCCATCGTAACGGTATCGCGTCTTTTCAATCAGCTTTGGTGGCTCGGCCCATTCCGCCCCTTCCGGCTTCCTGGGTAGTTTCACGAATGGTTCCGGATCGTCTTCTAACAGCATCGAGAATGCGATGGACCGTCCGTCGGGTGACCACACCAATTCCTGAGGCGACGCTTTCAAGTTCGTCAGCTTCGCAGTATCCCCCGTCTCGATCCAACGGCAATAGATCTGTGTCGAATCGTCCGAGTTGGAAAGATAGATCAATCGATCACCCGTCGGTGACCAGCGTGGGGACGAGTTGTTTCGATTACCAGTAGTGAGCGGTCGGTGCCCGGACCCATCGGTATTGATGATCCACAAGTTCGAACGGCGTTTGTCGGTCATAATGTCCATGAAGTTTCGGACATAGACGATCCGCCGCCCGTCAGACGCGATCTGTGGATCAGCGGCGTATTCCAGTTCGAAGATATCACTCAGCCGAAATGATTGATCATCAAACTCTTCCGCCGCAGGGCTCTCAGAGCACAATGCAACCGTGGCCAGAAGCAATATTTGAGCGACTCGCAATTTCATGGTGTCTTTCCTCAAGCTAGTGACAAACTTCTGACGTTGGCCGTGTAGGTAGACAAAGCCTATCGATTCGTCGCCAACTACTCAAATCGGCCAGCTACCAAATCTTGAATTGCGTTGAGCCGAGAAGTGAATCCTGATAGGTTTGACTGTGGATCGATCAGCAAGTTTTTCAGAAGTGGGACTGAAGCACCTATGTTACGCATTCTAGGTCGGCGTGCTGCGGCGTGTGACGGACTCACTCGGCGCGAGTTGCTCACCGCTGGCGGCATCTCTTTGTTTGGCGGTCTGTCGCTACCAAATCTGCTGCGAGCGAAACAATCGAACGAGCAACACGATGGACCAGCGCGATCGGTCGTACTTTTAAACCTGTTCGGTGGGCCGCCGCACTTGGACATGTTTGATTTGAAACCCGAGGCACCAGATAACGTGCGCGGCGAGTTCAAACCGATCTCAACTTCTGTTCCAGGATTACAGATATCGGAGTTGCTGCCGAAAACCGCCCAGCTGATGGACAGGGCGACGTTGATTCGTAGTTACTCACACAAGTACAACAGCCACAACCCATACAACGTCTTGACCGGGTTTGATGGCGGCAATGACAGCGAGAACTACTTCGCCAAAGTTACCGACCATCCCGGGATGGGATCGATCTGCCAACACCTTGACATTGGCTCGAGAGATGTGCCGCGATATGTGATGATGCCAGCCTTTCCTGGTTACACCCAGTCGCTCCGTCGAGCGGGCCCTTACGGCGGCTATCTTGGAAGCCAGTATGATCCTCTGTTCACGGTTTGCGATCCCAAAGTTGCGCGCGAACCAAAAGGCGACTACGACGCCGTCGAGCCGATTGGACATCCGACGCTTCCCTCGCTTGACGCACTCCCGGATATCACGGCAGACCGGTTCGCGTCGCGTGGCTCGCTGCTCGGCCAACTCGACCAAAACTTATCGCAACTGGAAGCCAGCGGCGCGATCTCGCGGCTGAACGAGTTCAAGCAGCAAGCTTTCAACCTGCTCAGTTCCTCCAAGACTCGAGCCGCATTTGACATCGCGCGCGAGTCAGACGCGACGCGTGACGAATACGGTCGAAATCTTTGGGGATCGAGTCTGTTGATAGCTCGTCGTCTCGTGGAAGCAGGGTCGACATTCATCACGGTTCATTGGGAATCGAAGGGCAAGAACCACTGGGATCTTCACGAGAACAACTTTGGGATGCTGAGAGCCCAGTGCCCACAATTGGATCAGCTGATCGCCGCCTTCGTTCGTGATCTCGAGCAGCGCGGCTTGCTTGATTCAACCTTGTTTGTCGTCATGGGAGAAATGGGACGCACTCCCACGATCAACAAGAAGGCCGGTCGCGACCACTGGCCACAGTGCGGTTTCTCGCTGCTGTTCGGGGGCGGCACGCACCGTGGCACGGTTGTGGGCAAGACCGATAAACACGCCGCATATCCCACCGATCGTCTTGTGTCGGCGGGCGACATGGTGGCCACTATCTATCAACTACTGGGCGTCGATCCACACATGACCGTCAATGACCTGAGTGGCCGACCGGTCCACATAGCACATGGTGGCGCACCGGTATTCGAGGCGATCGCTTGATGTAAACTCACTCCGTTCGGCTCAAATCGAGAAGAATGAGAGTCATGATCGCGACCATTGACACGTGCAGGTCGGCAGCGTTTTGCGACTCTACGCGATCGGCAGCGAAGGGCGGTGCGAAGCTAGAGCCGTTCCAAGCTGGCTGTAGCGGAACTCGTGAGAGTTCCGAACTGGAACTGCTCTAGTCCAGATTAGCGTTTATCTCAGCGTTTGTGATAACAGCAGAAGGGCAACCGTTCTCGGGAATCTCCACCTTGGCGGTCCAAAGAATGGCGTTGAGCATCACCTTGCGAAAATCGTCGTGGCGCCAGCTGTCATGATTGTGCGCGCCGGTGAAACCGAATCCACGTCCGCCACCTGGTCGCTCATAAGCCCACGCGACGTGCTGCTTCTCGCCAGCCGCTACGGCTTTGCGGACGGTCGGGTTTCCGCTGCGAGCGCCATCCGCTCGACGCAAGGTCGCCGGTCCAGGAAGATCGGAAAGGATCGGTGTTACTCCCTTGAGATCATCGACGAAACGCATGTGGTAGTACCATTCGTCGTTGACGCTGAACGGTTTCACTCCGTTGCAAATCGGATGCATCGGGAAGTCCTTGAAGTTCGGCGTCCAATGTGGATTCACGGACCAATCCAAATCGCAGAATCCACCCATCCACTCGATAAACTTCTCGCCCGGCTTTCCCTTTTCGGCTTCGGTTGCCCAGTGAATCATCACGACGCCCGTTCCTTCCTTCATCAGCCCGTCGAACTCATCCAAGTGCTTGTTCAGCACGTGACCGCGATGTCCTGTGCAGAAGATCACGATCGTCGCCGCGCCCTCAAGGATCGTAGTGTCCTCAGGGTAGCCGTAGTGCGGCACGAGAACGGCATTCACATCGAGTCCTGAATCGTTGAGAGCCTTAGCCAGTATCATGTTCCCGGCGCGATGCTCGTGACTCAGGCGTCCATGACTGGGCGTGCCGGAGATAAAAACGATCTTCGCTTTGTCGTCGGCATGAGTCGGGCTGACGAGACACACACTCAACAGAGTTGTCACGCAGAGTAGTGTTTTCATTTTGTCATTCCTTGTTTCGCGGGGGCGTAGGCCGGGTTGGGTGGCATCATCTGAGCGGAGACAGTTCTTCGCCACGCGTGGAGCATCGTTCTCAATTCGGCGACTTTGTTCGGCTCCTTGTTGGAGAGATCGTTCTGCTCGCCGATGTCATCTTTCAAGTTGAATAACTGCACCACGTTGTTCTCGAAATACTCGAGCAACTTGTAGTCGCCAGCGCGGACGGCACCACCAGGGCTCTGCATTCCGTGATTGCTATAGTGCGGAAAGTGCCAATAGATCGCCTGTCTTGCGAGTTCCTTCTCGCCCTTCAGCAAGGGTGCCAAGCTGATTCCATCGGCGTGTTGTTTGGGCTGAAGTGGTAGGCCTGCCAGATCCAAGATCGTGGGATAGAAGTCCGTGCTGATGACCGGTACGTCGCATACTGCTCCGCGCTGGCCCTGCCGAGGCCACTTGACGATCATCGGCTCGCGAATGCCGCCTTCGTAAAGCCAGCCCTTGGCACCACGTAGCGGGAGGTTGGATGTCGAATAGGCACGGTCCAACTGGTCTGCTGAAACAACTCGCTTCGGATTCCCAAAGTTGGCTGCCGACATGCCGCCATTGTCGGAAAAGAACATCACGATCGTCTTGTCGTCCAGCTCCAGCGCCTTGAGCTTGGCAAGCACACGTCCCAGACTTTCATCCATCGCTTCGACCATGGCGGCGAATTGGACGTTATCCTGGTGTTGTTTAATCTTGACGGTGCGTGCGGGAAGGACACGATAGCCTGAGTAGTCAGCGTCCGTCGCGCGCGTGTTCAGTTCTTTCTTTGACAGCGGGTGCTTCGTATCCGGGTTGCCCTCTAGAACAAAGGCGGCATCTTTGGGTCGCTGCGTCTTCTCTAGTTTCTTCTCGTATTTCTTAACGAGGTCAGCGCGTCCCTGGATCGGGTCGTGGACTGCGAAATGTGCGAGATAGAGGAAGAACGGCCCGTCTTTGCTGGCCTCGATAAACCTCTCGGCCTCGTCGGTCAGGCGGTCTGTAAGATACTCGCCCTGTGGACCTTCGAGGCCTTTCAGATTGAACGGCGAATAATAGGTCCGATTCGGTGCGCCGCGGGGCCAATCCCGCGGAAGGTGGTGCTCGAAGCCGTGTCGCTGGGGACCAGACGGCTCGCTACCCAAGTGCCATTTTCCGATAGCCGCCGTCTGGTATCCTGCTGCCTGCAGCGTTTCGGCCAGCGTGTGTTCTTTATAAGGCAGATGCTGAAGCGCCTTCACATTACTCAGCTGCTGAAATGAAAAATCGCGTCGCCCGGTAATCCAGTCCGTCAGGTGCAGGCGCGCGGGATACTTCCCTGTTAGGATGCTCGCCCGAGTCGGAGAACAGACATGGCAGGCCGCATAAGCCTGAGTGAACCGAACGCCATCTTCTGCGAGTCGATCGACGTTGGGGGTTTCGTAAAAACGGCTGCCGTAACACCCGACGTCACGCCAGCCCAAATCGTCGACTAGGAAGAACACGACATTCGGGCGGGACCGTTCCGCGGATCGCACGATGTTTGGTTCTTGCAAGGCCAGCGCACTGAATTCCCAAATCGCCAGGCAAAGGATGGTTGTGATGTATTGTCTCAAGGGTCAATCTTTCGGCGTATTGGGCTATTTCGGATCTATTCGACAGCGGTAGGGGCAGTTACACCGAGTGCGAATGAGTATCTGAACATCGTCTCGCATCTCATGTATGATAAACGCCGCATAGTAACCGTTCATAGCTGGAGGATCCTTCGATGCGTGCAAACATTCAATTTGTATTTTGCTTGGCGTTCTCGGTGACCGCGTGTGGTTTGGCCAGTGCCGAGAACTGGACGAGGTTTCGAGGGCCGAACGGTCAGGGTATCTCTAGCGAGGTCGATCTGCCAGTCAAATGGTCCGCAACCGACAATATCGCCTGGAAGACGAGTATTCCTGGCAATAGCTGGTCGTCCCCGATTGTTCATAACCAGCATGTGTTTCTCACGACAGCCACGGAGGAGGGTGCCTCGTGCAGCGTAATTTGCGTCAACCGAGACGACGGAAGCATCGCATGGAGTACCGAAGTTCACCGCCAAGTCACTGGCCCAAAACGGAGACAGAACTCGTATTCGACTCCGACGCCGGTCACCGATGGCGAGCGAGTTTATGCGGTCTTTTACGACGGCACGGCGGTTGCCGTCGACTTCTCCGGCAAGTTGGTTTGGAAGAATTCAGAGGTTAAATTCTTCAGCCTTCATGGGCTGGGCGCTTCCCCTTTACTTGCTCATGGCCAACTCGTTATGCCGTTCGACGGAAGCAGCCGGGAAGACAATCGTCTCGGTTGGAAAGTGCCATGGAAGAACGCGCTTGTTCTGTCATTGGACGCCGCCACCGGCACGGTAAGGTGGAAGGGGAAACGAGGCGAATCGCGCGTTGGGCATGTGACCCCGATTCTTATCAACAAGGGCGAGCAGATTGTTAGCGCTGGCGGCGACCGTGTGCAGGGTTTCGATTCGCGCACGGGCGAACGAATCTGGTCGATCTACAGCCAGGGTGAGGGCGTGACTCCTTCACCCGTCCTCGGCGATGGATTGATCTTCACATCATCTGGATTCGAAGAACCGACGATCCGAGCCATTCGTCTGGGAGGGGTGGGAGACATTACAGATACGCACATCGCCTGGGAACAGAAGAAAGGAGTACCTGTACTCGCGTCGCCACTCTATGTGCAGCCCCATCTCTACACGATTACTAGAGACAACGTTTTGCATTGCGTGGAGGCTTCGACTGGCAAGATCGTTTGGTTGCAGCGCCTAAGCGGCGTGCATTCCGCGTCGCCAGTATTGGCAGATGGGAAAATCTACATTCTGTCCGAGGAAGGTGTCACGTTAGTCCTGCGCCCCGGACCTAGGTACGACGAAATCGCTCGCAACAACATCGATGAAACGTGCCTGGCGTCTATGGCAGTCTCACAAGGACGCTTCTACATCCGCTCGTCGGAACATCTTTACAGCATTGGAGCACCGACGGATCGCTAAATCGGCGAGGCAGTTTTCCAGTGACCGTCCGCAGCAGGATTCAGACAAACTCGTGCCTTGCTAAAGACGCCTATCCGGACCAACGAACAGCGGGGCGGGGTGTGACACTCGCCACAAAACGACGCTTTCGGAACACTTGCCGGAAGCGTATAAGGCGCATCTGACTCGCACGTACCGCTGATCACTCGGAGAGTACTGCTTTCAGCTCACACACCCGCGAGTTTGCCTTTGTGCGTCTCCCAGTACTCGGGCATCAGCTCTTGGACTTTGGCTTCCAATTCTTCGTCGCTGATCGCCGTCATACGACCCTCGACTTCATATTGGTCCATGACCCACCGGGCGACCTTGTGGCACTTGATTTTGCTGATGCGATCCGCATCCTTCAGTCCGAAGAATTCGTTCACCCAGTGCGCAACACCGTCAGCACCGCTCTTATCCGTCAACGCCACCCGCGGTGGGCGATTCAACAACGTCGTCGTATCGAAGATGTTGTAAATCCGTTCGTCTTGCCGCAAGCCACCGGCGTGGATGCCAGCTCGCGTCGTATTGAAGTGCTTGCCCACCAGTGGGTAGTTGTCGGCGATCGGAAAATCGATCGAACGCATGTAGTTCGCGATCTCGGTAATCAGCTCCGTACGAATGCCGCACAGGTCCTCTTTCAACGAGATGTATTCGATCAATGCGCCTTCCACCGGCGGGTTGCCGCAACGCTCGCCGAATCCGAACAACGTGCCGTTCAACGCGTCACAGCCGTACAACCACGCGGTCGCTCCATTGGCATGCGTGCGGTGGAAGTCGTTGTGACCGTGCCACTCGAGCCGATCGCTCGGCACGCCGCATTCTTGATTCAGCTTATAAATCATCTTCGGAACGCTGCGCGGCAACTCGGCACCTGGATAATGCAGTCCGAAGCCCATCGTGTCGCAGATCCGAATCTTGACACCCATATCTTCGGGAACCTGTTCGCTCATCCGCATCAGCCGATCTACAAACGGCATCACAAAGCCGTCCCAATCGGCACGCGTCACATCTTCCAGGTGACAACGAGGCCGCACGCCAGCTTCAAACGCCGCATCGACCACTTCGCAATACGAGTCCATGCACTCCTTGCGGCTTTTGAACTTCAGTTTATTGAAGATGTGGTAGTCCGACGAACTGGTCAGCATCCCCGTCTCTTTCAAACCAGCTTCCTTGACCAAACGGAAGTCTCCTTTGACCGCGCGAATCCAGCCAGTGCATTCAGGGAACTCGTGGCCAAGCTCACGACAACGATCCAGCGTCTCGCGATCATTCTTGGTGTAGAGGAAGAACTCAGTTTGGCGGATCACTCCCTGTGGGCCACCAAGTTGCGCCAGCAGATCGTAGAGATGGACCATCTGGTCGATCGTGTAGGGCGGGCGGGCCTGCTGCCCGTCGCGGAACGTCGTGTCGGTGATGAAGATGTCACGTTTCTTCGCCGAGTTCGGATCAAATTCAACAGGTTGGCCGTCGATGTATTCGATCAGCGGTCCGTCGAAACGGATCTTGGGAGGAAGACCGTAGTCGAAGACATCTTCCAGCAAATTCGGTTCAGTGGTGTCGACCAGTTCATGGGTCTTGCGTGCATCAACGACGGACATGGTTTCTCTCCTTGGCGGCTTGATTAAAACTCGCGTATTTTTCGGGGTGGATGGGGTCGAGTCTTCGAGCCCCCAACCACCCAGTAGCTTGTTACACTTCGACGCCTTGCTCTTTGCAGACGCCCGCGATGAATTCGGCGGCCGAACCGACAGTGGTGACGGCTAACGCTCCGTCTTCGTCCATCTCGATCCCAAACTCTTCCTCGAACATGGCGACCAACTCGATGGATTGGACGCTTTCGGCACCCAGGTCGGACGTGAAGTTATTATCGGGTGTGATATCGGCTGCGTCGAGTTGTAAAACGCGAGCCGTCACTTCAATGACACGATCTTGTACAGTAGCCATTCTTCCATTCTCCTAGGAACGTTGAGCACGCATCGCGCGGCGACCCTTCTTAATGGCGTCCATCCGCGGCTCCGCAGTGATTTTAAATATTTCTTCCCACATCGCTTCTTGAGCAGGCGTCCACTCGTGGTCTCGCCGGCCCATCGCGATCTTGGCCGTTTCGAACAGCTTACGTTTGCCGAAGCCTTTCGTCACGACGCCTTCCAAGAACCACGCGAACGAAGGAATAAACTTCGGCAACGGTTTGCCCGTGCCAGCAATCAAGGTCATCGCACCGACATACGAACCAGTGTTGAATAACGTCCCGATCGATGTCTTGGTGTGATCGCCAATCAACGAGCCGACTTTTCGCGAGCCCGTGTCGATGGCGTGCTTGCCGTCGAGCATCACCGAGACGTCCGAGTAATCATTCTTCAGATCGCTGTTGGTGGTGAGCGCACCAAGATTGACCCATTCGCCAACGTAAGCGTGGCCGAGGAATCCATCGTGATACTTGTTCGAGTAACCTTGAATGATCGACTCTTCAACTTCGCCACCAACGCGGCACATCGGGCCAATCGAGTTACCTTCGCGGCACTTCGCACCCAGCAAGATCGACTTCTTGCCGATATAGCAAGGTCCTTCGATCCGCGTGAACGGATGAATCTCGGCACCGTCGTCGATATAGACCGGGCCATGTTCGGCATCAATGACCACCATCGGATGGACGCGTGCATCTTTCCCGATGTAGACGTCGTCGCGGCTGCCGCGAATCGCCAACGGCTCTTCGACATGTCCAACGTTTCCGCTGCGACCTGCCGCCGCGAAGTCCTTCGTCAGCTGCTCCGGGTTGCTGAGGATCAGATCCCAAGTGTAATTCCATGTGGCGATTTCACCTTCGTATCGTGGAAAGGCTTCGCGCGCCGATTCGATCAAGCCATCAATTGAATCCGTGACCAGCTTGCCAAGATCTTCTTTGGCGATGCGTGCAAAAAGGCACTCGCCGTTATCATCGAATGCGACTTGGCTCGGACCCGTCGGGGCGACTTCAAAGCTCTCCGCTTTCACACGGGCATTCACGAGGAGCAAGTCTTCTGCGCCGAGACTCGCAGCGTCATTGATCGTCCAATCGGATCTCTCGCGATAGACGTCCGCGATGTACTCGGGAAGGAAACCCACGACATCCGTAGCACCGATCTTGGCGATCAGCTTTTCACCGAGGGATGTCATCCCACATCGAAGCTCCCAGATTGGCCGGCAGAGGGCCACGGGATAGAAATTGATCCGCGATTCGGTTTGGCGGTCGAACAGGACTAGCCGCATATGGCAACTCCAGGATGTGTGAGTCCTACCGGCCGCCATGCCGCTTTTTCTTTGTCGGATGGATTTCCAATCCGTCCACGCGTGCCCGACGGATTGGAAATCCATCCTGCTTCATCTAATTGCTACGCGTTTGTGTCAATCGCCCGCTCTGCTTGCCGTCGCGGATCTAGTTCGGGCCGCACGATCCAAGGCGGGAGAACCGGTTGGTCGGCACGTTCGCGAGCGACGTGTTGATAGTATTCAAGGTTTTTCAACTTCGAGGCAGCGTCGGTATCCGAAATTGCAATCGTCCACGGATGCAGTTGCAAGGCAGACGCTGGGCACTGCGAGGTGACGGGTCCTTCGATCATACCCGACCAAGGATCGGCCTTTCCCTCGCCTTTCGCCAAAATCAAGCAGGTACGGGCTTCTGAAATCGTGCCAATTCCCATCGAGAGTGCTCGACGCGGCACCTCTCTCTCAGTTTCAAAGAACCTGGCGTTGTCGGAGATGGTCTGCGGGTGTAGCGCCACGACGCTGGTACGTCCCGCCAAGGAAGATCCGGGCTCGCAAAACGCAATATGTCCGTCACCGCCGATTCCCAGTACCTGGATATCGATGCCACCGGCCCGTCGAATCTTCTCCTCATACTCGACACATTCACTCGCCAAATCGCCAGCGATGCCGCTCAACAAATTAGTCTGTTCCTCTCGCAAGCCCAAGCCTTCAAAGAGGTGCTCCCACATGAAAGCATGATAGCTTTGCGGATGTCCGGCAGGGAGGCCTTCGTATTCATCCAAGTTGAACGTTGTCACTTGACTAAAGTCGAGGTTTTGCTTGCGAGCAAGGTCGATCAAGCACTTGTAGAGGCCTTCGGGCGTCGAGCCGGTTGCCAACCCCAAAACAGCGTTGGGTTTCTGTCGTACGACTTCCGCCACGATCTCGGCACCGCGTTGAGACATCTCTTCATAATCTTTTTCGACCTTAACGAACATTGGCATTCAACTCCTGGATTGGATTCTCACAGCGATGGTGTGTAAGTACTCGACAGAGACTTGTAGGTATATCCGGAACCCGTCAGCTTACGTGACACGGAATCGGAAATCAAGCTGCGCCGCAAAGTCGCAGTATCCGTCGCAGACTCACATCTTGACGGACTCGTTTGGCAGAAACACGCAGCCAGCCAGCGCAGAAAACTGGCGAACAGGTCCGTTTAGGTGGGGCTGCGGATCGTGCTAGGGAGAGGAGCTTCCTTCAAATTCTCAGTCGCGAACGAATCTCCGTTTGAATCTCTTCCGGCTGCCGCGTTCCGTCGATGTCTAGCACCAATTCCTTTTGTCGGAAGAGGTCCAAAACCGGCTCGGTCTTGGCGTGGTAGTCTCGCAGTCGGTCGGCCAAGGCTTCGATTGCGTCGTCCGCGCGCGTGATGAGCGGTCCTCCGCAGACATCGCACACGTTCTCCAACTTTGGGCGATGCGAGATCAGGTTATAGTCCAAGCCACATTCGCTACAAAGCCGGCGCGACAAGACACGATTGTGAACCACTTCGTCGGGCATATGAATGTGAATCACCGCGTCGATGTCGTAACTCTCAAGGAAGAATTGAGCCTGCGAATCGCTGCGCGGGAAGCCATCCAGAATGAAACCGTAGTTCCAATCATGCTCCTCAAGACGTCGACTGACGATGCCTTCCACAACGACATCGTCGACCAGGTTACCGGAAGCAACAATCCGCTTGACCTGGGCACCCAGTTTGGTGTGATTTTGAACGTGCCAACGAAATATGTCGCCCACGCTGATATGCACCAAATCCAGAGTTTCCTGGAGCATCCGGGCCTGCGTTCCTTTGCCACACCCCTGCACACCCATGATCACGTACTTGTGCATGACTCCCTCACCCTTCTTGTCTCGCGATTCAACAGAAGCAACGTCCCATCACTTTGCTCATCCCGAAAGTGCTTTGCTCATCCCGAAAGTGTAGGCGGAAGCGACGCCCCGTGCGAGTCTTTCTTCTAAGTCGCAGGTGGAATCTCATTTACTCCTAGGTTTTTCCGGACGTGCTGAATACGGATCGAGAAACAGCGTTGGAAAACCAGGCTCCCCGAAGATCGACTTCCTAGTTGGAAAGCGCCACAGTGCGAATTGTCTCACGCGATGATCTTGTGAATTACCTGACCGCCGATATCAGTCAGCTGTCGCAGCCGGCCGGCGTACAAGTAGCGAAGCTGTTCATCGTCAAGACCCATCAGATTCAGAATCGTGGCGTGTACATCACGAATGTGAATCCCATCGCCAACCGATCGCAAACCGAATTCGTCGGTTTCGCCGGCGGACGAACCACCTTGCACATCACCACCTGCCATCCACATCACCAGATTCCACGAATTATGTTCACGGCCGGGCTTCTCGCCGATCGCTCCGTTGCGGAATGGAGTGCGTCCCATTTCGGACGCCCAGACAACGAGCGTCTCGTCCAGCAGGCCTCGCTGCTGCAGATCCGTTAGCAGGGCGGCAACAGGCTGATCGACTTCGCGCGAGTGGCGCGTCATTCCACCCTGCACATCGCCATGATCGTCCCAGCTGTGCGGGCCAATCTGAACACCATGCACAAGCAACGTGTAGCGAACTCCGCTTTCGACCAATCTTCGAGCGAGGAGACACTGGCGACCGAAACCCGCTGTCGCTGGATCGTCCAGCCCGTAGAGTTGCTGCGTTGCGCCAGTCTCTGCAGATAAGTCAACCAGTTCCGGCGCTTCGGTCTGCATCCGAAAAGCCAACTCGTAGGCATTGATGCGTGCGGCGAGTTCTGTGTCGTCGGGCCGCGACTCAAGGTGCTGGTGGTTGAGTGCGGCCAAGACATTGAATTCGCGACGCTGTTGCTCGACAGAGATCCCATCCGGCCGATCCAGATTCAGGATCGGCGTGCCCTTTGATCGCAGCAACGTTCCTTGATAAGTAGCCGGCAGGTATCCGTTCGCCCACACGGCGGCTCCGTTCACCGGGGCTCCTCGCGGATCCTGAATCACGACGTAGCCGGGCATGTTGCGGTTCGGCGAGCCGAGTCCGTAGCTGACCCATGAACCAACCGAAGGGCTGCCGGGAAACTGGCTGCCCGTCGTGACGTGCAGCGTGGATGGTCCGTGATTCTGATTGTCCGTTTTAATGCCGCGAATCATCGCAAGTTTGTCCGCGTGCTGCGCGAGATGCGGATACAGCCCCGAAAACCAGTGCCCGGATTCTCCATGCTGCTGGAATTCAAATGGGCTGCCAATCGCAACGTGCGGAAACGACAACCGACCCTGTAATTCACCCGAGATGTCCGGAATGCGAGGCAGTGGCTTTCCGTGGACCTTTTTCAATTCCGGTTTGTACTCGAACGAGTCGAGCTGGCTAACTCCACCCTGCATGAAGAGGAAGATACAGTGCTTCGCTCGCCGTGGAAGATGCGGCTCGCGGACCGCGAGCGGATCGATAGTCGACGACGCACCGAATGATTCGCGGGTTAGGAGATCACCACACGCCAACGCTCCGATTCCGTTGAAGGCAGTCTTCAGGAATTCTCTTCGAATGAAAGGTTTTGTCACTAGTACTCCGGCGAACTTTGCGTTTGAGTCTGGCTCGCGATTTATCTACGTGGCTGCGGCTGGAAGCCCTAGCCACTTCATTCAGCGAACTCCGAACATTCTCGTGTCAGAATCCGCTTAATCGCCTCAAGGAAATGGTAAGCCTGATCGCGATCGTTTGCGATCTGTTTGTGTGTCGCTCGACAGACGTCATCGGAGACTAGCCGCAATGAACGGCCAGCGTTCACAGCGATGAGTTGCGTCATCGCGGCTCGCTCCAAATAGTAAAGGTCGTCAAAAGCCAACGCAACGTTTTCGCCCGTAACGAGCACACCATGGTTCGCCATGAAGAGAATGTCTGCGTCGGCGAGCTTCGAGCTGATGCGATCGCCCTCTTCATCGTCAAACGCTGCTCCGTTGTACGTGTCGTCATAAGCGATGCGCCCGTAAAATCGGAGCGAATTTTGACTGCACCATTCCAGCTGACCGCCTTCAATGCAGGACAGTGCCGTACAGTAAGGTGGATGCGCGTGCAAAACGCACTTTGCCGATCGACGGCTCCGATGAACGCTTGAGTGAATAAAGAACGCGGAAGGCTCGGCGGTATATTTGCCTTCTATCAATTCGCCGTTCGAATCGACGACCAGCAGATCACTCGCTCGCATCTCGGACCAGTGCAAGCCCTGTGGATTGAGCAGGAACTGGTCGGTCTTTCCTGGAAGCTGCAGACTGAAGTGATTGCAGATTCCTTCACTCAGTCCCTGGCGATCCGCCCACCGCAAGATGGCGGCCAGATCGATTCGGGCTTGGGTCTGATCGGACGTTGAGGACTGGCCAGCCTGTAGGTACTCAGTCGACATAAATAAACTCATTGCTATTCAATAGGACTCGACAAACTGCAGTGAGTCTGGATTTGCCAGAATTTGCGAGCGTTCTCAGTTCGGCCAGTTCACGTGTTGACGGAGGGCGACTGAGCGCGATCTGAAACGCGTACGTGATTTGTTTCGTGATGTCGTCGCCCATTTCTTGGACGACTCGCGCCGCAAAGTGTGACGCTTCCTCACTAACGAAGCTGCCGTTGTACATTGCTAGCGCCTGCAGGGGGGTGATCGAATGTCGCCGACGCGGTCGTGACTCATCGCAGACCAGCGCGTCGAATGACTGCATGAACGGCATTGTCAAAGTACGTTGCTGGTAGATGTAGATACTGCGTTTGCGCCCTTCCGGACCACGTTGCGTGTCCCACTTGCTAGAAGAGAACTTGACCCGTTCTTCGATGCCGTCTGGCAACGGCGGAAAGATCGGCAGACCAAGCTGTTCGGAGTTGAGTCGACCGCTGGCCTTAAGCACACTGTCGCGAACCGCTTCTGCCTCCAGACGCCGCCGCCGAAATCGCCACAGTAATAAGTTGTCTGGATCGGATTCTTCGGCTTGGTTGTCCGTTCGCAAAGACGTTTGACGATACGTTGCGGAGGTGACGATCAACCGGTGAACGGCCTTGACGCTCCACTTCTCTTTGACGAACTGTAGGGCCAGCCAGTCGAGTAATTCGGGGTGCGACGGCCCTCCGCTGAGTTGTCCGAAGTCGCTGGGTGTGGCGACGATGCCACGACCAAAGTGCCAGTGCCACAGCCGGTTCACCATGACACGTGCCGTGAGCGGATTGTCGGGGCTGGCGATCCACTGCGCTAATGCCATGCGTCGACTTCGTGTCGGCCAGCGTTTGAACGGGTCCAGCCGAATCGTCGCAGGTTCGCGGTTGCCGGTGATGCAACTCAGAAACCCAGCGGTGACGACGTCCCCTGGGTTGTCATACTCACCGCGAATCATCACGCGCGAAGTTGGCACACCAGGTTCGTAGGGCGGACCATACGAATGCCGTAGCGACATCGCGACTGGTTGTAACCGCTTGAGCCGCTGGCGCAGAAACCCTTCGCGCCCGGACAACCAGTGATACCGCTGGCGGTCCTCCGTCGAAACTAGCGAATTCTCGTCGTCATTGAGAATTGAATCCAGGCTTTCTCGCGCCGACGCGCCGGGATTGATGAACGAACTGAGAAATGCTCCGTCGCCTCCGACTTCAAAGCCGTATCCCTCGTGGGAATGTCGAGCGGTGTACACGACCACCAGCGAACCGGCCTGATCCTGCGTGAAGGCGACGTCGTTGATCGGGCCCGATAGAAAGTTGCCCTCAAATCGCACACCGGCGATTCCCGTTGCGTCCGCACCGTCTCCATTCGAACTCACCACGGCCAGCGTGGGTTGCAGCTTCGGATCATCCTGGGCCAGTGTGATGCCGCTGATCCGATCGGTCCAGCGCGCGACATGACTTCCATCTTTGGGATTTGAACTCGCCCGCTCCGCATCGAGATCGGATGCGTCGAGCCAAAAACGCAGTCCCTGTCGCGGCGGCTCGCTCACGCACTTCGCCGCTTGCCATTTATCCAACGCAACGCGCTCGACTTCGCTCAGGGGATGATCATAAACTAGCACCTGCGCGAATTCCCCAACGTGATGTGCGTCGGCGACTTTGATTTGTCCCGTGCCTTCCGAGTACTGTCCCAATGATACGTGCTGCGGATTCGGAAGATCGCCAAACCACTGCCCTTGATTCGAACCGGCGTTGCTGCCTGTCTTCGACTCGATGCGATTGTCGACATAAAACGTCCAGTGTTTCCCGTCACAGTTGACGATTGACGTATGCAGATCGCCTTCATGAACCGATGTCCGTCCAAAGATGTAATGATTTCCGAGCGGCCCACCCATCGCTTGGAGCCCAAAGCCCGCGCCACCGCCCAGTTTCGTGTTCAGCGTCTTTGTGAGTTGTTCGAGTTGTCGTTTCGAATCGCCGATTTCGCGCTCGAACTTCTTTCGTTGCTCATTCGCCCACGCTTGTTCATCCTTGCGATAGAACGGTGCTGCCAGCGAGCCACCAATTTGAAAGCCGTCGCCCGGTTCGGGACGTGGAATTGACACCGTCGAGAAAAATGCCTTTAGTCGGTAAAAGTCTTCAGTCGGAATGTTATCGTGTTTGTGGTCGTGACACTTGGCACAGCCGACCGTCAAACCGAGAAACACCGATCCGACCGTTGACGTCATTTCGCTGAGCAGTTGGTGACGCGTCTCGTCGCCACGCGGTTCGGTGAACGGCGCCAGTCGCAAGAACGTCATCGCCACAACCCGTTCGGGAGAAGTTCCGGGCAGATCGCCTGCTCCCATGACTTCGTCGAACTCGTCGCCCGCGATCTGTTCTTTGATGAACACATCGTATGGTTTGTCGTTGTTGAAGGCATCGATCACATAATCGCGATAGCGCCAAGCGTGCGGTAGATCCGGATCCCCTTCGTAGCCAGCCGTGTCGGCATAGCGTGCTAGATCAAGCCACAACCGCGCCCATCGTTCGCCATATCGAGAATCTTTCAACAAGCGATCGACGAGCGCTTCGTACGCCGCGTCCGATTCGTCTTGGAGAAACTCCTCAACATCCGCAGGACTTGGCGGCAAACCAAGCAGATCGAAATATAATCGCCGGACGAGCTGTCGCGGAGTGGCCTCCGGTGCCGGTTCCAGGCCAGTTCGATTCAGCCGTTTGAGAACAAACGAGTCAATTCCGTTGCGGATCCACTTTGACTTGACCGCTGGTGGTTCAGCGTCGCGCGGCGGATAAAACGGCCATTCCCCGTTCTCTTGCGCCCGAACGCAAAGCACAGGCACAAATAGAAGCACGAGGCAGCAAACGGCTTGTCGAATTGCTATTCTGTACCTCATCGGTTCGTCATTATCCGGGGCTTCCTGGAGATGCGGTTGCTTCCAGTTTACCAACACCGAACGTGGGTGTCCCCGGTCCTTCGCTGCGATTGAACCAAGGCCCGCTGAAAACAAGGCCCGCTGAAAAGAGGTGTCCATGAAGATTGATCGCGTTGAAGTGCTGGCCGTCGCCCCCGAGGTGCAACGATTCACTTGGTCGCACGACCTGCCCGAACAATACATGACCAACACGCTGGTCCGGATTTATACGGATGAAGGTGTTGAAGGAGTCGGCGGCGTGTCCAATTACACGTCTTATGGCTTTGATCGGTATACGACAGAGACTTTACGGCACATGATCCCGGTGTTGATCGGGAAAGATCCTTTGCATCGTGAACCGATTTGGAATGCTCTGTGGTCACGAGTCTTTCCGCTTTCGCCGGGAGCGCTCGCGGCGATCGACATTGCCTTGTGGGATCTGTTCGGCAAGTACGCCAATCTCCCGGTGTATCAGCTGCTGGGAGGCGCGTGTGATCGTATTCGATCATATGCCAGTACGCCGCTGTTCGACGATGTCGCTACGTATCTGAAGTTCGTCGAGGAAATGATCGAACAGGGATTTCACGCGATCAAGTTTCACTGCTGGTGTCTGCCCGAGAAAGATCGTGAACTGGTGCGAGCCGTTCGACAGGCCTTCCCGAATCGCGATGTGGCTTTCATGCTTGATGTCGAAAATAACTACGAGTGGCAGGACGCTCTCGAAATGGCTCAGGAGCTAGAGGACTTGGGGTTTGAATGGTTCGAGGCGCCCCTGATGGATTACGACCGCGAGGGCTATCGCAAATTGACCCGGCGAGTCAACGTCCCGATCATTCCATCCGGCAACTGGATTCAAGATTTGTCTGCCTGGGGACATGCGCTGCGGACGGACTGTTGGTCGAGGGCACGCACGGATGTCACGGTCTGTGGCGGTTTCACTCCGGCTCAAAAGTACATGGCGCTGGTCAAGGCGGCTGGCATGAAATGTGAGATCATGTCCTGGGGCAACACGCTTGTCTCATCGGCTAATTTGCATTTGATGCTGGGGAGCGGTTTGAGTTCCTACTACGAACAGCCCGTTCCCTACGGACCGTATGAATTCGGCATGCACGAGACCATTCGCACCGGATCAGACGGCTTTGTCAATGCGCCACAAGGTCCAGGACTTGGCCACCGGATCGACTGGGACGCCATGCGCGCTGCGACGATCCACGAGCTGGACAGTCGTGAGATTGCCTAATACCTAAGTGATCTTCGCCAATATGGTGGCTGTCAATTGCGCCCAAGCTACGCTTAAGATTACTTGAATCAGGAGCCGTACACGGCTCCGTACGTACGGTCCGATGAGCAGGATGCACACGGCTGGCGCGCGTCGCTTACCCTACTCGATTTGCCTTCTGTACGTTAATGTTGCGGAGCATCGACCGGATTGGGCCGTTCCAGTCATGTACTCAGGAACGAAATCGGCTACAGGCAGAGTTGAGAGGTGACTGATGAAGATTCTGGCGGTCTGGGACGACGAGACTGAAGGCGAACTGATTTCGATGTACCTCGGCGTCGACGAGAACGAAGTGACAATGACAACGACGCCAGCCGATTTCCGCGAGGCAATCGAGTCGGGCCAGCAGGCCGATATCGTGCTGATGACAATCGGGCTGCCCGATGTGGAATCCGGGTTCGAACTGTTTGAACTCGTGCGCGACCGCTATCCCAATTCGCCGATCGTCGGTGCCTGTCCGCCGACGGACGTCTTCCGTGTCGTGCGATTCATGGCCAACGGCATGAGCGCCTACGTCACCCGCGATCTGGGTGGCGACTACATGTTCATGCTGCGAGCAATCTTGAACAGCACGCTGGATGCAGTGCGCGCGGCGCGCGAAAAGGAGCTGTCCAAAAAACTCCGCGAGGAAGTCGAATCGGTCCGTAAACTCCAGGCGACTGTGATCCCGAAGAAACTTGTCGCACCGAGCGGTTACCGCATTTGTGGCCGCTACGAGCCTTCGCAAATCCGCGTCCTGGGCGGCCAGCCGGTGGTGCTGGCCGGTGGCGATTACTACGACGTCTTTACACTAGCGGATGACAGCATCGTGCTGCTGGTCGGCGACGCCGCGGGGCACGGCATGAAATCCTGCCTGTCGATCATGACAATGCACACGCTAGTTCGCATGATGCGCAGACAAGAGCACAAGGATCCGGCACACTTTGTTGAGGAGATCAACAAAGGCCTGTGCGAGCAGTCGATCGTCACCGAAAAAGGCGGCTTCATCACGCTGCTGTACGGCATCCTGAATGCCGAGACTCAGACATTGCAGTGGTCCGCCGCCGGACATCAGCCGCCGCTGCTACAGAATCTCTTAACCGGCACGATCGAACCGATCGCCGGTCAGGACGCCGGAGGCCTGCCTCTGGCCGTGGACGAAGACGCGGAATACGAATCGTACACGTGCGAGCTCCCCGATAATTGCCGGTTGCTGCTCTACACGGACGGTCTGGAAGAAGCGTTTCCCGAAGGCAACGACGAGAATCAATTCGGCGTGGACGGAATCGTGCGAACGCTGGCCGAGACCGCTGAACTGTCTCTCGAAGAGACCGTCGCGCGATTGTTCGATGCCTCCAACGAGTATACGCAGGGCAGCGGTCGGAAAGACGACACCTCGGTCTTGCTTCTGGAACGTCGCGACTGAGAGATGCCGGTCGCGGAAAGAAAGGCCATTATCGAGGTCTTGGCCTTTGTTGACCTTAGGCACAGTCAGCGCGAGAGGTGAACGGGGACTGTTCCAGGAGTCCCATTCACACTTGGGGCCTCGACACGGATCGCCCTAACTTCCACCAGTACCAAGGCTGAAACAGCTCGACGGTGTTGTCGTCCGCATCGCGCAACGGCGAGCAAGCCATTGGCTGAAAACCGAATACGGCGCGAACATTGCGAACCGAGTGACGTAAACAACGGGAGGTTGCCACTCCTTTTCTTCAAACCCGCTGGCATGAAGGCCTCGCGTTTTACCGGAGACCCGGCTCCGGACGGCCATGCGGTCGCAACCGGCGATAGTTCACGCGGCGCGCCTCGGTCAGCGCTCGAACATCCTTACGGCGAGTATGGCTATCAGTACCGCGGCATGGGCGGAATTGTCTCCACGGCCTGGGATCTGTGGCGATGGGATCGAGCGCTGGCGGATGGAACTCTCTTGTCCGCGAAGAGCGTCGCCGAAATGACGTCCAATCCGATCGGCGGACACTCCACTGGCTGGCAGATCGAAAAGGCTGTCGATGGAAAGACGATCCATCACCACAATGGCAGCGTGCGGGGATTCCTGGCGGACGTTCGCCGCTATCCACATATCAATGGATGCCTCGTCGTTCTTTGGAACAGTGATACCGATCGCGCGAGATCGGCCTTCAGCGGATTCGTTCAAATGTGCGAGCAAGTGCTGCTGAAGCCAGTGGAGGCTCCAGTCCTCCAAGAGCCCGCTGCCAGAGCTGCAGAGCTGTCGCTCGAAGATCTCCACCGTTTCAGCGGGCGATACCACGATACGAAAGGACGCGTTCTTGTGATCGTTTCCATTCAGCAACAGGCCCGGATGATGCTCTTCTGGGATGCCGTAAAGATAACGCCGGGATATCTGGCAGAGGATGTGGACAGCGAATACACGTTTCGACACGGGCTCGGCCAACCGCTCAGAGTTGGGTCCATCGAAGACGCAGACGGCAAAGTGCGAAAGCTCACCGTTGGACCGATGGAGTTCGTACGTGACGATTGATAGGTCCATCCCCGCCTGGCCGACGGCCCACTCCTGTGGCTGAAGAGGCGGCCGCCCACTAACGCAAACTGCCGAGCTAACTGCGGTGATCGCGTCCTGAGCGCGCAACTCTGACGTGCTAAATGACCGAGGACTAACCGTCCGTGGGCAGGAACTGCGCGGGGCCAAGTGACACATGAAAAACGACCTCGGTCACGAACGCAGATCGTTGAGATGGCCGCGGAGATCGCCACTCTCCCCCGGAAGAGGCGCTCGACGAAACACTCCGCTGCGCGCGTCGGTCGGTGTTCCCCGTGTCAACTAGTTCGAAAGTCTGGCGGCGTCGGTCGAAAAGACCGGAGTCGGTTGGCTTGATCGCGCCGTAACCACGCTTGGACCGAACGTGAAACTCCGATCTCGCGCAGTCGTCGTGCGCGAAACGTGCCAGG
>JACKQG010000550.1_pt1 | contig 54703 bp, 49 predicted proteins | sample 8237621 | NCBI WGS metagenome assembly JACKQG01 (sample SAMN15677084, study PRJNA649215) | marine metagenome | biome: marine; feature: Black Sea; material: saline water; isolation source: suspended particulate matter (SPM) from the Black Sea western gyre | collected 2013-06-09/2013-06-10 | depth... | reverse complement strand
TGGACTTGGGGACGTCCATAAATAAGTAAATAACTCCATTAAGTGTTTGATCTTTTATGCGACATTCGGGGTCAGCCCTGTTACGAGTTACGAGTTGCACGTTGCGAGTTAGATACTGGGTATTGGGTATTGGTTGCACGGTATCCCGCTGAAGCGTGGGAAGGTGAAATATCATTTTTTCCGAGCCTCTTGCTTTTCTAGTTTCGAGGCGATCTGCTTGATCTCTTTTTCAGCCTCGATAAAGTGCCTTTCCACCATGGTAGGTTGTTCCAACTGTTTCTGCCGGTATTTTTCATACGCTATCTGCGCCTTTTTCAAAGCCTGCTCATGACTGATCTTTCCAGCATGATCCAGCAGCTCACGCCCGGACATAGTCAGGAACATATCCAGTTGCCGTATCCAATCCTGCATATGCATTGGACGACGGTTCAATGCCTGCAGTTCGGCAAATTCCAAATAGGCTGTTACAATCCGATTGAGCAGATCCAGTTCGTCCTGATTCAGATAGTTCTTTGCTACTGAAACTTCACTTTTTCGAATCTGAGCACCGACCCAGTTGGTCAGTCCCATGTTTTCTTTATCGGCACCAACCCGATGATGGATGATTTCAGCAGCAGTATGACCATGAGCGGCCCAATGCATCTTGTTCTGAACCTCGGCAAAGAACTCTTGGGAGAGGTCACTTTGCGGGTCATAATCGATGCTGGTGGCATAGATATCCAGCACCTTCCGCCAGAACACCTTTTCCGCTGAACGGATATCCCGAATACGGGCAAGCAATTCATCGAAATAATTGCCACCACCGCCACGCTTCAGGCGATTGTCATCCAAGACGAAGCCCTTGATCAGGTACTCGCGAAGCCGCTGTGTAGCCCAGATACGGAATTGAGTGCCCCGGATGCTGTTAACCCGGTAGCCAACAGAAATAATGGCATCAAGATTATAATGGTCTATGCTTCTTGCAACCTCTCTTGTGCCTTCTAAACGAACTATCCGGAATTTCCGGATAGTTGACTCGCTGATCAGTTCGCCTTCAGCATAAATATTCTTCAGGTGCTCATTTATTGTCCTGATATCTTTTTGAAAAAGCTCTGCCATCCGTTTTTGCGTCAGCCATACGGTCTCATCCTGCATTCGCGTCTCAATCCGTATGCGGTCATCATCGGTCTGGTAGAGTAGAAATTCGGTTCTTTCAGGAAGATTGTCACTCATCGAACACCTTCCCCACACTGTTGATATCACTTAAAGGAGTAAACCACCGCATCACGGCTCCACAGATCGGAAAAGTGACCTGGAGTAAACACCCAACCATTTCTGTTGCATAAACACGATTTTTTATTTTATCGTCAATGCTTTGAGTGTGTTTTCCCATAATATTTTTGACCCGAAGTTATATATGTATTTGTGTCAAAAAATGACGTGGGGGTCTGCTGTTGACTGTTAGTTCACCCCTATTACGAGTTGCGTGTTATCTCGCTGAAGCGGGATTTCCGCTTCGCTACAACAGGTTGCGCGTTGTCCCGCTGAAGCGGGATTTCTCTCAGGGAAGTAGGCTGTACGAGCCGGAGGCCGCTTCGCTTCGAATGGCTATCGCTCACCCTTTCCGCCCCGGTTTCCTTTGCCGCCCGAGCCATCCCTTTTCCCGGAACCACTGCCCGGTCCCGCGCCGTAACCGGAACCGTCCTTTGGACGCTCAGGGGTGTCGGTCCCGTCTTTGGCACCATAGCCGGCGCCTTTACCCTTGCCTTGCCCGGAACCGCTGCCGTCGCGCTGCCCGGACCCGCCACCTGTGCCGCCACCTCTTCCTCCGCCGCGCCCGCCCCGGGCCAGGAGGATATTCGTACCCTCATTTTGGAGAGAACCGGAAATCTGATGTGTGGGTTCGGTTCGGGACGAAAACCAGTCACCGGGTTCAACCGGGCCGGTATTTGCGCTGAGGGGTGTTCCCCAGGCAATGAAGACCATCCCCAGCCCAATGCCAATCGCTTTTACCCGTACTGAGGGCTTTTGCGAGTTTTCGGATGTCTGTTTCATTTTTGACCTCCTTTACGCGTTTTTATCCGGTGGCGCAAAACAAAAAACCCCGCTCTCTTTCTGTTCAGAGTAGCGGGGTTTTCAGGCAACCATTGACCATTTCAAATCCTCTATCCCTGTAGGGTTGAAAGAAGGAACCTGGTTCGGAAATGCTGTTGGATGTTGTTTATACCTAACTCCTCTAAAAGTCAATGAAATTTGGATGCTTGATGCTGAAGGTTCAAAAATGTTCCCATATTTTTTTGGCGCGGATTTCACGGTCGTTTTTTTTTGTTTTCGGAGTCATGAATGTTTTTTCCTGGCTCGTTTCCCATAGCGGCCTTTAGGTTCTTTCACCTCAAACCCGATCTTCTTTCGGGGCCGTTCAGATGGTGTCATAAGTTGGCTAATAGCTTCAAAGACGATCTTAAATTGCTCATCGTATTTTATTTCCATTTCTTCCAATTTACGAGCAAGCTCAAGGTTAGAAGTCATCAATTGGCGTAGTTTTACAAAAGCGCGCATTATTGCTATGTTTACCTTAATGGCACGTTTGCTTCTTAATACGCTCGATAGCATTGCCACACCTTGTTCGGTAAAGGCGTATGGCTTAGCCCTGCGACTGCCGCCCCAACTTGAAATCACAATTTGTGATTTCAAGTTGGCAAATTCTCTGTCTGTCAACTGGAACATAAAGTCCTCAGGAAATCTATCCATATTTCGCTTTACAGCTTGAACAAGTACTCGTGTCTCCACACCATACAAATCAGCCTGCCTGAATACAGTTCGATGTGAACCGCCTCCACCGCTGCAGGACCAAACCATCTATTTCCAAAACCAAGGATTTCCGGATTCGTCGGCATAACATCCAGAACAACACCCTTTGCTCTCCACCGGCAGATAGGTGCCTCTGGAGTCATATCTTCGATAAAACCGCGTTTACGAAGACCGTCCGCCAAATGATAATACTTCCTTAAAGTCGTTGCTTCGACGATTGCATCGACATCTTCGGTAACCCGTATCGATGGGGCGGCAGGATCAGTCAGCAGCAAACCGGTCGCACAACCGCCAACAAACACCATCTCATCGGCTATCGATCCTAAAAGGCGAACCGCAGCTATTAAAATGTCAAGATTTGGACTTTTCATATGCTTCTAATCGATTTTTTATTTCTGCCGCAGCCGCTTCGCGTTCCCGGGCGCGACCTCCTCGCAGCGCATCGATTAATACGAGCAACTCATATAGCGCCTGATCCTCGCGGGCTGCTTTTGGAGCCGATCTGTACAGCGGTGAAAATGCCATCCCGCGGACGATTCCGGTTGGGTCAGGCCAAACCGGTGGCGGTTCATCTGTATCGGAATATTTGCCTCTTAAGGGGTCAGCTGCGTAGAGGGTCGGAATTCCCCTGCTCAGCTCGCCTCTGTCGGGGACAAAAACATATTTTAACCCGTGAATCAAAAACTCTTCAAGATTGCGAATATTTGGGAAAATGGTATCGTCATACCTCACAGCAAGGCCAGCGGCCAGAGAACGCCTCACTGCGGCGTGGACCTCTGAGGGACTCATACCAAGCGATACGGACAAGATGTTGTAAGACCAGTTTTTTTCCCGACAGAGATTAGCTTTAATAAGACCAAGATATCTTGAGGCTTGAGGACCATGAGTATTCTCCTTTCGCAATTCGCGAATAGAGAATATCACGCCAGTATATTTTGTCAAGCTTTTTGAAGTGGAGGCTTTGGACTCCCACAGAACTCCTTTATTGAAAGGGAAGATTAGGGGGTCAAATCTTTGATTGACTTACCTTTAACTACTAAGCTGGGCCACAAACACAAAACCCCGCTCTCCATCTGTTCAGAGTAACGGGGTTTTGGACGCTCACAAACCATTTTAAATCCTCTTTTGGGGTTGATACTGGATGCTTGTCGAAGATCCTGTTTTTAAGCGGGGATACTGGTTATCCCGCTGAAGCGGGATTTCCACTTCGCTACAACAAGTTGCGTGATTTCAGTGATCATCCCCTCTTTTCCCCGGTCCTTTTGCCATATCGGCCTTTGGGTTCTTTGACTTCAAAGCCTATCCGCTTCATAGGCCTTTCGGGTGGTGTCATGAGTTGCTCAATGCCCTCAAAGACGATCCTGAACCTTTCGTCATATTTCATTTCCATTTCTTCCAATTTACGTGCAAGCTGTACATTGGAGGCCAACATCTGGCAGTCCTAACATGTTGGGTGCCTGAAAAGTTGCCCTTTTTTTTATTTTAACCTATAGTTCGACTTTCATCTGCTAATTCTCAGAAAAATCGGAAGATATAGGCCCTGCAGACAAAAACCCGCAAATGCCAAATGCTTTTGATGATACCCTGCTGCCTGCGGCGGGATAGTGCATTTTTCTCCGAACATCCAGTATTTTTCCCCATTATGCTCCAAGAAATCATATTTGGCGGCCAAACAGGGGCAGCCTGGTTGAAAAGATGAATAGAAAGATATCCGAGGACAGTAAAGCAAGGAACCGTGTTTAATGGATAGAGGCGATGTCAACTAACATCGATTTGATCCCATACCAGTGGCTCCTGGAGCTGGGAATGAGACAGGCCCCCGTAGAAAGACCGGGACAAGACCGTCATCAGTGCCGGGGCCAGGTTAGCAGGAGAGGTCATAGTTGAAATACTGAAACAGGGGATGCCTTCGAGGGAGGATTTATGGATATGGAACTAACGGAGATTCAGAAAAAAATATGGACCCATGTCAAGTCCGATCTTTCTGAAGAGCCGGTTGCCAGCACCGATCATATTGAAAGAATGACCACCTGGTGCCAACAGCTCGGGCCTGATGCAGGGGCAGATATGGAAATCCTGTTAGCAGGTGCACTGCTCCACGATGTGGGCGTGGTCATCAACAGGAAACAGCATTACAGGGTTGGACGTCCCAGGGCCAAAGAGATCTTAAAAGAGGCGGGCTTTGCAGAAGAAAAAATTGATGCCGCTCTCCACGTTCTCGAGGCCCATAGCCGTTACGGCGGAGCGCCCGATCCGGAGACCACGGAGGCAAAAGTGGGCCAAGATGCCGATGCCCTCGAATATATAGGGGCCATCGGAATAATCCGTGCGGTAGTGCGCGGGCTGAATGACGGCTCTTTTAATGGAAAGGTCAGTAACTTCCCCGATTATCTTCGTTCACTATTGGCCAAGGTAGAGGACACCTTTCACACTGAAAAGGCGGGTGAATTTGGGCGGTCAAGGCTGGAATATATGAGAAATTTCCTGAAACGTATTGAAAAAGAACTCGACATGGAGGGATAACATCATGGACTTTGGACCCATAAGGACGGCCCTCTTTGTCCCCGGTAACCGGCCCGATCGTGTGGATGTGGTGATAAGTTTCCTTGTCGTTCAGACAGAGATATGTCGCTTTCTGAAAAAAAGAACCAGATTGCCGGAACTGAAACAGCCAGGAAGGGAATATGGAGATCAGAGAAATTTCAGATCCAGAGATTACCGGGCGTGTTAGGGACCTTTGCATAGGGGCCAATACTGTTCTGGGAAACTATGCCATTATATCGAGGGAATAACCATGAACACTAACATGGCAAAAGCAGGAGCTGAATCACCTGTTTTGTCGTTGCTGGAAAGGCTGCCAGTTCTATCATTCTATGCCAGGACAAGGGGCTGGCATTATGTAATATCCTGGTGTAACAGGATTGCAGGTCTCTTATTGGTGATCTGGCTCTGGCTTCACATCTATTTCCTGGCCTTCTTGTATACCCCCAGTACCTATGATGGGAACATGAAGATTTTCAGGTACTTTATTCTTGTGTTCCTGCAATGGATTCTATCTCTACCTGTTATTTTTCATGCCTTTAACGGCGGCAGACTTATCCTGTACGAGGTTTTTGGAAAACGAAATGATGAGACCATGGTTCGCTGGATGATCGGGCTCTCTGTAATCTATATAGGGCTCGTGGGCTTGTTTATGATCATGGGGAACCAGAGCGCATCCCCATTTTTCTTTTGGCTGCTCATGCTCCTTACGGCATTAATTTGCGGATATGGGGTGGCCCGGAAGCTTTGGCACAGCGAACATTCCATCTTCTGGAAGCTTCAGAGAATCAGCGGAGCATTCCTGCTGGTCCTGGTGCCGGCACATCTGCTGTTTATGCACCTCAATCCCTCCGTGGCTATGGAAGCAAGTGTCGTAATAGAAAGGATGCAGAACTGGTTTATCAAGGCGGTTGACTTAATATTGGCCGTGGCAGCCCTTTATCATGGGGGTTACGGGCTGTTTTCCGTATTGAGTGAGTATCTATCCTCTCGAATCCTGAGAAAAGGATTGGTTTGCGTTGTGGCCTTCATTACCATTATCTTTGCCTGGATTGGCATTCGATTGATACTGACTGTTTAGTGCCTGAACGAAAACGCTGTTCAGGCACGAGTCATCTTTAAAAGGAAAACTTAGGTATGACAAGTAAATTTAAAATTTCATCGACGATACATTGCGATGTCCTGATTGTTGGTGCAGGAGGTGCCGGTCTTCGATGCGCAGCAGAGATCCTGGAGAAGAGACCGGGAACGAATATTGTGGCTGTCACAAAAGTGGCACATCCCCAGAAATCTCACACACAGACAGCCCAGGGGGGCATGGCGGCTGTGGATCCCCAGGACCCGGTCGATAAACCTATCTACCACATGTTCGACACCTGGAAAGGTTCTGACTGCAGCGCTGACCAGAATATCATCAGAAAAATCGTCGAGTCCGGATGGGAACAGACCGTGTGGATGGAAAATCATGGCATGCATCTGAGCAGGGATGAAAACGGACGCGTCAGCAAGAGGACCTTCGGCGGACACACCCTTAATTTCGGTGAGACATCCGCATTCCGATGCGTATTTGAAGCGGACCGCACAGGAAAAGGGATTATGGACAACGTATGGGGAGAGGCCCTGAAGGGAGGTACATCTTTCATAAATCAGGCGATTGCCACAGAACTGGTGTTCAAGGGAGATAACTGCGTGGGGGCCATTATCTTCAGGCAAAAGGATGGGGAATTTGTCGCTGTCCTGGCCAAGGCAACGGTCCTGGCCACGGGGGGCAACGGTCAGGTCTTCAAGGTAACCACAAACTGTCGACAGAATACCGGAGACGGACTCGCAATTACTATCCAGGCCGGGCTACCCGTCATGGACCCCGAGGCCATACAATTCCATCCCACAGGAATCGTTGGTCCCGGTATCCTTGCCAGCGAGACCCTAAGATCGGTGGGCGGGATATTACGTAACAAGGACCTGGAACCCTTCATGGAGCGTTATGCACCAAAGATGAAAGAACTCGCCCCCCGCGATCTTGTAGCGCGGGCAATAGAAACCGAAATTCGTGAAGGAAGGGGCATCCTGAATCCCGATCACGATATTGAGCATGTGTGGATCGACCTGCGGCACCTATCGGACTATATCCATGACGTTCAGATACCGGAGGTTTCAAGTTTTTTCAGGAGGTTTGTCAACCTCGACCCAAAAAAAGATCTGTGTCCGGTTCGACCCAGCAATCATTATCAGATGGGGGGGATCCCCACCAATGAGTTTGGGGAAGTCCAGAAAAGCAACGATGAGCTGATCCACGGCCTGTTTGCCGTGGGAGAATGTGCAGCCGCAAGTTTCCATGGTTTTAATCGTCTCGGCACCAATTCAATCCTCGAATTGATTACGATGGGGAAAGTTGCAGGAGAAAAGGGTGTTGCAAGTCTCGGGAATGAACGTCCTGAACTACCAAAAAACGCCGGTGATATGACTTTCTCTCTGTTCTCGAAATTTATGGAACAGAAAGGCCGGGACAATCCGGGACAAATCCGGGAGGAGATGCGGATGCTCATGACCGAAAAGGTTGGTGTTTTCCGGACAGAAGATGGCATAGGCCTGGCCATTGAAGTATTGGAGGAGCTTAAAGAGCGGGCTGGGGAGGCCACCCTTTCCAGCAAAAGCCTCTCAATGAATCAGGAACTCATCCAACGCTGGGAGCTGCATAATCTTCTTTCGGTTTCCACGTTCATCGCCCACGGGGCACTAAACAGGAGGGAATCCAGGGGTGGACATTTTCGAGAGGATTTCCCAGAGAGAAAGGATCAGTTCAACTATCATACACTGGCCTTCATGACTGAACCGGGCCAAGTGGAACTGGGCCAACGCCCGATTGACATGAGTATCTACGAAGAGAGGCAGGAACATTACGAAAAATTCGGGATGATCGAAAGAAAATACTGACAGCGCTGGCCCGGCTCGGGTGGAGGATAGACATGGACTCAAACTACAAATTAACCTTGAAAATCAAACGGTATAATCCCGATACCAAGGAATCGTGGGTGCAGGATTATGTGTTGGAAGTAGGGAGGATCCTGCGATTTACCGACCTTTTTCGGAAGATCAATAATGAGCTGGATGCCAGCCTGGCCTGGAATTCTTCCTGTGAACATGCACAGTGCGGTACCTGTGCTGTCAAAGTAAATGGAAAACCTTTACTTGCCTGCGAGCTTCTCGTTGAAAACGCCGTAAATCAGTTCCACACCACCATTTTCCATATTGAGCCGATCACCATAGCGCCCGTGGTGCGGGATCTTATTGTTGACCTGGAGAAGGCCTATGAGAGAGTAAACGAGGCCAAACCCTATATCATCGAGCCAGCCAAAAACCCCAGTCAAGGAAACGATTATCAGATTTTCCCGCGCAATTTAGAACGCTATGTAGACGCGACCCGTTGCATTAATTGCTTCTGCTGTGCCACTGTCTGCATCAGCAGCCACAAAGGTTTTTTAGGCCCAAATGCGGTCATGGCCAGCATTGTCAGGTTAATGGATCCCCGCGAAACAGCCAGGAAAGAAAGACTTGATACTCTCTATAGTGAGAAAGGCATTTACCGCTGCCACACCTCCAAGGCGTGTTCCTTTGTTTGCCCTAAGGAGATCGATGTGGCGCATTTCATCGCGTTGGCCAAAGAAGGCCGGTTCAAGTCGAAGGATAGCAGATGATCGAAAGGAATAAATTTCTATCGTTTCCGATTAGATTTTTTCGTCGAGATATTCTGCCCATAGTTGACTTCGCATTTCACCAATGATCTTGAACTTCCCCTCCAAAAGAGCCGGGAGCCCTGAGTCACATCTGATCATATCCATTTTTAAATTATCACAGATATAGGTGTGACATATAAACGGCCTGGATCCCGGATCAAGAGTACATCCCTGGTCACCTACGAACCAGCACCCTTTCCTGGTAAATAATTCTCTTCTCCATCTGGACTTTCGTCCGGACAGTTTCAGGAAGAGTATATCCTTCTCATTAAACAGATAATGAACCCTTGAGCAGCAGGGAGATTCACATTCGACACATATCCGTTTCACGCAATCTTTCTGAAGATCCACTGCTTCCGACAGCAGACCTTCTATTTTCCTAACTGTTTCCGAAACCATACCCTTTACCCTCTATCCCGTCGTGTCTTTCGAGAAACATGCTTTCCCTTTCTTCTGTTACTGTCAAGCATTTTTTGCCCCCTACCCTCTTGCCGGATCTTGTGTGTCCCCATCCCACCTGGGAGATCTGAAAAAGCTTCTAATTTTTCGGTGTTTTTGATATCCTCCATCATCACAGGGTCTATTCAAGTGGCATCACAGGACCGGGAGATGCTTCCCAATACAGATTTTCAGAAAATATGCAACTAAAGGGGAAACAAAATGACGCCATCCATTATTGACGAAGTGTTGGTGGTCGGTCACCACGATCCGGATACGGACGCGGTCTGTTCGGCCCTCGGCTATGCCGCTTTTCATACCTGGCGGACCGGAGAAAAGGCGGTCGCCTGCCATCTGGACGAGCTGAACCGGGAAACCGCGTGGCTGCTGGCTCATCTCGGTCTTCAACCCCCCCGGACCATCGAGGATGTTTACCTCAGGGTGAGGGATGTGATGGTGAACAATGCGCCGACACTTCATGCCGATCAAACCCTGCGGGAGGGGGGACTGCTCATGCAGCGTCACGGCCTGGGGGCCTTACCGGTGGTGGACCATGGAAGACGTCTCATGGGCATGCTGGCCCTAGAAAAGCTGGCGGACCGTTACCTTGCGGAACTGCAGTTACCTCGGCGGGTGGACCTGCCCCTGGCCCTGCTACGCCGCACCCTGGAAGCCGATCTGATTTCCGGGGATGACACCGTAGTGGTTTGCGGCCGCGTCTGCATAGCCACCTTTTCTGAAGCCCATGTACCAAAACGGGTCGGTTTAGGGGATCTGGTGATCGTGGGTGATCAACCGGATGTGCAACGCGCCGCCATACATGCGGGGGCTGGCTGTCTCGTGACGACTGATGACGCACCAGTATGCAATGAGGTCCTGGCAAAGGCGAAATCCAGTAACGTGGTTATTCTCCGCACCCGAAAACCTACTTTTGCCGCTGCCCAACTGATCCAACAAAGTCTGCCGATCACCTGCGCAATGGACGAAAAACCACCCCTCGTTCGAGAGGGCGATCTGTTAACAGATGCATTTGATCAGCTTCGCCAGTATGGTATGGCGGCGCTGCCTGCAGTCAACAAGAGTGGAATATTAAGCGGCCTCCTGTTGCGCCGTCACCTGGCCGGACAGAACCGCAGGCGGGTGATCCTTACAGACCACAACCATCCGGACCAGGCCGCTGCAGGGGTTTCGGAAAGTGAAATACTGGCCATCATCGACCATCATAACCTGGGCGGCCTGCGCACCCTGATGCCTCTTCGAATAATGGTGGACCCTCTGGGATGCACCTGTACATTGATCGCCGAACTCTATCAGCGCCATAATGCGCCGCTCACACAGCCCCTTGCAGGGGCCATGCTCGGGGCCATCCTTTCCGACACAGTAGAGTTTCGTTCTCCCACGACGACCGCACGAGACCGAAAAGCGGCCCAATGGTTAGCCGAAAAAGCAGGTGAAGATATGGAGGAACTGGCCCACGGCATGTTTCACGCACGCCTTCCCTTTCCGCCGCCGCCACCCCGCTGGTGGGTGCATCATGACTGGAAGATTTACCGTTTTGGCGACAAAGAGATCGGCATCGGGCAGACGGAGTTGACGGAAATCGAGAAATCCATGCCCAAGGTAGAGGTATTGCAGGACGAACTCAAGAAAGCGGCAAAAGAATCCGGCCTGTTCATGGCGGTGATAGTGCTGACCGACATTTTGGAGGAACGGAGCCTTTTGTTGGTGAATGATGAAAAAGGCCTGGGCCTGGCTGCCCATGTCTTCGGCGTATCGCCGAATGATTCCGGACTCCTGGAGCTGCCGGGGATCATGTCGAGAAAAAAGCAGGTGGTCCCACCATTAGCCGCGGCGCTCAAGTAGCGCCACCACGCGTAGCCTGATCCCGGGTTAATGGACGTGGCATTCGCCGGTTTTCTCATCTACTCGCACCGGCAGCCAGATTTACTGTTTTCCAAGTGTAATTCCGCTTACGGAGTTCTTTCCCCTTTCCTTCACGTAGAACATGGCCTGGTCTGCCAGGGCCAGCATTTCGGACAGACTGGTTGCATCGTCAGGAAAGGTGGAGACACCGAAGCTTGCTGTCAGACTTACCCTTAATCCTTCATCGCGGAGGTAGAGAGTTTCTCCTATCCGGGAGCGGACCTTCTCTGCCATATGAAGGGCCTGACGCTTTTTTAGACCCGGCAGGACAATAACGAATTCATCGCCGCCATAGGACACTGCATAGGCCGGTTCCTGCAGGGTTTCTTGAAGTGTCGAGGCAAACTCTTGAAGTGTCTGACTGGCCTTCAGGTGCCCGTGAGTGTCGACCACCTGCTTGAAATCATCAATATCCATGAAAATCAGTGAAAAAGTCTTCTTACTGACAAGACCCTCCGAGATCAATTCAGACAGGGCCTGATAAAGGTGTCTCGTGTTATAAAGCCCGGTCAGATTGTCGTGAATCGCCATTTCACGGAACTTTTCTTCGCTTTTTCTTAAGGCGTCTTTGGTTTTGGTGAGATGTTCCTCTGCCTCCATTTCTTTGGTAATAATGGTAAGGCACCCCAGGGAAATATAGATCCCGTCCTCTTCAAATGATTCCACGCTTGCCAGGTCTTTTACCCAAAAAGGCTTTCCTTTTTCAGGCGCGATCTTGTAAACGGCCTCTACAAATCTCCTTTTTTTAACCTCGTCTCTCAAGCCTGTTCTATATTTTTTCAACTCCTCCCTGCTGATAACCTCTTGCCTGACGGGACTTCCTGCATCGTGATATTTATAAACGTGTCGTTCAATGATGTTTTTACGAAAAGACTTGGGTGCCTCGACATATGTAGAATCGAGAACCTCTATGAAACGCTTGCTGATAAATTCATACCAGATAACATCCCCCTTTTCCTCCCACGCCGAAATATAAGGGATAGCAGGGCTCGCCGCTTCATCGAAGGCATAAAACCGATCGATTAAATCCTTTATATGTTTTTTTAGACGATTACTGTATTGGCCGAGTAGAATGCGGCCTGGATAATCACCGTTCATCATTTGTTTAGGTTCCTGTGAATTTCCCAAAAGTTCAAATCCATTAGGTTTCACCTGTCCGGCAGGAGAGGGATACCGAAATCCTGGTCCTTTGGCCTGGATTCTCATGTCAAATTCGCAGATCAAAAAAAAAGAGTCAAGGTTTGGTAGAGACTTTTCTTGACTTTTCTTATAACATTAGTCATTTTTTAGGTTTATAAACCTTTGCAGTCGAGTACCTTTGATGAGATGAAAAGAAACTATGAGTATTGAAATCTTTTTCGTGGCGGTTATTGTCTTATTGCTTTTCGCTGTTTTGGATTTAATTGTGGGCGTCAGTAACGACGCAGTCAATTTTCTGAATTCCGCAATCGGTTCAAAGGTGGCGCCCTACGTTGTAATCATGGTTATTGCAGGATTGGGGATTCTTGCAGGTGTTACCTTTTCCGGCGGGATGATGGAGGTCGCAAGGAAGGGGATATTTCATCCCCAGTTTTTTACCATGCCCGAACTCATTACGATCTTTATGGCGGTAATGCTGACGGATATTCTCCTTTTGGATCTTTTCAACACCTATGGCTTACCCACATCTACCACGGTATCCATTGTCTTTGAGCTTTTGGGTGCTGCCGTAGCGGTCTCGGCAATCAAGGTAATGCAGACGAACGGCGGTCTTGCGGGATTGGGGGAATATATAAATACAGCCAAGGCCCTGATGATTGTATCTGGTATTCTCCTGTCAATTGCCGTAGCCTTTTTCTGCGGTGCTCTGGTTCAATTTTTCACCCGTTTGATCTTTACATTTGATTATGAGAAGAGGCTCAGACGTTATGGGTCGCTGTGGGGCGGGGTTGCCATGGCAACCATTACCTTTTTTATCCTGGTAAAAGGGGCTAAAGGAACCTCTTTTATGACACCCGAGGCAATCGAATGGATCAAGACCAACTCCCTGTTTCTTCTGATTTCCATATTCATCATTTCAGCCGCCTGTCTACAAATCTTAATATCTTTTTTCCGCGTAAACATTTTAAAACCAATTGTTCTTGTGGGCACTTTCGCGTTGGCAATGGCATTTGCCGCCAACGATCTGGTAAACTTCATCGGTGTTCCCCTGGCCGGTCTGAATGCCTATACCACGGCAGCAGCTTCGAGTGATCCGCTAAATATTACCATGAGCGCCCTGAGCAAAAAGGTACAGTCCCAGACCGGTCTCCTGCTTTTGGCGGGTGCCATCATGGTGATTACCCTCTGGTTATCCAAGAAAGCCCGGACGGTTACCGAAACGGAAATCCATCTGGGACAACAAGAGGAAGGGACGGAGCGTTTTGAATCCATATGGCTCTCACGCACCATTGTCAGGATGGCGGATTCTTTTTTTGGTTCCCTAAGAAATATTGTCCCTCGTGATATCAGGAAAGCGATCGGAAGACGAATCGATCCCCATATTGACAAGACCGTTGCAGTGCGCGACAACCAGCCTTCTTTTGATTTAATCCGGGCATCCGTAAATCTGATGGTTGCCAGTGCCGTGGTGTCCTTTGCCACATCCATGAAACTCCCTTTATCAACAACATATGTAACCTTCATGGTGGCCATGGGAACATCGTTCTCTGACCAGGCATGGGGTAGGGAAAGTGCGGTTTACCGTGTTACCGGAGTCCTGACGGTGATCGGCGGATGGTTTTTGACAGCATTGATTGCCTTTATGGTCTCATTTATCTTTGCGAATATTATCCACTATTTTAAGGTACCGGGCTTTATTGCTCTTGTGCTTTTTGCCGGAGGAATGATTTGGAAGAACCAGAAGCAGCACAAGGGTCGTGTTAAGGAAACAGAAGAGGCAAAGATTTTTAATTTGAAGAAGATCCGTGACCCTCACATGTCAGTCTCTAACACATTTGATCATCTGGCGTATCTTTTGAAAGCGATCCGTGAATCTTTTGATGTGTCGTTTGATGCGTTATTCGAGCAGGATATCGATCAGTTAAAAAGACAAAGAAAAAAGGTGCGACAGATTCAGCTTTGGACCAACATCATAATGGCCAATATTTTCAAAGTATTACGCCTGCTTCAAAAGGAAGATGTAAGCATATCCTATAAATACGCCCAGACCATCAGACGGCTGCAAAAAATATCCGATGGCCACAGGGATACCATTGTTCGTTCATACAAACATATCGGTAATAAACATAGGGGGCTTTTGGACATCCAAATTGAAGAGCTCAAACAGATCAAGATATGTATCCTTGATATCATCCTAATGTCAGAAACCTCCTTCAAAACTAAAGAGATTGTGGATTATCAAAATATAGTCGATCAATACCAGTACATGAGGGAGTTGGCGGATCAATTCAATCAAAATCAGATCGAAAGGATACGAAACGACACATCTAAAACGCGGCTCAGCATTCTATTTTATGCCATTATTGGAAACTGCATTATGATGGGCAAGCAAAACATCAAGTTACTTGAGATTTTTAATGAATCGTTCAAATTCGACGCGCAGCTATCAAAATCATATTTCGAGGTTGATTCCCCGTAGGTCGAATGACTATGCTGATGATTTTTCCCAGAACCGTATCACGTTCGCTCTTGTGTGGGGCGTTTTTTTCTCTTCTCATGACGTTTCAAACGCCCGTATCTGTTGGGGCAGAGATAGATGAACCCTTATCTTCCCAGTGGGATAAATCCAGAGAAGTAGGCGAGCTATTCTTGAAAATGCTCTCCGGCAGGTCCTTTAGAGACATTAAAAGCATCAGGCTTTCCTATGATGTTAATATGGACCTGCAGGCCGCTGTGAAGACCAAGATGGTTACCACCCTGGAGATGAAGAAGGTAGGCAAGAGCTACCTTTCAATCTTCAGCCTGGAAGAACCTGTTGGAAAAGATCTGTGGAGCACATTTGCGCTATTTATCTATGGCAAACACACGGCCGAGTACAAAGAGATGATGCAGGCCGTTGCAACACGGATACATGAGCGGTTTCGCCTCCAAAAGGAGCGGTTTGTCACAGAAGAATTTCGAGAGATCCTGTCGGATGTAAAGGCCTATGAAAACCAAACAGGGATTCGGGTCTATTTTGATTATAAAGAGAATCTGGTAAAATTCTGGGAAGACCAGACAAAGAAGGCCTTCACCAAATCCATTCCCTTTTCAAACCAGTACGGTCCATTAACGGCTTTTTTTAATTACCTGCTTTTCGAGCCCACCAAAGTAGAATTATCCATCATCAATGCCATGAAACAGGTTCAGGACGTGGACCTGTCAGGAGAGCCGCTTCCGGATAAAAAGATCGTTAATTTTCTGTTTGAATCACAAGTCGTTAGACTGCAAAATAACAATACCGGTAGATATCCGGAATACGATTCGGCCATATATCTTGAAGGTAAGAATTATCTCGACATCATTTATGGGAAAAACATTTTTTTTGAGCTTTCCCAGGCCACAACAGACAACGCAAAGGCCCCCTATGCAATTCATTTAGACGGTATTATCAGCAAGTCAAGAAAAAGAAAACTTGATTTAAGGCTGAAACAACTCATGGACAACCCGGAGGCCGCCCACGAGTTTGAGAGAGAACGGGAAGAGGATGTACTCGCAGCAAAAAACGTAAAGGTCTATTTGACGTCCGCTGATGTGAAATTTGACTAAGGGCTCGGGGAAATGACGAAAACGGGGCAGTGACTTTTCACGAGTTCGTCAATTTTGGTGTGACAACCTTAGTTTCATATGGTAAATAAATCGTGAGAATCGCGCCAAGATAGGACAGGATGACGTAGTGAGATCACAGGATGGATAATGATGTTTCAACATTTATGAGGAAATCGGACGTAACAGTGACATTTTGTTTTGAAAGGAGAAAAATCGATGCCCGACATGGATGAAATAAAGGAAGCGAGTCAGTATAACACCCAGATCGCCCAAAAAACGGAAGGGTTTTTCCTAAAAGGCTCCAATTCCTTAGGATGGGGAATGAAGGACCGGCTGGCGCGCATATTCAGCCCGGTATCTGGTCGAACCGTGATGCTGGCCTTTGACCACGGTTATATCATGGGGCCCACATCGGGACTTGAACGGATGGATTTGACCATTCTGCCGCTGATCGAATACGCCGATTGTATCATGTGTACCCGTGGCGCCCTGCGTACACTCGTGCCGCCAACAGCGGGTAAGCCGGTATCCTTGCGCTATTCGGCAGGGAGCACGGTTCTGACCGAATTGAATGATGAGTGCGTCATGGATATCGAGGAGGCCGTCCGTCTCAATGCCTCACTCCTTGCCGTTATGGTGGCCGTGGGCGACAAATTCGAAGCAATAACCATCCGCAACCTGACAAGGGCGGTGGACATGGGGACCCGCTACGGCATTCCTACTCTCGGTGTGACCGCGGTGGGCAAGGACATGGCCCGGGACGCCCGATACCTGTCCATGGCATCCCGTGTCTGTGCCGAAAACGGCGCCCATGTTGTAAAGACCTACTTCTGCAAAAACTTCGAGCAGGTAGCCTCAACCTGTCCGGTGCCCATAGTGCTTGCCGGCGGAAAGAAGTTACCTGAACTCGAGGCCCTTATAATGGCTTACCAGGCCACTGATCAAGGGGCTTCAGGGGTAGATATGGGTCGTAACATCTTTCAGGCAGGAGACCCTATAGCCATGATTCAAGCTGTCCGGGCAGTGGTTCACGACCGTGAAAAGCCGGAAAAGGCCTACGAGCTTTATAACACATTGAAAGCTGAAACTTGAAACTGGAAATTGGAAACTGGAAATCCAGCGTCAACCTTTTGTAAAACCTTGACCAGATGATATTGAGCCATTACTGCCGTTCCCCCGGTTTATTGAGATGATGCCTTTAACTTTAGTCACTTTAGGCATTTTAGATCACTTTAGGCACTCCTGGTTCTCTATCCGAGATAGGCGTTTATGACCCGCTCATCATCCAGGAGTTCCTTTCCGGGGCCCTCCATGCGGATCTCACCGGTTTCCAGCACATAGCCATAGTCAGACACACTGAGGGCAGCCATGGCATTCTGCTCAATCAAAAGAATGGTGGTGCCCGCACTGTTGATATCCTGGATGATATCAAAGACCTCATCCACCACGTTGGGGGCAAGACCGAGGGATGGCTCATCCATCATAATCAGCTTGGGTTTGGCCATGATGGCACGACCAATGGCCAGCATTTGACGCTCGCCCCCGGACAGGGTCCCGCCTAATTGGTTATAGCGCTCCTTCAAACGGGGAAACAGGGAAAAAATATGCTCTATATCCGAGGCAAAACCAGAGTCGCGGGAACGGTTGTAGCCGCCCATGAATAGATTCTCCCTGACTGTGAGGTTGGGGAACACTCGGCGGCCCTCCGGAACCTGCACCACACCTAAACGGGCGATATGGTGCACAGGTATGGTGGTTATGGCCTGGTCCTCGAAAGTAATGCACCCGCTAATTATGCTGCCCCCCATCCCCTTGATCTGGCCTGATATGGCGCGCACCGTGGTTGATTTTCCTGCGCCATTGGACCCGATCAGGGTGCAGATCTGCCCCTGATCCACCTTCAGGCTGACACCCCTCAAGGCTCTTACGCCGCCATAATTGACACTCAGATTCTCAACGACCAGCACTTTTTCTCTCTCCCAGATAAGCAGTAATCACCTTCTTGTTCTGTTGAATCTCTACGGGAAGTCCCCTGGCGATGGTAGCGCCGTTATCTAAGACCACTAAGCGCTCGCACAGACCCATAACAAATTTCATATCGTGCTCAATGAGCAGCACCGTAAGATCGAAATCACGACGAATCGTCAAAATCAACTCCATAAGGGCATTTGTTTCACGGGGGTTCATACCCGCGGCAGGCTCGTCCAGGAGAAGCAGCTTGGGATGCGTGCCTAAGGCCCTGGCGATCTCCAAGCGGCGCTGCTGACCATAGGCGAGGTTGCCGGCCTCGGTCTGTGCCAGGTCTTCGAGTCCTACCCTCTCAAGGAGATCATGAGATTCTTTCAACATGGTCCTTTCTTCACGGGCGTAACCTGGAAACCCAAGAATTGGGGCCCAGAACGGGGACTTCAGACGACCGTGAAAAGACATCATAACGTTTTCCAGGGCTGACATCTCGGTGAGGAGGTGAATGTTCTGGAAGGTACGCCCGATACCCAGCCTGTTTATCTGGCTGGGTTTTTTCCCGTCTATGTCCAAACCGTTGAAAATCATGGAGCCTTCTGTCGGTTTCAACCGTCCTGTGATCATGTTGAAGGCGGTAGTCTTGCCGGCACCGTTAGGTCCGATAAGTCCCACCAGCTCACCCTTTTCCAGATTCAGGTTGAAGTCGGTCACGGCCAACAGACCGCCAAAGCGCATGGTCAGTCCCTTTATTTTTAGAAGGCTCATAACCCGATCCCCTTTCTGTGCATGCGGTCAAAGAGCCATTGCCAGGTGAATTCTCTGCGGCCCATGAAACCCTTGCGGGCAAAGATCATAACCACAATGAGGATGATGCTGAAGATGACCATGCGCATCCCCGGAATACCGGGAATAGTATACAGACCGAGAATGTTAATGGGTTCTTCCACCGCCCTCAAAAGCTCAGAGCCCCAGGCAAAGGCAATGGCAGCCAGCACCGAACCGGTAATGGATCCCAGCCCGCCAATGGTAATGATAATGAGCAGGTTGAAGGTCATGAAGAAGGTAAAGAGCATTGGGCTGATCGTGGTGATGAGGTGGGCCAGGAGCGCACCGGCCATTCCCTCAAAAAAGGCGGACATGGTAAAGGCCAACAGCTTATGTCTGAAGGCGTTGATCCCCATGCTTTCTGCGGCCAATTCATTTTCGCGGATCGCCTTCAAGGCCCGGCCATAGGATGATTTGACCAGCCGGTTGATCACAAACAACGTGACCAGGGCCAGCCCCCATGACCACCACAGGTTTGTATAAAGGGCGATACCCTTCAGGCCTAGAGGCCCGTTGGTCACACTCTGCAGGTTGTTGGCCACCACTCTGATGACCTCGCCAAAACCGAGGGTAACAATAGCGAGATAATCACCCCGCACCCGAAAAACGGGAAAACCCATCAAAAAACCGAAAAAGGCCGCAACCAGCCCCCCTATTATCACCGCGGGTAAAAACGGGATGCTGATTACCGACAGGGGCCAGATGCAGGGATCGATGATAAAACTCATCCCCTTTTCCAAAGGTGTGAGCGTCAATAAAGAGGCCGTATAGGCTCCTAATGCAACAAACGCGTTGGGTTCCAGGGAAAACTGGCCGGTGACCCCGTTTATCAGGTTGTATGAAACCGCCAGGGTAATGTAGATGGCCACCATATTAAGAATGCGGACCTGGTATTCATCGGCATATTCCTGGGCAAGCACCAAGATACCCAATAAAACCAGGACGCTGAGGTAAGTCAGCCATCGGTCGCGCGTCTTGGGAGTCATTCCGGCAACACCTCACCCATGATTCCGGTTGGACGGAACAGGAGCACCAAGATCAACAGCAGGAAGGCAAGGGCATCCCGATAGCCGGAGAACTCCGGAAAAAAGGCCACGAGAAGTATTTCGGTAACGCCTAAGATAAATCCGCCGATAACCGCTCCAAAGACGTTCCCAATCCCACCCAGCACTGCCGCAACAAAGGCTTTGAGACCGGGAAAGATGCCCATCAGGGGCTCGATCTGTGGGTATTTCATGGCCCACAAGATACCCCCGGCAGCGGCCAGAGCCGAACCCATGCCAAAGGTAAAGGCGATAACACGGTTAAGGTCGACCCCCATGAGAGGAACGGTCTGCATGTCCCTGGAGATGGCTCTCATGGCCATACCGATGCGGGTGCGATAAATAATGATGTACACAAAAACCAGGAGTACCGCGGTAATGCAGATGGTATAGACTGAAAGGCTGAGCACGTGGATTTCGCCGAATTGCCAAACCGGTCTGAATATCTCCGGTCGGAAAAATGCCCTTGGTCTGCTGCCGAAAATCACCAGCCCAAGGTTCTCCAGAAGGAAGGAGACGCCTATGGCGGTGATCAATGCGCTGATGCGCGGCGCCCGGCGCAAAGGACGGTAGGCTCCCTGATCTATCATGATGCCCAGGAGGGCGGTCAGTATCATGGCAATGATGGCCGCTACCCACCAGGGAAGAGCAAACATGGAAATGCCGAAAAAAGCGAAATAGGTCGACATCATCATGACGTCGGCATGGGCAAAGTTGATCAGCCGAAGGATACCGTAAACCATTGTATAACCGATGGCTATCAGGCCATACAAGGTGCCGAGACTCATCCCGTTTATCAATTGTTGTATGAAAAGCTGGAAAGTCAAGAGTAGTATTTCGGATTGCGGATTGCGGATTGCGGATTCAGTTCAGACATAATTCGTACCCGTTTACGGGTTCAAACCCGCCTGCCTCGCGTTGCGAACCATTGCGGGCAGGGGTTTCAAAGGTTGCATTTATGGCCATACGGGGTTGTTTTGAAAGATGAACATCGAACATCGAACGTCCAACATCGAATGAAAAAACAAACATCAACTTTAGGCATTTTTCCGGTTTATCCGGGTTAGGGATTAACGGTGGCCAACCACTTGAACTTGCCGTTTTTCACGGTCAATATCACAGCGGGCTTGATCATATCGTGGTTTTTCATGGTCATAACACCGGTGGCACCGGGGAAGTTTCTGGTCTTGGCCAACTCGGCAGTTACCCTTTCCTTGTCAGTACTGCCGGCTCGTTCAATGGCGTCTAACAGGATGTTGTACGTGTCATAGGAAAGAGCGGAAACCGAGTCAGGGATAATGCCCGGATATGCCTTGCGAAAGGCTGCCACGAATTTCTTGCCGGATTGGGTAACAACCCCCTCTTCGTCAAAATGCGTGGTAAAGGAAAGACCTTCCACTGCCTCTCCACCGATCTTGATCAACTCATCGGCCTGCGCCGCATCGCCAGAGAGTATCGGCTGTTTCAAACCCTGCTCCCGTGCCTGACGGGCAATCAGAGCAAGCTCTTTAAAATATCCCGGGCAGTAAATCACATCAGGTTTTTTGGCGATCATGCCGGCAAGCTGGCCGGTAAAATCCATGTCACCGGTGTTGTAATAGGCCTTGAAAACGATCTTCCCTCCCATCTTCTTAAAGTTCTTCATGAAAAAATTGGCGATACCCACACAGTAGTCCTGTGTAATGTCTATCAACACTGCAGCGGTCTTGGCATTTAACTCCTCGCGGGCAAATTTAGCAGCCACATATCCCTGAAAAGGATCGATAAAGCAGGCCCGGAAGATGTATTTCTTGTTCTGGGTGACCAGCGGATTGGTAGCCCACGGGGAAAGCATTGGCACCCTGGCCTTCTCGGCCACCGGACCACCCGAGAGCGTATTGGAAGATGTGAGACCTCCGATCACCACATCGGCCTTTTCCTTCTGGATCAAACGGGAAACGGCATTTGCGCTTTCCACCTTGTCAGACTTATTATCGGTCATAATGAGTTGAACCGGTCTTCCCAATACGGTGGGGCGCTCCTGCTGGGCCAATTGAAGCCCCTTATACCCGATCTGCCCGTAAACCGCGGAAGGGCCGGTCATTGGGAAATATACCCCGATGATAACCGGCTCGGCGGCCAAGGTCAGGGAAGCAAACCCGACCAGCAGACAAAAGAAAAACGACGCAATGATATTTTTCATAACTTTCTCCTTCCTCATAAAAAATTATTAGAAAAATTCAGAATGGGTTTTGTTGATGGATTTGAGAATAGGATTCAGACCGGGCCAAGTCAAGGCATAACTGAAGTTTCACACCCCAAATTAGAAATTTCAGAGATCGGGATTAATGGATTACGTTAAGGAGATTTTTTTAATTCCCCAATCCCTCAATTCCTAAATTCGCAATTCCGGTTTATCCGGATAAGGATTATAAGGAAGAAAATATTCTAATCTTTCTTGTCGTAGATTTCCTGCACAAGGTCTTTGAACCATGGCGGTCTCTGAGACAGCACATACAGGAGTATTACCACAAGGATGGGAACGGGAATCACTGCATCCACGACTCCCAGGAGGATTAAAGCGATGAGACACTTGGTTTTGGTTTTAAGACCCATGGACAAGACCCCCCTACCCTTCACCGTAACGGTTCATGGGCATAAGCGCTGAGTTATTCTTGTGCCGGATGGACTGAATTTAATGTAGAAATCCTGCGGCTGATCTCCTCTGCCGCCTCCCTTGTGGCCGGTATCAGATCCTCCATTTTATGGTCGTTGAGGCTCGTCTTAAACCCCACGACCCAGAGAGCTGATATCAAGGGTTTCCACCCCCTGATAGGTGAGGCAATAGCTCTCACACCAGAGATATACTCCTCATAATCAGTGGCATACCCATTTTTCCTGGCAGACTCCACCTCTTCAAGATAACGCACCGGATCTGTGATCGTGTGTTCTGTAAACCTGGGGAGACCATTTTTCGTTATGATATTAAGGGCCTGCGGGTTCTCCATTGAGGCCAAAATTACTTTTCCCGTGGCCCCTGCAAAAAGGGGAATGGCAGTCCCTCTCGGGGAGGTAATCTTGAGGTCCTGGCTGGATTCAACTATATCCAGTATGGTTATGTGCCCCCCGTTCATAACACCCACATAGACTGATTCTTCTGTCCTCTCCATCAACTCTTCCATGACCGGTCTTGCCAGGGCCATCAGGTCAATTTGAGAATAGGCTAACTTCCCTAATTCAAAGAGGGTGACACCAAGGGTATATTTTTTTGTTACAGGATCCCTTATAATAGCCCCCGAATCCTCCAGCGCAAAGATTATGCCATGAACAGTACCCTTGCTCATTTCGAGATTATTTGCCAGTTCGGTGATCCCCAATCCATGGTTCGTCCCCGAGATGAGCTTCAATATCTGGAATGCCTTTTTTACCGATGGAGCCTGATATTTTGTCGCCATTGTTCACCCTGCTGAATTTTTTAGATATTCTATATCTCTCGATAATCATTTGTCAACATGAATCCCTATCCTGTCAATATTGACATAACAAACTATTATTATATGCATTTTTTAACCATTTTTCACTTGACATAATTGACGGACATGGTATTTTGGCCTGCGTGGCAAGTTCAGTATCATGAACTTGTATTTCTGCCCCGCATAGTTATTGAATTCTTAGTTTACAAAAAGGACAGTAGATTTGACCCAGAAAGCAACACTCGTCATCGGCGGTGGGATCGCAGGCATGCAGGCATCCATAGACCTGGCCAATATGGGCATCAAGGTCTATCTGTTGGAAAAAAAGCCGAGCATCGGGGGACGTATGGCCCAGTTAGACAAGACCTTTCCCACCAATGACTGTTCCATGTGTATCCTGGCCCCGAAGATGATTGAATGTGCGAATCATGAAAATGTAGAACTCATCACCTATTCTGAACTGTCGGAACTCACAGGTAGTTCAGGCGATTTTAAGGCAAAGATCATAAAAAAGGCCCGATTCATAGACGAAGAGAAATGCGTGGGCTGTGGGGAATGTATCGAAGGATGCCCCATAACAGTTTCTGATGAATTTAATGCCGGTCTCGGGGAGAGGAGGGCAATTTACAAATATTTCCCCCAGGCGGTCCCTTCCACCTTCGCCATCGACCGCAGGGGAACAGCGCCCTGTAAAGCCGAATGTCCTGCCCACATCAGTGTCCAGGGTTATGTTGCCCTTATTGCTCAGGGAAGATTTCAGGAGGCGTTGAAACTCATCAAAGAGGAAAACCCGCTTCCTGCTATCTGTGGCAGGGTCTGCCATCACCCGTGTGAATCCGTCTGTACACGGGGTCAGGTGGATGAACCAGTTGCCATTGATTTTATCAAACGCTTTGTCGCTGATCTCGATCTCAATTCAGAAACGCGTTACATCCCCCAGGTCAAAGAAAAGAAAGAAGACAAGGCCGCCATTATCGGTGCCGGTCCTGCAGGGCTTTCCTGCGCCTATTATCTGGCCAGGGAGGGCTACCGGGTCACCATCTATGAGAAACTGCCGGTTACAGGAGGGATGCTCTCGGTGGGAATTCCGGAGTACCGGCTCCCGAGAGAGATCATCAATGCCGAAATCCAGATCATCCGGGATATGGGGGTAGAGATCAAGACCGGTGTAGAAATTGGAAAAGACATAACCGTGAAAGAACTCCGCGAGAAAAAATATAAGGCCATTTTTTTGGGTATCGGAGCTCACGAATGTAAGAGTCTGAATATTGAGGGAGAGGATCTTGAAGGGGTCTATCCCGGAGTGGATTTTCTCCGGGAAGTGAATTTAGGGAAAGAGGTTTCCCTCGGAGACCGGATCGCCGTGATAGGGGGCGGTAATGTAGCCATGGATACGGTCCGCACGGCGCGAAGGCTGGGTGTAAAAGAGCCCTTTGTCCTCTACCGCCGCAGCTTAGAGGAAATGCCGGCCAATGAGGAGGAGATCGAGGAATGCAGGGAAGAAGGTATCCCCATATATCCCCTGACAAACCCCACGCGTATTATTGGCGAAGATGGGAGGGTCAAGGCAGTTGAATGCCTCAGGATGCGATTGGGGGAGCCGGATGAAAGCGGTCGTAGACGTCCCGTACCCATAGAGGGATCAGAGTTCATTATGGAAGTGGATGGTGTGGTCCCTGCCATCGGACAGGAATCAGACTGGTCCTGTCTGGGGTCTGAATGCAGCTGCACCCTTTCCGGCTGGGGCACCATGAATGTTGATCCCGTTACCCTGCAGACAGATGATCCGGACATCTTCGCCGGGGGGGATGCCGTAACCGGTCCCAGGACCGTTATTGAGGCCATTGAAGCGGGCAAGCAGGCCGCTGATTCCATTGACAGGCTCATCCGTGGTGTTGACCTCAAAGAGGGCCGGGGAAAGGTATGGGAACCGGTCAAAGATATTCCCACTGCCGGCTATGAACATATCCCCAGGACCCGGATGCCCCGAATAGAACCCGAAAACAGGGTAAGCAATTTCAAGGAAGTCCAGCTGGGTTTCAGCGAAAACGAGACCGTGGCAGAGGCCAGGAGATGCATCTCGTGCGGCGTTTGCTCCGAATGCTACACCTGCGTACAGGCATGCAAGGCAGAGGCAGTGGATTTCCACCAGAAGGAGCGGGAGACCACGTTGAATGTGGGTGCGGTCGTCCTTGCCACCGGGTTTGATCTTTATAATGTCGCTCCCCTGATAGAGTATGGGTGGGGAAGGATCGAGGACGTTATTACTGCCATGCAGTTTGAAAGGATGATTTGTGCGTCGGGCCCCACCATCGGTCATCTTCAACGTCCCTCCGATGGCAGAGAACCCAAGCGTCTCGGTTTTATCCAGTGTGTGGGGTCAAGGGATATCCGGCATATGAAATACTGCTCTGCGGTCTGCTGTATGCACGCCACAAAGGAGGCTATCCTGGCCCATGAACATTATCCGGAGCTGACATCTACCATATTCTATATGGATATGCGGGCAGTGGGAAAGGGCTTTCAGGAGTATGTACGCCGTGCCAAGAGCGAATACAAGGTGGAATATATCCGTGCGAGACCGGGCCGGGTGACCCTGAATGAGGAGAGCCAAAATCCGGTCATCCACTATGAAGACACGGTGAACAGGGAGCTCGAGGCACGAGAATTTGACATGGTGATCCTCTCTCAGGCCCTTATACCCACAGAGAGCAATATCTCAATCGCTGAGAAATTAGGCGTGGAGTTAGATGAATTCGGTTTTATTGCGGTGCCCGAGGAGTTACGCAATCCATTTGGCACCACCAAAGAAGGTATATTTGGATGCGGGTTTTGCCAGGCTCCCATGGATGTGCCCGACTCTGTGATCAGGGCGTCGGCGGCCGCGTCCAAAGTGGCAGAAGTCCTTGCTTAAGGAAATGGATCAATGTCTATCAGAATAGGTGTTTTCATCTGCCATTGTGGCACAAACATCGGCGGGACGGTCAATGTCCCTGAGGTGGTGAAGTATGCTGCCACACTCCCCGATGTTGTTCATACCGAAGGGAATCTCTACACCTGCTCTGAAGATGGGCTCTCCTCCATACGAAACCAGATTGAAGAACAGGAACTGAACCGGGTAGTAGTCGCCTCGTGTACCCCCCGTACCCACGAACCCCTTTTCAAGAAGAATTGTGAGTTAGCCGGGCTGAACAAATACCTCTTTGAATTTGTCAACCTGAGGGAGCATTGCTCCTGGGTCCATATGACCCAGCAGGATGATGCCACCGATAAGGCCAAAGACCTGGTACGGATGGGGGTGGCCAAGGTAAGTCTGCTGACTCCTGCGGAGGACCTCTCTACAGAAGTGCTGCCGTCGTCGTTGATCATTGGCGGAGGGATCTCCGGTCTGTCAGCCGCCCTGACTTTGGCAAACCAGGGTTATCATGTTGAACTCCTGGAAAAGAGGGATCGGTTAGGCGGTCTTTTAAGAGATGTCAACAGGGTTTTCCCTTCCAACGTCCCTACCTCGGATCTGATAGACCCCCTGATAAATACTGTTTTGAAGCATAATAACATACGCGTACATTTCCAAGCAGAGCTGATCGATGTAAAAGGTTTTATCGGGAACTTTACGGCTACAATCAAGGAGAATGACGGGACCGGTGAGTTGAAGATAGGGACCATCATTGTCGCTGTCGGTGCTAATGAACTTAAGCCCGAAGGGATGTTTGGATACCATCTCTTCAAGAATGTTATGACCCAGCTCGAGTTCGAACAGCAATACAGGGGAGACTACAGTGGTCTGAAAGACGTTGTAATGATAAACTGCGTGGGCGCCCGAACTGATGACATGCCCTATTGCGGTCGCTTTTGCTGCATCACGGCCATGAAAAACGCCATTCTCCTAAAAGAAGCAGATCCTGAAGCAGAGGTGACCATCCTGCAAAGGGATATCATGGCCTTCGGAAAGGTCTTCGAGGAATACTATCAAGAAGCGATGCAGGTGGGCGTTCGTTTTGTCCGCTACACAGTTGATCGACTCCCTGAGATCAATGGGGTTGGAAACGAGGCCAATAAGGTCAGGGTGTACCATGAACTAATGGGTAGAGAGCTTGAATTAAATGCGGATGCCGTTATCCTGACCACACCCTTAGTGCCGGCGGAGGACAACCAGACGCTCTCCCGGATGATGAAAATACCGGTCGGGAATGAAGGTTTTTTCATGGAGGCCCATCAGAAACTGAGACCGGTCGAGTTTCCCGCAGACGGGATCTTTATCGCAGGATGCGCACGTTATCCCACGGAAATAGTGGAATGCATCTCTCAGGGCTATGCTGCAGCTGCCAAGGCGGCCGCTCCCATGTCCCAGGGCAGGGTGGTGACCGAGGCCCTTATCGCCAAGGTAAACCCGGTTATGTGCTCTGCCTGCGGAAGATGCGTGGAGATCTGCCCTTTCGGAGCCATTGACTGGACCGATGTCAGTGTCTCCCCGAAGCACACCCGGAGAATTGCCGCTGTGAATCAGGCTGAGTGCAAAGGGTGCGGCCTTTGTGCGGCCTCATGCCTGAGCAGTGCCGTTCAGTTAAAGGGATTTACCGACGAAGAAATCTTAGCCATGGTCAGCGCCACTATTTTGTAAGTGCCTATTTATCCCGCTTGCAGCGGGGAAGTTAAGGACGTAAAGGCCATTTAAAACATTACATAATCACATTAACCTAATCATGCAACTAACTGATATCAAAATTGAAATAAAGCAGTGTATATTAAAGAACAATCTCAATTCTTGTTTAGAGTGCGGGAAATGCTCTGCGGTCTGCCCCATGCTCGATTTTTACGGGGAGTACGTATACCTGCGCTCACCGAGAGGCGTGGTGGAACGACTGTCATTAGCCCCAGATGATATTGAAGAAGAAGAGGCCTTGTGGTATTGTTTGACCTGTCAGGAGTGCACCTTTTTCTGTCCGAGCGGGGTTGAATTCCAGACTTTCATGATGGAGTTGAGGGAACTCCTGTTAGAGCGCGGTCATAAGAAATACGCGGTCTTCTGTCATGACTGCGGGGAGTATCTGATGCCCAAAAAGGAATTTGAATATCTACAGAAAAACCCGGACAAAGGAAAACTCTTAGGCGACCTTTTGGCAGTCTGTCCCCGGTGTAAGAAAACCGGTTATGCTGAGGCATTGCATCGAGTAACACCCATATACAAGAGGGTATAAAACCATTATAACAAAGGAAAGGAGAGTAATATGGCAATAGAAAAAGAGCAATTGTCAGCGTCAGAGAGTCTGCGCAAGACCAGGACCTTTGGCAAGGTCCGGTGCCACAACCCGAGCTGTATGGAAAGAATCCAGCCTGCTCCGGGAGCAAATCATGCCAAATGTCCCACCTGCGGCATGGAGTATCGTCTGTTCTGGGTCAATTCGACTCTTCCCAGAATACGGGGACCGGTATGGGACGTAAACAGAAAAATAGCTCAGGAAAAAATGGCCAGGCTGGAAGCGGCCGCATCCAAGAAGAATGGAAAGAAGGGGGGGAAGTAATATGGCATTAAACAGAAAGATAGCATATATTGATCTCACAACAGGAGACATCGAGACCAAACCGATCCCGCTCGAGGTGAGGAAAAAATTCTTGGGCGGAAGAGGTCTGGATGCGTATTTATTATTGAATCATACGGAAAAAGGCTGTGACCCTCTCGGGCCTGGCAATGCCCTTATCATAAGCGGCGGTATCCTGACGGCTACGTGCGCGTCGGCAACGGCGAGGACACACGTCATGGCCAAATCCCCACTCACCAACATGTTGGGAAGCGCAAATATGGGCGGTTTTTTTGCACCTGAACTGGCCTGGGCCGGTTTTCATCATCTGGTCATAAAGGGTAAGGCAGAGAAACCTGTTTATATCTGGATCCACAACGGGGAAATCGAAATCCGTGATGCAGGGCATCTCTGGGGCAAGACCACTACTGATACACAGTGGGCCATCAGAGAAGAACTCGGTGATGAAGACATCAAATCCGCGGTTATCGGTCCTGCGGGCGAAAACCTTGTGACATTTGCCAATGTAATGACCGGCATAAAGAACTCGGCCGGCAGAACAGGCATGGGATGCGTGATGGGATCTAAAAACCTCAAGGCCGTAGCCGCGAGGGGCTCCATGGATATAGAAATCGCCCATCCGGTTGAAGCGCTCGAGCATAACAAGCATTTCATCAACCAGATTACCAGCGCCAAGGTAAATCAGACCCAGGGAGCCTTGGGAACCCCATTTATCTGGGGGGCAACCAACTCCTGGGGCGGCGTTAGGACCAGGAATTTTCAGTACAATCAATGCGAAAATGCAGATGATATCGAACCGGAACGGATTGACGAAATCTGCGAAGAGACCATGGGGCCATACCATATGACCGGCTGCTTCGGATGCCAGGTCCATTGCCGTGCCCAGTACAAGGTCCCTTCGGGACCCTTTGCGGGAAAATATGATGAGGGACCGGAATACACCTCTCTCGGGGCCTTTGGAGGAGAACCCGACTGTAAGAACGCTGAGACCGTTTTTGCAGGGAACCATCTCGTTAACCAGTTTGGTGTCGATAATCTTGAGATCGGGAGCATAATATCATGGGCCATGGAACTCTACGAATTAGGCATCCTCACTAACAAAGATACGGACGGTCTCGAGCTAAGGTTTGGGAATGATGAAGCACTTTTAGAAATGGTCGAGCGCATCTGCTTTAGAAAGGGCTGGCTCGGTGACACACTCGCTGACGGAGGACTCCCGGCCGCCGAGAAGATAGGCAAGAATTCTTTTGATTATCTTGTTCAGGTCAAGGGTATGAATAATCTCCACTCTGATGAGAGGGGAACTCCGGCCCTGGCCCTTAATATTGCCACCGCCTCAAGGGGATCTGACCATCTTAGGAGCCGGCCTGCCATCGACCTGTACCATCTCCCGGAGAAGGTTCTCAGGAAGATCTACAGCAGTCCAATACCCTATGACGGGCCCCTAAGCTCAGAACATACAGCTTATGAGGGAAAACCGTGGCAGGTCTACTGGCAGGAGAACTGCTACATGGCGGTGGACTGCCTTGGCATCTGCAAATATCACACAGTATTTTTGGGCGCCACCCTTCCTAATTTTGAGGACTGGCCAAAGGTGATCTATTACAACACCGGATTGGAAATGACCCCTGAAGAGATCTGGGAAGTGGCTGAGAGATGCAATAATATAGAGAGGTTATTCAACCTGAGAGAAGGGTTGGAAAGAGATGACCTCAAAAAGGGGGACACCCTGAGTCATCGCTATTTTGATGAACCGTGCAGACGCGGTGCCCCGGATATCATCGGCGCAACCATAGATCGCGAAAAATTCACTAAGATGATTGATGAATTTTATGAACATCATAACTGGGATAAGAACGGTGTTCCCACAGCAGAGACATTAGAGAGACTCGGATTGGATAAAGAGCCGTCCCATCTGATCTAATCCGCAGATTATACCGCTGAGACGGTTTTAAAACCGGCTGTGTTTAACTTGTTAAAATTCCATGAAACAACCCCCTCAATAAGACGGGGGGCGATTTCATTTCGAGAGGAGAAGATCAATGGAGAAAGTCCTAATGATAAATCACCAGAAATGTACCGGATGCCGGCTGTGCGAACTCGTATGTTCGGTAATGCATGATGGTGTTTCCAACCCGGCAAGAAGTAGAATCAAGGTGATGAAATGGGAGTCTGAAGGGCTGTATGTTCCCATGTCCTGCCAGCAATGTGAGGATGCCCCGTGTATGAATGTCTGTCCTGTGAAGGCTCTTTCCCGCGATGAAGACCTCGGGTTTGTGACGGTTGATTATGAGGTTTGCATCGGCTGCCGTTCATGTGTGGCTGTGTGCCCTTTTGGCGCCATGAATTACAACATCATCGACAGGAAGGTGTTCAAGTGCGACCTTTGCGGGGGTGACCCTCAGTGCGTACGGTTCTGTGAGGTAAAGGCCGTGGAGTACGTGAACGCTGACCGTGTGAGCAACTATAAAAAGAAAGATGCGGCAGAGAGGCTGTCTGCTGCACAAAAAGAGGGTGCGGCCTTACAGGCTGCTATGTAAGCAATACGGGGCATCCTTCATCCACAAGCTTACACTTTTGTCTAAATGGGGTGTATTAGCGAATCGGAAATCGGATGCCGAAACTGGAAATTTGAAACTGGAAATTGGATAAGGGGTATCAACATTCTTCTGTTTTTCCCAGTTTCACTTTTGATGGTCTCGTAAAAAATCTCCAAAGCCGTCACTCCCGCAAACGCGGGAGTCCAGTCTCGCCGAGGTAGGATGATTTCCCTGGATTCCCGCGTTTGCGGGAATGACGGCCATAGTTGCGACATCACATAAATGACAGGACACTAGTTTTCTGTCACAAAAAACAAGAAAATCTTTGCGTCTTTGCGTGAGGCATTTTGAGAGATCAACAGTGGAAACAGATAGAATTGAATTACTTTCAGTTGGCGTTGATGTGGGAACCTCAACAAGTCATCTAGCCTTTTCAAGTCTGATATTGGAAAGAGACCCCCATTCCCCCTCCCGTCGTTTTAATATCAAAGAGAGAAATATAATTTATGAGGGGCGAATTATCGATACGCCCCTAATGGATGACGACACAATCGATATGGACAGGTTGTCTGAATTTCTAAAGGAAGAGTATCAACACGCGGGAATGCATCGTGTAGACATTCAGAGTGGCGCAGTCATTATAACCGGAGAAACAGCCAAGAAAAAAAATGCAAAACAGCTCGTAGAATTCCTGTCCAATGGTGCAGGGGATTTCGTCGCTGCAACAGCAGGGGCAAATTTTGAAAGTTTTCTTACGGCATTGGGCTCAGGGGCGACAGCCAGATCAAAGGAATATCGCAAAACCATACTCTCCTGTGACATTGGCGGAGGAACATCCAATATTGCCATATCAAAACATGGTGAAATCCTCTCTACAAGTTGTGTATCTATAGGTGGCAGATTACTTGCAGCAGATTCTGAGGGAATAATCTGGAGGATTGATGGACCTGCGTTGAAGGTTATGGAATATATTGGATTGAATTACAAGGTTGGGGATCAGATCCCAAGGGAGGATATTGAAAGGATCGCGGCAAAGTTTGCCGAAGTACTGATGGAAGTAATTACCGGTCCTGCAACCTCGTCTTTGGCCAAACAGCTGATGCTGACGGATGATCTAATTTTTCCGGGTAAAATAGACGAGTATTCATTTTCAGGCGGTGTCGCAGAGCTGATATATGGAGGCAATGGAAGTTACAACGATCTGGGGCCGATGCTGGCCGATAAGATAAATTCCCTGACGCCAGGGCTAACCTCTCCGATCATAGAGCCCGACAACAAGATCAGAGCGACTGTAATAGGGGCAGGCGCTTACTCCTTATCCATTTCCGGTTCGTCCGGATTCATGGATGATCAAATCTCATTTCCCCTAAAAAATGTCCCTGTTATCAGAGTGGATATTGAAGAACCACAATTAAGTGTAGCCCACGTTATTTCAGAGGTAAATGCCTCATTTCAAAGATTTGATCTAAACGAAGGCGACGAGATTGTTGCCCTGTATTTCAAGGATCCGGTCAGGGCTTATTATCCCGATTTAGAGTTATTTGCAAAATCCGTTGAAGCAGCTCTCCCCAACTCCATCAATAATAAGATACCGATTATCCTGATCTTTGAAAAGGATATCGCATGCAGTGTGGGAAACGTTATCCGCCGCGAAACCGGTTTGAAAACGAATTTGCTATCGTTGGATGAACTCATTCTGAAAGAAGGAGATTGGATCGATATCGGCGAACCTCTAATTGGCGATCAGGTATTTCCCGTTACCGTAAAATCTCTTGTCTTCAACAGGAATTAGTGCAGACGTTCAGGAGGCCAGGTGCCGTTGTCGACGTCTAAAGCTTTAAGTCTTTCAGCCCGGTTTTCTCAGATATATATTCATCAAACCCCTCATCATCAAGACTGGCACGATTTCCCAGGAACTCTTCACTGAAAAGGCCTGCATGGTATATGCCTTTAGGCGAATCTGAAAGCACTGCATCTATAATGATCTTGGCAATCAGTTCAGGCCCGGGTACGGTCACACCCGCAAACATGCTGCCGATCCCCTTCCCGGATGTCTCGTATACCGGTTTATAATCAGGATCGGTCCTGGCAAAAAGATCTCCGGTCTCAGTAGTTGCCACATCATTGAACTCAGTTGCAATAAAGCCGGGGCGTATGGCCACCACCCTGATACCAAAGGGTCTGACCTCTATACGCAGGGCATCGGTAATCGCCTCTACTGCATGTTTTGTCGCCGCATATGGTCCGCTTCCGGGGAATGCGAATTTCCCGGCCATTGAGCTCAGATTAACAATTGTCCCCCCTCTCATTTTGCGCATACCCGGCAGACAGGCCTGAGTAACCTGCATGAGTGCAAATACGTTGACCTGAAACATTCTTTTAGCGGCCTCTATAACCACATCCTCGAGGACACCCCTTAAACTGTATCCGGCGTTGTTTATGAGCACGGAGACAGGTTCCGATAGCCCTGAAATATGCTGACAAAATTTTTCAAGGTCATCAAGGTCAGAGAGATCCACATCCATGGGTGTAATTCCCTCGACCTGACCTGCCAGTTCAACAAGACGGTCCATGCGTCGTGCAGCCGCCAGGACTTGGAAACCCTTTTCCGCCAACATAATCGCCGTTTCCCTTCCGATCCCGCTGCTTGCCCCTGTCACCAATGCTGCTTGTCCATTTTTCTCCATGTCTCTTATGCCTCCTGTTCTCTGTTATTATTGAGCGATTTATACCGAAACCCGGGATAAACAGGGCCAAAAATGTTTGTCATCCGGGTCTTCACACAAAAGGTTTCAGGTTTTGGGTTTCAGATGTTTGGATGCCCACCATCCAATATCCGGTACCCGGTATCCCCGCTTAAAAACGGGATCTTCGACCAGCATTCCCGCTGAAGACGGGATTTCCGCTTCGCTACAACAAGTATCAAGTATCCAATTACCCCGCTGCTCTATTTTTTCTCAACTATCAGTGCTTGCGCCACAGGCAGCCTGATACTGAATTTCGACCCTTTGTTCAACTCGCTTTCCACACTGACCTCGCCCCCATGGGCATGCACGATCGCCCGGACAAAGCTCAGGCCCAGCCCAAGCCCACGTCTTGAACGACTGTGATCTCCCCTGTATAGACGGTCCCAGATCTTTTTGATCTCATTGGCTGGGATCCCCATTCCCTGATCAGAGACCGAGATTAAAGCGTAATCTTCTTCTTCCCAGGCGCATATCTCGATCTCCTGGCCCTGATCGCTGTACTTGAGGGCATTGTCAAGGAGGTTGCCAATGACCTGTTGAAAACGGGTACGATCGGCATTAATCAGCAATTCCCCGGGGAGTTCCTTATTCACAGTGATCCCCTTCTCCTCTGCCACCACCTCATAAAGATCAACAACAGAATTAATCAGCTCCGGGACTGATACTTCCGACATCTCTAATCTCATGACCCCGGTTTCCGCCTCAGCCACATCCATCAGGGCGTTAAGCATGGTCAGCACCCGCTCGGATTCCTCCATGCAGTCGGCTAAGGCCTCTCTGCATGCGTTCTGATCCCGGGGTTCCTGAAGGGCAAACTCGGCCACCCCTCGCAGGCGTGTCATGGGGGTCCGCAGATCATGGGCAACATTGTCCAAGGAATTGTGCATTGCCTGAATCACCAAATCATTCCTGTCTAACATCTGATTGAAAAGAGATACCAGTTCATACAGCTCCCCCCGTTCTCTTCGTACGGGGACGCGCAGGCTCATTTTTCCTGTTTTCAGGATATCCCTGACCGTCTGAATAAGATGGCGAATCGGCCTAATCGCGCGAAAGGTCAGCAGACCGCCGCCGATAATGCCGAGCAGGAGTATCGGGACACTGAATATTAGAAAAACGGTCCTGAAGAAGGAAAGTAATGCCTGGCTCTGGGTAGAGCTTTTACCAACCTGGAGTTCAAGCCCTCCAGGCAGATGTGCTACACCTATGGTCCAGGCGTCTTTCTCGGCCTGGCCCTTGATGGAAAGCCATAAATCCTTCCCAGTGCGCGGAGTAGGCCTCAGCTTATCGTAATCAAATCCTTTGAATCCCTTGGGGATACTGACAAACAAAACCTGGTTCAGCGGGCCCACAATACGGACAAAGAGGATATCGCGGGCAGTATCGGTCTGCTCATCAAAACGGGCCTTGAGGGCCCTGAGGCCACCCTCCTCAAACCATGCTCGGTACTCCTGGATACGGTCCCTGACAATTTCCTGTTCCCGCTGTTCAATCAGATTATCTATAAGATAGTAGGCGACTACGAACAGGCCGCCTGAACTGATGACAAAAAAAAGGGCGTATAAAACGCTCAGTTTCAGACTGAAAGTTAACCCAACTTTACTGCTCTTCTTTGAGAACATATCCCATTCCACGGACAGTATGGATCATCTTTCGGCCAAAATCCTTATCAACTTTGTTGCGCAGCCTGCAGACCAATACGTCCACCACATTAGTCTGGGGGTCAAAGCTGTAGTCATATACATGCTCCAGGATGGAGGTCTTAGAAATAATGCGGCCTTTGTTTCGAATGAGATACTCCAAAAGGGCAAATTCTCGGGATGGGAGGCTGATATCTTCGTCACCACGTTTTACTGCGCGAGCCAGGAGGTCTATGGTCAGATTGCCTGCATTGAGGGTAGAGGGTTCTGACTCCCGGGTCGACCTCCGGATCAGGGCATGGATCCGGGCCAGGAGTTCCGAAAATGAGAAGGGCTTGGTCATGTAATCATCGCCCCCACTCTGGAGACCCTTGACGCGGTCGTCCACAGAGCGCTTTGCGCTGAGAATGATAACCGGAGTGGTGATCTTTTTCGTGCGGAGCCTTTCAATCAGGGAAATCCCATCTAACCCGGGAAGCATGATATCCACCACAGCCGCATCATAGGGCTCGGTGAGTCCGAGATGAAGACCGTCAACCCCGTCATTGGCCACATCAACTGCAAAGCCTGCCTCTTTCAGTCCCTTTAAAATAAAAGAGGCGATCTTCTTGTCATCTTCAACAACCAATATTCTCATGTTTAATCCGAAACAGGTAAATACCCATATGATTGTGGGATTAAATGTAGTCTGGCATAATAATATGACATGAAGAGAGATTTTGTCAAGGTTCTGTCGGACAGCCTCATAGTCTATTCTGCAGCCTCGCCTTCAAAAAACCCCTTGATTTCTCCCTCCGAATATCCCAAATCCGTCAATATCTCTTCTGTGTTTGCGCCCCTCGGACCCTTTGCCTCCGTAGCCCTGCCCGGTGTTCGGGAGAGCTTGGGCGCAGGCGCCGGCTGGGGCACATCATCGATATCGATGATTAGGTCTCGCTCTTTATTATGTGGGTGATGCTCCACCTCATCCAGTTCCAGGACCGGCGCCACACAGGCATCCTTTCCTTCAAAGATAGCTGCCCATTGATCCCGGGTTTTGGTCTTAAACACCTCGGCAAAGCGTTCCGTCATTTCCGGCCATTTTGGCATATCGAACTGTTGCGGAAGGGTTGATGGATCAACACCCAGGCCTGCAAGCAGTTCGGCATAAAACCTTCCCTCTATGGCACCTACGGCCATGAATTTGCCGTCAGAGGTCTCATAGGTCTGGTAAAAGGGGGAACCGCTGTCTAATACGTTGGTCCCGATATCGAGGGTCATCAGGTGGTGGGCCAGCAGACCGTAAAACAGGGTTGAAAGGTTGGTAGCCCCATCTAACATTGCCGCATCTACAACCTGGCCTTTTCCTGAATTGTTCCTTTCAATCAACGCCAACAGGATACCCATGGCGCATAACATCCCGCCACCTGCAAAGTCACCGAGGAGATTGCAGGGTGGGAGGGGTCTCTCCCCCTTTCTCCTGAAAAGTGAAAGCGCACCCGAAAGAGCTATGTAGTTGATGTCGTGTCCGGCCATACTCGCATAGGAGCCATCCTGTCCCCAGCCCGTAAGGCGGGCATAGATCAGTTCTGGGTTCAGTGCGTGGGCATCATCCGGTCCAAGTTGAAGTTTCTCCATCACACCCGGTCTGTATGGTTCAACCAGGACATCGGAATTACCAATCATCCTTGTCACAATTTCAATGCCCTGCTCGGTTTTAAGATTAACCCGCATGGACCGCTTCCCACGGTTAAATGGGTTCTTTCCCATAATGTTTGGGATCTCGGGTGCCCCTTTTAAGAGCCGGTCAACGATGACCACATCGGCCCCGAAGTCAGCTAACAGCATTCCGCAATAAGGCGACGGGGCCAGACCCGCCATCTCGATTACCTTGATTCCATCTAATGGTCGCATATGCTTCTCCTCAACAGTTGAAGGTTTACGGTCTTAGGCTCGCGCAAAACAGTGACCGGTGGGCACAATATTACGGCACAAGAAGTGATGCTGTCAAGACGGCATCAAACCCCGCGCCCTACGCTCAGTGCCCCAGGACCCTCAGCCAGTCATCAATCTCGATACCGGGGGTTTCAACACCTGTTTCTGAATAAAAGGCGACTAACAGATCGCGCACCTCTTCAATCGCTCTCTTTTCAAGTCTTTGTTCCAGTTGGTCAACTGCCCCCTCTGGAAAGCAGAAAAAATCTCCGGATAGCCGGACCCTGCCGAACTTGCCCTCGTTCACCTCAAAATCAGCCCTCATCAGCCCGCCTTTCGCCTTATGCATCCGGTGTACTACATTTATCCCGGCCCGGATCTTGACATCACGACCTTCCATTCGCCGCCCTTTCTGATGGAGCCACGTTTCAGTCAACATCCGCCCTCTCAGTTCATCAATTTTTGTCTCCAGTTCTTTATCCTTTCGGCAGGGCGTCATCGGCCCCAAAAGCCTCTGAAAAGCCTCTGCCATCATGCTATTTAATCTCGACTCGTCCCATTTCTCAGCCGCATCCCTACCCAGTTCGCGGCATATGGTGGAAAGATTGTCGTGGAGCGTCTTGTGGACCTTGTCACGGAACTTTTCGTCAGGAACCTTAAGAACCTTTGCCATCATTTCATAATTGAAATCCACGATAAGATTACCCACAAAAACAACCGCGTCCCCTATTTCGCCCGCGCCGGTCCCGGAAATCTTGCGTGTCCCCGCGATGATATCATTGACCGGTTTGTATTCAGCATCAATACCGATCTTCCGATACACATCGATTACGGGCTGGAGAAATTTTTTGTAAAAAGCCTCTTTTTTCTTAGGGACCTGGGGGTTATCTTTGTGGAGAATCAGGTGAAAAAAAAGCTGATCCCCATCCAGATATACGGCGCCCCCACCTACCTCGCGTCTGAATACCGGAATATGATTGGCCCTGCAAAAATCAAGATCCACCTCCTGTTTCACATCCTGATGAAAACCGACACAGACATATGGGCTCGCCGGAGAAACTAAGGAAAGGCCCTCACGTCCTAAATGGGCCAGTGCATGGTAAATGAGCTGCGTTTCTTCCCAAGGGATCTTCCCCAGGTTATAAAGTTCCATTTTCTCTTACTCCTTTTCCTCATTCAACAATCTGCCGACAGTTGGTCTCAGTAGTAAAGCATGTGAGAATAGCGGATATAACCGACCAGGCAATCATAAGGCTAAATGCGGATTGGTACGCATCGAGATGATAGACCCTTGTCCCGTTCTCCAGCAGCCCATTCCATTTACTGTCAAGGACATAGCCCATGGCCGGCTGCAGCACCATGGGGCCGATCATGATCCCCATGTTGCACACCCCGGATACAGTGCCTGCTAACGAAAGGGGAACCGATTCTTTGACAAAGGCAAAGCTCAGGACCATGACACCGGCAGAAAACCCTGTTACAGTCATGAGTAATCCCAACACCCAAAGAGGCAGTTCCGGGACAAATAGAATCACAATCCAGCCGGCACACCCGGCAAAACAGCACGCCATATAAATCGGTTTTCTGCTGCCTATCCTGTCCGAAAAGGCCCCAAGGAGAGGTCCGCCAACAGCACAGGCCACCAACAGCATTGACGTTAAGGCAGCGCTCTTTGCAGGAGTCAACCCGTAATGGGTGGTAAGAAACGGGACACCCCACAGACCGGAAAATGCCAGCATCGGACCCACGATCCCGGCCGGAGCGATCGACAACAGCCAGGTATTCTTATAAAAAAATACCTTCCCTAAACCGGTCAAAAAAGATGCAGGCGAATGGTTGATGGCATCTGAAGCGGGAGCGAAACTGGTATAGCTCCGTTCGGAGGGATCATCTCTCACAATAATCCAGATAAAAACAGCGATGATCAGGGACACAACGGCCGACACTAACATCACCGGTCTCCAGCCGAACTGATCGACAAGGACCCGTAAGGGCACACCTGCTGACACGGCTCCGGCAATACCGCAGAAAAGACCCATACCGGTCATGAGGGCAAAACGCTGCGGGGGAAACCAATGGATCGATAACATAAGGAGGGCAACCCAGGCCACACCCACCGAGCCACCTATCAATAAACGTCCAATGTTGGCTAAAAAAATGTTTGGGGCAACAGCAAAGAGAAATGCCCCTAAGGCGGCGATGAAGGCACCTACGGTCAGAAGTTTCCTGGGTCCCCAGTAATCCGTAAGAATTCCCGTGGGAATCTGAACTAAAACATAGCTGTAAAAATAGAAGGCCGAGAAATTCCCGAGAGCGGCTGCGCCAATCTTGAAATCAGCCATCAGATAATCTGTCATAACGGCCGGGGCAACCCTCTGGTAGAAGCCGCTCATATAAAAAGCAGCACCCAAACCCCAGACAACCCATGACAGATAGGCGGGCGGGTATTTTACGGAATCAGGCATCAGACATTGCCCGGACCACCACGTCCGTAATGTCCAACACGTCGAGATCTACTTTTTCTATTCTCACCTTCCCCTTGATTGTCCTGACACATTGCTGACAGGAGGTCACCAGCGTTTTAGCGCCGGTTCGCTGGATTTCTTCTATCTTATTCCGGGCCACACTTGCTGAAAGATCGGGGTCCGCAATCTCTAAATTGCCCCCTCCACCACAGCATATACTCTGGGCACGGTTGTTCTCCAATTCCACCAGGGTTAGGCCGGGGATAGACCTGAGCACTTCCCTGGGGGCATCAAAGATACCCCCATTCCTCCCCAGATCGCAAGGATCGTGGTAGGTTACTGTTTGGTGCAGTTCTCCCATGGGAACATCCCCATCCTTGATCAGTCTCTGGATAAATTGCGTGGAATGAAAAAGCTCCAGATCGGTCTTATAATACTCTTTCCAGGTCCGGTAACAGGAGGGACAGGAGAAAACCATCTTACTCGCCCCCAACCCCTTTACCTGCTCTATATTATGTTCAATTAACTCCCCCATTTTCTCAGGTGCCCCTGCGCCGATCAACGGGAAACCACAGCACCATTCTTCCCCTGAGAGAATAGTAAAGTCCACATCTGCCGCCTCTAAGATACGGGCCATATTTTGGGGAATTGACTGTACCATAGGAAAGAAGGATGAAACGCAGCCTACAAAATATACTACCTCTGCCAGTTCCCTCTCGTACATATGGTCGGGAAGCTCGTTTATATCATCCCGCCAGTCTCCCCGCTCGTTATTCTCCTCGTCAGATATATTATGGTTGACAAAAAGCGACTTAATGGCAGACTCAAGATTCGGGTGGATACCCCTCTTCTTGACGATTTCCTCCCGCATACCCACAAGAACCTCCTTCAGTTCAACGCCACTGGGGCACGTCACAGAACAAGCCCCGCAGAGGAGGCATTTCGCAAAAATGTCGCGATAATGCTGGCTTATCTCCAGATCTCCCGCAGCGTAGTGCTTGGCCAACTGTATCTTACCTCTCGGCGTGAACTTTTCTAAGAAAAGCTCCTTGCCAACAGGACAGGTCGCCAGACAAAGCCCGCATTTTATACATTGATCAAATTCATCTGCAATATTTTTTGGTATCATTTTCTTTCCACCATAGGGTTCGCGCAAAAATAAGTTCCCAACTCTTATCTCATAGTTCCTCAATCCCTAAATTCCTGAATTCCTCAATTAGTACCTTATCACTTAGTTTTCTGTCACAAAAAACAAGAAAATCTTTATATGGTATCAGTTATCAGTTGTCAGTTATCAGTAAAAGCATATCGATACTAATTTATCTTCCTTAGGGATTTGCTGAGACCTACGAGCATCGCCGAGAGTTCTTTTGTTTCCTGAATCCATTTTTTGCCAACTGCTGGTTCAATATAATCAATATCAATACCAATATAAATTTGGGTTCTTAATTCTCCACAAGAACCTTTTGAATATTGCAGAAACCTGGCAAAATCTTTAATATCTTGAAAATGTTTATACAAATCTGCACATAATCGTGAAGACCTCTTCCATACTTCCAAATCCTCAAATTTCAAAATAACCTCCAGTGCTGACAACTGACAACTGATAACTGACTCCTACAATTTCATCTTTGGGTTGCGGGTATCCCGCTTTAGCTGTCAAAGAAAACTGCCGGGGTTGAGGATATTGTTGGGGTCAAAGACCCGCTTGATTCCACGCATTAACTCTATGGAGGCCTCGTTGAACTCCATTCCCATGAACCTGTCTTTGGCAATCCCTATGCCGTGCTCCCCTGAAAGAGTGCCTCCCATACCGATCGCCGTCTCATACAGCTCCTCCATCGCCTTATCGATTCGCGCCATCTCTTCCCTGTCACGAAGATCGGTCATGATCAAGGGATGAAGATTCCCATCCCCGGCATGGGCCAGGACACCGATCTTCAAATCATATTTCTTTGTGATCTCAACGATCTTTCTTATCATCGCAGGCAGCATCTTCACCGGCACGGTTGCGTCCTCAACAATACAATTGGGTCTGAGACTTGCGACAGCGCCAAATGCAGTCCTTCTTGCCTGCCAGAGTTTCTCCGCCTCCTCCGGGGTGCTCGCCCTTTCTACCTGGACAGCACCTCTTTCCTTGCAGAATTCCTCGATCCTTTTTCCCTGTGCCTCAACCAGGGACTCTTCGCCATCAACCTCTATCAGAAGCAATGCCTCAGCCTCCTTTGAGAACCGGGCACCGCCATAATCGCTTATCACATCGAGAACAGTTCTGTCGATCAGCTCTAAGGTGGCGGGAACAATGCCTGAGCCGATGATGGCCGACACAGTGGTTGCAGCATCATCAAGATCTGAATAGATGGCCTGAAGCGTTGCCCTGGCAGGCGCCAAGGGAACCAATCTTATAATTATCTCCGTTAAGATACCTAAGGTCCCTTCAGAGCCACACATGAGCCGTGTAAGATCGTATCCGCTCGCATTCTTAAGGGCCTTACCCCCTGTATTAATTACCTCCCCGGAAGGTAACACCACTTCAAGACCTAAGAGATAGTCTCTCGTTACCCCATACTTTACACCCCTGGGACCACCGGCATTCAGGGCAACGTTGCCGCCTATGGTCGAGACAAACATGCTTGCAGGATCCGGTGGATACATAAGACCATATCCGGCCACGGCCTTTTGCAGGTCAGCGTTTACCACGCCCGGTTGAACAACCGCACACATACTTTCACGATCAATCTCCAAAATTTTGTTCAGCCGGTGGAAGGCAATAATAATACCCCCCTCCCTTGCGACAGAGCTGCCGCAGATATTGGTGCCGGCCCCCCGGGGGATGATATTTATTTTTTCCCGGTTAGCAACCCCCATGATCTTTGAAATCTCATCCCTGTCTCCCGGAACAATCACACCTGATGGTTTGAATTCCGGCAGAAAACCATCATAGGAATAGACAACAAGGTCCTCTGGTGTATCAAGGAACCATTCATCACCCACGATCTGGCGGAATTCATCCTTTATTGAATCTATAATCATATAAAGCCTCCTTAGGTTGAAACTGGATACTTGATACTTGTTGTAGCGAAGCGGAAATCCCGTCTTCAGCGGGAATACTGGTCAAAGATCCCGACTTTAGCGGGGATGCTCGTTTATGGTTATTGGATATCTATAACGGATCCCCTCTTTTTTCATTCAGTTTCAAATTTCATCTCTACCGGGCTGAGCCCTCCCTCGCTGTCAAAAGCGAGAGGTCCTAATTTTTCGATTAACTTCAACTCTTCCCTTTTCTCAACCTCTTCCATAAAGGCGGCGGAAGCCTCCAGCTCTCCGATTTCCAGAGTATTCTTTATGTGAATCACCCGGGCCTTATCCGGATCCACCGCCCCGATAGTGTTCAAGGCGGCCTCAACAGCCTCTTTATCTGTCTTCAAGACAATAGGGATTCGCCCTTTTTCCGGGCTCATGGCAGTGATGCAGTTTATTGCCGTAACCCCATGGTCTACCTTGCTGACCAGCCTCTCGGTCGCATAGTCAGCCAGACCGATACCGACCGCATTCCCATGGGATGCTTCGGTCAAATCCAGAACAACAACGCGGGTAATCTTTGGATGTTCAGGTTCTTTTTCGCCAATGAACATGATCCTGCCGATGACATTGGTGTCCATTCCCGTTCCGCTGAGGTTTTTGCCCATTTTATCTACAATAAGGACATCTGCCTTGTCAAAGGGGAGCCTGGCCATGAGCCTCTTGGCTTCAACCAGCAACTTTTTTTCCTCTGTCAGGAATCGGGACGAAGGAACAGCCCGGATAATGGCGGTTTCGTCATAGATGTTTTCCACGATTCCTATTCCAAACAGGACAGGAAGATTTTCCAGGATAACCTCGCCAATCTCGGGAATAACCTCTTTATACCCGAAGTTAACGGTCTGTTTATGGACCTCAAGACAGCCCCTGTGTTTTCCCATCCCTATGGCCATCATTTTCATGAGTCCGCTCTCTATGGGACCTTCGAACTCGGTGTGGGGTTTGATCCGGTTTAAAACGATGATCCCGTCTGCCTCTGCGGTATGTGTGTCCACCATCACAGGGAATCCAAATCGAGATTTTCCTATCTCCACCACATCCATGGATGAAATGATCGGGGCACCGATCGATTCCTCTGTGATATTGAAGCTTTTCAGGACCTCTATCTGTCCCTCGGCAGTTCCTCCACCGTGGCTGCCCATAGTAGGGACAAGAAAGGGTTTTGCCGAATTCTCTTTCAGGATGCGGACGAGGTGCCGCAGGATAAGGTCAATATTGGCGACACCCCGGCTCCCCGCTGTAATGGCAACCCGCGCCCCCTTCTTCAATAATGATTTGATCCGGACCGATTCGAGCTCTCGATCAAGAGCACCTTCTATATCTGGAATCCTGGGCGCATCAAAAACCTGGCGTATATGGAACATGTTTGGGTAATTCATTTCGCTCCTGCCTTTTTAATAAAGATTCTAAGAAATGACGGCGAGGCCAACATACCCTCGAAGCTTTATCTTGTCAATAAACCAAATATCCCCCTACCCTACCCCAGGAAGTTTGAGGAGAAAAAGACCAATTTTGGGATTGAAGTTTCAATGTCTTAGTAGTATTAAACTGAAAGATAATAAAAATTCAAAAGGTTCGGGCATCGGAAAACAAGGAGACAAAAGGAGATGAAGAAAACGTTAGCAGTAGTAATGGCAGGAGGCAAGGGCGAGCGGCTGATGCCACTGACTAAGAACCGCTCCAAACCGGCCATTCCTTTTGGGGGGATTTACCTACTCATCGATCTTGCCCTGTCAAACTGCATCAATTCAGAGGTGTACAACATCATTGTCCTGCCCCAATACAAATCTCAGACCCTTATGCAGCATCTTGAGGGTGGATGGAACATCTTCAGTGCCGATTTAGGCCATTATCTCAAGATAGCGCCGCCCCAGATGATGGCCGGCGAAAAGTGGTATCAGGGAACAGCAGACTCCATACGCCAGAATCTCTATCTCGTTGAAGAGGAGTCCCCGGAACACGTACTAATCCTTTCCGGTGACCATGTTTATAAAATGGACTACGCCCGGTTCAGGAAATACCATGAAATCCATAATGCAGATGTAACCATCGCCGTCATAGAGCAGGGCAAGGAGATGGCCCGCCAGTACGGGATCTTGGAGGTAGACAAACAATTCCAGGTCAAGGGCTTTCAGGAGAAACCCAAGAAACCAAAGACCATCCCCGGAGACTCTAACCACGTTCTGGCATCTATGGGGATATATATATTTAAGACGCAGATCCTGATTGATCTTCTCAAAAAGGACGACCGGAATGATTTCGGCAAAGATCTCCTGCCCGGCATCCTGAAAACCCATCGTGTCATGGCCTATCCCTACCGCCGGGAAAACAAGATTCCCGACATCATTGCCTATACCGACATAAAGGGTATCCGACGGGAGAAAATGGTTGACAGCATCCGTGACTCGGCCTATTGGCGTGATGTCGGGACCGTGGATTCATACTGGAATGCCAACATGGACCTGACAGGTGTTGATCCATACTTTAACATGTATGGCAGGCACTGGCCCATACGCACCTATCAACGCCAGTATCCTCCGGTAAAGACCGTATTTGCACGGGAATCAGGCAGCAAACCAAGGATTGGCCAGGTATTTGATTCCTTAGTGGCACACGGATCGATCATCAGCGGGGCGCTGGTCCGAAACAGTGTACTGTCATATAATGTTTTTGTTCAAAGCTGGGCCTCGGTAGATGAATCCGTCATCTTGGAAAATGTGGTTATCGGCCGCCACGCCCGCATCAAGAAAGCAATTATTGCTGAAGGCGTTGTTATCCCACCTAAAAGCGAGATAGGCTATCATCCCAAGCAGGACAGGGATCGTTTTACCGTCACCTCTCGTGGGATTACCCTGGTAACCCGGGAGAATTTTGCATAGTGTCCGTTCATAAATGGCTATTTTCTTTACCTTGCAAAAACTATCTCATTTCTGAATGGACACTACATAGCAGTGAACCCAGTGTTCAGCGGAAAACCTTGAACTTTGAACCTTGAACCTCTGAACCATTATCTTAGGAAAATCCATGAAAGCAAAAGTCAAATATAATGTTATCCCTAACCTCCCCCCCAAGTTGGAGATTCTTAGGGATCTGGCATATAATCTCTGCTTTAGCTGGAACGACGAATTGTGGGATCTGTTCCAGCGCCTTGACCCGGGTCTGTGGGTGGAGTGCGGACATAATCCGGTGTTCATGCTGGGTCTTATCAGTCAGGACCGCTTAGACGAGCTGTCTCACGACCAGGGATTTGTGGCCCAATTAGAGAGATTGGGGGACGATTTTGACCGGTATCTCTCTCAACCCCGAGTCCAGGCCGAGGATTACTGTCCCGAAGTACCCTTTCAGGTAGCCTATTTCTCTGCTGAGTTTGGCCTGGCCGAGTGCCTGCCCATTTACTCGGGAGGTTTAGGTGTCCTTTCCGGCGACCATCTCAAATCGGCCAGCGATCTGAACGTACCCTTGGTTGGCGTGGGTCTTTTGTATCAGGAGGGCTATTTCAGGCAATATCTCAGCGCCGACGGCTGGCAGATGGAGACTTATCCGGTCAACGACTTCGCCAATATGCCTGTGAAACTGGTACGGGATAAGGAAGGGATGCCCCTTAATGTCTCGGTGGACTTCAAGGGAGAACCAGTACAGGTTCTGATCTGGCGTGCCAATGTTGGGAGGGTTCCCCTTTACCTCCTTGATACCAATGTCCCTGCCAACCCTCCCGAGTTTCGCAACACCACGGGCCGCCTTTACGGGGGCAACAGGGAGATGCGGATCAGGCAAGAGATCGTTCTCGGTATCGGCGGGGTGCGCGCCCTCAAGGCACTGGGAATCGAGCTCAGTGTCGCCCACATGAATGAAGGCCACTCGGCCTTTTCAGCATTAGAGCGGATCAACACCCTGAGAAAAGAAAAAGGGATGTCCTTCGATGCTGCCAGGGAGACTGTCTTAGCCAGCACTGTATTTACCACACACACCCCGGTTCCGGCCGGAAATGATGTTTTTGAGCCGGACCTCGTCCGCGCCTATTTCGAGGAATACACCAAGGAATTGGGGATTAACTTCAAAGTGCTTTTGGGTTATGGACGTCTTGATCCGCGGAACGAAGATGAACCCTTTGGGATGACAACCTTAGCCCTGAGACTCTCCACCCATACCAACGGTGTGAGCCGTCTCCATGCCAAGGTCTCCAGGGCCATGTGGCAGAAGGTCTGGTCCCACCACCCCGTTGAAGATGTGCCAATAGACCATATCACCAACGGTATCCATGTTCCCACCTGGATATCCAAAGAGATTACCGGGCTGTTCGACCGCTATCTCGGACCGAATTGGGCAGAAGACTCGGAGAGCGAAAAACTCTGGGAACAGGCAAAAAATATCCCCGATACCGAGCTGTGGCGCACGCACGCACGGTGCAGGGAACGCCTGATCGCATTTACCCGCCGTAGCCTAACTGCACAGCTCGAAAACAGGGGAGCCTCGACCACCGAAATCCAGTCCGCGCGCGATGTGCTGACCCCTGAGGCATTGACCATCGGTTTTGCCCGTCGGTTTGCCACCTACAAGAGGGCGACCCTCCTTTTCACAGATCCTGACCGGCTGGATCGAATCATCAACCATCCCGAATTCCCCGTACAAATAATCATCGCGGGGAAGGCCCACCCCCAGGACAACGAGGGGAAGGAGCTTATAAAGAAAATTATTCATCTCTGCAATGAAAACCGCTTCCGCCGACGTATTGTCTTCTTAGAAGGTTACGATCTCTATATGGCCCGGTATCTCGTCGCAGGGACGGATGTCTGGCTTAATACGCCCCGGCGACCTCTGGAGGCCTGCGGGACCAGCGGCATGAAGGCCCTGGCCAACGGTTCTCTGAACTTCAGCACCCTCGATGGCTGGTGGGACGAGGGTTATCACCGGGACCTGGGCTGGGCCTTGGGACACGGCGAGCTCTACAGGGACCATGGGGCCCAGGATAATATAGAGAGTCGCGATCTTTACAACCTCTTAGAAAAAGAAGTGGTGCCGCTTTTTTATAAACGGGGAAGCGATGCCATCCCCCGGGACTGGGTAAAAAAGATGCGGGCCGGTCTCAGTCAGTTGGTCCCGATCTTTAACTCCAATCGCATGGTTCAGGAATATATGACCCGGTACTACCTCCCCTGCTCAAGACGGTTTAACATACTCTGCCGCAACGGCTTTGAAGGATCAAAAGATCTCGCAGAATGGCGGCAAAAGTTAATGACCGGATGGCATGAGGTGTCCATTGAACAGGTCATTTCCGGTAACGGCATTGAAAAACGTGTGGGTCAGGAGCTTGAGGTGACAGCCAAGGTCAGGCTCGGGTCTTTGCTGCCTGAGGACGTGATCGTGGAGGCGTATTATGGCCGCCTGGACCAGAATGGCGACTTCCGAGAGAGAGAAACCGTCACCCTGGATGTGGGGGACTCGGCAGGCGATCTTTATACCTACCGTGGACAGATACCCTCACGCAAAACTGGCCGGTTTGGCTACACAGTGCGCATCATGCCAAGCCATGAACGGCTTGAGAATCCTTTTACCATGGGTCTGGTGACATGGGCGTAAGGACGGGTTGCGGGTCGGAGCGAAGCGGAGATCCCGCAGGATGCGGGATTGCGAGGTACGCGTTACGAGTTTTTCAATCGACAATTTTACCCCGTTAAATTCATGCCAATGAAAAGCGGAGCGGATTTAACCGGGGCGTCAATCATAAATCATCAATCCAAATGGGTTATTGAATTTTGAATCTATCTACCACATTAACAGCCGAAGAAATAAAGAGTCTTGTTTCAGGTGAGACAGCAGACCCTTTTGCCCTATTAGGCACTCATCCGGTCACCCTTAAGTCCGGCCCCGGCGTAGCAGTCCGTGCCCTGTTGCCCGGAGCCAATCGCGTGACAGTCCTGGATCTTGACCCTGAAAGGGGCGTAGAAGCCCGCAGGCTAAACGACCAGGGGCTTTTTGAGGCGGTCCTGCCGGGGGAAAAAGAGATCGCGCCTTATCGCCTACGGGTAGATTTCGGGGCAGACGCCCCTGCGACCTTTTATGACTGCTACTCCTTTTCTCCTGTCCTTTCAGAGGATGACCTTTATCTCTTCAACGAGGGGAATCACTACCGGATATATGATAAATTAGGGGCTCATCCCTTCCTGCATCAGGGCGTATCAGGGGTCTTTTTTGCCGTATGGGCTCCTTCAGCGACCCGGGTGAGCTTAGTGGGTGACTTTAACCAGTGGAATGGTCTCAGACACCAGATGCGCAGCCGAGGGGGTTCCGGAGTCTGGGAGTTGTTTGTTCCCCATCTGAGACCGGGGCTTCTCTACAAGTTCGAAATCCGCACCGTGGACGGCACACTCCTTATCAAATCGGATCCCTTTGCCTTCCATTTTGAAATACGCCCCAAAACCGCGGCCATTGTCCACGACATCGAGGGATTTCCCTGGACAGACCGGGAATGGATGGAAAAAAGGGCCACACAGGACTCTCTGAAACTCCCTGCAGCCATATATGAGGTCCATTTGGGCTCCTGGCGGCGCAGGGTCGAAAAAGATAACAGTCAGGCGTGGCTCACATACAGGGAAGCGGCAGATGAACTCGTCCCCTATGTCAAAGATATGGGATTCAACTATATCCAGTTCCTCCCCTTATCCGAACATCCCTTTGATGCCTCATGGGGATATCAGGTAACCGGTTATTATGCGCCCCCCTCCCGCCACGGGACACCCCAGGATCTCATGTACCTCGTAGACAGGTGCCACGCCGAGGGGCTGGGAGTTATCCTCGATTGGGTCCCTGCCCACTTCCCAAAGGACCCCCACGGTCTGGAATACTTTGACGGCACCCACCTTTATGAACATGCGGATCCCCGACAGGGAATGCACCAGGACTGGGACACCCTGATTTTCAACTACGGCCGTGATGAGGTGAGAAACTTCCTGACGGCCAACGCCCTTTTCTGGTTAGACAAGTACCACTTTGATGGGTTGCGGGTGGATGCCGTAGCCTCCATGCTCTACTTAGACTACTCACGAGAGGAAGGGGACTGGATTCCCAACCGCTTTGGCGGGAGGGAAAATTTGGAGGCCATTGATTTTATCAAGAACATGAACACAAAGGTCTTTGAGTTGTTTCCGGGGGCAGTTACCATTGCCGAGGAGTCCACCTCCTGGCCCGGTGTCACCCGGCCTGTCCATTTAGGGGGCTTAGGTTTCATGTATAAGTGGAATATGGGCTGGATGCACGACATGCTCACCTTTATCTCCAAGGATCCGGTCCACCGCCGTTTCCACATGGACAAGCTTACCTTTGCCCTCTTGTACGCCTTTCATGAGAATTTCATCCTCCCCCTCTCACACGACGAGGTGGTTCACGGCAAGGCGTCCCTTCTCTCAAAGATGCCCGGGGACGACTGGCAGAAATTAGCCAACCTTCGTCTACTTTTGGGGTATATGTACGGTGAACCCGGGAAAAAGACCCTCTTCATGGGGGCCGAATTGGGTCAGTGGTCTGAATGGAACCATGATAAGGCCCTCGAGTGGGACCTCCTTCAATACGAACCTCATAAGGGCCTGCAGAGCTTTGTGAGGGACCTCAACCGCGTCTATAGTTCAGAACCGGCACTCTACGAACTCGACTACGATCCCGAAGGATTCGAGTGGATAGATTTCAGGGATACTGACGCCAACGTTGTCTCCTTCATCCGTAAGGGAAAAGACCCTGAACAATTCCTGATCTTTGCGTTCAACTTCACCCCGGTCCCGCGTATGGATTATCGCATCGGAGCGCCCCGCCCGGGGTTCTACAGGGAGATCATCAATTCTGATTCAGCGGCCTACGGCGGCTCAAACATAGGTCTTAAAGGCGGTGTAACCGCCGAGACCCGCCCCTGGCACAACCAGCCCTGTTCCCTCTGCCTGAACCTGCCTCCACTGGGCATGCTTGTCCTCAAACCCACGGAAATATAAGAAACCTCAGAAATCCAACAGCTGCCCGACATCTGACACCTTTTCCAGACTCATACACCGCTCCATAAGGGTTTTTGCAGCAGATGGAGAGAGGTGGTCCCTGGTAAGCCCTTTGAACTTGCTGAACAACTCTTCTTCTGTGAGGGGGTTTTCAGGCTCACCCTTGGGATAGTCGCTGGCACCCCTGATATGCCTCCCGTCATCCATAAAGATCTCGACGCGGGCCGGCCATTTTTCTGGGTAGGATCGATTAAGAGCGGGATCGTTCAGGATATTTACCCGCTCCATCAACATGCGTATCTCGGGGTCCTCAAGCCGCTTCTCGGTGAAGTCTTCCGGATCGACATGCCCGTACCTCAAGGCGGTGGCCAAACAGAAGGGCAGATTGAATTTAGCAACATAGGGCGTGATCGCCTCCACATCGCCGAGTAAGTCAATAGCCGCCTGGTAGACGTAGAGATCTACCCTGTCAACCTCACGGCCGGTGACCCGATTTCCTTTGACCGCATCAAAGACCGCGTCAATGGCCGAGTGGGTGTGACCGCAGGAGGCGTAATACTTAAGTGAATTCCGTTCGAACATAAATTCACAGCCCAGGCCCGCAACGCATTTCTCTTCATCAAAGTCTGTGGACGTGGCCCGAAAAAATCCCTTTTCTCCCTCCAGGATCCTTCGCGCACCGGTAAACCCTTTTTGGGCCAGAAGAGCCGACAGCACCCCGTTAAGAGCGGCCTTTCCCGGGTGAAGCTGTTTGCTCATGGCACTCTCCACAAGGAATTCCCACAGCCCTGCGGCCTGGGTTCCGGCAGAACCGAGTGCCCAGATAAACTGCTCCTCGCCGAGGCCCAATATCTTAGCTGCCCCTGCTGCAGCCCCAAAGGTCCCGCAGGTAGCCGTTGTATGCCAGTGGTGATAGTGGCTCTGGCCAACCGCCATGGCAATCCGAATACCGACCTCGTAACCCACCAGGATACCCATTATGAGATCCGGTCCGGATGCCCTCTCCTTCTCTGCCATCGCAAACACCGCCGGCATGATCGATGCCGCAGGGTGAAAAACAGACCCCCTGTGAAGGTCGTCCATCTCTACCACGTGAGAAGATGCCCCATTGGCCAATGCCGCCAAAAGACTCATGCTCTTCAAGTTATCAGGGATTATAGTGGATTCCGGAGTCCCTCCGAGCCCGCGCACCACTTCCAGCAGGGACCTGACAGGGGGCTCGTTTTGGCCGGCATACGCCGATCCAAGCCAGTCTAAAAAAAAAGTCTTTATCTTATATATCTGGTTCTCTGAAAGATCACTGTAGCTGAGCCGGTTCACGAACCTGGCAAATTCGGAGGTCAGGGTATCTGAAGGCATTATGATTCTCCTCTGAAAGAAAGCATATCACTTCCGCATGTACAAACATATATAGAGACCCTTGAAAAATGTTCAATTTTGTTCAAGGCCAAGGAAGGCGAAAATTTCAACCACAGGAATATAATGAATATTTCGAGGATTGAAATTTGAGCCTGACGCCGACTTGTCCCGTTACAAGCGGGGGATTGAGCAGATAAGCGCAGACTTCGAAAGGGGGCGTTTCGCAAAGGTCTCGTATGGAAGATCAAAACCCGACAGAAATGTCAAGCAAAAATCAGGGATATCATTCACACAGGGACCCCGTAGCGCTTTAATCCTGTCAAATTGTAGCCAAATTCATTGACTTCCGTGAAATGTCCATTTAAAAACGGGTAACGTTTTTTGGGTTCTGGTATTAAAAAATATTTGAAGAAGGATGGCAGGCGAAGAATGTATGATCTGAAAGAGGTTTTGGAAGCGAAAAATCTGGCCATAATAGGGGCCTCTCAGGACCCCATGAAACCCGGGACCATGCTCCTCAAAGTCTTGAAAAATACCGGCTTCCGGGGTCAGATCGCAGGAGTCAACCCGAAGGCGGGAGAGATGTACGGTGTGCCGTTTTACCGCACCATTCAAGAGATCCCCTTTCAGGTTGACCTCGCTACCCTGATTATTCCTCCCAAGGCAGTGGTTTCAGCCTTAACCGATTGTGCCCGGGCAGGTGTAAAGGGCGTGGTAATTTCGTCAGAGGGATTTGCAGAGACAGGGAGCGAAGGGGCACAGTATCAAAAGGAGGTTGCCGCCATCCTCCGGTCCAGCGGTATGCGCGGGTTCGGGCCCAATACCATGGGAATCGTAAACACCGCAACCGGCATGACGACCGCTTACTTCTCTAACAACCGTATGTTGAGACCCGGGTCTATTGGATTTGCAGCGCAGTCCGGCATATTTGTGGGAGCACTGCTACGATATCTCAGCTCATTTGAGGAATTCCGAATCTCGAAAGCCCTGGGTCTGGGCAATAAGGTAGATGTGGACGAATCAGATGTCCTTGCCTATTTTCGGGAAGACAGACAGACCGAGATAGTGGGGCTCTACCTCGAGGACATTCGAGATGGGAAACGGTTTCTCGAGGAGGCCCGCAGGACCGTGGCGCAAAAGCCGGTCGTTCTGCTCAAAGGGGGGCGGACAGCAGCAGGAGCCCATGCTTCGGCCTCGCACACGGCAAGCCTCGCAGTGGATGATAAAGTGCTGGACGGGGTACTGCGTCAGGCGGGAGTTCTTCGCGTAGAAAACATCGATCAACTTATGGCCGACCTTATGGGTTTTCGATGTATGCCGCTGCCAAAGGGCGGGCGTATCGCTCTGGTCACCTTCAGCGGCGCCCAGGCGATCATGAGCGTGGATACCGCCACGGATGAGGGGCTCAGCATGGCCCGTTTCGCAAATGAGACCCGGCAGAGGATTGCCAAAGTCATTTCCAGCCCGTCAAAGAGCATGAATCCGGTGGATATCTTCCCGGGCATGATGATCCACGGTTTTGAAAAAACATCCACAGAGATCCTCCGTGCCCTTTTGACAGATGACGGGGTAGACGGAATCATTTTCATCACCTTTGCCACCCCTGATGTTGAGCCTTACCAGCCGCTCGTTGAAGTGATTCAGGAAAATCTGAATAAGCCGGTCTTCTTTTCCCTGATTGGGGAAAAAGAGGATATGGAGAGGTGTCGGGTATTTCTGGAAGGACACAGGATCCCCATGTTTCTCCTCCCGGAAATGGGCGTTAAGGTCTTCTCACACATGTGGCGATACGCCAGGATTGCCACGTAGAAGCCTCTTGTTTTTCCTTGTCTGGAGTCCTACATGATGTGTTTATCAGGCGAGCCTTTTCGGCGACGAATCACCCTGGTACTGTAAGGGATGGTTTGGACACGTCTATTTTCTTCCTGTGATCGGGTTTGAATTTCCATCATCTTCTTCAATTTGGCTTCAATCTTAGCCCTTTGTGACTCTTCCATTCTCG
>JACKQG010000549.1_pt1 | contig 54759 bp, 60 predicted proteins | sample 8237621 | NCBI WGS metagenome assembly JACKQG01 (sample SAMN15677084, study PRJNA649215) | marine metagenome | biome: marine; feature: Black Sea; material: saline water; isolation source: suspended particulate matter (SPM) from the Black Sea western gyre | collected 2013-06-09/2013-06-10 | depth... | reverse complement strand
TATATTTTAATGGTTGAGGGTGGAATACCTCAGGGGCAGAGTGATTTTTATTTAACAGTCGGTGCCCATGGTAAAACAGGGCAACAACATGCTATAGAGGCTTCTAATGACGCGGCTGCAATTTTTGCTATTGGCACGTGTTCGTCTTTTGGAGGTGTTCAAGCAGCTGCCCCGAATCCTACAAATGCACAGCCCTTGAGTAAAATAACCAATAAACCTGTAATCAACGTCCCTGGATGTCCTCCTAGTGAGAGTAACATTGTCGGAACGCTCTTACACTTCATTTTATATGGAACTCTTCCGGCACTGGATGTTTATAATCGTCCAAAATGGGCTTATGGACTTAGAATTCATGACGCTTGTGAAAGACGTGGTCGGTTTGATGCCGGTGAATTTGTACAACAGTTCGGAGATGACGGTGCCAAACATGGCTATTGTCTTTATAAAGTGGGTTGTAAAGGTCCATACACTTTTAATAATTGCTCCAAACAAAAATTCAACCAAGGAACATCTTGGCCTATTCAGTCAGGACATGGATGTATGGGATGTAGTGAACCAGACTTTTGGGACACTATGGGAATAGTGCATGAACCCTTGGCAAACAGGCTGTATCACAGTGCATTTGGTGGACTTGGTTCTGACGCAACAGCGGATAAAATCGGTTTAGGACTGCTTACTGTCACGGCGATAGGAATCGCAGCGCATGCTGCAATATCTGTAATCAAAAATCCAGAAGTATAGAAGAGGAGTTTAGTATGTCAAAGAGAGTGGTGGTAGATCCGATAACAAGAATCGAAGGACATTTAAGAGCTGAAGTTATTGTTGGAGAGGACGGAATAGTGCAAGATGCTTTTGTGTCTTCAACATTGTGGAGAGGTCTTGAAGTGATTGCTAAAGGCCGTGATCCAAGAAATATACCCTTGATGATGCAAAGAATCTGTGGAGTGTGTACTTACTCACACTATTTAAAAAGCACGATGACTGTGGAAAATGCACTTGGAATTAAGATACCTTACAATGCAGAACTTGTGAGAACTTTAATGAATGCTGCATTGTTTATGCATGACCATCCTGTTCATTTTTATCATTTACATGGTGTTGACTGGGTTGATATCGTCTCAGCATTAAGCGCTGATGAGAAAAAAGCAAGTGAATTAGCATTTAAATACTGTGACAACCCAATTGGAACAGGTGAAAATGAACTTAAACGGGTAAAAGAAAAAATAGCCAAATTTGCCAAAAATCCACAAGGTCTTGGACCGTTTGCCAATGCATATTGGGGGCATAAAACATTTAGATTTTCGCCAGAACAAAATCTAATTGCACTTTCTCATTATTTAAAAGCACTGGAAGTGCAAAGAACGGCTGCACAATTGATGGCTATTTTTGGTGGTAAACAACCGCATCCACAAAGTTTAGTAGTTGGTGGAGTCACTTGTGTTATGGATATTTTAAATCCGGCTAGAATGGGTGAGTATTTAGTTAAATTTCAAGAGATTGCAGACTTTATCAACAATGCATATTATCCTGATATTGTTATGGCAGTGGAGATGTATAAAACTGAACCATCAGTTATGAAGCCTATGGGTGTTAAAAATTTTATGGCACATAAAGAATTTATGATTGGAAAAAATGAGTATCTTTTTGACAGCGGTGTGATTATGAATGGTGATTTGAGCAAAGTTTTTGATATTGATGAAGATAAGATTACAGAAGATGCAACGCATTCATGGTATAAAAATGATAATCCGCTTCATCCGTATAATGGTGAAACAGAGCCAAATTACACCGGTTTTGTAGATGGAGAAAGTATTGGTGTTGATGGCACAAATGTTAAAACAAAACTAATCGATGAAACAAAAAAATATAGCTGGATTAAATCTCCAAGATACAATGAAGAGCCTATGGAAGTGGGACCATTAGCCAGTATTTTAGTTGGTTATGTCAGAGGGAATGAAAAGGTGACAACACTTGTAAATGAGTTTTTAGGAAAAACCGGGATTCCAGCGGCTGCACTGTTTTCAACTTTGGGAAGAACAGGTGCGAGAATGCTTCAGGCAAAACTCGTCTCAGACAATGCCTTGGTTGCGTTTAACAACTTAATAGAAAACCTTAAAGTGGATCAAGAGACATGTGCTCCTTATATTATCGATAAAGATAAAGAGTATATTGGCAGAGGTATCGGTGATGTGCCACGTGGAATGCTGAGTCATTGGATTAAAATAAAAAATGGAGTTGTTGAAAATTATCAAGCAGTGGTTCCATCGACTTGGAATGCGGGGCCTATGGATGCTCAAGGTAAAAAAGGACCCTATGAGGCTGATTTAATAGGTCTCAAAATTGAGGATTTAACGCAACCGCTAGAAATTATTAGAATTATTCATTCATTTGACCCTTGTATAGCTTGTGCGGTTCACGTAATGGATACAAAAGGCAAGACTCTGAGTGAGTATAAAGTGAATCCGCTTTATAATGGATGCAGTGTATAAAGGAGTTATCATGGATACGACATCTAAAGAATCCACTAAAATACAACAGCATGTTGATATAGAAGGGCATGTTGGAATAGATGAGCATATTGGACGAGATCTTGAGTACTCGGCGGCTTATAGATGGCAGCATTGGATTAGAGCTTTTTCAATTATTTTTTTAATCGCAACGGGCTTTTATCTGGCAGTTCCGGTTATAACTCCGACAGTGACTAATGAGCCCACAAACTTTATGTATGCACTTTTTAGAACTTGGCATATTATTATTGGATTTGTTTTTATCGCTGCAATTCTTCTAAAAAGCTATCTTTTTATTTTCGCTAAAAAACATGAAAATGAGAGAGCTGCTTTATGGGATGTGATTAATCCAATAGTTTGGGTTAAACAGATAGGATTTTATTTGTTGATTAGCAAGCATCCAAAGTTAAGGGGAGTGTATAATCCTATGCAATTTTTATCCTATACTTTATTTTATGTAATGGCATTTGGCTTAATTATTACAGGTTTAATCCTTTTTGTTCATGTGTATCATGAGGGATTAGGCGGATTTTTATACGAACCGATGAGAAGTATAGAAGTTATGTTGGGTGGTTTGGCATTTGTAAGAGAACTTCACCATATACTTATGTGGGGTGTGATTTTATTTATAGTGATACACATTTATATAGCAGTCTACAATGCAGTCTTCATCAAAGAAGGTACAATTGATGCTATAATCAGCGGAATAAAATGGCATAAAAGAGTTTAGTCACTTTTATAAGTTTTATTTTAAAGATATAGCAAATACAAAGGGTTTTCTTGAAGATTTTAATACTTGGTATTGGTAATATTCTTTTTGGAGATGAGGGTGTTGGCCCTCATCTGGCAAACCTCATAGATGAAAAATATCAATTTGATTCTACAGAACATGAAATAGAGATTGTAGATGGTGGAACGTTGGCGCAAAGATTAATCCCTATTATTACAGAGTATGACAGGGTTTTGCTTATTGATTGTGTAAAAGTGCTTGAGGGTGAAGTGGGTGATGTTTTTTGCTTTGATTTTACAGATGTGCCGGATTTCATCACATGGAATGGAAGTGCTCATGAGGTGGAGATGCTTCAAACGCTTCAGATGATAGAGATGTTAGGAGACTTGCCTCCTACAAAAATAGTGGGTGTGATTCCTTATGTCATCGGTGAAGACAGTACATTCACTATGACGCCAGAGGTGTTAAGGGCAAGTGCTCTTATGGAAAAAACTATACTCGAGTATATTGAGGCTTTTGGTGTAAAGAGTTCTATAAAAAAAGATGTCACTTTAGCTGAAGTGGCAAAATACACTTATTTAAAGGGTGTCTTATGATATTGAAGTTTTCGTTTGAGTATAGCTCTTCATCTTTCATATATGAAAAAATAATTTTAAGAACTTTGAAAATATTTAATCTAAAAAGCAATCTTTCAAGAGAGAAAGAAGAGTTGGTTTTGCATGTTTCATCTGATAACACTGATGATTTAGAAAATTTTGCAAATAAACTTTCTCTAGAATTGCCATACTCCATTTTTTTACATAATACAGAAGTTATTGCCGCTACAGATATGCCAAATTCGACTTTTCTTTTACCTCAAACCTCAAAAATCTCTATGCCGTTTTGTCCAAAGTGTTTAGAAGAAGTAAGAGATGAAGCGAACGAAAACTATTATAATCCATTTCATCAGTGTGAAGTTTGCGGTTACGATGTATATGCTGAAAAAGACAACTATAAAGAAAAAATACAAATAGCTGCACAATCTATACAAGATGGCTTAATCCTTGAAGTGGACACCTTATATGGAAAATATTGTCTTGGAAAGTTAAGTGCAAAATGTAATGATTTTGAGTTTGATATAGTGAGCTTTGATTTGCATTCAATAGAAAATTACACACATGCGGCCAAAACTGAGATGGTTGCTCTTGGAGCTATTGAAAAACCTTTTATTGAGCTAAAAACGAATGTGAAATTTAAAATGGATTTTGAAGATATTCAAAAAGAGTTTATAAGATTTAAACTTGCAGATGACTTTATATTGTATTTCCTCTTATTGGAGTTGAATATCCTAGGTGAAAATTTAGTCTTCATATCTAAAGAGTGCCCTTTGGCTGATACGAAATTATCTTTGCATGATTCCGCTAATGAATTAGAACCGATTGAATGCGTGGTTAGTGACAGCTATGTTGCTATACTCAAGGGCCAAAGAGGTTTAGCAAAGTTCCATTTTGAGGGTGGCTCTAAGGCCGTTATCCCTCATATCGGTGCTTTTCATTCGGTTATCAAAGAACATGATTTATTTGAGAGAACTGTTATTGGCGTGAATATCAGTAGAGAATATCATAATGACATTTTAGTGTATGCTAAAAAATTTGGAACTATAGAGTATTTGTCATTTGAATTCGCATTTGATTCTATGGCAGAAGTGTTTGAGGCTATACGCACCACAAGTGAAACAGCGGCGAGATTGATGGCTAATTATGAAAAGAGATACAAAGAACATCATGAAGTGATATCAAAGATAGTCTTTGAGGTGAAAGAGTTTAATATTTATGCCTTATGGGGTGTGGTTTCGATTGTTTTAGGATTTTCTAAAGATGCAAACTTAAGAAATGCAGCAAAAATATTTGAGTCAAATGCCAATTCATTTTTAGGGACAAAAGGTCCTAGAATAGATTATAAATTAAAAAGCATCGATTCTAAAGTCTATTTAGATCCACTCATGACTATTAGAACAGCGATGAGTTTTAGACTTGCAGAAGTGGATTCCCTCACCCTTAGTTATGGTGTTATAGAAAGCTTTGTTGAATTTATAGCGAACCAGCTTGATGAGATAAAGAGTGAAATGAAGGCAGATGCAGTTGTTGTGACGGGTTCATTACTTGGGAATCGGCATCTTTTTTCTAAGTTATGCAAGGAGGTGTCCATCAACCATAACTTGTACTTTAACAAAGAGTTGCCGGTGGATGGAAGAAATATTTTATATGGCGGAAATGAGCTTTATTGATACGAACCGGATACTTAATAAACGGACTGGTTCAAGGTGTCGGATTTAGACCTTTCATATATAAGCTGGCACATGAACTTAGTCTTTTTGGATTTGTGAAAAATTCCACAGAAGGTGTTAGTATCGAGATTGAGGGTTTAGATGCCAATGTATATGAATTTGAAAAATCACTTCACGCACAACTTCCTCCACTTGCAAGAATAGACACTATAATAAGAACACAATTAGAATTACACAATGATAAAAGTTTTGAAATTTTAAAAAGTTCACAAGATTCAAATGCTTATAAAACTGCACTTATTCCACCGGATATAGCAATATGTGAAGATTGTTTAGAAGACATTGAAAATGAGAAAAAGTATAAAGACTATTTTGCAACAAACTGTACGAACTGCGGACCAAGGTATAGCATCATACAAACAGTGCCCTATGACAGGGTGAACACTTCCATGAAAAAATTCACTATGTGTGAAAGTTGTCGAGAGGAGTATGAAAATCCTTTAAACAGAAGATACCATGCACAACCGGTTTCTTGCAATAGTTGCGGACCGACTCTTTCTCATGAGATCAAAGATCTTGCAAAAGAGATTGAGAATGGAAAAATAGCGGCTATAAAAGGTATTGGAGGTTTTCATATAGTTTGTGATGCAAGAAATTCTGAAGTGATCGGTAAGCTTCGTGAGTTTAAAAACAGACCTGCAAAACCTTTCGCGCTTATGTGTGAAAATATAGAACAAGTGCAAAGCTTGGCAGAAGTCTCTGAAGAAGAAAGAGAACTATTGGAGTCCAAAGAGGCCCCTATTGTCATCTTAAAAAAATCATCAACTATAAATATATCTGACTCCATTGCTCCAAATATAGACAGAATCGGATGTTTTTTAGCATACACAGCACTTCACCATATTTTGTTTAAATATTTGAAAAATCCTATTGTGGCAACGAGTGCAAATCTAGGGGGCGAACCGATAATCATAGATGCGAAAGAAATCGAAAAAAAACTCCCCTTTGTGGATGTGATTGTTGATTTTGACAGAGATATCATAAACGGTGTTGATGATTCTTTAGTGCAAGTGATAGGCTCGAACACGCAGACACTTAGACTCTCTCGCGGATATGCCCCTAAGATAATAAAACTCCCCTTTAAAAGTGAAAAAAGAATTTTAGCAGTGGGAGCAAATGCAAAAAACTCTATAGCTTTTGTTATGGATGACAAGATCATACTCTCACCTCATATTGGCGATTTAGGCTCACTTGAAGCTTTTGAGTTTTTTAGCAGAACTATTGAGACCTTTAAAAGGTTTTACGACTTTGAGCCTGATCTGATAGTCCACGATAAACATCCAAACTACGAAACAACAAAGTGGGCAAAAGAGCAGGGCAAAGAACTCGTAGAAGTGCAACATCATCTAGCCCATATCTATGCGTGCAAGGCAGAGTTTGGACTCACTGGGGAATATCTTGGATTTAGTTTTGATGGAACAGGATATGGAGATGATGGAACGCTTTGGGGCGGTGAAGTATTTCTAGGCGATAAAAGGAAATACAGCTTTAAACAGATAAAACTTCTTGGCGGTGAAAAAGCTATAAAAGAACCTCGAAGAGTTGCACTGAGTATGCTTTTTGATACGCTGAGTTTAGATGAGGTTTTAGCCTTAGATATAGAACTTATCAAATCATTCACACCTTCAGAGATAAAGATGCTTCACCAAAGCCACAGCAAAAATTTAAACGCCCCCTTGAGTTCTTCAGTCGGCAGAATTTTTGACGGGGTGGCCAGTTTTGCAAATCTACTTCAGTTTCAAAGCTATGAGGGTGAAGCAGGCTTGCTTTGTGAGAAAAACTACAACAAAGATATCAGCAGAATATTTGAGTACATAATAATAGATGGAATCATAGAGATAAAGTTTGATTTTTTTGATAAAGAGATAGTCTCTGTTTTTATAAACACTTTGGTGAAGATAGTGGTGGAATTATCCAAAAGAGAAAAGATGGAAGTGATATTAAGCGGCGGGGTTTTTCAAAATAAAACACTTTTAGAACTAATAAAGTATGCTCTTGAGAATGAAAATGTAAAATACCATCATCAACAAGAGAGCGCTATCAACGATGGAGGAATCGCTTTGGGGCAGGCATATTCTTATGTGATTTCTTAAAGCTTCTTGCGTCCTGCTCTAGAGTCAATTTTCCAATTTTCTTCAGAATAAGAAAAGTACATTTTTTTTATATTGTCATTTTCGCTATAGTGAAGGGCGGCTCTATCAGAACCTTTGGATTCTAAACTTCTTACTTTTATCTTCACACCTTGCACCCTTTTTTTCAAATCTGAAGAAACAGCATCCTCCACCTTCTTAAGTGCAAGTGCATCACTCTGCATAGCTTCAAGCGAGACTTTAAATGAAGCGTCATGAAAAACATGCTTAAACGACATCATCTCCAAAAGGCTGAAGTAACTCTCATCTTCCATAACACTGCGAAGTGATTTCAAATCTGCACTGCGAAGTGAATCATAGTATAGATGAAGAGACTCAGTGAGTTTCTTCTCTAAGGCTGTATCAATGGGATACATATATCAACTTTCTCTTGCAATTGCTTTTTCAAATGCATCAAGATGATTGAGACTTCCATCTTTAAGGCTTTCATACACTCGAACCACATCAGAAGGCATTCCTTCGGCGGCTCTTTCTAAGTCATCTATGTCCGTCACTTCTATCAAGCGGCCAACTTTTAATGCTTCGAGCAATGAAACCTGCCCAAGCTCAATACACTGGTTGTACAACTCCTGCATCTCATGAAGCTCAAGCTGCCCCACAAAATCATCTTCTTGTGAAAGGTTCACACCGGATGTGTCTATCCCGTAACGTTCACATAAAACCTGTGCTGATAAAATATGTTCTTGCTCTGAAATTTGAATATTTGCAAATGTGCTTTCATTTGTATACATTTTACCCAAGGTTATATACACATCTCTAGCAACCTTTTCCTCTTGAAAGATGAAAAACAAAGTGTCTTTCTGCTCTTCGCTTAACTCTGCAGTCACACTCGAAGAAGCGCGTCTACCACCACTTGCAAAAGCACTTGAGGCAGAAACTAAAGCCCCTAGGCCTAAAATTTTCATGAAATCCCTACGGTTATTTGTTTGAGTGTTATTTTTCATTTTGGATCCTTTATTAGATAAGATAAGCTAATTGTATAGGAGAAGCGTTAGCATAGTGTTAGCGATACACCGTATAGATCCATTCGTCCTGGTATAGTATAGATAGATAAGAATTTGATTCTAAAGTATAAGCTTGATTTGGATATTATTGATGCTGAATATATATACTTGATGCAATTAGAACTTAGTTAAACTAAACTTAAAGCTTGATTGGGTACAATTGCGAACTTTTTTAGTAGAATTATAAGGAAATAATAAATGTACGCAATTATCAAAAACGGTGGTAAGCAGTATAAAGTTCAAGAAGGTGATATCCTTTTATTAGACAAAATGTCTCTTGAACCTAAAGCTTCTATCGAAATTACTGAAGTTCTTGCAGTGAATGCTGGTGAACTTAAAATGGGAACACCTTTTGTCGAGGGTGCTAAGGTTACTGCTGAGGTGATCAATGAAGGTCGTGACAAAAAAGTTGTAATCTTCAAAAAACGTCGTCGTAAAGACAGTAAAGTTAAAAGAGGTTTCAGAAGAGACTTCACTCGTGTTAGAATCACGAGTATAGCTGCATAAGGAGTATTAGATGGCACATAAGAAAGGACAGGGTAGTACACAGAATAATCGTGACTCAGCCGGTAGAAGACTTGGTGTAAAGAAATATGGTGGTGAAGTTGTAATTCCTGGGAATATTATTATTCGTCAAAGAGGAACTAAAGTTCACCCAGGTAAAAATGTTGGTATGGGAAAAGATCATACAATATTTGCACTTGTTGAAGGTACAGTTACTTTTGAAAGAAAAGACAAAAAACGTCAACAAGTTTCAGTAATACCTGCTGCATAATTAATTCTACATATCAGGGCTTTTTTGCCCGGATAGTTTATTCTTCATTTTTAGGTTTCAGCCTAAACAATTTTTAAATATTTAATAATTTACTTTTTATATTGTTAATGGAGTGAATTTTTAAGTTTTTAATAAAAGATTTGTTTATTAATAAATTTTAAAACAGCGATATTTTATATCTTATCGATTTCTGAGATTTACTTAGAAATCTTACATAGCTAGTAACTAGCTAAAGCATGAATTAAAAGGAAAACACTTGTTCACAGATAGCGTAGAATTAACAGTTTCATCAGGCAAGGGTGGACAAGGTTGTGTGGCATTTCGTCGTGAAAAGTTTGTACTCAATGGTGGTCCAAACGGTGGAGATGGTGGAAAAGGCGGAGATATCTGGTTTAGATGTGATAACAACACGCACACACTTTCTCACTTTCAAAGAAAAATGCATATAAAAGCTGATGGCGGTGTTCCAGGTGAAGGCTCTAATATGACTGGAAAGTCTGGAGCTAAAAAAATAATTATTGTTCCACCAGGAACGCAAATTATTGATTTAGAAAATGGTGAAGTGCTTTTTGATATGTTAAAAGACGGTCAAGAAGTGAAATTTATTGAAGGTGGAAAAGGCGGACTTGGAAATACACACTTTAAATCTCCAACAAACCAAAGACCAACCTATGCACAGCCCGGTGAAAAGGGTGAAACTCGTCAGATAAAACTTGATTTAAAGTTGATTGCTGATGTAGGTCTTGTAGGATTTCCGAATGTCGGAAAATCTACACTTATTTCTACCGTTTCTAATGCCCGTCCTGAAATTGCAAATTATGAATTCACCACACTCACACCAAAGTTGGGTCAGGTGAATATTGGTGATTTTGAATCATTTGTTATGGCAGATATTCCTGGTATTATTGGTGGGGCTCATGAAGGTAAAGGTCTTGGAATTCAGTTTTTAAGACATATTGAAAGAACTAAAACTCTTCTTTATATGGTTGATTTAGCTTCGTATAGAGATTTAAAAGAGCAGATTGAAGTATTAAAAGAAGAGATTTCAGAGTTTTCTTCAAAATTAGGCGAAAGTAAATACGCTATCGCTTTAACAAGAGCAGATATTGTAGCTCCGGATGAGATAAATGACCTTGTACACGGATTTTTAGATCTTCTTGGATTAGAAGCAAGTAAGACAAATGAGTTTAATTTTGATGCAGAGATTCCATATTTTGTTCAGGATTCCGCAGATGAAACATTAGGTTATGATAGAACAAAACCTTATCTAGTGGCACCGATATCTTCAGCAACTTCAAAAAATATAGAAGCGCTTAAGTATGCTTTATTTAATTTAGTGCAATCAGATAGAAACATTTAATTATGAATATATATCTCAAAGAGATAAACTTTAGTGACCACAGCGGTCCAAGCGGAATAAAAGGGACTTGTTCCTTTTATGGGAGTAATTAATGAAACGCATAGTAGTTAAGGTCGGTTCAGCTGTTTTAACTGAAAATAATGCAATTGCATTAGATAGAATGAAAGCTCTTGTCTATTTTTTAGCAGAGTTAAAAAAGAAACATCAAGTTATTTTAGTTTCCTCTGGAGCTGTTTCAGCTGGATACACAGCTTTACAATTAGATAGAAGTATACTTGAAAATAAACAGGCATTAGCTTCTATCGGTCAACCGATTTTAATGAAAAAGTATTCTGAAAAATTTGCACATCATGATATTTTATCTTCTCAGGTTTTAGTCACATCGGTGAATTTAAACAAAGCTGATGATGTGCAAAGAATTAAAAATACAATTGACACTTTACTAAATAATGGTGTCATACCTATTGTAAATGAAAACGACGCAACATCAACTGAAGAGTTGGTGGTCGGAGATAATGATCAACTTTCAGCATATATGGCTAAAAATACAGATGCTGATATGCTTATAATATTATCAGATATCGATGCCTATTATGACAAAGATCCAAGAGTTCATGATGATGCAAAACCACTCAACATTGTCTACTCAATAGAAAAATCTGAACTTGAAAAAGATGTCACTCCAAATAATGTTTTTGCAACAGGCGGTATTGTTACGAAACTTAAAGCTGCTCAGTATCTTCTTGATAACAAGATTGATATGTTTTTAGCGAGTGGATTTGATTTAAGAGATATTAAAAGTTACATGATTGATGGCATCCATAAAGGTGGAACTTTATTTAAGGCTGATAAATGAAAATAATTTTTATGGGCACACCGGATTATGCAGAGGCTATTTTAAAAACACTTATAGATGCTTCAGATATGGAAGTTGTAGCGGTGTACACTCAGCCAGATAAGCCTGTTGGAAGAAAAAAAGTGATGACTTCACCTCCGGTGAAAGTTTTAGCAAATGAAAACAAGATTGAAGTGTATCAACCAAATAGGCTTCGCGATGCAGAGGTGGTTGCCGAGCTTCAAAAAATTGAATGTGATTATATAGTGGTGGCTGCATATGGACAGATTCTTCCTCAAGAGATTTTAGATCATGCGCCTTGCATTAATCTTCATGCCTCAATTCTACCTGCATATCGAGGTGCGAGCCCGATTCAGCAAACTCTTTTAAATGATGATAAAACAACGGGTGTCACCGCTATGCGTATGGACATAGGGCTTGATACCGGGGATATTTTAAAAATTCAGACAATAGATGTGGGCAAAGATGAATTAGTCAGCTCATTATTTGATAGACTTACTAAAGTGGCATGTGATTTAACCGTGGATGTACTTCAAAATTTTGATTCATTGAAACCTATACCTCAGAATGATTCACTTTCCACTCATTGTACAAAAATTACAAAAGCAAATGGTGAAGTGAATTTTGAAGATGCGTATAGTTTATATTGTAAATATAGAGCGTACACTCCATGGCCTGGAATATATTTGAAAAATGGACTTAAACTTAAAGAGATAAAGTTATTAGAAAAGTGCACAGAAAATGAAGCTGGTAAAATACTGAGTATTGGTAAAAACAGTGTAGTGCTTGGATGTGCAAAAGGAACTATCGAAGTTTTTAATGTGCAGGCACCTTCAAAAAAAGAGGTGGATATCATCTCTTACATAAATGGAAAAAGATTAACACTTGAAGATTATTTATCTTGAGAGTGTAGACTCCACACAAACTTATTTAAAAAAAGCACTTTTAACAAATAAGGTGCAAGCACCTTACGCTGTCTTAGCAAAAATTCAGACAAATGGTATCGGGAGCAGGGACAACACCTGGACAGGGATAGATGGAAATTTATTTCTTTCCTTTACACTCCCTTTAAGCTCTCTGCCAAAAGATTTGAAAATAGAATCTTCTTCCATCTATTTTGCGTATCTCTTAAAAGAAACACTCACTCAAGAAGGTTCCTCTGTTTTTTTGAAATGGCCAAATGATTTTTATATAGATGATTTAAAAATAGGCGGAATGATTACAAATATACTCAAGGACTCTATTGTATGCGGAGTTGGATTAAACCTTGTATCTTCACCAAAAAGTTTTGGAGTTCTCGATATTAAAATATCTAAAGAAGAACTCTTAAAAAAGTATTTTACAAATATTGAAAAACTTGTCTCATGGAAGAAAGTTTTTAGTAAATATAAGATAGAATTTGTGCATAATAAAAAGTTTAACACACATAGAAAAAACTTAACAATATCATTAGAAAAAGCTATCTTACAAGATGATGGCTCGATTATAGTGGATGGCCAGAGGATATATAGCACAAGATGAGTGAAGTAATAGTAATTGCAAATCAAAAAGGCGGTGTTGGTAAAACAACCACTGCTGTAAACTTAGCCGCTTCGCTTGCAGTTGCTGAGAAAAAAGTACTTTTGATAGACTCAGATCCTCAAGCAAATGCGACGACATCCTTAGGGTTTCACCGTAATGATTACGAGTTTAATATTTACCATGTTTTAATAGGCACAAAAAAACTCAAAGATATAATCTTAAAATCAGATTTGCCGACACTTCATTTAGCTCCGTCAAATATCGGTCTGGTGGGAATTGAAAAAGAGTATTACGATGAAGATAAGGCTAAGGGCCGTGAACTTGTTCTTAAAAATGCGATAGCGAGTGTTTTAAAAGATTATGATTATATTATTATAGATTCGCCACCGGCACTTGGACCGATGACTATCAATGCGCTTTCAGCTTCGAACTCTGTTCTTATTCCTATACAGTGTGAGTTTTTTGCACTAGAAGGTTTGGCACAACTTTTAAACACGGTGAAGCTTGTAAGAAAGTCTATCAATCCAAATTTAAATATAAAAGGTTTCATACCTACGATGTTCTCTTCACAAAACAATCTTTCTAAGCAAGTCTTTGCAGATTTAAAGCAGCATTTTAAAGGAAAGCTTTTTAAGGACCTGGATGATAGGTATATTGTAGTCCCAAGAAATGTAAAACTTGCAGAATCTCCATCTTTTGGAAAACCGGCTATCTTGTATGATGTAAAATCAAGCGGTTCTATAGCCTATCAAAATTTAGCACAAGCGATAATGAAGTAATGGCTCTGGGACGTGGTTTGGATGCACTGTTTGGTGAAACAGAATCTGCATATGAAAATGAAGGCACACAGTTAGATAAAGTATTAGAAATAGCGATTAAAGATATTAAGCCTAATCCTTTTCAGCCTAGAAAAACTTTTGACGAAGCAGCGCTTCATGAATTGTCTGAGTCAATTAAAGAAGATGGATTACTGCAGCCGATAATTGTCAATGAAGATTTTGATGGTTATGTATTAATCGCAGGTGAACGTAGACTTCGTGCATCAAAGTTGGCAAAATTAAAAACCATTCGTTGTATTATTGTAAAAAGCAATGATGAAAGAATGAGAAAATTCGCTCTCATTGAGAATATTCAAAGAGAAGAGTTGAATGCAATAGAGCTTGCAGTCGCCTATGAAGAATTGATTAAGCTTCACGAGATCACTCAAGAACAACTTGCCACTATGATATACAAAAGCCGAACACATATTACAAACACTTTAAGACTTTTGCAACTTTCTTCAAAAACACAGAAATCACTTTTAGAAAAAAAAATAAGTGCTGGACACGCAAAGGTTCTTGTCGGTTTAGATGAAAAAGAACAACAAGTCATGGTTAACTCGATTGTAGGTCAAAAGCTGAGCGTGCGTGAAGTTGAAGCTATGATTAAATCTAAAAAAAATCAAGAAGTGATTCCTTCTGCTAAACCGTCAAAAATTGAGTATGATTTTTCTTCTTTACATAATAAGTTTGATTTTATAGGACTTAAAACAAAAAATTCAGGCAATAAATTCACCATAGAATTTGAAAATGAAGATCAAATTAATGATTTTTTAAATAAATTTACAAATTTTTCTTCACTTTAACTATCCTTTCAATATTGACATAGTATAATTGCGCAACTTTTAGGAGGTGCTATGTTAGATATAAATCCGATACTACTTTTGGCTACATTTGTTGTATTTCTTTCGCTTATAGCCGTTTTAAACAGTTGGCTTTATAGACCGTTATTTAGTTATATGAATAAACGTGATGAAGATATCAAAAAAGATCTTAATAAAATAGGTTCTAATGATGATGAAATTCAAGCGTTGAATTTAAAAGCTGAATCAATAATCAATAAAGCGAAACTGGATGCAGCGGCCCTAAGAGAGAAAGTTGTTGCGGATGCTAAGGAATTAGCTGAAAGTAAATTAGAGGCTAGACGTGCTGAATTAGCTAGCGAGTATGCAGAGTTTGAAAAATCTCTTGCTAAATCTAGAGATGAGTTGACTACGGACTTGATGTCACAAGTTCCAGTTTTCAAAACAGCTATTGAAGCTAAGTTTAGTCAAATATAAGGATGTGATGTGAGTAGAATTTTAGTAACTTTACTAGCAATGTCAACTATTGCATTAGCATCTAGTGCAGAAGGTGGGAGCACAGACATTATTCAAAGAACAGTAAACTTTTTACTTTTCGCCGGACTTGTTTGGTATTTAGTTGCAGAACCTATCAAAGCTTATTTTAATTCAAGAAGTCAGGGTGTTGCTGATGAATTGAAAAAAGTTCAAGATAAGTTAAATGAAACTATAGCTCTTAAAAAAGAAGCATTGGCAAAAATATCTGATGCAGAGAAATATGCAGAAGCATTGGCTGTTTCTTCAAAAAAAGAGAATAAAGTAATTAATGACAACATAATGGTGCAGTGTGAAGTTGAACTAGAGACTCTAGGAAAGCAAAACGCTTCTTTAACAGAATTTGAACAAAGAAAAATGGTTCGTACTGTTGTTGAAAATGTACTTAATGAAGTTCTAAGTCAAAGTAGTGATAGTTTTGATAAAAAAGCTATGGCTGATGTGATCTTAAAGAAGGTGGCATAGATGGAAGAATTAATTGCAAAAAGATATATAAAAGCTATGAGTGAAAATGCTAATAAAGCATCTATTCAGAATATAGCCAGTGTATTTTCTGTTTTAGCTGATTTTTTTAAAGATAAAAAGTTTGTACAAATCATAGATAACCCTAATGTGAGTGCAAATGATAAATCAGAAATATTATTAGAAGCTGTTGCATCAGCTGATTCTAGTCAGGTTAATAATTTAATTAAACTACTTGTTGAGAATAAACGAATCAATATTATTCCTGCAATTGCAAAAGAATTAAATAAAGAAATCGCACGCTCGACAAAAACTTATGAAGGTCTTGTGTACAGTGATACTAAAATCACTGTGAAAACAATGAAAGAATTAAGTGATGGTTTAGGGAAAAGATTTGATTCAAAAATCTCATTAACATATGTTAAAGATGATTTTGATGGAATTAAAGTTGATGTTGAAGATCTCGGAATAGAAATTAATTTTTCTAAATCAAGAATCGACAGTCAAATAATTGAACATATAGTAAAAGCAATTTAAGAGAGGAGAACAATAGTGGTAGCAAAAATTCAAGCTGATGAAATTAGCTCAATAATTAAAGAACGTATCGATAACTTTGAATTAAGTGTTGATATTAATGAAACTGGTAAAATCGTTTCTTACGCTGATGGTGTTGCTCAAGTTTACGGACTTAGCAATGTTATGGCTGGTGAAATGGTAGAGTTCGAAGATGGAACTCAAGGTCTTGTAATGAACCTTGAAGAGGCTTCAGTGGGTATCGTTATACTTGGTGCTGGAGTTGAATTACGTGAAGGTATGTCTGTTAAAAGACTTGGTAAACTTCTTAAAGTTCCTGTTGGTGATGCACTTCTTGGCCGTGTTGTAAATGCACTTGGTGAGCCGATTGACGGTAAAGGTCCGATCGAAACAACTGAAACTCGTTTTGTTGAAGAAAAAGCACCTGGAATTATGAATCGTAAATCTGTTCATGAGCCTTTAGCAACAGGTATTAAAGCAATTGATGCTCTTGTTCCAATCGGTCGTGGTCAACGTGAGCTTATCATTGGTGATAGACAAACTGGTAAAACAACAGTTGCACTCGATGCAATCATCAACCAAAAAGGTAATGGTGTTATGTGTATCTACGTTGCAGTTGGTCAAAAAGAATCAACTGTAGCTCAAATTGTTCGTCGTTTAGAAGAGCATGGTGCACTTGAATATACTATTATTGTGTCTGCTACAGCTGCTGAAGCTGCTGCACTTCAATTTTTAGCTCCATACACTGGTGTCACTATGGGTGAATATTTCCGTGATAATGCAAGACATGGTCTAATTGTATATGATGATTTATCTAAGCATGCTGTTGCTTACCGTGAAATGTCACTTATCCTTCGTCGTCCTCCGGGTCGTGAAGCATATCCTGGTGATGTTTTCTATATTCACTCTCGTCTTCTTGAAAGAGCTGCGAAACTTTGTGATGAAGATGGTGCTGGAAGTCTTACTGCCCTTCCTATTATTGAAACTCAAGAGGGTGATGTTGCGGCATATATCCCGACAAACGTTATTTCAATCACAGATGGTCAGATTTTTCTTGAAACTGAACTATTCAACTCGGGTGTGCGTCCAGCGATTAACGTTGGTCTTTCAGTATCTCGTGTTGGTGGTGCTGCTCAGATTAAAGCCACTAAGCAAGTTGCCGGTACATTACGTCTTGATCTTGCTCAGTATCGTGAACTTCAAGCATTTGCTCAGTTCGCATCTGATCTTGATGTGACATCCCGTAATCAGCTAGAACGTGGACAAAGAATGGTTGAAGTTCTAAAGCAAGGACCTTTCTCTCCACTTTCTGCTGAAAAACAAGTTGCAATTATTTTCGCTGGAAATGAAGGTTTCTTGGATGATTTTGATGCATCTAATGTTGTTCGTTTTGAAGCTGAAATGTATCCATTTATTGAAGCATCTTATCCTCAAATTTTTGAAAATATCAGATCTGCTTCTAAAGTTGATGACGATACGAAAGCATTATTATTAAAAGCTCTTGAAGAATTCAAAGCTAGCTTCGTAGTAGCGTAAGGAAAACTTTATGGCAAACTTGAAAGATATTCAAAGACAGATAAAGAGTGTTTCAAACACTCAAAAGACAACCCGTGCGATGAAACTAGTGTCTACTGCAAAGCTTCGTCGTGCAGAAGAGCTGGCACGTCGCTCTCGTCTTTATGCTGATAAAATGAATCAGGTTATTGCCGAAATAGCTGGACGTATTAAATGTAACAAAATTGGTGGGATTGACAATCGTAGTTTTTGTAAGATTGAAAACCCGGCAATGGTGGACATTGTTTTTGTTACTGCAGATAAAGGTTTATGCGGTGGTTTTAATATTCAAACGATTAAAGCTGTTAAAAAACTTTTAAAAGAGTACCAAGAGCAAAATGTAAAAGTGCGTCTGCGTGGAATCGGTAAGAAAGGTGTTGAATTTTTTAAATACAATGAGGTTGAATTATTTGATTCAGTTACTGACTTAAGTTCAAAACCTGATAAATCTAGAGCTGATGAGTTCATTATGACTTCTATAGAAGATTACAAAGATGGTAAAATCGATGGCCTTCATATAGTGTATAATGGATTTAAAAATATGATGACTCAAGAGTTACATACAATGAAAGTACTTCCTGTTGATGCTGAACAGTATGAATGTAATGAGACTCAGAATTCGGTTTTAGAGATTGAAGCTCAAGATGAAGAGCACATGTTAAATTCTTTAGTTGATAGATATGTTGAATATGCGATGTATTACGCACTTATTGATTCAGTTGCTGCTGAACATAGTGCTAGAATGCAAGCTATGGATACAGCTACTAACAATGCTAAAGATATGGTGAAAGGCTTGAAAGTTCAGTTTAATAAAGCACGTCAAGCTGCTATTACTACAGAACTAATAGAAATTATTAGTGGTGTGGAGTCGATGAAATAATGGAGAAAAATATGATTGGTAAAATTAGCCAGGTTATGGGCCCGGTTGTTGATGTTGATTTTGATGGTTATCTTCCAGCAATAAACGAAGCAATTGAAGTTCAAGTAAGTTTAGATGGTACTACAACTCGTTTAGTACTAGAAGTTGCAGCTCACTTAGGTGATGGCCGTGTTAGAACGATTGCAATGGATATGAGTGAAGGTCTTGTTCGTGGTGCGGATGCAACTGCCACAGGTTCTCCAATTAAAGTTCCAGTTGGAGATAAAGTTCTTGGTAGAATCTTTAATGTAATCGGTGAGACTATTGATGGCGGTGAAGCAATCACTGATTCTGAATCTTGGTCTATTCACCGTGCACCTCCACCATTGGTTGATCAATCAACCACTACTGAGATGTTTGAAACAGGTATCAAAGTTGTTGATTTACTTGCTCCTTACGCTAAGGGTGGTAAAGTTGGACTATTCGGTGGTGCGGGTGTTGGTAAAACAGTTATTATCATGGAGCTTATTCATAATGTTGCTCATGGTCATGATGGTTTATCAGTATTTGCCGGTGTTGGTGAAAGAACTCGTGAAGGTAATGACCTTTATTACGAGATGAAAGATTCTAACGTACTTGATAAAGTTGCACTTTGTTATGGTCAAATGAGTGAGCCTCCAGGCGCACGTAACCGTATCGCTCTTACTGGTATCACTATGGCTGAGTACTTTAGAGATGAAAAAGGTCTTGATGTATTGATGTTTATCGATAATATCTTCCGTTTCGCTCAATCAGGTTCTGAAATGTCAGCACTTCTTGGCCGTATTCCTTCAGCTGTTGGTTATCAACCGACTTTAGCTCGTGAAATGGGTGCATTGCAAGATAGAATCACATCAACTAAAAATGGTTCAATCACTTCAGTTCAAGCGGTATACGTACCTGCGGATGATTTAACGGATCCAGCTCCTGCTTCTGTTTTTGCTCACTTAGATGCAACTACAGTTCTTAACCGTAAAATTGCTGAAAAAGGTATTTATCCTGCAGTTGATCCTCTAGATTCGACTTCAAGACTACTTGATCCACAGATTTTAGGTGAAGAACACTATAGTGTGGCACGTGGTGTTCAGCAAACACTTCAAAAGTACAAAGACCTTCAAGATATTATTGCAATTCTTGGTATGGATGAGCTTTCAGAAGATGATAAAAATGTTGTTGAACGTGCTCGTAAAATTGAGAAATTTCTTTCTCAACCATTCTTTGTTGCTGAAGTGTTTACAGGTTCTCCTGGTAAGTATGTTAAGCTTGAAGATACGATTGCCGGCTTTAAAGGCATTATTAACGGTGATTACGATCACATGTCTGAAAACTCATTCTATATGGTTGGCGGAATGGATGAAGCTCTTGCAAAACACGAGAAAAACAAATAAACTCAGTGTTTATTAAAGGATTATTATGGATACGTTAAAACTTGAAATTCTAACTCCTAATGGTGAAATCTTTAATGGTGAAGCTGTTAGTGTGACTCTTCCTGGTGAAGAGGGTGAATTCGGCGTTCTAGCAAATCACTCTTCGTTATCAACTTTGTTAGAAGCTGGTGTGATTGACATTGAAAAAGAAGACAAATCAGTTGAATCTATATTGATTAACTGGGGTGTTGTTAATGTTGATGAAGAAAAAGTCATTGTATTGGTTGAAGGTGCTGTTGCTATACGCGGTGAAAGTGAGAGTGCTATCGCTGCGGCGCTTGATGATGCTAAAGAGCTTATAAACTCTATCGCTGATTCAAATCCGGCAATAGCAGCAGTTTCTGCCAGAATAGAATCAGCTGCTCAAAGGTTAATATAATTGACTGCTAACGATTTAATAGATTTTTATTTAAAATCTCATCCGGTTACAATAGGTGTATTGGCAGTATTGTCAATATACTTTATTATTCTTAACTGGGTGTTTTTTTATCGTTATTTTTCTTTAAGCTCTTGGCTGAGTGATGAAAACGATTCTTTTGAGGGATTGTTAATGGGTGCAAGCAGTGTAAATGAAAAATCTTTTTTGAATAACTTTATGAAAACAAGTTCAAGTGTTTCTAAAGAGATTTTAGCTTTGGCTATGATGGCTGCTACAAAAGAAGCAACTAAAGGTCTTTCTATACTTTCTATATTTGCTTCTACAACTCCTTTTATAGGTTTATTTGGAACAGTTGTATCTATTTTAGACACCTTCACCCATATCGGTCAAACGAGTGGAAGCATGTCTATTATATCTTCTGGAGTTTCAGATGCGCTAGTAGCAACTGCTGCAGGTATATTTGTAGCTATTTTTGCTTATACCTACCACCAAATATTAAAAAGACAATCGTTCGAATTGGTTAGTTTCTTACAAATGCAAAGTGATGCTCTTTTAGCTCGTAGAGGTTAATTATGTACGATTGGGAAGATAAACCTGAATTAAACATCACACCGCTTGTGGATGTAATGTTAGTCTTACTTGCTATTCTTATGGTTATAGCACCAAACATCATTTATGAAGAAAATATAAAACTCCCTCAAGGTTCCATATCAAAACAATTAGCAGAGATTCCTCCTGTGCATATTACGATTGATAAAGAACGTACAATTCAAGTGAATAAAGAAAACTACCAACTTAACGCTTTTATGGATAATTTTTCATTGTATGCAAAAGATTTAGATTTAAAAGCCACTGTATTAATCAGTGCGGATAAAACTCTTGATTATGGGATTGTTATGTCAGTTTTAGCCGCTGTGAAACAAGCTGGTTTCACTGATGTTTCATTAGCGACAAATGGCTAGAAACAATTCTTACTTTTTTCTAAGCGGTTTAATATCGCTTGCTCTTTTTGCAATAGTTCTTTCGCTTTTTTTTCTTATGATGTTCTCAGCATCTAAAATCAATACTTATGCCCTCAAAAAAGATGATTTTATTTCTGTTTCCTTAGAAGTTGTAAGCACTCCGATGAAAAAGATTGAAAAAGAAGTGATTGAAATAAAAGAAGATACTGTTGCAGAAGAAGTTAAAGAAGTGGATATTGGAAATCTTTTTAGTGATGTATGGACTAAAGATATATCAATAGAGAAAAAAAAGCCAAAACCGGTAGATAATAAAAGATTAGAACTTATCCAAAAAAAAATAAAAACTTCCAAAGATAATGTAGCTCAAAAACAAGAAGAAATTATAAATAATAATGAAGCGACAGTTACAGATACAGACTCTAAAAAGAATTCAAGTGCTAATGAAGTTAATGAATATTTAGCTAAAATTCAAGCGATTGTTTATAAGTATTTTGAGCCTCCTGCGAATTCGCAAGGGCATACTGTAAAAGCTATGATAGAGTTAAGTGCAATCGGTAAAGTGCAAGATTTCAGGATTCTCACATATTCATCAAATCAGGCTCTGAATTTAGAATGTGATAAAATTAAAACAAGATTGTTAGGTGTTTTATTTCCGAAAAACCCAGAAGGTGTGACTTCTAAAACAATTGTAAATATTACATCAGATAAAAATTAATAAAGGAAATAAATTGAAAATATTATTAGCATGGTTATTTATAGTTTCTCTCTCTTTTGGAGGAGATGCCACGATAGAAGTTATTAAAAAAGTTGAATCATCACCATCATTGGCCGTTGAAGAGTCTTATAGCTCTTATGATGACACTTTCAAATTAAGATTTTTTAAATCACTTATAGCTGACTTGAATGTACTGTCTATTTTTAATGTGGATAGACATTATAGACAATCAGAGTATGATGCAAGTGATGTTCTTGTTGAAAATAAAGATATGAAGTATGTTTTAAGATACAATATTTTTGAAGATGACAATGGATTTTTCAATGCAAAAATGAAATTGCTTCATAATTCTGTAGAGGTGATGAATAAAAATTATAAGATTAAAAAGAACGATTTTTATATGTTTATCTCTCATGCAATGGCTTACGATATAAATGAATTTATGGGTGAACCTTCAGTTGCATGGATGAAAAGAAAGGTTATTTTTTCTCGTATAATTGCTCCTATGAAAAGTGAGCTTGTGATTTCTGATTATACATTGACATACCAGCATATAGTTGTCACTGGTGGATTTAATGTGTTTCCAAAGTGGGCGAATAAAGAACAAACACAGTTTTATTACACATCTCTTGATGGGGCAAAGCCGGTGCTTAAAAAAGTCGATATCAAAACGGGCTCAGTGAAATCAATTTTACAATCTGATGGTATGATGATATGTTCTGATGTGAGTGATGATTCCAGCAAATTATTGCTCACTATGGCTCCAAGCGGACAGGCAGATATATATTTGTATGATGTAAACACTGAAAAACACTCCAGGGTGACAAAATACTCTGGAATAGATGTAAGCGGTCAATTTGTAAATGATGAAAATATAGTTTTTATATCCAATAGATTAGGTTACCCTAATTTGTTTAAAACTAAAATTGGCAGTGATGAAGTTGAACAGCTTATTTATTATGGTAAGAGTAATGCCGCGTGTTCAGCTCATAATGAGTATGTGGTGTATAAAGCGCGTGAGAGTTCAAATGCTTTTTCAAACAACACATTTAATTTGCATCTTATATCTACGAAAACAGACTTTATCAGACGTCTTACAGCAACTGGGGTGAATGAATTTCCAAGGTTTTCTAAAGATGGTGATGCAATACTTTTTATTAAAAACTATAAAGCACAAAGCTCCATAGGAATTATCAGGTTAAATCATAATAAAAACTATCTGTTCCCGCTTAAGTATGGGAAAGTTCAGGCTATGGATTGGTAAATATATACTCAGCAGTATAATATAGAGTCATATAGCTCCTCTAAGGCTTTTGTTTTAGTCTTTAATTCGCTATAATAATTTAAATTTTAATATTCAGAGGAAATGTAATATGAAAAGTATCGTACTTTCTAGTGTAGTGACTGCACTTTTAATCTTTGGTGGATGTAGTTCAAAAGTTCCGGATGCTGATGGTTCAGATGCTTCTACAAATGCTAATGCAAAAGAAGTAAGCGGTGTGACCACTGAGACTGTGTCAACAGAAAACAGTGTTATTAGTTCTGGAAGTGTTGAAAGTGGAAGTGACAGTATGTCAATAATGGAAGCTAAGTTAGAATCTATTTACTTTGAATTTGATAAGTTTGATGTGAAACCCAGTATGCAGGGTAAAATTGCTAATGATGCTGATATCGCTAAAGATGCTTCGGCTAAATACAACATTAAGTTAGAAGGTAATTGTGATGAATGGGGTAGTGATGAGTATAACTTTGCACTCGGTTTAAAACGTGCTGATTCTGTTAAAAAAGCACTAGTGGCTCAAGGTGTTGATGCATCAAAAATCACTATGGTGTCTTATGGTGAAAGTAATCCTACATGTTCTGATAAAACTCGAGAATGTTGGGCAAATAATCGTCGCGTAGATTTTAAGCTTCTTCCATAATTTATGAATAAAATTTTATTAGCTACATATTTTGTAGCTATTAACTCATTGTATATGGCAGCTGCAGAACCTTCTGCATTTGGTGCCGGCAACTTAGATAATCCAAACCCTTACGGCCTCACTTCGAGTGAAAAAACTGTTTTAGAAACTAAAAAAGCTCTTAAAAATGTCGTAGTCAACACGAATAATCAGGCTAACAAAGTTGATTCTTTACGAGAGAGGATAGATGGTTTACAAAGTATTGTTGAAAGTTTAAGTAGAAAGTCTCAAGAAAATAAAACGACACTTTTAGAATTACAAAATAAAAATTCTGAAGATTTGAAAAACTCTGATGAATATGAAAAAAGACTGGGCCAAGCAGTTGAATTAAATACAAAGCTATCAGAGACAAATGCAGAATTAATTGCTAAAAACACTTTAGTTATAGAAGAATTGAGTAAATTAATTAATACTATTAATACAAAATATGTTTCCAAAGAAGAGTTTAATGATTTAGTTAATGATGTGAATGATTTTAAAAGTTTAGTTGCAAAAGAATTAAAGTCAGCAAGTAAAGCTCCAGTGAATGAATCAGTTCTTGATTCAATGAGTAATGGTGAAGTCGCAACGCAGGCAAAAGCATTCTATGATAAACAATATTATAGTAAAGGAATTGAATATTACAGTCATTTAATAACAAAGAACTATAAACCTGCCAATTCGCATTTTATGATTGGACAAATGAAATTTAAAAGAAAAAACTATGCTGAAGCGATTTCATACTATAAAAAGAGTGCTTCATTGTATTCTAAAGCTGCGTATATGCCAGAATTGTTACTAAATACGGCTATATCTATGGAAAAAACAGATGATATAGAAAATGCAAAAACATTTTATAATGCTGTTATTGGAAAATTTCCTGCTTCATCGGAAGCAAAAGATGCGAAAAAGTATTTATTAGCTCTATAGTAAAAGCTTCTTTCCTTAGTTTTATTTAAATATTTTATGATAGAATTCACACTATAAATTATATATAAGGTCTTAATAAATGGCAATTGAAGCAAATCAAATCGTATCAATAGAGTATGAAGTTCGTGATGGAGAAACTATTGTAGACAGTAATGTTGGTGGAGCACCATTAGTATTTATGTTTGGAAAAGGTCAAATAATTTCAGGTTTAGAAGATGGAATAGCAAATATGGCTATAGGTGAAAAAGCAGATGTTCTTGTTCAACCTGCCAATGCGTATGGTGAACTTGATGAAAGTGCTACACAAGAAGTTCCAAAGGATCAATTTTCTGGAATTGATTTAGAACTTGGGATGACACTTTACGGTCAAGGCGAAGATGGAGCAACAGTTCAAGTCACAGTCAAAGAGATAGGTGAAGAAAGCATTGTTATCGACTTTAATCATCCTCTTGCAGGAAAAGCTTTAATGTTTTCAGTAACTTTAAACAATGTTAGAGATGCCTCAGCTGAAGAAGCTATGACTGGCATTCCTTCTGAGAACAAACAAGAAGAAAGTGGAAGTTGCGGTACAGGGTGTGGTTGTCACTAGTTTCATAACTTTATCAAATGCCTCTAAAGAGGCATTTAAAACTGCTACGCTTTTAAAAACACTTAATGTCAATTCCCTCATCACTGGTGAAGATGGTGTTGGTAAAAAAAGCTTAGCAAAATATATCCTCCCAAATGCCAGTATAGTTGATGCTTCTGATTTTGATGAATCCATCACACTGCTTAGCAATAGTGATCAAGTAATCATCACCAACTTACATAACACGGCAAACTTAAAGACTATTCTTGATATGATTGAAGCGAATGACGTACGTGTTATTGCCACTTCTAAAGAATATCTGGTGAATGATGAAATTACAGAACTTTTCCCTGTTAAATTTTCAATACCGCCTTTATCGCAAAGAGAAGAAGATGTAAAAGCATTAATTGATATTTTTTCTAAAGAAGCATCAGAACTCTTTGGTGGAGATACTGATTCTAAGCAGCTTATATTCACTCCGGATTTAAGTCAGAACTCTGCTTCTTTAAAAAGACAGGTTATGATCACTTATTTATTACAAGATATTAAAGATACAGAGTTAATGGATATTATAGAAAATTATTTAAGTGATAAACTGGGTTCTAACAGTGATTATAGAAACTTTTTATATCTCTATGAAACTCCATTAATCAAAGTGGGTTTAAAGAAATTTAAATCTCAATTGCAACTTGCGGATAAGTTGGGTCTCAATAGAAATACACTAAGAAAAAAGATAGCAGACAATAAGCAATATTTAAAATAATACTAAGGAAAATATATGTCAAAAATAGCAATGATATTCTCAGGTCAAGGTTCTCAGGCAGTGGGAATGGGTCAAGATTTTTATAACAATTCAGAAATTGCACGCGAGATGTTTGATAAAGCCGGTGAGAGAATCGGTGTTGATTTTAAAGAACTTATTTTTGAAGAAAATGAGAAGTTGGGACAGACGGCTTTTACGCAACCTGCAATTTTATTGGTGCAAATGATTGCATATAGGCTTTTTAAAGATAAATGCCCGGATATTAAAGCGGCATTATTTTTAGGGCATTCTCTTGGCGAGTTTTCTGCTTTGAGTGCAAGCGGTGCGATTGATTATGTTGATGCGGTGGAGTTAGTGCATAAAAGAGGTTCTTTTATGCAAGCAGCGTGTGAAAAAATTGAAGCTGGAATGATGGCTATAGTCGGTCTTGATGATGAATCAGTGGAAAAAGTGTGTGCTGATGCACAAGCTGAAGGTAAGAAAGTTTGGCCGGCAAACTATAATCAAGATGGTCAACTTGTAGTTGCCGGTATGAAAGCTGATTTAGCTTCATTAGAGCAAACTTTTAAAGATGCCGGTGCAAAACGTGCACTTCTTTTAAATATGTCTGTAGCTTCACATTGTGAAATTTTAGCTCCTGCTCAAGATCCTCTAGCTGAGATTATGTCTCAAATGGTTCAAGACAGCTTTGAAGCTCCTATTATCTCCAATGTTACAACTAAGCCTTATGATACTAAAGCTGATGCTATAGCACTTCTAAAAGATCAATTAGTCAAACCTGTAAAGTATAAGCAGTCAATTTTAGCAATTGCTGATGATGTGGATATGGCTATTGAATTTGGAAATGGTGTGGTTCTTAAAGGACTTAACCGTAGAATTGCAAAAGATCTTACAACTTTAAATATCTCTGATATGGCATCTTTAGCAAAAGTCACAGAGGAAATCTGTAGCTAGAATGAAGGTGACCCTTGCACAAACTTCACCAAAATTAAATCGCTCGAACCTTCAAAATATTATTGAGATAATCAATGATGTTAAAGATGAAAGTGATTTGATTGTATTTCCTGAGCTGTCTTTAAATGGCTATTTATTACAAGACAAACTATTTGAAGATGCTTGGAACTTAGGTGAGTTGACTGAGTTGGAAGAGCTTAGTGAATCGATTGATATTGTAGTTGGCGGGGCTATAAAAGATTTAAATATATTTAGAAACTCTGCTCTTTACTTTTCTAACGCTAAGCTTTTAAGCCAACATAATAAAGTCCATTTACCAAATTATGGAATGTTTGAAGAAGCCCGATACTTTAAAGCGGGTGATGTATTTGAAAGTTTTGAAACTCGTTTTGGTAAAGTTTCAATGCTTGTTTGTGAAGACTTATGGCATAAAGAAGTGCATCATGATTTAATATCAGAGAATCCGGATATAGTGATAGCTTTGGTGGCATCACCGGCACGTGGATTTTCAGATGACGGTTTAGATATTGAACATAAATGGAAAGATATAATCACACAGGTGGCATCAGAATGTAAAGCAAAAATAATCTTTGTAAACCGTGTAGGTTTTGAAGACGGTTTAGGTTTTTGGGGCGGTAGTTGCATTTTAGATGAAAACGGTGAAGTGATAGATTCTCTGCCTCACTATAAAGAGATGATAAAAACAATAGAAATATAAAATTAAAAATAAAAAAGAGACAAAAAATGAAAATAGCGATTATGGGTGCGATGCCTGAAGAGATAGCTCCGATATTAGAAGAATTAGGTACATACAAAACTACAAAATATGCGGATAATGACTACTATGAAGCAACATATCACGGTCTTGATGTGGTTGTGGCATATTCAAAAATCGGTAAAGTGTTTTCCACACTCACTGCAAGCACAATGATTCAACATTTTAATTGTGATAGATTACTTTTTTCCGGTGTGGCCGGGGGAATCAATCCAAGTTTAAAAATCGGGGATTTAATCGTAGCAACAAAATTATCCCAACATGATTTAGATATAACTGCTTTTGGACACCCTATGGGGTTTGTTCCTGGCGGGAGTGTGTTTGTTGAAGCTGACAAAGACTTAATCTCTTTATCCAAAGAAGTTGCAAAAGAGTTGGGGAAAACTGTCTCAGAGGGTGTTATAGCCACCGGCGATCAGTTTGTGCATGATGAGAAAGTTAAAAAAAATATTGTAAAGCATTTTAATGCGGATGCATTAGAGATGGAGGGTGCTTCAGTCGCAGTTGTTTGTAAGTCTCTGGATATACCTTTTTTCATACTGCGCGCGATTAGTGACACTGCAGATACTGATGCAAGTTTTTCATTTGATGAATTTATGGAGTCATCAGCGATAATCTCAGCAGAGTTTATTATGAAAATGGTAAAAAAACTAGCTAAGTAATGTCTATAAAATTATCTAAAAAAATCATGTCTAAACTTGGTAAGACAAATGCTGAGTTTGAACTTATAGAAGAGGGCGATAAGATTTTGGTAGGCCTTAGTGGAGGCAAAGATTCCCTTACTATGATTCATGCGATGAAAGAACAGCAACGTCGCGCCCCTTTTAAGTTTGAGTTTCTTGCTGTGACTATATCTTATGGAATGGGTGAAAATTATGATGCTTTGCATGCTCATTGTCAAGAATATAATATTCCACATATAACTGTTGACACAAAGGTGTATGATTTAGCAAAAGAAAAGATAAGAAAAAATTCTTCTTTTTGCAGCTTCTTTTCAAGAATGAGAAGAGGATATCTTTATACAGCAGCACAAGAAAATGGATGTAATAAGGTGGCACTTGGTCATCATATGGATGATGCTGCAGAGAGTTTTTTTATGAACTTTATTTATAATGGACAAATGAGAAGTTTAGCCCCTAAGTACAAAGCAGAAAATGGACTTATCGTTATTCGCCCGCTTATTCAAATGCGTGAACGTCAACTCCGTGCTTTTGTAGATGAAAATGAACTTGCCGCGATTGGCGATGAAGCCTGTCCTGCTATGCGTTTTGATGTTAAAATGCCTCATGCCCGTGCAGATATGAAAGTGAAACTAGCAAAAATGGAAGAAGATTTTCCACAACTTTTCACATCGCTTAATGCAGCATTTAAAAATATTTCAGTTGACAGTTTTTTTGATAAAGAGAAATTCTCTCTTTAAAGCTTATGAAGAAAACTGTGATTTAAAGGTTTCTTCATCTTGAGCGATTTGCTTTTCTTTTTTTCTTAGGGTGTCATTTTTCAAAGTTTCTAAAAACTCTAACATATTGTTTTGATAAGAGATAGTGTCCTCATCAAAACTTAGTGCAATTAGTTTTTTTAATTCTTCAAGATTGATTTTTTTTGCATACCTAGGAATAATTTTAAGATCTTTTTGTATATTTGCAACTAAAGTATCTATATCCAAGCCATTATTTTCTCTTACTTTATTCACTTTTTCTTTCGTTGTGAGCATTAAAAGATTTGCTCTTTCTTCATCATTTTCATAAATCTTAAGAGCAATTTCTTTGACTTTTATATAACTTTCCACAGTCGAATCATTATTAGCTGCAATTATGAGAGCAAAAACCTTTGCACGAAACTCCAAAGAACCATGATGGTGAACAAATAATTCACGAAATGCACTGAAAAAATGGTGTTTTAACCGAAAACTAAGTCGCATATATACTCCTTTGTAGTATTATAGCATTAATAATTTTAGGAGAGTATCGTGGGAAGAGCGTTTGAATATAGGAAAGCATCAAAGTTAAAAAGATGGGGAGCAATGTCAAAATTGTTTCCAAAACTTGGAAAGATTATCACTATGGCAGCAAAAGATGGCGGTGGGGATCCGGACATGAATCCAAAACTCCGTACTGCTATCTTAAATGCAAAAGCTGAAAATATGCCAAAAGACAATATCGATGCAGCAATAAAAAGAGCGACGGAAAAAAACACTGCTGACATGCTTGAAGTCAACTTTGAAGGTAAGGCTCCTCACGGTGTGCTTTTATTTATAGAGTGTGCAACTGATAATAACACACGCACCGTGGCGAATGTAAAAAGTATTTTAAATAAAAATGGCGGGGAGATGCTTACAAACGGTTCTTTAGAATTTATGTTTGATAGAAAAGCTCTTTTTGAGTTTGATTTAAAAGAAGATACAGACATTGAAGAACTAGAACTTGAGCTTATAGATGCTGGACTTGAAGAGATTGAAGCTGAAGAGGGTGAAGCATTGATTACAGCAGATTATACAAGTTTTGGCACTTTAAACACAGCACTCGAAGATATGAACTTAGAGATTAAAAAAGCCACCTTAGAGAGAATAGCAAATGCGCCGATTAGCATTTCGGATGAGCAGCAAGAAGACATAGACAAAATCCTGCAAAGATTAGATGATGATGATGATGTGCAAAAGGTTTTCACCAACCTGGCATAGTATGAAATACACAGATAAACTTTATATACAAACTTTAGAGATAAAGCAATCAAAGTTTATCTCTCACCTTCTTCCATATGATTTATACGAAAAAACACTTTACGAATTAAAAGAATCACATCCAAAAGCTAGACATTTTGTTGTTTCATATAGATATTTAAATGAGTTTAAACAAATAGTAGAACATTCTAGCGATGACGGTGAACCAAAGGGAACATCGGGAAAACCAACTCTTATGGTTTTGCAAGGTTCACAGATGATAAATACAGCTATCATAACGGTTCGTTATTTTGGCGGCACTAAACTGGGGACTGGCGGACTCGTACGTGCATATAGTGATGCTGCAAACTTAGTTTTAGAAACAGCAGATGTTTTTGAATATAAAGAAGAGATACATATAAGAATTGTATTTGAATATGCAAATATTAGAAAAATAGAATATGAATGTCTTATGAATAAGATTGAAATTATTCAAAAAGATTTTAGTGACACTACTCAATACCTACTAAAATCTGATGAAAAAAATATGCAAACTTTTTTAGGGAAAATGGATAGATTGATAAGTATTATATAATCTATCTTCCTTGGACAGCATTCCCCATATCCCACATAGGTAAGAAAATACCAAGTGCCAGTAAAATAACCATAGCAGCCATGATAAAGAGCATGATAGGCTCTATAGCTTCACTTAATCCATCGATAATCGCATCAAAACGCATCTTATAGTATTCAGCCACTTTTTTAATCATGGTGTCCAATGTACCACTGTCTTCACCTGCACGGACCATTTGTGTGATCATATTTTCAAACAGTTCTGTATCTTTGAGACCTTTATTTAAAGTACCGCCTTTTTCAACTGTGAATCGAACAGACTGAAGCTTTGCTTTTAGTGGAAGATTGTCTATCATATCTATAGAAGTGTCAAGCGCTTCGGCAATTGGAATCCCCGCACGCACCAGTTCTGAAAATACAAGAGTGAAACGATTGAGAGTTGAGAACTTAATAATATTTTTTATAAGGTAGGTTTTGAGTAAAAATTTATGCCATCCATAACGAAACTCTTTTGAATTATTCACCATGTACCTAAAGATGAGAAAAAAGACAATAAGACCGGCGATTACATAAAGCCCGTAATTGTTAAAGAGGTTTTCTAGAGTTAGTAATATTTGAGTTGGCAACGGCAATTCTGCATTTAATGATTCAAATATTTTTTTAAACTCAGGAACAACATAAGATATGAGTATAGTGAATGCAACAGCCATTGCGATCATAACATTTCTAGGATATGCCATCGCTTTTTTAAATTTTATGATGTTTGAACGAATTTCTTCAAGCATATCTGCTAAGGCATATAAGGCTTCATCTAGATTACCGGTCTTTTCACCTAGGTTCACCATTGCGATAGTCAAGTTGCCAAGTTCAAATCTAAAGTTTTCCATAGATGTTGAAAGTGAATGTCCAGAGTTGATATCATCTGCAAGTTTTGAAAAAACAGTTTTAAGTGCATCATCTTCAGTTGCTGAAGCAATTTCACTAAGTGAATCATAAATAGAAATTCCAGCATTTGTCATAACAGCAAGTTGTCGTATTGCAGCTATGAGGGCATCAGATTTGATTTTCTTCTTCTTAATATTTTTAAGAAAATTTGTTTTAAACCGTAAAAACTGTGCATCAATAGGTTCAGTGCCTTCTACAACTTTAATGAGAATACCGCTTGATTTCACTTTGGCATATTCTTGAGCATCTTTTTTATTTTCTGCATATATAGGTAATTCTTCTCTTTTACCTTTACTAAGAACCGTTGCAATAAAATATTTCATTATTATCCCTTTGCTACTTTGAGTATCTCTTCTAAGCTGGTGATTCCATCAAGAGCTTTTTGAATACCATTTTCAAAGATACCTATAAAACCATCTTTTTTTGCTTGTTCGTATAGCAGTTCTTTTGATCCGCCCTTAGCGATTAAAGAAGAAAGATCTTCTGAAATATTCAATACCTCACAAATCATTTCCCGACCCATATATCCAGTGTCATTACATTCTTTACAGCCTTTACCTGTATAGAATTTAGCTTTATCAGGTATATAATTTTTGTATTCCTCAAGCGTGGATGATGGGATTATCTCTTCCTCTTTACAGTGCTTGCAAATTTTACGTACAAGTCTTTGTGCTTGAATAGCCACAAGTGCTCCAGAGATTAAATAATGTTCTATACCCATATCAACCATACGTGGAATAGCACTGATAGAGTCATTAGTATGTAAGGTGGAAATAACCATATGACCGGTTAATGCAGCTTTAACTGCGATTTCCAAGGTTTCTTGATCACGGATTTCACCAATCATTATTTTATCTGGATCCTGACGTAAAATAGAACGTAAGGCATCCGCAAAACTAAGACCGACTTTTGGATTCACTTGCACTTGTTGAATAAGGTTCATTCTGTACTCAACAGGATCCTCAACTGTAATCACTTTATCTTCAACATTTCTAAGTTCATTCAATGCACCGTAAAGCGTGGTGGTTTTACCACTACCGGTTGGCCCGGTGACTAAAATGATTCCATAAGGGGCTTGAAGACCTTTTAAAAGTTTTTGATAACTTAGACTATCCATACCGGCATCTTCAAGTTTAACAAGAGCTTTTTGTTTATCTAAAACCCTCATTACGATAGACTCGCCATAAAGAATGGGAAGAGTCGATATACGAAAGTCATATTCTCTTGCACCGACCGCCGTGGAAAAACGTCCATCCTGCGGTTTTCTTTTCTCTGCAATATCAAGATTTGCCAAGAGTTTGAGTCTTGAAGCGAGTGGTGGATAAATCATTTTTTCAAAGATGAATATTTCTGAGAGTTTTCCATCAATCCTAGCTCGGACTGAACAGTTCTTTTCTGTAGGCTCTATATGAATATCACTGGCACGGCCATTAATACAAGCCTTGAGAACAACATCAATAAGAAGTAAAATGGAAGAAGCTTCTTGTTGCTCTTCTATCGATGTGATAGAATTCAACTCATCTTTTATCTTTTTAACAAGACCTTTAACACTGTCTTTTAATTCAATTTTAAAAAGATATGAGGATATTTGTTTTTTTGTTGCCAAGGCTATTTTTATAGGTTTTCTAGGAAAAAGTCTTTGAAGTGATTCTTGAATTTGGATATCCAATGGATCATTGAGCGCAACAGTCACACTTAAATCATCTTCAGAAATAGGAAGGGCATTATGCTTTTGTAACTGAGCAAGAGGTACACGTGAAGCTAGTTGATAGTCCATATCTATAGAGTCTAAGTCTTCAAATTTTAAATCAATTTCTGATGCTAACTTTTGTAGGACTGTTTTTTCATGTATATAGTCATAATTATCTATAATTGAAAGGTCATAATTACCATGTCGAATTCTCTCAACTATAAAACGGACAAGCCGGTCCATAGTCATAAATCCCGAAAGAGTGATATCCCGTAAGATTAAATTTTCACTGATACCTTGAGCTAGGAGTCTATCCACCTGACGTTGCATGATAGAGCCGTTGCTAAGTAAGTCTTCTGTAATTCTATCCATTGCTAGCTTCTCCTCACCAATACACGTGTCTTTTTATAGTCACAGAATCATAAAATTCTTCAATAATCATTTTATCAATTTTATTTCCTTTACTGAGGTAAAGTTTATAAGTCAATTTCGGGTCATTCTTATCTTCAAAAAGATAAAACAACCGTTGTTGGTGAGGTCCGATTTTAGAATAAAAATCAAAGACTTTAGATAAAACATATTCTGTTGTGGGAAGGTCTAACTTTGATATATTATAGCCATCCACGAGTGCATGATACAGGAGCTTTTTTTGCATAAGTATAACTGAAAAATAGGCTGCATTGGATCTCGCTTCTGCAGAAAATTTCAACATTGCCACAGGGGTTGAGAGTCTATCTATATAGTCAGAGTTTAAGCATGCAAAAGCATATAAAGAAATATACTCTTCATCTTTATTATGACGTCTATAATTATCAAAACCGATATTACATACTTCTTCATACTTATGATTTTGGTAAAGATTAAGCATTTTTTGTTTGGTGTCTGCGTAAAGATTTATGCTTAAGAATAGTATTAAAAGTATTTTCATTTTATTTTTCCGGATTTAATATTTTCAAGAAGCATTTCTGCACGATGAGAATGTGATGTGCTAATGTATTTTTTAAGAATCTCTATCGCTTTTTCTTTTTGATCAAGTTTATAAAGTGATTTTGCAAAAATAATCCAACTCTCTTCTATATCGTTGTTTATTTGGTTTGTTAACAAAGCATAATTATAGGATTGATTATAATTTTTTAGTTCATAATATTTTTTTGCAATAAAAAGGCTTAAAGCTGGGTTGTTTGATTCTTTAAAACGTTTTATGACATGTTGAATATCATCTTGAGTATTTTGTCTTTGAATTTGAATTTCTTGTTTTGGCACTTCTTTAACTTGCGTGTCTAAAACAATTTCTTCTATCTTTGGTGTTTCTATTTTTTGAACAATCTTTTTTTTAGTTTGAATGTTCGCCTTAGGTGGTACATAACTATTATAATAATTAGGCGAATTGTCTTTCATAGTTCGAATAAAGTCTAAAGACGGTTTTATTAGTAATTTGTTTTCTTCCTCTGAAGTTTGAACGCTTTCTTCTTTTTTGGATATAACTGGATCTTTTGGAGTACTGATCTGAGGCTCTGCTGGATCTGGAACTTTTAGAGGTTTTTGGATGATTAAGGGTGTAGCGCTTTTTTTAGTGTGCGTGCTTAGGTTGATATCGGCAGGTGCAAGGTCTTCTTTAACTGCTATAGGATTTGTTTTTTCTTCGAAGTCAATGGAAGTTAAAATAATGACAATAACAGCAAGGCTGATAAAAATAATCAAATGAGGGAGAAATGATTTAATCTTATATCTTAACCATTGTGATTCTAATTCGTGAAGGTTAAGCATGTAAAAGCCCAGTATGTAACGCTGACATTTCTATGATTTTATTTGAAACTTTACTAGTGTCAATTTTTGATGGATTGTTTTCCATATAGTTGGTATATATATCAAAAAGCGTATAAAGAAGCTTGTTTGTATCTCTGTAGTTTCCATTCGTGATTTTATAAATGAGATTGACTGATTTGCTGTGGAACATATTTGCACTGTCAAAACAGTTTGCTTTCATAAGTTTTTTTTGTATATATATCTTTAATTCTACGGCTGAGGCGTTTTCTAGCTCGATGGTCTCCCATATTCTTGTTTGAAAATGCTCTTTAGCTATAAGGTCTTCTTTTTCTGTTTTATGTAAAGTGATTACAAACTTCACTTTTCTAGTGTCAGAAAGAAGTCTGATTTTTTCCATTAAAGAGTTTGAATAAAGTTGAGCTTCATCAAGTAATACAATAGGAATATCGTCGATAGAATGTTCGTCGATAATCTTCATAAACTGGGTGAAGTTAAGTTCACCTTGATATTTTACACCAAGTAAGTCATGTGCAAGTCTTTTAAAGAACTCTACATCATCTAAAATCGGTGTTTGGTACAGATGGACAGTTTTTGTTGTAGACAAGTCATTGTAAAGTTTAGTCAAAAACATACTTTTACCAGTTCCAGGTTTTCCGTATAAAAGAATCATTTTAAGCGGTTTATTCACAGAGTCTTTAAGGGATTGATATATTGTAGAAACACGGTCAAGTTGAATATAATCTCTTGCATTCACAGTATCTAAAAAAACATTTTTAGAATTTTGAAAGATACTTGATTTCATAAAGGCCAATCTACTTTAGATTTATATTGTCAAGTTTATTAGACACACGCGAACCAGATTCTAAAATAGAATCACTTAAGCCTTTATAGCCAAGATCTTTTAGAGAAACTTTCGAACTTTCTTTACTGATAATATGTGGCTCGATAATAATAATAAGCTCCTGAATATTCTTCGCTGTCTCTTCGTACTTAAATAAATAGCCTAAAACAGGGATGTCCCCTAGTAAAGGCACCTGATTGGAATTGTCTGTTGTTTTTGTATTTATGAGACCACCTAGTATAATTCTACTTCCGTCTTTGACCGTTACTACTGATGAAAGTTGGCGGCGGTCTAAGTCAGGCGGCATTAGCCTATCAGCAGAGCTGGTGGCACTCATATCCTGTGTTGTTTCTGATACAGATGGATTTATTTTTAATGTGATAGTGTTATCTTCGGAAATTTCAGGAGTTATATCTAAAAGTATACCGGCAAATACAGATTGTACATTTTCATTTTGGGTTGTAGCAGCCACTCCACCGCTTGTACCTTGTTGTTGCGTAGATTCTGCTAGTTTGTAAAAGTACTCTGTTCCAACTGTTATAAGTGCCGGCTGGTTGTTGAGTGTTAAAACTTTTGGATTCGATATTGCACTCACATCACCTTGTGTGTCTAGAAATTTAATAACTTCGGTGAGTGTTGCAGTACCTGTAGCTTTAAATAAACTGGCAGTAGTGGCTGCATTAGCTCCAGTTGTAGTACTTGGATATAAAGCAGTTGTAATTGCATCATCGGTAAAAGTTGAAACATTTTGGGCCCTTAAAATATCAGTGGAGAGTACTAAGTTTTGTATCTTATAAAGTTGTGACCAGTCCACACCGGTGCTTCTTCCTTCTTTCATGGTGACTGCAAGAATTTGCACATCAATGAGAACTTGCAACTGCACTTTGTCTTGAAGTCTTTTTAAATATTTTGTAAACCTCTCCATTTGTTTTACCGTGGCTGTGACTGTGATTAAACCGGCATTTTTATTTATGATGGGAGCATCAGCAATATACATATCATGCGGTCGATTAATAACACTTTGAAATTCCAAATCTAGTTGTTCCCAAAATTTCACTTCATCATTGGACTCAATTTTAACACCGGATTCAGATGTTGCACCACTGCCCTGTTGTCCTGTGGCACCTGTTGTTGCAAGACTTCCTGTTGAGCCTTGTTGCGTGGCTGATGATGAAGAACTGAGTGTGATGTCTGTTTTGGTCGTGCTTGTTCTTGTAGATAAGATATAGTCAATAGAAAACACCTTTGTGGTGAGATATGAAATCTTTAAGACATTGTTTTGAAGTGTATACGAAAGGTTGTTCTCATTGAGAATGATATTGAAAACCTCGTCGATGGTTAAATTTTTCAGATGTGTTTTATTTAGAGTGGTATTGAGGAACTTTTCAGCATTTGGGTCCGTAACGATTATCGTAAACTCACATTCATCGCTTAACTGTTCAATAAAGTCTATGATTTTGGTGTTTTTTGTTGAACTGATGCTGAAGAGTTCAAAGGAACAATCTGCATATAAGTGTGAAGAGAAAAGAAGAGTGAATAAAGTCCCGATTATTGATAGCTGTAATGTTTTCATGTTTCTTCCTAGTTATTCTTAAATTTTAGTTTTTTAGTTTTACTGCGTGTTGTTAGTAATAAGTCTTTATTTTTATAAGAAAGAATTATACTGGTTCCATTGACAGCACTTAAAGTGTATTTACCGACTTTTGAGTGAAGTTTATACCAATTCCCGTTAATAAGAGCAGATTTATTGATAATAGCATCAAGAGAAAAAGAAGTGCTTTGTTTAGATATCTGATTAGTCTTTGACTCTGAGAAACTTTTTTTGCTAATAATACTTTTATTAGCAGTTAGAGTTTTTTTGCTAGTCTTTTCTTTGAGCTCTTTGTTTAGAAAGATAAAAGGATCTTTAACCATATCAATCTTTGATTTTGAGATGCCATCTCTTGGAGGTTTAATAGCTTGAATTTGTTCATCAACCCACGTTAGTTCATTCGCAAGAATATGAGTGAACATAAAAAGAGAAACAATAAGTGGTATATTTTTCATTAGTATGTAATCCCCCAAACTGAGATATTTAAATCACTATGAAGCTTGTTTAAAGCTTCTATATTAATGTCATGTAAATCAACAACTAGATCACTTTTTTCTAAAGAGTTAATAAAGTTGATAGTGTTCTTATAGTCACCGGTGACTTTGAGGTTTATATCTAGTATATGTCCAAACGTTGTCTTATTCTCAGCATATTGATTATGTAAGTTTAATATTTTAACATTATAAAGCCGGGCATTTTTTGAGATTGAATGTAGGTATTCACCCCATGTTTGTTCATCATAAATGAGTGAGGAGATCTCCTCTATCTTATTTTTAATATATTGATTATTGTCTTTATATTTAAGTGTCTCTATTTGAGCATTTTTGATTTCATTTTCTATTTGAGCGATTTTACTTATTGGATTTTTCTGTAAATATAAATTATCCATTGCGATTTTAGATTCTATACTGACAACTTGAGTTCTTTTTGCATTGAAATCAGCCTCTGATGTGTCCCAAAACAATAAATATGAAAAAGCAAAAATGATTGCAAATATCATAAAATAAGTCATATAAACATCTTTTTTAGTTTTGTCCTTAAAATAGTTGTCAATATTTTGTAAAAAATCTTCTATGTTTATTTTCATAATATATAAACCTTTAATTCACTGAAGTAAAGTTTTTTATCATCATTGAATATAATATCATCAAGTGAAAATTTGAACTTCTTATCATATGTTTTTGTCAAGTATTCTAGAAGTTGTGTGATTTTTTTGTCTTTAGATGAAACAAGACTTAAAGTGAATTTTTTCTTCTTAATCTCTTGATTGTATTGAATTTTTTCGACTTTAACTGCATACTTATTCAGGTCACTCGTAAGTTTTGTGATAAGTGTTGCTTTCATTGGATAATTGACTTTTACATCATGGATTTTTATAAGAGTGTTTTTCTTAGATATATAGCTGTCTTTTTCTTCTTTTAACAAGGTTATAGCTTTTGTTTTATCAGCTTCTTTGCTTTTTATATTTGCTTCTCTTGTAGTTTTTTGTGCATGAACTTCTTGATAGGAATTTTTTAGCAGCTCATACTGTAATTCTTGCATATATATAAGCACCCAATAGGTGATAGGATAGGCAAATGCAACAAAGAAAGATGCCACAAGAAGCATAAACAGTTTACCGCTTTCTCTTTGTGTGAAGTTTGGAGGACGGTGAAAATTAGAAAAGTTACATAAGTATTTTTCTTCACTCGAAAGTGTATTAGAGATATGCATTAAAGCATGAACTTGGCTGATATAGTCACCGTTTGATTCAAAACCATAATCAAATTCAAAATCACTTGAAGGTGTACTTAATTCAACTTCTGAAATTTCATATAGTTTTGATGCAATGTCTATCTCAGAACCTATATATACATGTTCAATTTTTTCAATATCAAAAGCTTTTTTTGCATAGTTTAATATCTCATTGATATTTGAAAATATCTCATTATAGAGTTTTAAAATAAATTCTTTGAATTCACTTTGAGTGTATTTTAGATTTTGTGTAGATAAAAATTTAACAAAATCATCATATTCAATTTTTTCACCATATAATTCACAGAACCTTCCATGCATTTCCACTAAGGAGTATTTTAATGATTTTGTATATATAAATTCTGTTTCATTATAAATGGTGATTGAAGCATCATGTTCTTCAAAGTAAATAAAACAGTGAACACCATTGTCTTCTATAATTTTTTTTGAATAAAGTGATTTGATTAAAAGAGGAAAGGGTGTAATTGTGTCAATATATTTAATTGTTTGAACAGACTCTTCAAATATCTCCTCAATTTCTAGCGGATCAACTACAAAAACTTGAAACTGTTTATTGTCTTCATCTAGATTATTGAATGTTTCTATATACTGCACCTGGTATTCTACAGCTTGATCAAGTCCCAACTCATCATAGATTTTAATATTTATAGCATCTAAAATATCTTCACTGGGAATATTCTTACTAATAAGTATTTGGTTACTGATATAAGCTTTTGTATTAAGGTACGAACATGCAAACTGTTCTTTAGAATATTCCGGTGTTGTTGTTTTGGATAAAAAACTTGAAACACCGCTAACATATTCGTTAGTGTAAGGATTTATCGATATAAAACTAGAAAAAGAGCTTTGTTGTTCTGAACTCATTAAATATAATCCTATTTAAAATGAACCACTGACATGGAACAAAATTTATTGTCTTTATAAAATTCAACACGATACATTTTTTGATGTATGTCGAGTGAAAATTTTTGATTTATAGAATCCCTATGAATAGTGATTCCACTTTCATTAGAAACACCCTTAGCTGTAAATCCAATAACATTCACACGAAGATTGTCTTTTCTTATAATATTGAAATCGTCATTTACATAAAATTCTTTAGCAGAATCAACAATGTTTCTTTTTCCATCAATATTGATTTCTATATTCTTTGGGCATTCATTAGAAATATTGAAATACTGAGGTTTTAAAGCAGTAATTCTTTTATTTCCTATATAAACAACTCTCGTCCCCTTGATATTTTTAATATGACCGAGTGGATGTGAAAAGTTAAATTCGTTACCAGATGAATTTATCGGAATATAGCTTAAAGATTTTTTGATATGGGATAAGTTTAAAGAAATATTTTTATTTATCTCCAGTATACCGTATTCATGAATGATTTTTTTGATTGATTCTTCAGTCAATGCAAATGATTTATTAAAAGAAATATCCATGATTTTCATAAACTCTTCAATAGCTAAGAGTTGATAATATACTTTTTGAGAGAGTGAAGATAGGTTTTTACTACTCTCTATCGCGAATGCCGGTTTATTATTTGTAACTGTGAAATATGTTAAAGAGAGTTGCATTTGTTCATCTTCATATTTCGTTTTTGTATTTCTAACATTAAAAGCATGATGCTCTTGTAAAAGTCGCTTGTTAACATTGATTTTAACTAGAGAGGCTATCTCATTCAGGTTACCGAAAGGTTGATCTTCTTTTAACTTGCATTGATCGATTACACAAGTTTGGCCCCAGGCATTAGGGTTGAATATATTTCCTTGAAAATCTTCTCTATAAAAACCATGTCCATCATGGAGATTTAAGACTAAGGATACATTTTTTGAAAGGATTAATTTTTTTATATCTTCAACGGTGTCTTTATCTTTATCATTTTTTTTAATAATAGAAAACTTCCGATTCATATCTCCATTTATACCGCGCTCATTATCACGAATACTGTCTTTGTTTAAATTTGGAACTATCCAAAGATTTTTTGATTTAATCGTGTAATGTGTGGCTAGGATGGAGCCGGCAAAATAACTACCGGGCTCATTTCCATGTATCCCTGCAATCACCAGTAAAGTTGTGTTGGAATCAGTATTTTGTTTTTTAATGATTTGAAGTTCTGCATGTAATGAAACACTTAGAAAAAATGCTAAGTGGATGATTTTCACTAAGACAGCTTTCATTAAGTTCATAATTATTTTTCTGTTAAAATTTTAAAGTTATTATCTTTGTCAATTTTAACCATTAAAATTTTATCACCTTCAAATTGAAAACTGCTTGAGCTATAAAATTCTTTAAAAGTCACTTGAAATATATCTTCATATTTTGGATAAGGTATTACATTTATATTATTAAAAATAATTTTCTTTTTTTCTTTTTTATTGAAAATTCTTGTTTTATATTGGATGAATCTAGAATATTTCATCCCGTCATTTCGAATAAAATCTGGTGAATAAAAGGATAAATATTTTTCTGTATCGTTATAAATCCAGCTATATCTCCACTCATAAAGATTTGCTAAGATTTTTGCCAAAACTTTTTTAGAAACATCTTTATTTTTTTGATCAGGATTTATAATAAGTATGGTGGAATCTATGTCTAATTCTTTATCTAAACATACAATATTATCATTATTGATAGCAATACACCCTTTGGTGAAGTCATCTCTTTCTTGTTCAGTTGGAAGTCCGTGTATCCATATTCCAGAACCATTTTTCCCAAGAAATTTGTCATAAATGTTTGGATAACTTGTAACAAAAGCCAATGGACCGTAAAAAGAATCAAGCTTGGATATTTTTTTTTGAATATCGTATAAACCAATAGGCGTTTTTAAATCACCTTCTTTTGTTTTATCGCCTTTGACTTTCCCTGTGAAAGCATTGTACTTTTCTTGTAAAGTGAATTTTTTTTCTTTATTATGTTGAAATAAACTTAATGTTGACTTTTCTTTATCACAAGTTAAAATTGATTTATAGGATTCTATATATCCAAAAGAAGTGTCGATGTTTTTCAAGAACTCATTCCAATAACTAATTTGAGTAAGCTCAATATCCATCTTTTTTTCTATTCCTTCAAGACCATGCTGTCTGTAGTCAGTTAAGACAGAACTTGCATAAAGACTGAAATTAAGAAGTGAAAACAACACTGCTTTATAGAAGATTGATTTATTTGACATGCTCATACCCTATCTCTTTTAAAAAGTTTTTATCTTTAGTCCAGCCTTTTTTCACCGTGACTTGAAGTTCTAAAAAGGCTTTTTTCCCACTGAGAGTTTCTATTTTAGTTCGGGCATAGCTACCGATCCTTTTAATAGCTTCGCCACCTTTACCAATAATAATACCTTTTTGAGATTCTTTTTCAATAATGATGGTGGCATAAATTTTATCTATGTTTTTATCTTCTTCTATTTTATCTATGATAACATCAGATTCATAAGGGATTTCATCACTTATATTTTCAAAAATCCCTTCACGAATGAAACCGGCATAGATATCACGAACAAGTTCACTTGTTAAATCCTCCGGATCAAAAAGAAAAGGTGACTCAGGAAGCTTGTTTGAAATAACTTTTAGTAGTTCCTGGTGCCCAAGTTTTTTTGGAATTGCAATTGGGATAAGCGCTTCAAATTGATCAGCATAAGGAGAATATGAACTTATTCTTTTAAATAGTTTATCTTGAGAGACTTGGTCAATTTTAGAAATAACAATTATATGTTTCACTTTAGCAGCATTAAGTTTTAAAAATTTTTCATAATGTTCAACACTGTCTGTAACGGGAGCAAGATAAACGATTAAATCACAGTCCCCCATCGCTTTAAGAGCTTCATCAAGCATATATTGGTTGAGTATTTTTTCTCGCTCATGAATTCCAGGTGTATCTACAAAGATAATCTGTGTATCCTCATACATAACGATAGCATTGGAACGACGTCTTGTCGCATTGGCTTTTTGAGACACCATTGCTATTTTTTCACCTAAAAGTGAATTCATTAAAGTGCTTTTCCCAGCGTTTGGACGCCCAATAAGCGATACGAAACCTGCTTTTGTCATGTTTAAATTCTCCAGTTTAAATGTATTTAAGAGCCACTAGTGGCGAGAGCTCTCTGCTGAAGAGAACCAAGTGTTAACGTAGCTAAAGGAATTACTTCCTTTGGCGTTTTGATTATAGAATATATCTGGATAGATCGTCGTCTTCCACCACTTCATCGAGTTTTTCATGTACAAACTCTGAAGTTATTCTGTGCTCTTCACCCTTGTGCTCATCTGCATCAAAGCTTATATCTTCAAGTATTTTTTCTAATACTGTATGAAGTCTTCTCGCTCCAATATCTTCAGTCAACTCATTTGCCCGGTGTGCAAGCTTAGCTACAGTTTTGATAGCTTCATCTTCAAATATTAAAGTCATACCTTCAACGCCAAGGAGTGCTTGATATTGTTTTAATAAAGAATTTTGTGTTTGTGTAAGAATTTTATATAAAGTTTCTTCGGTTAATGATTCTAATTCAACACGAAGAGGAAATCTACCCTGAAGTTCTGGGATTAAATCACTTGGTTTACTTACATGAAATGCACCGGCGGCTATAAATAAAATATGGTCGGTGTTAATGACTCCATACTTAGTTGTCACACTGCTTCCTTCAACAATAGGAAGTAAATCTCTTTGAACACCTTCTTTACTTGGATCACTTCTTCCTTGTGACTTTTCACTAACTGCAATCTTGTCAATCTCATCAAGAAAAATTATACCGCCATCTTCAGCACGTTGAAGTGCTTGTGTGTTAATGCTTGTCATATCAAGTAGTTTATGGGATGCTTCAAGTTTTAAAATAGACTTTGCATCTTTCACTGTGACTTCTTTTTTCTTATCTTCTTTGTTGATGCTTGAAAATATTTGAGAAAAACTTTCTTGCACCTTTGCCATTTCCGGAGGAAGATTGGTGTCGTTGAATTCAACATGTATTTTATCAAATTCCAGTTCAATGATTTTATCATCCATTTCACCGCTTTGTACACGTTTCTCCATTGCTTCAAGCAGTCTTTGATAATCATCTTTTTTACTTTCACTTACAGACTCTGGAAGAGGGGGGAGCAGTTTTTCAACGATTTTATTTAAAACATAATTATCTATTTTTTCTTTGTTTTGTTCTTCTTGTTCAGCTTTGACAATAGAGATAGAATTTACAACTAAATCTCTAATCATAGATTCTACATCACGACCGACAAAACCCACTTCAGTGTATTTTGAAGCTTCCACTTTAATGAAAGGAACTTTCATCATCTTTGCTAAACGACGTGAAATTTCTGTTTTACCGACACCGGTGGAACCAATCATCAAGATATTCTTTGGCATGATTTCATCTTGGAGTTCTTGAGATAGTTGCATTCTTCTATATCTTGTGCGAAGCGCTAGAGCTATTGTTTTTTTAGCATTGTGCTGTGAAATCACATAGTCATCAAGATAGGCTACGATTTGCTTAGGAGTTAAATCCATTATTTTGCTCTCTCTAAAGTAAGTGTTTTGATATTATGGTTTGTATAGATACAAAGGTCAGCTGCCACAGATAAACTTTCTTTAACTAATGCTTCTTCATCAAGTGATGCATGTTTCTTAAGTGCACGCGCAGCTGAAATTGCGTAGTTTCCGCCACTCCCTATAGATGCCAGTTCGCCATCTTCAGGTTCTACAACATCACCATTACCTGTAAGTATAAAGATATGGTCATTATTTAAAACAATCATCATAGCTTCTAAACGGCGCAGAACTTTATCTTTTCTCCATGCTTTAGAAAACTCAACAACAGATTTTAAAAGATCACCTTTTTTGTTTTCAAGAAACTCTTCAAACATATCAAAAAGGTTAAAAGCATCCGCTGTACTACCTGCGAAACCGGCAAGAATTTTTCCGTGACCTAGCGTGCGGATTTTTGTAGCGTTACCCTTGAGAACTGAGTCTCCAAATGTAACTTGTCCATCTCCACCTATTACAGCTTTACTCTTACCTTTATAAGCAAGTATAGTAGTAGCATCAAACATGAGTCATTATTCTCCCTGAACATCCACGTGAAGTGTTGCGTGGATTCCATGGCCTAGTTTAAAGTCTAAATCATGTTCTCCAATAGTTTTAATAGCAGATTTTTCATTGATATGTTTTTTGTCAATTTCAATACCATGTTGTTCTTTTAATGCAACTGCTATTTCTTCTTTGGTGACAGCACCAAAAAGATGGCCATTCTGACCAAGTTTTTTTGTAATAATAATTTCTGCTTTATCTAGCTTCTTCATTATCCCTTTAAGAAAATTCACTTCCTTTTCAAGATGTTCAGCCACTATCAGTTCATCTTCTGCATGTTGTGCTAAAATTTCCGGTGTAGCATGTCTGGCAAAACCTTTTCCTATTAAAAAGTTTTTGCCGTAACCATCTTTAACTTCTTTAACTTCACCTGCTTTACCAAGTGTTTTCACATCTTTTATTAATAAAACTTTCATTATCTTATTTTCTCCCCGCCATAAGAAACAATACCATGGGTTAAGTTCCCAATGTTTGTATATCCTTGATCTGTTAAGATCCTTGCAACATGCGCACTTCTGCTTCCAACATGGCAATATAAAATAATATTGTCATCTTTAGCTAAGTTTGCTTCATCCCATGTTTGAAAGAAACTGCTTGTTGGAACAAGTTTATCCGCACCTTTTATATGACCCATTTGCCATTCCATATGTTCACGAACATCAACGACTGTAAAGTCAACCATTTTTAATTCTCTAGCTTCAAATAAAGAAACCATTTCATCTCCGTCTAATTCACTTTTACTTACAAGCATTTGCGCTTCTTCTTTTGTGAGACCGCGAGAATGTGTATGTGCTGCTTCTTCCATCCCAAGTTCAATTCTTTTTGCTGCCGCAAATTCAGGTGTGCAGAAAATTCCACAATGACAAGATCCTATTTCAGGAATCTCTTTTTCTATTGCAGGGGTGCAAGGGCATGTTCTATTATCAACACTTTGTGGTTTTCCATCAACTTCTTCAACCATAAAACATGGACAAAAAAGTTTGTTGTACATCATCTTGTTGCGGGCAAGACCCATTTGCACACCTTCGTTAACCTCTTCTTCGGGGTTGTACACCCATCCACGTGATTCACATACTTTATCTGTGAATTTTACTGTTTTTTCCATTCTTTCTTGAAACTCGGGTGAATCCATATCGATTTTAATTATACTCATAGTTATTTAGTCCTTTGTAAACTTTTAGTGGTTTCTTTTTTTACCGGCGATGATTCTTCTAAGCGCATTTAAGCGAATAAAACCTTCTGCATCTTTTTGGTTATATACTTCGTCTTCTTCAAATGTTGAATGTTCTTCAGAGTAGAGTGACATATCTGATTCACGTCCTACAACTTCAACATTACCTTTATATAGTTTTAGTTTAACTGTCCCTTGAACATATTTTTGTGTAGTGTCAATTGCAGCTTGCATCATTTCACGTTCTGGAGAAAACCAAAAACCGTTATAAATAAGTTCAGCATATTTGGCAATCATACCATCTTTCATATGTGCTTCTTCACGGTCTAGACAGATAGATTCTATCGCACGGTGCGCTTTTAACATAATAGTTCCACCTGGTGTTTCATAACATCCACGGGCTTTCATCCCAACAAAACGGTTTTCTACGATATCAATTCTTCCGATACCGTGTTTATTCCCATAAGTGTTAAGTGTGCGAAGTATTGTAGCAGGGCTTAGTTCTTCACCGTTTATTGAGATTGGGTCACCATTCTTGTATCCGATTGTAATGTATTCTTTTTCATCTGGAGCATTTTCTGGCGAATTTGACCATAGCCACATTGATTCTTCAGGCTCATTCATCGGATCTTCTAGATGAAGCCCTTCATAAGAGATATGAAGTAAATTTGCATCCATAGAATAAGGGCTTACAGTAGGATTTCCATCTTTATCAACATGTTTTTGATCTATTTTGATTCCATGTTCTTTTGCATAAGATAAAAGTTTTTCTCTTGAATTTAAATCCCATTCTCTCCATGGTGCGATAACGGTGATATCAGGATTCAGACCTAAGTAACCAAGTTCAAATCTCACTTGATCATTCCCTTTACCGGTAGCTCCATGAGACACTGCATCCGCACCCATCTTCTTTGCAATTTCAATTTGTTTTTTTGCGATAAGCGGTCTTGCTATTGAAGTGCCAAGTAAATATTCACCTTCATAGATAGCATTTGCTCTAAACATAGGAAACACATAGTCTTTTACAAATTCTTCTTGGATGTCAAGAATGAAAATATTTTCTGGTTTAATACCATTGTCAAGTGCTTTTTGACGTGCAGGTTCCACTTCTTCACCTTGACCTAAGTCTGCTGTGAAAGTGATAACTTCTGCATTATATTCATCTTGGAGCCATTTTAGGATAATACTAGTGTCTAAGCCACCAGAATAGGCAAGGACTACTTTTTTTACTTCTTTTTTCATAAACAACCCTATATATTCAAATTAATAAGCGCGATTTTACAATAAAACACATTAAAAAATGATTAGTACAGAGGTATATATAAAAGAGATTAAGAATGATTCACTGCAAAGAGTGTGTGTACGAAGTCTTAGATGTTTTTCGCAAGATGAAGAGGGTAAAAGAATTCACCCTTTCATGTCAAATAACATTCCGGTGACTTCTTGCATTTTTGGAAGAAAATCTGCTGCTTTTTCTGCAGGAAACCTTCGTATCATTTTACTGGTTTCAGATTCAATAACGGATACATAAAATATATCATCCGTGTCAACACCGAATTTTATACCTGTGTTCATCGGAGCCATCGCTTTATTTAATTCATCAACCAAGTTGTCCATCTGCGCTTTAGAATTTATCTTCGTTCTTGGTTTTGAAGCATCTTGAACATCCTCAACCAAATTTTGTGGTTTTACGGCTTGAGATTGAAACTTAGTTTGAGGCTGTGCGACTCTTCCTTGAGAAGCTCCAGAATCAACGTGTGCATTCACCTGAGTTTGTTGTTGCTTCGCAACATTTGCTATGCCATCCATGACTAACTCCTTACTTTTTTATCTTTAAAAGAATACTCTTATTACACAGGATATCGACAATATAAAAAATAACTTTAACTAATTTAATACAAAATTTAAAATTTCTTTTTAACCTCCTTTTAGATACCCTTACGCTTATGAAAGAATATGTCAGCTTATTAAATTCCCACGCAATATTAAAAAGATTATCCATTATTCAGCTCATCGTATATTTTGGTGCGTGGTTCTCTAATGTTGCAATATATACATTATTATTAGACATGAACGTATCAGTGGAAGTTGTGGCCTTTGTGGCAATGCTTCATTTTCTCGCAGGAGTGATTCAAGCTCCTTTTTCTGGAACTATTATAGATAGTGTGAAACCAAAGAAGCTTATGCTTATTTTAATGTCTATAGAAATGCTTGCAACATTTTCATTGCTTTTAATTAATGATACAAGTGATTTAAACTTACTTTACATACTGATATTTTTTAAAATGGCAGCTGCGAGTTTTTACTTCACCACAGAGATGTCTCTTTTACCAAAGATATTAGATGGAGATAAACTGCAAAAGGCAAATGAACTCCATTCTATAATTTGGTCTTTGTCTTACACCTTGGGAATGGCATTAAGTGGATTTGTTGTTTATATGTTTGGCGTGAAAGTCGCCTTTATTTTAGATGGTTTTATGTTTGTGGTCAGTTTCTTTTTGTTATACAAACTTCCTATAAATGTTAATCCAATAAAATCAGATGAGAATTTACTGCAAATGATGAAGGACACCTTTTCATATCTTAGAAAAACCCCTCATGCTTTTCATCTTATGTTAGTGCACGCTTTTGTGGGTTTCACTGCTTTTGACGCGCTTGTTGCATTAATGGTGGATAAGTATTATGCTTCTGTCATTGCGACATCTTTAGCTCTTGGTTTATTGCATTCTTCCCGTGCAGTGGGCTTAGTGGTCGGGCCGATGATTATAGGAAACTGGATAAGTAAAAAACGTATAGTTTATATATTTATATTTCAGGCAATAGCCGTTTGGATATGGGCATTGCTTATGAAGAATTTTTATTTATCCTTACTTGCGAGTGTATTAGTTGGATTTTTCACCACAACCTTATGGTCCTATACATATACCTTGCTTCAAAAAAATATAGAAGAAAAGTATTATGGCCGTATTGTGGCTTATAATGATATGTTGTTTTTAAGCACGGCAGCGTTCACATCTTTTTTTATAGGTTATTTAAATGTGAATAATTTCTCTCTTGAAGAAGTCACTTTTGTCTTAGGCACTGCTTTTGTGATTGGTGCCATCTATTTTGCCTGGGTCATAAATACACAAAATATTAAGGAAGTTTCATAATGAGTTTTGCTATTTTGGGAGGGGTGCTTTTAAACATAGGTGCTTTTTTAACATACAAAGGGAAAATTTATCAGGCCGTGATAATCTATCTGTTCGCAGATATATGCTGGATTATAATGGCGTATCAAAAAAATGATTATGTAGGTGCATTCTTCATTATCACAGGGACACTTTTTGGTCTCTTGGCTTATTTGAAAATGAAAAACGGTGAAATGAAAAAAACCTTAAATAAGGATGAAGATGATATATAAATCAAAAGATGGGGATATAGATTTATCCACTATAACAAGACTTTATCCTGCGGCTGTCATAGAAATGTATGGTGAAGTGGCAGAGATGAGTTTGGAATGGATGGACAGCAATGCAGAGAAAGTGAAACTATCACACTATGTTTTAGTTTTTGATTTCACCCCATTGAATGAAGAAGTGAAGAATAAACAAACTTTAGTTTTTGACACTCGAGAAGAACTGGTGAATGCTATGATAGAGGTGGCTCAATTTTTCGACAAATAATTTCTAAAGACACTAGAGCAGTTTTTGCTTTAGCAATTCCTGCAGCACTCAAACATCTTGTGGACATACTCCAGATTTTAATCGATATGCTCATGGTTGGAATGATTAGCGTGTATGCCTTGGCTGCCGTTGGTCTGAGTATGCAGTTTATGATGATTATAAATGTTTTAATGACCTTATACATTGTCGGTGGAAATGCTCTGATCTCTAGGTTTATCGGTGAAGGTAGAAAAAAAAGAGCATCCTCTTTACTGTTCTCACTTGGAGTTTTTGCGAGTGTGTTTTCTGTTTTTGTTTCAATTGTCGGCTACATAGGAAGTGAAAACTTTTATATATGGATGGGCTCAGAGCCTGAAGTGGTTGTGCAGGGTGCATTGTATTTTAAGATTATCTGCTTGGGGATTATTGTACTCTTTATAGACGCGCTTTTATACAATGCACTCTCAGCCGCCGGAGACACCTCAAGTTCACTTTATATAAAACTTTTTTCAGCCTTCTTAAATGCTTTTTTAAACTATGTCCTCATTTTTGGACATTTCGGTTTTGAAGCTATGGGAATTGAAGGTGCAGCAATTGCCACTGTGATATCCTACGCCTTTAATGTTCTGGCATATCTAGCTCTTTTAAAGCTTCCCCGTACAAAATTAAATTTAATTCCCATCATTCGTATAAAGGATTTAAAAAGAGTGTGGAAAGTTGGCTGGAGTGCAGCACTTGATCGTGGAATTTCTAGTATCAGTTTCTTAGTCTTTGTCTCAATTATCACTGCATACGGAACAGCAGAACTTGCCGGGTATCAAGTTGGACTTCGTATAGAAGGTATAGCATTTATGCCAGGTTTTGGATTTGCAGTTGCTGCTATGGCACTAGTGGGTCAAAGTATCGGAGCTAAAAATAAAGAAAAAGCTTTTAATATGGGAATCATCAGTGGAAGAATCGCCTATGTGTTTATGGGAGGTGTTGGAATTATTTTAATACTGTTTCCCGAATATTTGGTGGGTTTTTTCACCCAAGACAGTGCAACAATTATAGTAGCTTCAAAATATTTGATTTTAGTTGGTCTGGCACAAATTCCACTTGCAATCATGTTTGTATATTCTTCTGCGCTTCGAGGTGCAGGTGCCACCCAAACAGCACTTAAAATCAATGTCTTATCTTTATGGTTTTTAAGAGTTGTCCCATCTTATTTTGCATACAAACTAGGCTATGAAATCATTGCTATATTTATTATTATGAATATAGAAACACTTATAAAAGGTTTGATTTATTGGTACATTTATCAAAAAAGAGCTTGGTTGGATACAAAGATATAAATAATCAATATTTTTCTTAATATTTTCATATAATTTGATATATTTATCTTTTTAGGATTAGATAAGATATACAATTCATCTATAAGGGGTTATATTATGAAAACTAATACAGTGACTATGACAGACAATAGAACAGGTGCCATGTATGAACTTGATATTTTGGATGGAACACGTGGACCGAGTGTGGTTGATATATCAAGTTTTTACACTCAAACCGGAATGTTCACTTACGACAATGGCTTCACTTCAACAGCAAACTGTAAATCAGAAATCACCTTTATAGATGGCGATAAAGGTGAACTTAGATACCGTGGTATTGAGATAGAAGAACTTGCCTTAAATCATTCTTATTTAGAGACTTGCTATCTGCTTTTAAACGAAAAACTTCCAAATAAAAAGGAGTTGTTAGAGTTTGATTTAGAACTTCGTCATCGTTCTTTAGTTCATGAATCACTCAGACATCTTTTTCAAGCTTTTCCCGCAGGTGCACATCCAATGGCCACACTCTCATCTGCAACAGCAGCTTTATCCACATTTTATTATGATCATTTAGAGATCTCCCATGAAGCCGGTTATCAAGAGATGGCAAGAAGAATTATTGCAAAGATGCCGACTGTTGCGGCCTTTGCTTATAGACACTCCATCGGAGCACCGTTCATACATCCGGATATAGATAGAAGTTTCTCTGAGAACTTTTTGTATATGCTTCGTGCTTATCCGGGTGGAAAGATGCATGTGGGGCCAGATGGTGAATACTCTATTAAAGATATTGAAGTAAAAGCACTTGATACAATTTTCACACTTCATGCAGATCATGAGCAAAATGCCTCCACTGCCACAGTTCGGGGTGTTGCTTCAACTGGAGCACATCCATATGTTGCAATCAGTGCCGGTATTTCTGCACTTTGGGGCAGAGCACATGGAGGTGCAAATGAGTCCGTGATTGCACAGCTTGAGATGATAGGAAGTGTGGAAAATGTAGACAAGTTTATAGCTCGTGCAAAAGATCCTGATGATGAGTTTAGACTTATGGGTTTTGGTCATCGTGTGTATAAAAACTTTGATCCAAGAGCAAAGGTTTTAAAAGGTTTGCAAGAGCAATTAAAAGATGAACTGCATTTAGATTCGAATCTTATGCGTATAGCAAACAAAATCGAAGAGATCGCCCTCTGTGATGAGTACTTTATAAGCAGGAAGCTTTATCCGAATATTGACTTTTATTCGGGTGTGATTCTCACCGCTCTTGGTATTCCAAAATCAATGTTCACACCTGTTTTTGTAATAGGCAGAACTGTAGGTTGGATAACGCAGTGGATAGAGTATAAAAAAGACACTCAAACTAAAATAGCAAGACCAAGACAACTTTATATGGGAGAATAATCTAGATTTATATTATATAACGTATCTAAAGTGTTTTATTTTGTATCAGGGGATTATTTGGATACAATTATTTCATGATTAAAATTGCACTATTTTGCCTTGTCTCATTTACATTGTTATTTTCAGAGGATGATTTAAGTTCTCTGCTTAATGAGTATGAATCACAGAGTGCACTTCACCATAAAACAAAAGATGAAAGTGCCGGGCATTTGATTGTTTTTTCTCGTAATGATTTAGACAAAATGCAAGCGCATGTTTTAAAAGATATTTTAAAGTCAACACGTTTTTTTAACCTTCAAGAGGGCGTTAAGGGTAATGTCGCTTTACAAAGAGCGGGGGCATCCTGTGCCAACTCCGGATGTATACGGGTGTATATCAACGATCATGAGATGTCTTCTGCAGTAAATGGCAGCGCTTTGGAAATCATTGCTGAGTATGATCTTGGCCATGTGGATCATGTTGAAGTGTATCTTGGCGGAAGCGCTATAAAATTTGGAAATGAGTATGGTTTTGTCACCATCAAGATTTACACAAAAGACCCAAAAAGAGAAAATGGCGGTTTTGTGGCGACTTCTTATGGCTCAAGAGGAAGTCACTCCTTAGAAGCTTTTCATACAGGTGTGAGTGAAAATGCTTTAGAGTATCTTTTATATGCAAAGAAAAAGTATGATGATAAAGGTGAGATATCCAATCAAGGATATTCAGTCCCAAGATACAGTGACAATATCAACATCTATGCAAATATAAAAAAAGAAGATGATTATATCTTGGAGTTATCCAGCTATATGACAGACCATGATGCTTTAGCCGGTGTGGGCATACAAAAAACACCGGAATTATCAGAAGTGTACTCGGACTATAAATATATATCTTTTAGTAAATATATAGATGGTTTAAAGATCCAAGCATCTTATTCACAAGAACAAAACGGTGTCCATTCTAAAGATCCAAACGGTATAAAACTTAATGATGGAAGTATTGTCAACGAACTCGATGTGGAGTTTGAGAATTCTTTAGCGAAGTTAAGTGTTGAAAATGTGCATAAGTTGGATGATTTAAATATACTATACGGAATAAGTTATCAACAAAAAAAGGCGGATTCTA
>JACKQG010000546.1_pt1 | contig 54830 bp, 44 predicted proteins | sample 8237621 | NCBI WGS metagenome assembly JACKQG01 (sample SAMN15677084, study PRJNA649215) | marine metagenome | biome: marine; feature: Black Sea; material: saline water; isolation source: suspended particulate matter (SPM) from the Black Sea western gyre | collected 2013-06-09/2013-06-10 | depth... | reverse complement strand
TTTGGCATCCATCGTCTCGAGGGGCGCACAATCACTGTCGTGATTCTGCGGCCACAAGCCCGATCGGCTCCACTCAAATAATCAGCTCGGAGGTAATAAATGTAAACTAACCACATGCAAACGAAAACAGCGAGCGTTATGGCAGGGAATCCATCAACGAATAAATCGTTGTATCGTTTAATTAGATTTATGGTGCACGATGCGATGATTGCAATTGATTTGCCAGATGGAACGCGAACGCTCATTCTTCGAGAAATTGAAATGGACCGCGCGAAAAAAAACGCTCGGGCTGACCGAGTTTATGGATACAGCGACTTCACGCCAGCTAGCGGGCTATCGGGAGATAGAGAAACAGCGGCAGCACAATCAACAACCGAATGCCTTCGCCGAAACGGAATCACTAACGTCATTGGAGACCGAACGCTTCCTCTGATTTATGTTGATGAGATGCAGGCAGCAGGTATTTCGGTTGAACTCGATATAGACATGGGTGTCACTGACCGTCGAGTAAAAGATGAAGAAGAAGTTGCCCACCTTCGCCGCGCCCAACAAGTCACTGAGGAAGTTATTCGGATGGCGTGTGAAACCGTTGCAAACTCGGTAGCAGACGACAACGGTATTTTGCAAGTAGAAGGTAACCCGCTCACAAGTGAACGATTGCGAACGATGGTTGATACGTTTCTTCTTGAGCGAAACTTTTTTAATCCACCGTGCATAGTCGCAGGTGGAAGCGATGGTGGCGACTGCCATGAACTTGGGAGTGGTGTTCTTCGAACAGGAGAACCAGTCATCATCGATATATTTCCTCTCGATAAAAGTTCGATGTACAACGGGGACTGTACACGTACAGTTGTGCATGGCGAAATCCCTGAAGAAATTCAAAAGATGCACGCAGCAGTTGTTGCAGCAAAAGAAGCAGCAATTCTTGTAACAAAAGCAGGCGAAACTGGCGAAGTTGTTCACCTTGAAACAATTCGCGTGTTACTTGAACATGGATACCAAGAGGGACTTCCAAAGGAAAGTGATCCCACAACATTTTGCTCTATGCCACATGGCACAGGGCACGGTATTGGTCTTGATGTGCACGAGCCGCCCTTACTTGATCGAAACGGTGCGGTTTTACTTTCAGGCGATGTTGTGACGATCGAACCGGGTTTGTACAGCCATGCCCTTGGTGGAGTTCGAGTTGAAGACATGGTACTTGTCACTGAAAATGGTTGCGAAAATTTTAATACACTCCCAGAAGGATTGAAATGGTGTTAAGTGTTCTTGCTTCGGTGATTTTTTGGGGGACTCCGGAAACCGCATTTGACTTGATGCAAGTGCCAGATGGTTTTTCAAAACAACTAATTGCAACGGAACCAGAAATTATGGATCCTGTTGCATTCTGTTTTGATGACGATGGAAACATCCTTGTTGCTGAATCATTTCGGCAAGAGCAGGGCGTGGAGGACAATCGTTCAAGTTCGTTCTGGCTTGATTGGGATTTGCGATTGCAATCGGTAGAGAGCCGCCTGAGAATGTATGAACGATTTGCCGACCAACGTCAAAACGGGATGGCGTATTACTCGGAGTTTGAAGATCGAATTCGAAAACTTGAAGACCAAGATGGCGACGGTGTATTTGAAACAGCAACGATTTTTGCAGATGGATTTAACGACCCGCTCGATGGAACTGGTGCCGGTGTGCTTGCAATTGGAGATTCGGTGTATTACACATGCATACCGCACGTGTGGAAAATAGAAGACGGAAAAAGAGAATCACTTTTTGGTGCTGGGTTTGGCGTACGTACCGCACTTCGTGGGCACGACATGCACGGGCTTGCATTGGGTTTAGATGGTCGCATGTATTGGTCGATTGGTGATCGCGGCTATCACATTGAACTTGATAACGGAAAAGAATTGCACAGTCCGGGTGAAGGCGCGGTCTTTAGAAGTGAACTTGATGGGGCGAATTTGGAAGTTTTTCATCATGGGCTTCGCAATCCGCAAGAACTTGCCTTTGACAACTATGGGAACCTGTTCACTGGAGACAACAATTCCGACGCAATCGACAAAGCCCGATTGGTCTACTGCGTAGAAGGTGGCGAGACCGGTTGGCGGATGGAATACCAAACGCTCGAGGGTGCTAATGAACGAGGACCTTGGGTAACCGAAAATGGTTGGGATCCTCATAACAAAGATCGTCCAGCATGGATTCTTCCTGCAATTGATGTGATTGGCTCGGGGCCATCTGGGCTTGTTGCGTATCCGGGTGGTGGTTTTGCAGAAAGGTATAACGACCATTTTTTCATGTGCGATTTTCGTGGTGGGGCTGAGCATTCTAGCGTCTTAAGTTTTGCACTTGAACCAGATGGAGCACATTTCAACATGGTCGACCTTCATCCGTTTGTTGAAAAGGTTTTGTGCACCGATGTTGATTTTGGATACAACGGTAAGATGGTGATTAGCGATTGGGGCGAGGGTTGGACTGGAAACGAAGAGGGTCGTCTGTACTCTGTTTGGGATGAATCGCACGTTGCAGATGGCGATGTGTCTGAAATATTTGCAAGTGGATTTACCTCATTACCAGTAGACACGTTAATTCAAATGTTGTCGCATGTTGATAGGCGTGTTCGAATTCGCGCGCAGTATGAACTTGCGGATCGAAAGAACACTCTCGCACTTGCAAAAGCACTGCAAAGCGATAATCAACTTGTACGTATCCATGCGATGTGGGCTCTTGCGATGATTGATCGAAGTGGGGAGAGATGTATGGAATTCGTTGCTCCACTTCTTGATGACCTTGATCCTGAAATCCGTGTGCAGGCATGCAAAATTCTTGGCGAAGCGCACTTCACAAAAGCATTTGCAAAAATTGTTGCGTTGATTGATGATCCAAACTCACGAGTTTCGTATTTCGCAACTATGGCGCTTGGTTATCTTGGTAATGCAAAAGATGCAATTATTGCAATGCTTGAGCGCAACAACAATGAAGATGTATATTTGCGACACGCTGGAGTAGTTGCTCTAACGAAGACGCAGTACGCAGCAGCGATGGCAAACTTGCAAACCCATCCGAGCCAAGCGGTTCGTCTTGCAGCGGTATTGGTGCTTCGAAGAATGGAATCGGAATTTGTCGCCGACTATTTGAACGATCCGGATGATGATGTTGCAACTGAAGCTGCAAGAGCAATCCACGATGGGCGTATTGATGGGCGTGGCTATGGTGATGAAGAAGGGGCAAGGCAGACTCTTGCGGCATCACTATCTCATGCACGGACAATTCCGTGGCAGAAACGGGCAATTAGCGCAAATAAAATGGAACACGATTGCTATGGAAGTGTGCGTGTTGCTGAGTTTGCGGCAGATGCAACCAAGCCGTACGAAATGAGGTTGCTTGCGATGCAAGCGTTGAACAATTGGGGTCCCCCAAGTCCTTCTAAAGCGGATAGAGATATTGTTGAGGGTAGGGTGATACCGAGAAAACACATGAGCTTCATTTGCATTGAAGGCGTTGATGATGCAATTCATGCATTGTTCACGAGTGCAGAGGGTGAGCTTCTTATGGAAACCCTACGGTTCGTTTCTTCAAGTAGCGGATTGTTTCCAAAAGAACTTTGCGATAAGTTTGTTCTTGATGAAAAAATGCCAGTCTCAATACGTGCGTATGCACTACAGGTGAATGATAACAAGGACCTAATTGAATATGCCCTGCAAAGTGAACACTGGAAACTTCGCTCTGTGGCTAGGGATGTTTTGCTTAGTCAAAATGATTTGTCCGCTGAAAAACTATTGCTTGAAGCTATCCAAGTTGGTGAAATCTTTGAAGCACAAGAAGCAATTAAAACCCTCACTAGAAGACCACTTGTATTTTCCAAGATTGACAATGAAACTCTTCGAGACGAATTGCAATTAGATTTTGCAGAACCGTGGAATAAAGAAATAGAAGACGCGTGGTTGCTCCATGGTGGGAATGGAATTATCGGCAAACAAATCGTGTTTGAGAATTCAAAGAGTGAATGTTTACGCTGCCATAAAATAGAAGGGGAAGGTGGTATTGCTGGACCGCCATTAGATGACGTTGCTAATCGTTTAGACGAGGATCAACTGTTGGCAGCTTTGCTTTACCCAAACGAAAATGTCGCAGAGGGTTTTGGTGATTATTCAGCGATGCCGCCAATGGGTGTTTTGCTTAGCAAAAGAGAAATACGAGATGTTATTGAGTATCTGAAGACGTTGCAGAAATAGTGTTTGAGTGTAGCATTGCCTTATTCAACATGATTGCAATGACTGCTAGCAAATAACTTGAACCAATTGCAGCAACGACGATGTAGAGTCCGGGTTGGATTTCTGTTTTTACTAAGTCTTTGCCCTCGGTTGTAATTAAAAATAAGGCTAGGCCAAATACATCGAGCATGCTCCACCTTGAAAACTCATCAATTACATATTTTACTTTAGTGTGTTTCTTTGGAGAGAATGGAATAATCCATGAAAACAATAAAATGGTAAGTCGAAGCAGGGGCACAACAAAAAGTGTTCCAACCATAATAATGAGCAGTACCCAATGTTTTTGGCTGTACATTAAAGTGAAGATTTCGCTGATGCTATACGATCTGGATACCAAAAACATTTGGCTTATGCGTAGAAAGGTTGCGTTAAGCGATTCAATAAGGGTTGCCGCTGATGCGAGTACAAGCACAGGAACAATCCATCCGAGATAGATATTGTCGAACAACATCCAGCGTCGTTTATCAGATTTGAATTTTCTTGGTGCTTCTTTATTACAAGTTTTTCGTGCAAGAGTCATAATGACTCCAGAAGTAATCATGCTAAGTGTAATTGCACCAATGAAGTAGTAGACCCCCACATGAATAGATGACGAAATAAAAGACTGTTTACTTGTAAGGGTAACGAGCAAAATGACAACGAAAATATCCATATAGGACCACTTGCCAAGAAGTTCAATGACGTGAAGATATCGCTCACGGTTTTTTGATTTCCAAGGAATGAACCAAAGTGCGAAGAGTGAAAAGAGTTTTACGAATGGAAAGATGATCGAGAACCCGAGGATGAGACCTGAGATGAAGTAGAGTTTGTGTTCCCACATCAAATAGACAGAGTGGGGCAAACTATAAATAACTTTTCCGTGAAATGCCTCGTCAATTTCTAAAAATGGAAGGATAATTCCCAAAATATTAGCCACGAGCGATGTCAGAAGGAGGATAGGTATTATCCATCCCCACCGTCCCGCGTTGGTTCTCATTGTGTTCCGCTCTGCCATTATTCCATCATACCGATAGATAGTCGAGTATGTAACAAGGACTAAACCATGTATACTATCTCACCATGGCAACAGTATTAATTACAAATGGTTTATGGCTGGCGTTTCTTCTTGGTTGGTGTTTGCTTTGCTATGCCGACGCGAAAAATCAGAGCAATTAATATTGCTGTCACCCAAGGTGTAACCTTTCGCAAATTTTTTTAATTTCTGCTTCTCTATCAAGGAATGCATCAACGACTTCTGGGTCGAAATGTGTTCCAGAATCTTTTTTGATAATTAAAGTCGCATCTTCATGGGTCATCGTTTTTTTGTATACGCGTTGGGAGGTTAGAGCATCGTAAACATCTGCCACAGCAACGATTCTAGCGGGAAGAGAAATATCTTCTCTTTTTAAGCCAAATGGGTATCCGCTTCCATCCCATTTTTCGTGGTGGCTAAGTGCAATTTGCACTGAAGTATCAATCCACGGATCACTTCCAAGTTCTTTTGACAAAGACAGCAGAATGTCTGCGCCAATGGTTGTATGTCGTTTCATAACTTCAAATTGTTTATCTGTAAATTTTCCAGAATGAAGTAAAACATCGTCATAAATTCCAACCTTTCCAATATCGTGCAAGATTGATGCAGCACCAATAATTGAAACCTCACCTAGTGGTAAAAGAGATGGTTGTTTCTCTGCATAAGCTCCCGCGATGATGGTTGTGTAATGTTGGATGCGAGAAAGATGTGCGCCAGTATTGTCATCCCTTGACTCTGCGAGTTTTGCAAGGCCAGTAATCATTGCCATTCTCGAAGGTGGTGGGTCTCCATTTTCCTGAGCTATGTCGACCATTAGAAGAGCTGTTTCAGCTTCTATTCTGTATTTTTGTTCACGACGTAATTCGGCACGTAATGAAGAAATCTCTTCCTTGGGCGAGAGATTGGATTCGGTGGTAATTATTTCAGGTAGCTGGCTCATGTTTGCATTGCAGACAAGCCGTAAACCTCTTAGAGTTTTCAAAAATCTCGGTTATTTAATTGGTCTAGTGAAAAGATTGGTAAAATTTGCATTGCTGCCACCAATACCGATGGTGTCTCCCTTGCCACGCAATACAAGCCGTGTCCACTTCCCAGACACACTACACGGTAATTCTGTGACATGCCCGTCGATAACAACATAGGAGGAAGAATCTTCGTCGTTGCATTTGTAATCAAATGTCAATTCATACTCACTGTAGATATTGACGGCCTCTAGTGTGTCACTATTCTTTTTACAATGAAGCACATTATCTTTCACTGTCCACAAGGAAGGAGTGTTTGATATCCAGCCAGATAAATCAATCCCATTAAAGATAGTTGTAAAACCTAGGTCTTCATTTGCTGTTTTGGAAGGTGGAATAGGTGGTGCAGATGGTGGAAGTTCCATGATTCGTATGTTTTTGAAATGTGCTTCGGTACCTTCAGCCTCGAGACATATGTATCCTCTTCGAGGAGAAACACGTGTTGCTCCTGAAACGAATGCGCCATTTACGGACAAATTAATTTGACCATCAATGCAAGTCACAACGTAATGGTTCCATTCTGGAGAAGGATGAGAACGACGTTCACTCGGTAAACAACGCTCGATATGATCACCATTTGGGTGAGGTTCATCGGGAGTCATTTTTGATCCCCAGATTGAAAAAATATCACCATGAGTTGTGTACCAATCAAGTTCTTTGCCGTCCATGATTTGAACTTCAATCGCTCTTGTAAACGGAACGCCTTTTGCTGGAATTGGATCGGACCAAACAAAAAGACCCGCGTTTCCATTTTCGACCATGTGCCTCCACTCGAGTTCAAGAACAAAGTTTTCATACATTTTATTTGTGCGAATAACACCTGTTGGCTTGCCAGTTGTGACAAGCATGTTGTCTTTGGCAACCCATGTCGTACGGTCTCCGTTGACGATGGTCCATCCATCTAGGTTCTTGCCATTAAAGAGTGGTTTAAATGAAGTGGTTTGAGCGCATAAAACGGAAATAATGAGGAGTTGGGAGAACATACTCAACATAATACTCGCTCTTTCGACCAATCAAGCAGTTTACTGCTTGAGTCGAGGCGAATTATCCCTTAGGGTAGGTAGCAACTAAGGAGAAAAACAATGCTACAACTCATTGCACTTACGTCGGTACTACTTGTTGGTGCACCTCAAAACACCCAATATTCATATTCGCACTTTAAAACATCTATCGAGTTAACGGTGGATATTTCAATGATTGCAGTATTTGATGAAAACGGAACTCCTGATGTTCCAGAATTTGTTGCGGATTCCGCACAATCGTTTTCTGAAAGTTCCGTTCCCGGCTGGGCGTATGTAAGAACACCACAGCGTATGCAGTCGTTTAATTCTATTGAACAAACAGTTAACAAACTTGTTGAAAACTCAGAGTACGACTTTGTATCACCTGTCTTTCTTAGCGAAAACAGTTTGCCTTATATTCCAACACGAGATTTGCTTGTGCAACGAACTCACGAAAGTAATCAAGATTCGGTTGAAGCACTGTTGCGCTCTTACGGTGAAATCCTTGATATCAATTTTTCTGGAATGGAACGCGTCTATCGCGTTCGGACATCACTTACAGACGGCCGTGATGTTTTAGTGCTTGCAAACGAACTTGCGGGCATGGAGATGTTTGCATTTGCAGAAAGTGACGCGATTGCTTGGGTAAAACCAGCGCACATGCCAAATGATCCAGAGTTTAATCAGCAGTGGGGGTTGCACCAGTCAAACGATCACGACATGGACTTGCCAGAAGCGTGGGATATTTCAATGGGCAGTGAAGACATAGTCGTGGTTGTCTTGGATTCAGGCATTGATCAAAATCACCCAGACATTCATCAACTTACTGGCGAAACTTTTACAGGAAGTAGCAGTAACGGAAACCCAGGCAACGGTTGCGATAATCACGGCACGGCAGTCTCTGGTTGTGTCGCGGCAACGATTGATAATAATCTAGGAGTTGCAGGTGTTGCTCCGCATTGCTGGGTTCGCGCGGGTAAGATTTTTAACGAGATGGATCTTTTTGGTTTTTGCTTTGGATTTCTTGAGTTCCAAGAAAGTTGGGCAGTAAACGGCATTACGTGGGCGGCAGATTCAGGTGCTCGAGTTACAAACTCAAGTTGGGGTGGAGGTTCACCTCTTTCTGGAATTACAAACGCGTTTAACACAACTCGCGCTTCAGGTGTTTTCCATGTTGCAGCCGCGGGTAATGATGGGTCTACCACTATTGGTTGGCCTTCTAGTTTGGACAGCGTAATTTCGGTTGCGGCGATGTCATCCAACGGTACTCTTGCGAGTTTTAGTACGCATGGCAACGGATTGTTTATAAGTGCTCCCGGAGAATCCATTCGCACAACAGACAGAAGTGGAGGAGACGGTTACGGCAGTGGAAACACAACAACGATTGATGGAACTTCTTTTGCATCTCCTTATACAGCGGGTGTCGCTGCATTAATCCTATCTGTTGACCCAACGCTTTCACCCGATGAATTAGAAAACGTACTTTCGTCAACAGCAGTTGACTATGGAAGCGGTGGCTATGACACAACATTTGGTCACGGCTTTGTAAATGCAAAGGCAGCCCTTGATGCAGTGGATGGCGGGACTTCTTGTACTGGCGACTTAGATGGCGATGGTTCGGTTGGTGTTGCAGACTTGCTTGGCGTTGTTGACCAGTGGGGTGCTTGCAACGGTTGCTCTGGTGACATCGATGGTGACGGTACTGTTGGAGTTGGTGATCTTCTAGCGATTGTCGATGCTTGGGGCGCTTGCTGAAAAAGCTATCCCACGGATAATTTTTCTGTTTTTTGCCACAGAGGCACTGAGGCACGGAGATAAGAATTGGGATAGTTAGTTCCTAAACCAAAAATGTACTCCTCCGCGCCTCTGAGTCTCAGTGGCTATTCTTTTCTTCTGAAATTTTCCGCGGATTGTTTTTGGTCTTAATTACTAAGATAAGTCTTTCTCATTGTAAGTTCGGCATCGTTCACTTTGATGAGTAGGGTGTCACCTGTGAGATTGGGTGCACCGTCTGTAGTAATGATTGGAATGTTGTTGAGGTAGACAGTGGTTGTCTTGTCTTGATGGATTTCAACGGTACACCATTCGTTTTGATCGACTAGGTTTGCTTTAATTGGGTGTCCATTGATGCTGCCTGTTTTGTAATCACCCTGAGTGGCGATTGTGAGTTCTAAATCACCTATTGCAATCTTCGCGTTCCCTAGACCATTAATTTTGCAATCAAAACGAACTGATGAGAAACCAGAATTTGTTAATGGAAGAATTATGGAACCGTTTCCTCCAATAACTATGCCGCCACTATCAGACTTTCGCCAGTCAATATCTCCAATAGTTTTCCAGTCGCTTTCATCGCTTTGTAGTGTTGTCCATTCCTTGCTATCAATGTCTTTTAAGTTCGTGCGCAACCGAACATCGCCAAATGCAAAGTTGCCCTTAATGCATTTGAATTCAAGTGGCGAAGGTTTGACGATGCCGCTGTACGTAATCATATTTGTGTCCGTGTGCACGCCGTTGACTTCAACGAGCGTAACCTTTGGTGGGCTTGCTTGGAAAATTATTTTTGCATTGTGCCAGATACCCTCGCCTAGATATCCGCCACCCTCATTGTTTGACAGCAAAATTGATGCACCAATAGGAAGTTTAATTTCCGCTTCGCTTTCTTTTGCAAGCATATAAGCAAATGTCAATTCCCCATCGACAATATCAAATTTCGTTGCCATGGACTCGCCTTCGCTTGCAACAAGTGCGCTCATTCCGTTGCTGATTACAAATTGTGTAGGGTTATCTAAATCGAGTTCAGCGTTGCAAAGTTCAACACCATTATTGTTCCACATATCTGTTGCATCCGCCCAAGTGAGGTAGAGCCAACCCTCAACTTGTTCACCTCGTTCAATTGGCGGCTCAACTTGTTTTGCAACATACGCAAGTTTGCCACCAGGAAGTTTGTTAATCGTATATGACATTTCGTTGTGCACTAGTGAAGAACCGTCTTTGCTTGTTGCTCCTTCAAGTTTAAGCATCACGCACTTACCTGCATCTAAATTGTCAATGGTTACTTTTGCAGATAAGCCATCATCAGAAAGGGTTACCCTTGAAATCTGTAAATCCTCGACGTGTTGTTGTGGCGAACCATATTCCCACCAATAGTTATAGTCGTATTTGTTTCCGGTAACTGTTGGTGCCGATGCGAGTGGCTTTGTAAATGAAATTTCAAAACCATCTTCAACTAGATGTGCATTTCTCATTTCTAGAGGAAGTTCACCGTTGTATTTGATTCTGGCAATCCCACTTCCGGGGGCGAGCCCGCCCCATCCACGATTTGTCATGCCAGCATATAGCGTGCCATCTGGCCCATATTCAATGTGGTACGCCGAACCAACACGTTGGTGTGCAAGCCAACATGCGCCTTGCAACACGCCATCAATTTCTTCAAACTGCGCTCGAAGAATTTGTCCGTTTGTTAATTCGGCGATGAGGTACTGACCATGGAATGGTCCACCCGAAGAATCGAGAATCACATTTCCAGTAGACCGCGACCATTGATATGGAAGCCAAAGTACTGGATGTTCCCTTGCGATTTCTGGGTGTGGCAGTATGTCACTTGGTTCAATGTCAGGTTGATCTTCGTACCAACGAAGTGAAGCTGGGTGCCCGTAAAACGCACCTTCTTTAATTGCAAAAACTGGGCAAACTGGCATCCAGTCGCCTTGGTTGTCGGTAACTAAAAGTGTTCCATCTTCAAGTAGCCCCAAGCCGGCAGGGCTTCGAAGACCGCCAGCGATTGGAGTGACGGTGCCATCGGGTGAAAGTTTTAGTACCCATCCGCGGTATGGCACACGTGATTTGCCGTGCCACCAATGCGGATTCCAAAATCCAACGTTCAAAGAAAAATACATGTTGCCATCTTGGTCAACAGGTAATCCAAACCCAAACTCATGGTAGTTCCCGCTCATGCCCCAGTCCTGCGTTATGGTTTGAATTTCATCGATGATAGTGTCACCATCGAGGTCAAGCAGTTTTGAAATTTCACCTCTTTGCATGACGTAAATTTCATCGTTGATTACAGAAAGCCCAAGCCCTTCGTGTAACCCTTGGCAAATTAATGTAAATGTTGCATCGTTTGGATTGTCTGCGTTTGGATTATCGACCCGCCAAACTTGCCCTCTTCTAGTGCTTGCAACCAAATCTCCATCAGACATAAATCCGATACCGCCAACTTCTAACACCTCACCCTTTGGAGTAGAAAGATAATCGATGGTCCAGTATTCCGGCTGTGTTTGCGCAAGAGCAACTGTGAGAAGTAGAGGAATCATTCTTCACTCCCTCTTGCTGCATGAATAATCGTGCGAACCGACGTTCCAATTGGAATTTCCGCCGAATCATCCATACTAGTTCCTTTGAGAATAGTCATTGTCAAAGGTGTACTTGCGGTTATGGTTAATTGTTGTTCTATTAATGCTCTTGCCCCAGTGGTTGGTACACATTGTTCTTGTACGGTTGCAAGGGTATTACCACCGTTGTCAACAATATCGTATGTAATCGTTGCATAGTCACCTAAAGTGTTTGTTGCAACAAGTTTTGTTTGAAGTGGTTTCATGTCAGATGTTGCAAATATCGAGGAAGGGTTTCCGTTGTCAATAAGCACGATGATTTTCCCAAGCATACTGAGCGGAGAGCCACCCCGTGCACCCCAGTCAGCTCGCTCGACAAATCTTCCTTGGCGAATTGCAAGTAACCGAACGTCATCAACGCGGTACTCGTAACTAAACCCATCTGGGTTTCCAATAACAAGCCCACGAGGATGCAGTTGTAAACCGCCTTGAATTGGTGGAATCATGCCGCGGACTACAAGTGGGCGATTATTAACAACCAATTCTGTTTCCTCGATGACCACATCTTTTAGGGTTGGAGCAAGCGAACGAACGTATGTTGCGACTTTTGTAGTTTGCTCTTCATCGAGAATATCTTCAAATGGTGGCATTGGAGTTCCAGGAATGCCTGAGCGAGTTGTTTTTAAAATTGCGTTTACTGTGTTGCCAAATGAAAACCCACCATCAATAAAACTACGAGCGGGTCTGTCAAGGGTGACAGTGCCTTTTCCATCACCCAAAATACCATGACACATGGCACAGTACATTACGAAAATTTGTTCTCCCGTTTGTTTTTTTATTGGTTTTGGTGGTGGTTGTGTTGCATCGCCGCATCCTAAGAAAAGTAATGCAATAAGAGGTGTAGGAAGTAGCAGTTTCATATCCTATTAGGGTACACCAGACGCAAGGTCAATTGCGGTGAGAAACGTAAGCTGCGTAGTTTTTGTAGCAAGTTCTGGAATAATTTTTTCAACATGATCAGTAACGCGGTGGTAGTCCTCATGATCTTCAACACTTAAAAAAACAGCTGGCACGCCTTTCTCAAGAAATGGTGCTTGGTCGCTTCGGTAGAGCCAATCTGGATGTTCGTTTCGCACGATGTTGAGCCCAATTTGTTTGTTTGCTCTGACAATCGCCATATTGATTCGTGGTGCATCTGGAGCACCTTCAAGAAAAATTGTATTTGGTTCACCTCTACTTATCATGTCGAGATTAATTAGCCCCTTGATTTTAGAAAGAGGAAATGGGGAATTGCTTGCAAAATGTTTGGAACCAACAAGACCCGCCTCTTCACCAGTGAAAGCGATTAGCACGATCGAACTTTGCAAAGGTGTTTTTACTTTTGAGAGTGCTTGTGCAATTGCTATGAGAGCGGCAGTGCCAGATGCGTTATCGTCAGCACCGTTGTAAATTCTATCTATTCCTGAGCGTCTTGGTTTTAAGTGGTCGTAATGTGCGGTTATTACAACGAATGAATCACCTTCTCCTTGGTACATCGCTCCAACGTTCGGTGCATTCCGGGCGTCGCCAGTTGGAAGATACATCGAGGTTTTGGTTGGAAGAGGAGTGAACCCTGCAAGTTTCCATTTGTCTGCGATATATTTTGCTGCTTTTCTTGCTTCGTTTGAACGATAGTGTCTCCCACGCATTTCGTCTGAGGCTAGCCACGAAACATCTTGTAGTATTGCATGAGCGGTAATGGTTGATACTGGAGCTTGATGTGTGGAATTGCAGCTAGCGCAGGCAAGCAGCACAGGGATGAGTAACAATTTACACATCTTCAACTTCAATTCTTCCCGCAGCAGCAAGTCCAAGCACGACTTCTTTACCTTGTGATTGAATCGTGATGGAATCGGCGATGTCATTGCGATGTTTGATTTCAATGGATGCGCCAAGAAGTAAGCCATTATCTTCTGCGAACTTTAAAAATGCGGCGTCTTGATTTCCGATTCTAGCAATTGCAACGTTGTCGCCTTCGTTACAAAAAGAAAGCAATTGTAACGAACGTTCCGGAATTTCACCTTCGGGAGTTGGAATGGGATCGCCGTGTGGGTCGTGTGTAGGGTGTCCAAGTAATTCATCCATTCTTGTAATCACATCATCAGAAACAACATGTTCAAGTTGTTCCGCCTCATCGTGTACTTCACCCCAATCCATGCCAAGAATGTTGACAAGAAATAGTTCGACAATACGGTGCCTACGAACGACGTGCACTGCAAGATTTCTTCCTTGTTCAGTGAGTTTGACACCGTAGTGTGGGCGGTGTTCAACAAGTCCGCTTTGGGCGAGGGTTTTAATCATGGAAGTAGCAGAGCCTGGCGTGACGCAGAGAACTTTTGCTAACTCTCCGGTTGCGATCTGTTTCTCGCTGCGTGGATCGAGCAAAAAGAGCTCTTTGAGGTAGTTTTCGACGGTACTTGAAATCATGGCTTGACTTATAGCATACCATAGAGTAAACTTTTGACTAACCAAAAGGAGCCATTTGTGTTATTAAAAACACTGTTATTGACCGCGACGTTTGCTTCAAGTTCGTTTGCGGAGTTAAATATCGTTGCGACAACTGGGATGGTTGCAGACATTACTCGCCAAGTTGTAGGCAATTATGGAACCGTCACCGCGCTTATGGGAGAGGGAGTAGACCCACACCTATACAAACCGACTTCAGCAGATGCTCGCAAAATTATGAATTCGGACATGATTTTTTATAGTGGTTTACTTCTTGAAGGGCGTATGACGGATACGTTTCTTAAAGCAGCACGCATGGGAAAGGTTGTGTTTCCAGTGACTGAACTCATTGAAGAAACATACTTACTTGAACCGCCAGAATTTGAAGGCCACTGGGATCCGCACGTTTGGATGGATGTTTCTGCTTGGTCACAAGCAGTTGATGCAGTTGCAAACGCACTTTGTGAACAAGATGTTGAACATTGCGATGAGTACAAAGAAAACGCAAAACAATACAACGAACAACTCGCAAAACTTCATTCGTATGCAATTGACTCAATTGCATCAATACCTGAAGAACAACGTGTTCTTATCACAGCACACGATGCATTCAACTATTTTGGGCGTGCGTATGGTATTGAAGTTGTTGGCATTCAAGGACTTTCCACAGAATCCGAAGCGGGCATTGAAGATGTTAATCGTCTTGTAAACATGCTTGTTGATAAAGGAATCACAGCGGTTTTTGTTGAATCAAGTGTGTCGGATCGAAATGTAAAAGCACTTATAGAAGGCGCAAAGTCAAAGGGGCACACTGTTATCATTGGTGGCCGTCTTTTTTCTGATGCGATGGGAAAAACCGGTACATACAAGGGGACATACATAGGTATGCTCGACCATAATATTACGACAATAACAAAAGCTCTTGGCGGAGAAGCCACTAGCGGTGGTTTTGCTCAGAAAACTGGTAGAAAAAAAGTGGGTGAGTAATGAAGGTTGAAGCAGGTCATTCACCAACATCTCCAGTTTCTATTCACGACTTAACTGTTGCATATAACCGCAAACCGGTTCTTTGGGATGTCGACTTAGATATTCCAGAAGGAAAACTCATCGCCATCGTTGGCCCAAACGGAGCGGGAAAAAGCACTCTTATTAAAGCGGTGATGGATCTTGTTCCAAAAGCTTCTGGCAAAGTGATGATTTACGGTAATACTTTTAAAAAGCAACGCAAACTCGTTTCTTATGTTCCGCAGCGAGAATCCGTCGACTGGGATTTTCCAATTGATGCACTTGGCGTGGTAACCATGGGAAGGTACAGTCGTATCGGATGGTGTAAGCCAGTACGAAAAATAGATTACAAACGAGCTATGGATGCACTTGAACGGGTTGGTATGTCTGATTATGCAAGAAGGCAAATCAGCCAACTTTCAGGTGGACAACAGCAACGAGTTTTTCTTGCCCGAGCGCTTGCTCAGGACTCAACAATCTATTTCATGGATGAACCATTTGCTAGTGTGGATGCAGCAACCGAGAAAGCGATTGTAAAAGTACTTAGTGATTTACGATCCTCTGGAAAAACCGTTGTGGTTGTACATCATGATTTGCAAACTGTCCGCGAATACTTTAGCCATGTAATTTTGTTGAACATGCGTGTTGTTGCTCACGGGCGAGTTGAAGATATATTTACCGAAGAGAATCTTAAGAAAACGTATGGCGGAAGATTAACACTACTCTCAGAAGCGGTAGAGAGAATGGCGCGTCATTGATAGCAAACCACTCTATTTCCGACTCAAGGGTGTCTCTTCCATCGCTTGAACAAATCGTTCAAGTGCTCACTTTAGAAGAGTACAACACGAGAGTTGTTGTCTTAGGAGTAATGGCACTTGGAACGGCTGCAGGATTAGTAGGAACATTTTTGATCCTAAGAAGAAGAGCACTTACTGCTGATGCACTTAGCCACGCAACACTTCCAGGAATTGCCATCGCATTTATGGTAATGGTTGCCCTTGGTGGTGAAGGGAAAAATTTATTAGGGTTACTGATTGGAGCATTTGTTTTTGGTTGCATCGGTGTTCTTGCAATTCTTGGAATACGCCACACGACTCGTCTAAAAGATGACGCAGCAATTGGTATTGTTCTCAGCGTCTTGTTTGGTCTTGGACTTTGTTTGCTTCGAATCGCTACCGAATTGCCAAACGGAAATACCGCGGGTTTGAACGGTTTTATTTTTGGCAAAGCAGCGTCTATGGTCGCAAACGACGCATTAACAATGGGAGTAGTTGCTCTTGGGGTGGCAATAGTGATAGGGATACTTCGTAAGGAATGGACTCTTTTATGTTTTGATGAAAAATTTGGAGCAGTGCAGGGTTGGCCAATGCTTTGGCTCGATGTCTTACTGATGGCGATGGTTGCAATTGTCACGGTTATCGCCTTGCAATCAGTTGGACTTGTTCTTGCCGTTGCAATGTTGATTATTCCCGCAACTTCTGCCAGATATTGGACGACAAAAATTTCAAGCATGTTGATTGCAGCAGCAATCATAGGTTGTTTGAGTGGATGGCTTGGCGGGATAACGAGCGCCCTTATTCCGAGAATGCCAACAGGTCCAATCATTGTTTTGATTTGCGGGTTTTGGTTTATATTTAGTTTTATTGTTGGCCCTGTGGATGGACTAATTATCCGTCAGATTACACGGTTGCGACTAAATAGACGAATTTCGATGCAACACATTTTGCGTGCGATGTGGGAAGTGAGTGAAGATACAGAAACATCTCAATTTTCAATCGAAGAAATAGTCTACGTCCGTTCATGGAGCAAACGAACCGTCAGTAAATTGCTTAGGCGTTGTGAGAAGTTGCATTTTGCAACACGAGTTTCAGCTAAAAACTGGAGGTTAACTCAGAAGGGTTCTGCAGAAGCATCAAGAGTTGTTCGTAATCACCGTTTGTGGGAAGTATATTTAATTACTCACGCCGACATTGCTCCAACACATGTCGACCGAGATGCTGACATGATTGAACATGTCCTAGGACGAGATCTTGTAGCAAAACTTGAATTGCTATTGGAAACACCAGCGTTGCCCAAAAGCCCACATCCAGTTGGAGAACAGCAATGAGTTGGTCAATTATCGATACTTGGATTATTATTATTGGCGCACTTTGCGCTGCTGGCTGTGCAATTCCCGGAACGATTTTAGTTCTTAGGCGAATGAGCATGATGGGCGATGCAATTAGTCATACTGTTCTTCCCGGAATCGCAATTGCATTTTTAGTTACTGGAAGCAGAGACCCAACAGCGATGCTCATTGGGTCGGTTGCTGTCGGTTTGTTGACAGCCTTTCTAATTCAAGGGATTCAATCGCTTGGCAAGGTGGAAGCTGGCGCGTCTATGGGTATTGTTTTTACGGTATTGTTTGCATTTGGCCTTGTGCTAATGCGTCAAGCAGTTGACCATGTTGACATTGATCCAGATTGTGTACTGTATGGTTCAATTGAACTTGCGTGGTTTGATCAAGAACCCGATGGCTTGGGCATTCCGCGCGGAGCAATCGTTAACAGTGTTATGCTTTTAGCAAATTTATTTGTCGTTCTCCTTTTTTACAAGGAGTTCAAAATAACTTCGTTTGATCCTGCGCTTGCAAAATCGCAAGGCATTCAGCCATCATTTATGCACTACTTATTGATGACGATGACAGCGACAACCGCGGTTGCCGCGTTTGAAACAGTCGGTTCTATTCTTGTTGTTGCAATGTTTATTGTTCCACCAGCTACGGCATATCTGCTTACGAATCGGTTTGGGATGATGTTTGTTTTCTCAATAGCCTTGTCGATTGTTGCAGCAGCACTCGGTCATCTTTCTGCAATTACAATTCCAACCTGGTTTGGTTTTTCGGGAACAAGTACGGCGGGGGCAATGGCAGTTGCCACCGGGGTATTATTTATTGTTGTTTTATTAGTATCACCAAATCAAGGCATGATTTCACGGTTGTGGAGGCGCTTATCAGTGCGCATTCTAGTTATTCGCGAAGACATTCTTGGATTACTATGGAGGTTAGAAGAACGTGGGCAAGGGAAAATGTTACCAATTCAATTGTCCGAAGCTATTGGTACAACGGAACTGTCGGTTCGAATGGCACTGTTGAGTTTGAAGAAGAGGGGCTCGGTATCAAAAACGGCTTCTAGCTGGTCACTGACAGAAAGAGGACGTACAAATGCGACAAAATTAGTTCGCTCACACCGTCTATGGGAAGTTTATCTTGACAAACATTTCCCACAAGATACGCACCAATTACATCATGCTGCGTCTCGGCTTGAGCATGTGACAACAGATGCTATGGAAAGTAATCTTGGGCATGCAGAGGTTGACCCTCATGGAAGCCCCGTCCCGGATGAAGAATGAATGAAAAAGTGGTATGCTTTGATAATGATACGAAGCACACTCATTTGCATCTTGCTGTTTGTACCCGCATGCTCCATGTTATCTAAAGACGATGGAAGCGTTCGAAAGCGTTCATTTTCTTCAGCAGATGCAAGCAGAGAAATTGTACTTGCGCCAAATCGGACATTTGAAATTGTTCTGCCAAGCAATCCTAGTACTGGATACGACTGGGTGTTAAGCATCAATCACCCAGAAGTTGTACATAATGTCTCTCACAGATATACTCCAGATTCAAGCGGGCGAGTTGGTGTGAGTGGTGAAACCACTTGGTCACTTAGAACGGGTAAAACTGGTGAAACAAAACTAACTTTTTCCTATAAACGTCAATGGGAAACAGATGTGCTACCTACAAGAGTAGAGGTGTTTACAATTGATGTCCGCTAGAAGCACTTTGATACATATTCTCATATTTTGATGCAACGGTCTCAGTGTCAAGCCATTTAAGAATGCGCTTCCTTCCTTCAACACCCTTCACCTTTAGAAGTTCCTTGTCTGAAGTTAGCGTTTGGATTGCATCTGCAAATGCTTGAGGAGTTCGATCAGCAATTACCGCACCGCCTTCTTCAAGCTCCTTCCAGATGTCAGTCCCTTTAGTCCCAATGGCAGGAGTTTCACAAAGCATCGCTTCGGTATATACAAGACCAAAGTTCTCTTGTTGAGTTGGTAATGCAAAAATGTCTGCCATTGCATATAACGAAAGTTTTAAGTCTCCAACGACCATTCCTAAAAAAGTAACGAGTTTGCTAACTCCAGCGGCGCTCGCTCGGTCTTGCAAGGATTTGATGTATGTATCCTCTCCTGTGCCTGCAATAAATACGCGGATAGGGTAGCCTCTTTCATTTAGAATAGCAGTTGCATCTATTAAAGTTTCAATTGATTTCTTCTCATGAACTCTGCTTAAAAATAGCACTGTTGGCTCATCTACAACCCCATATTTGTCTATTGCTTCTTGTGGGCTTGGTACATCTTGGTACGGGTCTAGGTCTACGATGTATGGGATGACAGCAATATTCTCATGTTTAAGCCATTTTTCAGATTGGCTTTTCTCAGCTTCTGCAGTCGTTAGAAAAGTATTCGCCCCACGCAACATAATTCTACCGACGGTTGACAAATACAGTTTTTTCTTAAGTGGACGTTGTTCCATACACCAATCATCGAGCATGCCGTGAGTACTTAACACCCAAGGTGTCCCAACAGAGTCACACGCTTTTGCCATTTGAGGGTTTGACGGCATCCACATTGCATGGATATGCGTAACATCCATTTCTTTAGCAACTTCAGCAGCTTTTGAAATTTGCTGTTTTGTTAATCGCTTTCCAGTTTTTTGAAGAGGTCCGAGAAGCTTGATTGTTGGAGTATTTGGTTCCTTGTCTTTCCAAGATTGTGGAACATCGTAATCATCACAAGTCAACCATGTTACATCGTGCCCACGTCTTGCGAGTACAGAGCAAAAATCAATCGCCGCGCGGACTGTTCCACCCTCAGTGAATCTGGTTGATGGAAAATAGTGTAGTAATTTCATGGTGTTGTTTCGCCTTCTTCGGTTACCCAAGAATCATCGGTTTCATATTCAGATTCAATTAGAAAATCTGCGAGCAGAGTTGCATATCGTTTTTTAAGTTCAGTGGTAAAGTGGTTTCTCCAGTCGCCAGCAACACCCTTGCGAGCGAATGCTGAATTTGAACCTTCTCCTCGTTTTCTGCCTCCGCTCATCTTTTTGAAACTATGCGCATCAACAATTCGAGTTATTGTTTCAAGAGAGTTGTCGAGTTGGAAAAGAGTAGCAACTTTTGTCATGCCAGCAATTGGGTCAACTAGCATGTCTTCGTAACGAAGTTGTACTGAATGTTCTGGATTTGCATTCTTTTTCCAAGATTTAACCCAATCGATATACGCTGGTAGCATTCGTTCACAAAACACTGCAAGTCCTTCTTGGACACTTTTATTGCGATGACGTTTGTGTTCTGGGTGCCATGGCGTGTTGTGTACATAGAAGTGGTAACTTACTGCAACATCCCGAAGATCTCGATGCAGAATTACATAGTTGATTCCGGCCTCTTCGAGAACCCGGACATTGTTAACGGATCCATGGCTGTGCATTTTAGTTAGCACCAACATGTTTTTCATGTTGTCGAACATGCCACGTGGCAACTCAAAATCATGGCTACCTCCGGTCGCTAGCTCGTGCTTTGCAATTTCGGGTAATAGAAATTCATGATAACCAGAATAACTTGCTACCATTTTTTCAATCCATGTGGAACCACTTTTTGGGAGTCCTGCTATGAAGAGAATTGGCTGTGAGTATTGTGCACCAAATTCTTTGTATCCCTCTCTGCAAGCATTAAGTTGTTCACGCCCTCTAATCCGAACAGCGGCGCGTTTTCCAAGGCGAGTAATGCATGGGGGGAATTTTCTGGCAATGGATTCGAGTTTTTTAGTGTTCATGAATCTAAAGTTAATTACTTAGTTCAACAATTTTGTAGTTGCCAAGATTTACATCATCAAGCCGCTCTAGAGGAACACGCCCAATTGGCCAATAATCAGTAAGTTCAATCAAAATCCAATCTTTACCATTATGCCTTATGGTTTGATCATCAGGAGTAGTTTTAACATTGACCGCAGCAAACAAATGCTCATCCATTACGATAAAGCAGACATCAACCAAATCTATACTTTGGACGAGCGCGGCGAAGAGCATGCTTTTAGAATCACAGTCCCCCCATTTTTTTGACAGTGTTTCAAGTGGCACCATTGCTCCTGCAGTAAGTATTTTTTCGCCCTCATCATTTATTCGGTAATCAGAAGGAACCCTGTAGTTCAGCGATTGAACAAATGAGGCGAAACAACCAACAAGTTCACGCTTTGAACGGTAGTTTTTTTTTCGAGCAGCACTCCTTATCCGCTTCGCAACCTTGGCTATCGGGCGCTCACTCTGATTGATAACCCAATTGTAGTCAACGCTGAAACGGTTACCTTCATCAAGCAGTTTGATGCCGTGGTTTTCAGCCTTTTCTTGCAAATATTTTTGCTTTTGCAAAAGGTCTTTCTCATCAGTGTACGTAAATGTTGTCCATGCTTTTGGGATTCCAAAAGAATCAATTGCATGCTCGACATCGGATGATTTGATATTCACTTTGCATTCAAAATCTCGCATTGAACTTCCTTGCCGAACAATTGCAGTATCACCTTCCCAACGGATTACTTCTCGGGTGTTGATATCGTTCCAAACAAATGTTGTTTGGTTCATTGCAAAGACCACATTCTGAGATGCGGTAAGAGTTAATACGATAAAAAATGTGTTACATCGAGGCATTTTTGCAGACATCGGCTGTGATTTGAATTGCTTTTTCGATTTCTGTTACCGTGACATTCAGGTGTGTAACAAATCGAATCTTTTGCAAGTCCAGAGATTCAGCCAATACTCCGTTCTCCCATAATTTTCGGCATAAAGAGACGCCATCTCCAAGCATTTTATCGATATCGAAGAATACTAAATTTGTCTGTGTGTTTTCTGCATTACAAGTAATGCCATCAATAGTATTTAGCCCTTTTGCAAGCATTTTTGCATGTGAATGGTCGGCTTTTAGACGTTCAAGGTGGTTTTTGATTGCGTATATTGCAGCACCAGCGAGAATGCCGGACTGGCGCATAGTACCGCCGAACATTTTTCTAGCTCGCCTTACTTTGTAGATTGTTTGTTTGTCACCAACAACAATAGACCCTGCAGGGCAACCGAGCCCCTTTGAGAAACAAGCGGAAACACTATCGAATGGTTTTGCCCAAGTTTTTGCATCGATATCTGTCGCAATAATTGCGTGCCAGATACGAGCACCATCAAGGTGGGTTCGTAGACCAAGTTCGTGGGCTGTCTCACAAACATCAACTAGTTGTTGCAATGGCCAGATTGAACCCCCACCTCTATTATGCGTGTTTTCTAAAGAGATGAGTTTGCTCTTTCCAAAATGGTCGTCGTCTGGACGATAAAGTGTTCGTACATCATTTGCAGTAAACAAACCGCGGTCGCCAGAAGCAAGAGCAAACGAACATCCACTTAATGCGGCTGCCCCGCCTGCTTCGTAGTGCACAATGTGGCTTTCTTTATGCACGATGATTTCATCGCCAGGCTGCGTTTGGCTTCGAATAGCAGTTTGATTCGCCATTGTTCCTGATGGGACGAAACAGGCATCTTCTTTTCCGAACATTGACGCGCATATCTCTTGTAACTCGTTGACTGTTGGATCATCTCCCCATACATCGTCTCCAAGTGGTGCCTCCATCATGGCTTGCCGCATTCCAGAGGTAGGTTGAGTCACCGTATCACTTCGTAAATCGATAATCCTTTCTGCCATGAGTGCGATTGTACGCATGCAAGTCTTATTCTGGGTACTATCCACATATGATTAACTGGAAATGGTGTACTGTTGAGGGAATACTCCTCTTTATATTAGGTATTTTTGCTATTTCTCGGCCTGGAGTTGCAGCCGAGGCATTTGTGACACTTTTTGGTTGGTTACTCATTTTCTTCGGAGCAATCTCTCTTTTTGGTGGCGTAACATCTCAAACAGGTGCAAGAAAACCAGTTTCTTTAGGAGTAGGATTTGTCGCCATCATCTTTGGTTTTATATTCATCTTCCTTCCAGCAACAACCCTTGTCATGATGACAATTTTACTTGCCGCCTTCTTCTTTTTATCTGGGTTTGCAGAAATTGCGTCGTCGTTCTCTTTACGTTCGCTTGGAGGTCACAATAACCATTGGGGGCTTGCGTTTTTCAACGGAGTTATAGGAATAGTGCTTGGTGTTTTGCTTCTCTCAACATGGCCAGAGTCATTTGAAGTAATCGGTTTATTATTAGGTTTAAACTTTTTGTTAAGCGGGGCGTATCTAGTTTCATTGGGGTGGTTTTTTCATAACGCACCCTCACACTGAATAGATGAATTTGAATTTGGCCGTAAAACTATCGAACACAGCAAGAATTATTGCTGTATTGGCTGGGATAGGGGTGGGTGGTGTTGCATGTTATTTAACAATTGCGGGACAATACTCTGATAAGTTCCATGATGCAATGATGCAAAATGCACCCTGGGTTCTTTATGCATTGCCCGCGGTCGGAATCACCATAATTACTCTTCTTCGGAAAAAATTATTTTTGGGAACCGAGGGCACTGGAATTCCACAAACAATTGCATCTCTTGAAACGAAGACAGAAGAAGAGCGTAGTAAATTGTTGTCTCTTCGGATTTTAGTAGGCAAACTTTTTCTGACAACACTTGGGCTTTTTAGTGGCGCTTCCATGGGAAGGGAGGGACCGACCGTGCATGCAGGTGCGTGCCTAATGTATTTCTGCAGGAAAATAACAATCTTCCCCGCGCATTTTCTTCAGCGAGGTTTGATTCTTGCTGGTGGAGCAGCCGGAATCGCTGCAGCATTCAATGCACCAATTGCTGGGATTGTCTTTTCATTTGAAGAAATAAATAGGTCATTTGATAAGAGAAACCTTGGTGTAATAGTAATAGTGGTCCTTATTGCATGTCTAGTTTGCATCGCAATATTTGGTAATTATTGGTTCTATGGTCGGGTTGATATCAAGTTGCACGAATGGCCCGTGTGGGTTTTTGTTCCGGCAATAGGAATTGTGATGGGCGGACTTGGGGGATTGTTTTCACTATTCATCGTTAAGGCATATCCAATTGTTTCAACATGCATTGGAAAACACCCTGTTTTGACTCCAGCGAGTATTGGATTATGCATTGGTTTATTAGGTTGGTTAACGCATGGGCAATCGCTTGGAACGGGTTTTGTTGAAGCTCAAGATATGTTAATGCAGGGCGAAAAGATGAGTTGGTATTATCCTCTCGTTCGTGTTCTTGCAACCGCGCTTACATTACTGAGTGGTATACCGGGAGGGCTGTTTGACCCAACATTGTCAGCAGGAGCGTGTTTTGGACAGTGGTTTTCATCGGTAACGACTCACATCGAGTGGGCAAGTGGAATTTCTCCACAGTTGATGATGATGGTTGCAATGGCATGTTTCTTTGCTGGTGTTGTGCAAAGCCCAATTACATCCGTTGTCATTATGGTTGAGATGACGGGTTGCGTTCACGCAACATTACCAATGTTAGGAGGTGCAATTATTGCATACACTACTTCCCGAAAAATATGCCGGTGTTCTATTTACGTTGCTCTTGCGAGTTCTTACTTCAAAGATAACCGTGGATTGGAACTTCGTCGTGAGGATTGAATTGAATCTCGAGCAATTTTTTGCAAGCGATGAATCCTACAAAGCACATCGCTCATCGACATACTCATGACCACATGTATCTCCCAAGGTGAGAGGCGTTCTGCAAAGTGGAGAGCGAGAATTTGTCTGTCCGTCCAAGACAAATTAGAGAAAAAAAACCCGAGCTTGTCATTGAATTGATCGGTCTGCAACCGAAGATTATTCGTCTTGTTTTGAGGTAATGAACTTGGACCGATATGTCCCAGAGGAGATGTGTCAGCAATCATGGGTGACTTCCTGTCTTGAAAGAGAACCAGCACTCCGCTGGTTCTTCCATATAAGGCAGCGAGAGGCACATTCCATTCAAAAAATTAAAAAAATAGAAAAATATGAAAAATATGCAGTGAAGGTTGAAAAGAAAGTGATACGTCATAATTGTCTTCTCGTGGCACGGATGCCACTTTACTTAGAACTCCTCTCTCTTTCTTCTCTCCTCTGCGAGCCCTCGCCATAAAGTCGTGGGCTCGCTGAGTTTTATGCCATAACGCGTCCAATACACGCGATTTCCAGTTGCTCTGGGGTAATTAATTGGAACCGAAAAACCATATTCCGCAGTGGTACCCATCATCATCTGGTTCTGAACTGCTCCAAGCTACCATCATGGGCTTGTGTACGGATTTTCCTTCAGGGAGATACCTCGTTACAACGCCTGTCATGCCTTCTGAGAGTGGGAATTGCGACACAATTTGCATCCCTCCCTCACTCCGGTCGATAACTTGATACCGAACAGGTGTATCAAAATCGTGGCTCCATCGAAGCACTGCTTCTCCGGAATACGTTATTCGTTCCCTGTTTCGTCGATTTTGGCTTGAAATATCCGATTGAATGCTAAAGTCGTTAATCATGAACATGCAATCGGCTCTTGCCAATAGGCACTTAAGTCACTTAAAGAAAATATGTTATGAAAACTTTACTGCCCTGAATTAGATCTTTTGTTGCATTTTTAGGACTTGCTCTTCCGCATGGTAAGAACTGCGAACCAAGGGACCAGATTCAACGACCCTAAAGCCCATTTTTAATCCCTCTTCCTTGTACATTTCAAATTGATCTGGATGTACCCAGCGATCAATGGGCAAGTGGTTTCGGCTCGGTTGGAGATATTGTCCAATGGTGATAATCTCAGTTTTTGCCCTTTTTTGGATATCCTCAAGGGTAGAGAGAACCTCGTCATCACTTTCCCCAATGCCAACCATGAGTCCAGTTTTGCTCACAAGCCCAGAAGCATTAATATCTACGAGAACTTTCATAGACCTGTCATAGGTTGCCTGAGGTCTCACTGCCCCATGCATTCTCGGGACTGTTTCAAGATTATGAGCCAGAATGTCAGGTTTTGCGTTAATAACAGTAACTAAATCCGCGAGATTTCCTTTAAAATCGCCAACTAGGGCCTCCACTGAGGTATCTGGAGCATGTTCTTGAACCGCGCGAATTGTCTCCGACCATAAAAGTGCTCCGCCATCGTAAAGGTCATCTCGATCGACACAGGTAATAACTATGTGACGTAAACCCATTAGGGCAACGGATTTACCAACCCTTGCAGGTTCGTCATAATCAGGTGCTTCTGGCTTTCCGGTTTTCACATTACAAAAACCGCATGAACGAGTACAAGTGTCACCTAAAATCATGATTGTTGCGGTGCCACGCCCCCAGCAATCCCCAATATTTGGACATGATGCCTCTTGGCAAACAGTAGACAATCCATGGGTAGCCATATTGTCTCGAATTGCTTGATAGTCAGCCCCACTTGGGAGTTGTGCCCGAATCCATGGCGGTTTTCGCTGCATTAAGAGAGATTGTGAGCCATCAGAGTTATTTAGGACGTGTTTGCTTAAATCAACAATCGCGGATTTACGTGTTTTTCTGGCGGTGTCACCACCTAAGGCATTAGGGTGGCGAGGTGGTTGGGATTGTGGATTATTTGGCACGTAATCCATATTCTAGCATGAACGAATGGGGTCCATCTCTCAACTAAGTTGGCTCTATTGGTCGATGAAGTTCGGTACAAACCCGCATACAGTTTTGGTGTGTGGGAGTTTTTATGATATTCACCCTAAAAGGGTTTTTGCGACTGGATGATAATGGCTTTACGATGGATTACTTTGAAATGTGTTTTGGGGATATGTCTCCTCTTGGGTTTTATTGTATTAACAGGTTGTAACGCGAACGCTTGGATGGGTGATCCAACCGCAAATGGTTATTACAAACCAACCCCTACAACGATTCCAATTTTGGATCGAATAGACATTATTGAAGAACATGCGGTTTGGCCACAAGTTACGAAAGTTGGTCCTGGAGACCTTGCACCTTCAGATTTGGAATACCGAATTCATCCTGGCGATGCTCTTGAGGTAGAGATATATGGTTTGTATTCACAGGGACAACGTTATCCAGTTCAAAGGGTTGTGGATCAGGGTGGATACTTTAGAGTTCCAGAAGTAGGCGATGTGCTTGTTGCAGGGCTCACTCCACAAGCTGCTCAAGATAAGATTGAAAAGGCACTTTCGGGGACAGTGTTATCGCATCCGAGCGTACAGGTTAATCTGCTTAATCAAACAGGATTTAGATATACCGTGTACGGCGGGCTGTCTCGTTGGGGAGTGTTCAGTCTTTCAAATCCAAATTTAAGATTAGTAGATGTTCTCGCATTAGCAGGCGGTGTTCCACAGGCAACGAAAAAAATACACGTTATTCGTCAACTTGCAGTAAGCGACACTATGCTGTCATCATGGGACAGAGAAAATAATCAGTCGACAAAGAGTCAATCTAGCAAGCCCAAAACTGATTTTCCAACGAAGCCAACTACGCCAACTGCTCCTAGCATTGAGGATTTGATAAACCAACTTGATACTGGTGGAACTCAAAAAAACGCACAGGAGCCTGCGAAAACACCCGAGTCCGTCGAACAACCAAACCAACAGATCCAAGATTTAATTCAAGAGCTCGATATTGGAGATACAACAGAAACAGATGGTTCATCGCCAATGGTATCACCTGGTGTGTTGCAAACAGGTGATCATGCAGTTATTGATGTTGATGATCTGGTCCCACCAAACAAGAATACGCATCAACCGGTCGATGTTGATGATTTAGATGGGAAGCCATCACGAGGTGGTACTTCAGATGCAGCGTATATCTATGTTCCTGAAAACGATTCATGGATTTCAGTTAGCACCGACCCATTAAAGCGAACAAATGGAAAAGAGAAATCTTCTGGCAAAGAGGCAAAGCATACGCCAAAAGTTTTAGAGCGCATCATTGTTATTCCTTGGGATCTCTTACGGCAAGGGGATAGCTCCTACAACATTGTCATACGACCTGATGATCGCATTTACGTTGAACCTCCTGAATTGGGTAACCTTTATATAAGAGGTGAAATTAATCGTCCTGGGGTATTCAGCTATCCAAATACAGGCGAAAAAATTACATTGTCAGAATTTATTACCTCAGCTGGTGATCTTGGTCCTATCGCTGTTCCTGAACGAGTCAGTTTGACACGTCGAATCGGAAACATGCAGGCGACCGTTACCTTGAATTATGCCGCAATCCTGCAACGAACAGAGCCAGACATTTTTCTGAAGCCAAATGATCACATCAGTATTGGTACTTCATGGGGTGCAACTCCAATGGCAATTATCAGAAACGGTTTTCGTGCCACTTATGGGTTCGGGTTTCTGTTGGACAGGAACTTTGGAAATGACGTGTTTGGAAGAGCTCCATAAGTGTTACTTACCTAAAAGGTTGCATAACAGCTGAACATTTGACGTAAAACGACGTATTGGGTGAATTGGACAGCGCAAATATTGTATATTTCCTGCTTGAGAGCCCCAATTCATGACCGAATAACACCTAGTATGAGAAACGGAAAAGACGATCAAACGAATAAGTCGGCTCAGCTACGCCAATTACTAGTATGGTCAGTTGCATTGGCAGTTGCATTTGGTTGGATTTTCTGGGATTTTCTTCATCGGCAATTCCGTTTTGCAATCGAACAGCAAGCGGACTGGGGGCACACTCTAGTCATTCCCTTTATCTCTGGATATTTTGTTTGGATTTATAGAGATAAATTACTACAAGAACCATTTAGACGCGCTTGGTTTGGTCTAGTCCTAATTATTATTGGAATAGGATGGTATAGCCTTTGCGCTTTAGGTCCGATCTCAATGCGACATCACAATCTCATGGGTGCAGGGGTTGCGTCTACGATTGCTGGGATTGTCCTCTTTATCTTCGGCTGGCGAGCGATTCGATATTTATGGTTTCCATTGTTGTATTTGTTCGTATTTGGCCAGTCTATATCTGACCGATTTATGGAAATAGTAACCTTTAAGTTGCAAGATATAGCATCGTTTGGGTCTTATTTTGGGTTGTCACTCGTAGGGTTCGATGTGACGCAGGCAGGAAACACGATAGAAATTTTTTACGATGGTAAAAGTTATCCGTTGAATATTGCAGAAGCGTGCTCTGGGATGAGAATGTTGATGGCATTTTTCGCTCTTGGTGTTGCGATGGCATTTACAGGTCTTCGATACAGTTGGCAACGGATTATCTTAGTTGCACTTGCAATTCCTACTGCAGTATTTGTTAACGTTCTTCGAGTAATGACTCTTGGTTTATTGAGTATTGCTGATAGCGGCTTTGCAGCTGGGGACTTCCACACTTTTGTAGGTACTGTTTGGTTAATTCCAGCCTTTTTAATCTATCTTGGCATTGTCTGGATTTTAAAGAATCTTGTTATAGATGAAGATGATGAAATTGAGGATGAAAAAAGTGAGGGTACAATTCGTTTTGTGGGTTCAGCAACCTCAGGATTTTGTATCGCGGTTATTCTCCTTGCAATTTCAGCTGTTGTGTTTCAAGTTAGTGTTTATTCGCTAAATGTTTACTTACACAAAAACCCAATATATCCAAGGCAGAACTTTTCTATGTTGCCTACAACAATAGACGGGTGGGAAAAACGTAGGTCTGACGACAGATTTGACGCGGCAGGTGTTGAAGCGTTGGGAACAGAGGTGTATTTAAGTAGGGTGTATAACAGTACAGACAATGTTTTACCACCAATCCAATTACACATAGCGTATTACACTGGGCAGGTTGATGCTGTGCCACACGTTCCTGACAGGTGCATGGTTGCTGGGGGATTTGCTCCATTGACACCAGAACCTATTACTATTCCACTGGAGATAGATCAATCTGATTGGTCAGAAGATACTAACAAAAGCTTAGATGGAGTCCCTTACCGAGTTACTGCAGGACCTGGACAAGAAGACACCGTTCGAATGCCTTTTGGAGATTTTGAATTGCGAACAACTGAGTTTAGACATCCTAACCTTGGTGATGACCGTGTATTTGCAGGGTATTTTTTTATTGCTAATGGCAAAGCCACAGCGTACCCAGAACGCATCCGAATGCTTGCATTTGATCGTTCTTCTGAGTACGCTTATTACTGTAAAATTCAATTTACGATTACTGGAAAACACAATTTTACTTCTGAAAAATTTATCGAAGTTGTTTCGGGATTTATAAGCGAGATGCTTCCATCCATCATGGAATGCCTTCCAGACTGGTCAGAAGTTACAACTTCAACCACAACACCATCCACTACTACAATTAGAAATTAGGAATCCATGGCAAAGAAGAAAAAACACAAATCATTAAAAAAGAGAAGTCGACAAAAGAAGAGTAGGTCAAAGGTAAATAAAAAAATGCTCTGGGCAATTGGCATTTTATTTATGGCAGGTTTATCAGTTGGTGGTGTTGGATGGTACCTTTTAGCCCATAAAGCAGAGAGCAATGTTAAAGCTGGGGATGTGAAGTTTGAATCGGGAGAATATAAAAAGGCACACAAACTTTATGGTAAAGCAGTAAGGAAGGAACCGACAAATCTTGAGTATGTTGAGAAATTAAGGAAAGCGTTGCTCAACATGGTTCCTGTTACTCCAGATTCTGCACGAAGTACATATGACCAATTTATTGGCACACTTACACATGAAGCAAGATATAACCCTTTGGATATTGAGGCGCACTTAGCAGTTGCCCAGGAATTGTTTGATGCAGGGTGGTTAACCGGTAGAGAATCTTTTTGGAGACAGTTAAGAGCTGTCACGCAAATAGGTCTCGATAGAGTTTCTTTAGATAATCCACGCCGCTACGAACTGCTCTTGTTTCGAGCATTAGCATCACTTCATATAGAAGATGATTCCATGACAGAAACATATGACACTCAAGGGAACCTACGTTTTCCTGGAGAAGACGATTTGGAAGAAGTGCTTGAAAAAGATCCCGGCAATGCTATGGCCTGGGCAGCCCTCACTCATGGCAGAATGGCTTTGTACTACAGGCTCTTAGACTCTGGAAAAACAAAACAAGCAAGGAGGAACAAAATATTTGCACATGAAACTTTAGATAGAGCTTCTGAGGTTGCCGGAGATAGTTTTGAGGTTTCAGCAATTGTCCTTCGAGAATTAATTCTGCAGAGGACCACTTTGCTTCAGAAACAACTTCTTGATCCAGAATCTGTTCTTGAAGAAGATGGTAATTCCATAAATGACAAAATCAATGAAGCCAGAGATATGGTTGTCAACGCGTATGACCCAGAAGTGAATTATCCTAGGGCGAACGAAGTGGCGACTCTCATGCTCGTGACAGGAGAAGGCGGAAGAGAATATGCAGAAGCAGTATTGCTAGATACAATCGGTGTGCATGAAAATGATTTTGCTCGAAAATATTTCCTCGCTACTATTCAATTTGAACTCGGAAAATTTGATGAGGCCTCAAAAGTTGCTAATGAAATATTAAATTCAGAGCTCCAAACCGTGGGTCTACATGCTATTGAGTTGTATGCTTATCGTCCTCCAATTGCCAACTTTTTGGTTTTGATGAATACTTCTGAATCATTAAAGGCTGAAGATGAAGAAGAAAAAAAAGCGTATATCAAAGAGGCAAAACAGTATAGAGAAAAATTGTTTGATCTAGTCTCTGGAAATGAGACTAATCAATACCTCCTGTATTCTGATGGTTCGATTGCTCTTGCAGAAGAACGCTATGGAGATGCTGCAACACTTTTTGATGAAGCCATTTCTCGTTATCCCGATTCAGAAGTCATAATATATAAGCAATCTGCTTACGCCTTAGAAAAGATTAACTCGATTGGATTGGCCATAGACCGCTATCAATACATAGTTGAAAAGGAGCCATCTAATGTTGATGCGTTTTTAAGTAAGGCCCTTCTGGAGTTAAGAATTACAAGAACTGAAGCTGCTGCTGTTACACTTTCAAATCTCCCAGAGGAAGCACTCTCAAGTGAAAAAGCACAAGAGATTTTGAATCTGCTTGCGCTACAGAGGTCAAACGATTCTGGTTCAGAGATTTCAGATGCCAACCTTCGATTTATATTGCAATCAGAACAGTTATCTGCAGGAGGTAAACATGATGAAGCGATTTTGCTACTCACTAATGCAGTCGATTTATCTTCCGAGCCAGATTTGCGTCTATTTTTGGCGATTTCAAGAGTTTATGCAGACAAAGATGATAAAGACCAAGCAGTAGTCTGGATGAACAAAGCAATTGAGCTGAGTCCCGACCCAGACAAATTGTTGCCTCGGTTGTTTATCCTAGAATCAGACAACAGGGTCGAAGCACTTATCAAGTATGCAGAGTCAAAAGATGAGTCCGAAGAGGTAATTACTGAAAACATTGCTTTTTCTCTATATGAGTTAGGGCTAGAGTTGCAGCGTGAGTCAAACCGCTGGGAACAACAGGGTAACTCAGTGAAAGCGGAAGAAGTTGCAGAACTATCAAAACTTTCCCTTCAAAAGAGTGAACAGTATCAAGCACGTGTTGAGTCGCTCGGCGCAGATATGTCGAGAATCTTAGGAATTAGATTTAATGAGGAGTTAGATAAGGGCAAATTTGAAAAAGCAGAAGCACTCCTAGATAAAATGAAAGAACTTTCCGTAGATCAGAATAGTATCAATGGCTTTCAAGTGAGTTTGCACACAGCAAGAGCCAAAGAAGCGAAAAACTACGGCAATCTAGATGTGTTTAAAATAGAAATGGAAAGCGCGCTTGCAATTGCTAACGCCATGGTCAAGGAATTTGGGGTTTCCGATCATCCGTGGAGAATCTTGGGTCACGTGCAATTCGAATATGGCAATTTGCCTGAAGCTAAAGATGCATTCGCAGAGGCGTATCGCATTTCTCCAAGAAGGAAGGAAAATATACGTCGATATGTAGGCGCACTTGCGGCTTTAGGATCTGAGCACCAACGAATACTTCGAGTGTTGCGAATTGCAAAAGAACAACATCCAAATGACCAACAACTCTTTTCTGCATGGCTTGAAGCAGAACTTCAGCACGGGGAATCTTGGAGGGTGTTGGCATACCGCCAGAACACACATAGTCTTCATCCAGACAATCGAATGAATGCTTTAGAACTTGCCCTCATGCTATCTGAAGGTGAGCCGAGTATGAATGTGTTACGGAACAGCGAGGGAGAGTTACTCTATTCTCCACAAACTTGGCAGAAAATGCCTTTTTCACAACGTGAGATGATTCTCAGAGATGCTCGCAAAGAATGGAATTTATTAATTCTTCAAATACTTGAAGATGCAAGCAAAAGTGTTGATTCCAGTACAAAACAAGCATTAATACACGCATCTATACATAGGAATCTGGGACAGTTAGAGCAATCTTCAGACATTTTGGATCGATACATTGATAGTCTTACTGATGATAAACGGTATGTAGGAGCAGTACTTAGTGCTGCAGAATTTTTATCGAACTCTGTTCGCAGCCAGCAAGCCCTTAAACTATTAGAAGATGCGCGGGTAAAGCAAAGCGACCTCCACGAAGTTGATTATGCACTGGGGGTCATGTACTACAACGCTGGCGAATACGGAAGTGCTGCTGAGTATATGGAGCAGGTGGTAAATGCAACTGGGCAAAGTAACGTTCGTGCAAGATTAATAGAGAGCCTAGCTTTGGATGGTCAGTTTGAGGAAGCAGAGCGAGCATTAGTAGAATATAAAACAACAAATACAGAGTACGCAGAGGCAATGCTCCGAGCACTTATAAGCAGGGTACAGAGCGAACAACTACTAGCTCAGGGTGATGTTGTAGCTGGGACTGCGATGCTCAAAAAATATAGAGATTCCTTGCGTGCAGGCATTGAAGCTGATACTTCAAATTCCACTCCTTACATTGGACTTTGTCGCAGTTTACTCAGTGAGTATGAACTTACACAAAATAAATCTTTGCTCCAAGAAGCACTGCTTGTTGCAGATGAAGCAGCTTTTATCAATAAAAAAACAGGACAACATGTTATTGTTCGGGCTGATGTGTTGCAAGCAGATGGGCAATTAGACAGAGCAATCGAGCACCTGAGTCGTTATTTATCTGAAAGTCCCGATTCAAATAATGTTCGGACACGTTTAATCGAAGCATATATTGATTCGAACGATAGTTCCAAAGCACTTGGAGTCGCACAGGGAGGCGTAGAACTTAATCCATCAGACTCAATGTGGCATGAGCGACTGGGAGATCTTCATATTCGAACAAATGATGATAGGAATGAGGGTGTCAAGGCATACCTCAGAGCAATTGGAATCACACCTGATTCGAGGTTATTGATGAAAATAGATGAAGTGACTCGTACCAACCAAGAACTACCAAATCAGGAGTTGTTAGAAATTGTTGTTGATAAACTTTCAACTCTTCATCCAATTGCTGGAGCCATTGAAGCAAAAGCTTTAAACAATCTAGGCAGAAACAGAGATGCGTTGTTAGCGATGAAGCGTTCGTGGAGGATGTTTGAAGAGGGAATCCGAAAAGGTTGGTTGCCTCCTGGGATTGCATCGAGATGGTTCCTCGATTTACAACATATCTATAAGGACGATCCCGCTGGTGGAGAAGCATTTGTGCGATCACTAGTGAATGGGGCTCTGTCACAAGAACAACTAGCAAATCTTGCAGGGTATTACAAGGCATTTGGTGGTGAATACATAGGGCAAGCCATACAAATAATTGACTCTGCTCTAGCGCTTCCATCGGAAGACAAGGATGTCAGGATTCGGTTGTTAACAATGAAGGGAGGATTCCTTGTGCTGATAAACGAATATCTCAAGAGTGAAGAGACGTTCCGTTTGCTTGCAGAAGAATATGATTCTCCAATGGTGCAAAATAACTTGGCGTACGTTATTGGTGTTTATCAAAATCGCCCAGAGGAAGGACTAAAAATTGCCTTGGAAGCGGTCAAAAAAATGCCTCGAAATCCCTCAGTTATTGATACGGTTTCGATGATGTATCAAAGGATGGGTGAGTACAAAAAGGCAGCTGAAACTCTAGATTATCTTTTACAAGTTGACCCAGTAGATACAACTGCAATGTCAAAACTTGCCTTGCTTTATGCTGACCACTTAGACCAAGCTGAACGTGGAGTTGTGGTTGCGACTAGGGCAAGAAGCCAGAAATCACATTCACCAGAAGTATTGGACGCTCTTGGATGGAGTTATTATCGGACAGGCAAAAAAGAATTGGCTGAAGAAACTATCCGCAGATCACTTCGCTATGGAGACACAATGGAAGCATATCTCCATTTGTCACAGATAGTTACAGAAGATGAAAAATACGATGAAGCCCTTGGACACCTAAGGATGGCCCAAGAACTTGCAGAAGATGAATTTTCATTGAATAGTATTCTGGCCTTGAAGGACGATATTCGCAAGAAGAAAACCGAAGCCAACAAGTAGACGACGAGAGTATTATTTATGCCAGCAGCAAATAAAAATATTGGTTCACCAAATAGACCAATGCCAAAAGGAAGAGCGATTGATCCTCTGCGGGTGTTGCGAAGATATTGGAAGGGCGTGCCAGTCTGGGGAATTATTGGAGCAATTGCAGGCGTAGGGGCATATTTTTTATTCGCTCGAATCTATCCACTCTATTCAAGCGAAATTATGTTTGAGGTTCGTCCCGGTCTTGGCGAAGCAACTGAAATAGGGACAACGGATACTATCAGTGACAAAATGGTAGAACGAGTTGCAGCTACTCAGGTATATCTAATTAAAGAAAGGTCAACCCTGACCGTAGCAGTCAATGAACGAACAATGGTGCAGACCAAATGGCTCGAATTCTTTATTGATCCAGAATCGGGAATAGTCCTAGTCGATGATGCGGTTGATGAATTGATGGAGCAATTGAAAACCCCGATTAAGGGTGGGACAAACCTTTTTGGTATTAGTATCTCATGCCATGAGCCAGCTGACGTTCCAATTATTCTTTCTGCGGTAGCCAAATCGTATTTGGCTCGAACGAGAGACCTTGATGATGAGGGCTTTAGAAGTAACGCAAAACTGTTTGAGGATGAGGGAAGACGAATCAACTTCATGTTGCAGGATCTGAACGATGACTTGCAAGCTTTCATTCAAGCAAAGGGGATTACTACGCTTGATGACACACGATTTTCAACAGAGATGTATGAAATTCAAAGATTAACTGAGAATCTTACAATTACTAATCAAGGGCTCACTACTTTAAAACAACAATACCTTCAAACAGCAGCAAAACTTGATGGCACAATGGAGTCCACGATGGAGGATCGTTTAGATGCTGAACGAGATCCAATAATTATTCGTCAAGAGCAGGTACTAGAACAACTTGAGGCAGGTCTTCGAGCATTCAGAGAACGTTTAGACCCTTCACACCCTCAAATCAAAGACGCAGAAATCTCAGTACAAGCAACTAAAGATCAAATTGAATCGAAAATTGAGATCATCATTCATCGTAATTTGAATGCTCGACTTCGAGAATTAGTGTTAACTCAAGAGCAATTAGTGGTTTCTCTCGAACGAACAGAAAAAGAAATTGAAACAAAAGATGCTGCTCTTCGTGAACTTGCTTCAAACCAGTCAGTGTATGAACACATGGAATCCACACGAAAACAATTGGAAACTCAGCGAGATGAAAATCAACGGCTCATTTCAAGTTTGCGACTCATGCAGGCGAGGTCTGATGCAGGTCGTATTCGCCAGGCAGTACCCCCTATAGAACCCCGCGAAAAATCGTTTCCGAAATTAGAATTCATGCTTCCAGCAGGGATATTTTTATTTGTTGCTGGGTACGTTGGAATTATTTTCCTTAGAGAAATTACAGATCAGAAAATTCGAAGCGCAAGTGATGTTTTAATTATTCCAGGAGCAAAAGTTGCGGGTGTACTTCCAGATGTTCATGAAGACCCCTCTGGTCTTGAATCGCCAGAGTTGGCAGTTCTACATAGTAGCGATGGTGTGTTTGCAGAATCATGTCGGCAAGCATGGGTTGGCGTGAATCGTACCTTGCAACAGTCTGCGCATCAAACTCTACTAGTCCTTTCTTCAGCTCCAGAGGGAGGAACAACAACAGTCATTGGCAACTTTGCTGTTTCAGCTTTTACTTCAGGGTTAAAAGTAGTAGTTGTTGATTGCAACTTTAGGCGCCCAAATCTTGGCTCAATGTTTGATTTAGACGATGCGTCATTAGGCGTTGCAGATTTACTTGCTGGAAGTATTAACCTTTCAACTGCTATACAAAAAACAGAGTCAGGGGTTGATGTAGTGACTGCAGGAACCCCAGCAAATAGACTTTTCCAACGCCTTGGTAGTGAACGGATGAAGAGTACGTTTGCTCAACTAAGAGATGCGTACGATTTGGTTCTCATTGATGCTCCGCCTTCTATCGTTGCTGGTGATGCAGTCCTGCTTGCAAATTTGGTTGATGCAATAACATTAGTTGTCCACAGTGACCGAGATGATCGCGGCTTGGTTGCTCGAGTTCTACGTGAGCTAGGTGAGTCTCGAGCTGAACTTCTTGGAGTCATGTTAAACGCTGCAGTTGGAACAGTTGGAGGTTATTTCAGAAAGAATTACCTCGCTATGGTTTCATACTCTGACCAGGATGAGGAATACGAAGATTAACTAACACGAGATGCCACCTGAAGCCCAACCACCTTTTCTCCAAACGGGATGGATTTCGCTACTGTCGAATTATTGGCTAGTTTTTGTTGTTGCTTTCGTTGTTTCTGTGATAACAACACCAATAATGAGGTGGGTTGCTAGAAAGACTGGTATTGTTGATCATCCTAATGAAGCAAGAAAACTGCATAAGGAGCCGGTGCCTTACCTCGGCGGGGTGGCAATTTTTGCATCAGTTCTCTCTGGAATCTTTGTGAGTTACTTATGGATGAACAACATTCAGATTTTTCAACCTTTCCCACTTGTAGTGTTGGTTGGCATGCTTGTAATTGGGGTAACCGGTCTTGCTGATGACATATATAAGGATTGGGCTCCTAGGTTAAAAGTAGTAGGACAACTTATAGCAGCCGCCGCCATTGCGCAGCAGGGTGTAGGCACCCGTGTTTCTGAAGGCTTCTTAAGGGGTGTGCTTGGAATTCCAGAATCAGTTTGTAATTACGCCTTGATCAACTCAAACAATATTATCCCTGATTCAATTACGCTCACCTATGTAACAGGTGTAATTATTATTGGGTTTTTCATTCTTGGAGCTTGTAACGCTGCAAATCTTTTGGATGGTCTTGATGGACTTTTGTCTGGAACAGTCGCAATTACATGTGTTGGGTTAATCGCAATAAGTACGATGATTGCATTGAGCATGACAGAAGAAAACCTTGTAAGTATCTCAGAACATCTCCCTAATAGTAATTTTTTAAATAATCGCGGGCGTGGTATTACTCTTATGGGAGCAAATCTGGTGTTAGGTTTCTCTATGCTGGGGGCAGTTTTTGGCTTTTTGATTTACAACTTTAATCCGGCTTCTATTTTTTTAGGTGATGCTGGAAGTTTGTTGTTGGGATACCTTTGTATAGTGATGGTGCTCATGCTTGGTGAACAGGGGCAAACGTTTATTGTCGTTGCTGGACTTATTGTCTTCGCGTTGCCAATCCTCGATACATTGCTAGCCATTATTCGTAGGAAAGTTGCTGGAAAACCAATGTCGGAACCAGACTCAAACCACATTCACCACATTATTAAACGTCGTTTAGTGAATGTGAAATTAACAGTTCTTGCGCTTTATGGCATTTCGTCCCTGTTTTGTTTATTGGGTGTGGCTTTAGCTTGGGCACATATCACCGGAGCAGTTGGTGGGTGGGCAATTTACCTTGCAGCAATCGTTGTCTTTGGTGGAATTTGTTCGATTTCTTTTCGTTCAGCTCATAAACATCATAAATCATGTGCGGAATAAAAACACACATACTCTTTGTTTGTATGGGAAATATTTGCCGAAGCCCCGCAGCCGAATCATTTTTTCGGAATGCTGTCGAAAAATTAAATATAGACAGCAGGTTTTTGATTGATTCGGCTGGGACCGGTGGTTGGCATGCTGGGAGCCCACCAGACAGGAGGATGAAAAAAGCAGCTGGAAGGCAGGGCCTTACAATTCAGGGAACTGCTCGGCAGATAACCGTAAATGACTTGTCTAATTTCGATTGGATATTTTGTATGGATCAAGATAATTATGTTGATGTCATTTCGATTGGAGGAAACCCCAAAAAAGTTAAGTTGCTCTTGCCTCATGTTGGGATTACCAAAACGAACGAAGTTCCAGACCCCTATTATGGTGGTACTGATGGCTTTGATAATGTGATTACTCTTATTAACGATGCTGTGCAACGATTAGCAGACATGCTTGGCTGAGGGTTGGTAAAATGCGGGGATGCTAGATCAGAAGTTGAAAAAAACAGAGAGTGGTTGCGCATCTTCAGGGTCCTCTACTCTTGTATTACTTGCAGATGCATTTCGTTCAGAGAGTGTTGTGGAACTAGAAGTTCTTGGTTGCCAAACCGAGCTTCAACCATCTCTTAGCGGTGATGAGTTGGTCGCTGCTATTTCTAAAAAAAAACCAGACATTCTTGTTGTTCGATCTACGAAAGTTACAGCCGAGATGATGGATGCGTCGGAGCGATTAAGTGTAATTATTCGAGCAGGTGCAGGATATGACACAATTGATGTTGAAGCAGCTTCTGCAAGAGGAATTTCTGTTTCAAATTGTCCCGGGAAAAATTCAGTGGCAGTTGCCGAACTTGCTTGGGGTTTAATTCTGTCGTGTGATCGCAGAATACCAGATCAAGTTGCAGATTTAAAATCTGGCCAATGGGACAAGAAGGGGTATTCTAAATCATCAGGATTGTTCGGAAGAACCATTGGAATTGTCGGCTTAGGTCAAATAGGTCTAGAAGTTGTAAAAAGGGCAAAAACTTTTGGGATGCATGTTGTTGCTTGGTCACGAAGTTTGACTGAGGAAAAAGCAGAGCAACTTGGAATAGAGTACTGCGAAAAACTACAAGATATTGCTCCGCTGTCGGATGTGGTCTCCATCCATGTTTCATCAACACCTGAAACCGAGAAGTTTATCAACGCCAATTTTTTAGATGCGATGAAGGAAAATGCAATAATTGTAAATACAAGCAGAGGGAAAGTGGTTGACGAAGGTGCACTTGCAATTGCAATTAAAGAAAAACACTTGCGTGTTGGTTTAGACGTTTTTGAAAATGAACCATCTTCTGGTGACACGACCTTCTCATCTTCAATTGTGAATGAACCACATGTGTATGGAACCCATCATGTTGGAGCATCAACAGACCAAGCTCAAGAATCAATTGCATCAGAAGTAGTGAAAATAATTACAACATTTATTAAAGAAGGAAGAGCTGTGAATTGTGTTAATCAAGTAGTTGAAGCGTCCGCGCCCGCACTACTTTCTATACGCCACAAGAATTTACCAGGGGTGCTTGCCCATGTTTTAGATGAGTTAAGCATCTCAGGAGTAAACATTGAAGAAATGGAAAACGTTCTTTATGAGGGCTCGCAAGCAGCTTGTGCTCGCATGCAACTTGGGACTATTCCTAACAGTGAACTCATCAATAACATTAAATCCAACGAGAATATTTTCTCTGTTACCTTAACAACCCAGATTTAGACAAGGCGAAATCATGACAACTACAACGGATCGAAAACTTAATTTCTCGGCTGGTCCAGCAACTTTGCCCGAACCAGTTCTGCATCAAGCACAAATTGATATATGGGATATTGCTCAAAGTGGTATTGGGGTTTGTGAGCATAGTCATCGAGGACCAGTTTTCGGAAAGGTAGTTGAAGAAACAATCTCAAACTGCAGGTTAATAGGAAATATTCCAGATGATTTTGAAATATTGTTTATGCAAGGCGGAGCAACATTGCAATTTGCGATGCTCGCGATGAATTTCCTTGGTAATGGTGAGACGGCGAACTACGTAGACACAGGTGTTTGGGCGACGAAAGCGATTAAGGAAGCAAAAAAAATCGGCAATGTCCATCTTGCTTACGATGGTTCTGAATCAAACTATGACCATTGTCCTACAGATGATGCGATTCAAGCGATAGATAACGCGGCGTACTTGCACTATTGTTCAAACAACACAATCTATGGGACACGTTTTTCCCGACCAATTACAAGCGTGTCGCCAGTTATTTGTGACATGAGTTCTGACATCTTTTCAAGAGAAATAGATTGGAAATCGTTTGATATGGTGTATGCAGGAGCACAAAAAAATCTTGGGCCTGCAGGTGTAGTCTTGGTGGTGATACGCAAATCAATGTTAGAGAAGTGTGTAGATACCTTGCCTTTGATGTTAAATTACAAGGCGATTACTCAAAAAGGATCAATGTTAAACACTCCGCCTACTTTTGGGATTTACTTAATGGGTGAAGTTTTTAAGTGGTTGCTGTCCGAAGGCGGTTTGCAGTCTATCGAAGAACGTAATGAACGTAAAGCAGGGATGATTTATAACGTTCTCGATTCATGTTCAGATTTTTATACTACTTTTGCTCAAGTGGAAAGTAGATCAAGAATGAATATTTCGTTTAAAACAAAGTCTGCTGAACTTGATGCGTTGTTTTTAGAAGAATCTGCGAGGATGGGAATGTCTGGATTGAAGGGGCATCGAAATCTTGGCGGTCTTCGCGCATCTATATATAACGCATTTCCCGAAGAGGGGTGTGCTCGTTTTGCCGAGTTCTTGGATTCATTCGCAAGTACACACTAATCTAATTCATGAACAAATAAACCGCTACGAAGTTTTGGCTCAAACCAAGTAGATTTAGGTGGCATGATGAGATTAGCGTCTGCAACAGTAAGAAGTTGTTCAATAGTTGTTGCGTACATTGAAAATGCTATTGCGGCATCACCTTCGTCAACTCTTCGCTCAAGTTCTTCCGTTCCTCGAATTCCCCCAACAAAATCAATTCTTGTATCACTTCGGGGGTCACCAATTCCAAGAAGAGGTGTTAACACTCTTTGTTGCAACAGGTCCACATCTAGCGATGCAATTGGGTCATTTGAATTGATGTTGTTGAAGTCGAGTTGATACCATCCAAAGGAGTTTCCAAGATAAATACAACATGATCCAGCGTTTTGAGGGCAAGGCGTCTGGGTTTTAATCAATGAGCCAGAATCTTTAAGTGAATCAAGAATTTGTTCGGGAGTTTTTCCGTTTAAATCAAGAACTACTCTGTTGTACGGCAAAATATGTAATTGGGATGATGAAAAAAGAACAGCAAGAAACCAGTTGTATTCTTCTGTTCCGTTATGGTGTGGGTTGTCTCGAGCAAGTTCTCCTGCTGAACGTGCTGCACTTGCACTTCGGTGGTGGCCATCAGCGACATATGCAAGATCGATTGCAGAACATGCTTGTAAGAGTTCGTTTTCACGCTCAACTCTCCAGCCAGTATGTGTAACATCATCTTCTGCAACAAAATGAAACATTGGTCTCTTGTTCATTTCTTCATCAATGATGGCATCAATGGATTCATGACCACGATAGGTAAGAAAAACTGGACCAGAGTTCGCATGAATTCCAAGAACATGGTTTGTTCGGTCGTCCTCTTTTACCTTGCGAGTTTTTTCGTGTTTTCGAATTATGTCGCTGTTGTAATCATCTACATGGCAACACGCAACGATCCCGACTTGATGGCGATCTCCCATGCATTGTCTGTATAGGTAAAGTGAAGGTTCTTTATCTTTAGTTAATGCACCCGATTTTCGCAGGGAGTCATAATTGTTCTTTGCTTCCTTATAGACGCATGGGTCATAGGGAGAAACATCTTCTGGAAAGTTGACTTCAGAGCGAACAACTCTCATAAAACTGTCTGTATTTTCCATCGCGATTTTGGTTGCTTCTTCACGATTTACAACATCGTAAGGCACAGATGCGACTTTCGGAGCATCACTAGCAGTTGGATGAACAGCTTTGAATGGGCGAATTTGTAAATGATTCATATTGTGGAGTGTACTAAACGGGGTTGTTAAAGGTTTTAGCTGCGAAGTATTTTTGTCTTTTACTAGACACCGGTGGATTTGACTGTTTGCTCTTGAGAAATTAGGTAAAGAGGTCCGACTATGCATGCTTATCCTCCTTGTGACCTTTATTTTCCTTTATTTGTGATGTGCATGCTCCGAAGGGATAGGAGCAACTAACTCATGCCATCAGGAAGAGTATGGCATCTGGCGGTTGCGACCCCGCGACTAGGATGGTAGCGGCACCCGAGGTTCAAGATCGCCGTGATCTTGTTCAAGTCACCGAAACCCTGTGGTAATCATCATGATTAGTTGATTGCAACGAAAGGGAGCACAAATATGAACACACTTACACTACCAACCAACACATTTATACGACGCGGATTTACGTTGATTGAAATCTTGATAGTCGTTGTCATTTTAGGCATTCTGGCAGCAGTCGTCGTGCCTCAATTTACAAATGCCGCTGATGACGCAAACAATGCTGCAGTTCGTAGCCAATTACAAACACTTCGTGGGCAGATTGAGCTATATCGAGCCCAGCAATCAGCAGATCCAGCACTTCTCACAACTGGCTGGACTGATTTAATCGACGGTGATTATCTCATGATTGCTCCAAACAACCCTCTTGCCACATCTTCAACAATAGCAGCAGCAGCAGCTGCAAACGTTGGTTGGGTATGGCGTGACAAAGGTAATGGAACTTTTGGTCTTTACGCATGTGATAGTGACGGAACAGAATTCTCAGAATAATAGGGGCTCCCTGCCACCTCGGGCAGATTTACTCCAGCGGAGTACATGATTGGTGTCATGTGCTCCGCTGTTTCTTTTGTTCTAGAAATTTATAAAAAAGAGTGTGTGCAGAACGTCCTATAACAAAAATGTTGATCATCGTTGCACAACAAATCATTAGTTGGACTTGTGTTTGGTTGTTATCTGCCCGATGCAACCTTGAGGTTCCAAGAAAGAACCCACCGTAGATATGAATGTAGAAACCTTTAGACAATCCATTGTCCATCGCAGGGGTTGGACGCTCATTGAATTGCTAACAACTGTAGCAATCCTTGTGGTTTCATCGTATGTATTAATACCATACGCAACATCAGGCGATTCTTCTTCTGGGCAGTCCGCCACCCGCATGGTTGTTACAGAAATCCTTGCTGCTCAGATGGATGCTGTTGCGACGCAGGGATTTCGAAGGATTCATTTCTTTGAGGATGGATCTGGATGGTGTGTAGAAAAACTTGATAGCGATCAACTTGCGGATTCGTTCGATTTTGGTACAGCCGATTTCGTAGACGACGCTATTGAATCACAAGGACAAGGACAACAATCGATTACTCGATTTACAGAAGACGATCGTTTTTCTTCAATCACTATTAGCAAAGTTCAGTTTGATGGGAATAATTTAAATGTAATATTCGATCCAACTGGAGGAATTATTGTTTCAGATGGTTCGCCAAGCACTGGCGGAAGTATTGAATTACGCAGCGGCAAATACCAATGGAAAATTCAATTGGCACCACTTACTGGGAAGGTGACGGTCATAGATTTGGGTGGTGGAGCATGATGAAGTTGCCATTTGTAAAGAAAAACAAGGGCCGAATCGGAATTGCGTTCTGCGACGAGGGTGTAACAATTGGTCAATGTAGTTGGGCTCGTGGGAAATACCTAAATCCAGTAGCTCATACAATTCTCAAAAAACCTAAAGAATTAACTTCTTCTGATTGGCAAAATATAATGAGTTCATGTTCAGTATTTGGAACTGAGTGCGCAATTTCATTATCGCCACAGATTGCGCATCATCAAGTCTTGCGTATGCCGAACATGGATAAGGTGGAAAGTAAAGAAGCTGCAGCTTGGGAAATGGCTGACAGAATTGGTGTTGAGCGTTCAACGTTACAGATAGACGCAGCCCAAATTGGTTCGGGAGGAGACGTGCTTGCGATTGCAATTGAACAGGATACGCTTTCGAGTTTACTCGAACCAATATATGAAGCTGGACTCCAGCCAACTTTAATCGAGGCACAAAGCATTTCCGTTACAAGAACAATGAGCATGCTTCACCGTCGACAAAGCGATCAGTCTATTGTCAGATCTGTATTAGATTTTGGAATGAAGGATTCGGCATTTATGGTTCTTGCTGGTCACTCACTCATGTTTTATAAACACCTACCTTATTCGGGAGATATGCTTATTGATTCAATAACTTCACACACAGGTGTGACAGTTAAACAGGCAATGAAGATGCTTAGAGCATCGAGCGATTCTTCAGAAGTAGATGATATTAGTAAAGCAGTGCGTGATGCAACTCGCGGAACTCATGAAGCAATTGCTACTGATGCCATGAAATGTATTCGCCACTATGGAGTTACAAATCGTGGTCCACTCTCGACAAAAGTGATTATTACAGGAAGCGCTGGCTGGAATACCCATTTATCCGCAGTTTTACATCTTGCATGTAACCAAGAAATTGTCTCAGACGTTTCATTAAATCATGTCAATTCACTGCCTTCAGCGACAGTTCAATCATCCGGTTGGCACATTGCTCTTGGCGCGAGTTTGGCAGAGTTAAGCGAGGTTCAACAAAGACGCGGGAGCGATTGTTCCACAAAGGAGGCCGCATGAACTTATTGCCCGAACAATATGTTGAGAGAAGCAAAAACAAAGCACGAAGTAGCCGTGTTGCAATAGCAATCATCTGTACTCTCTGTGTAATTGCATCGTTTGCTACACATTCCAGATTAGCAATGAATGCATCAGTAGAGAAACTTTTAATAACACAGGTTCTTGCAAATAATGCTCTTGAACTCGAAGTAGATGCAACTTCGCTCGAGTTAAAAAAGGCAAAGTTAGAATCATTCATGCAACGTTATGAAAACGAACAAGTAGTTTTCCCCATGGGAGATATTGTCTCAACAATTACAAACATGCTTCCTGAGGAAATGACACTAGAGGAACTTGCATTTGACATCATCGAAACAGAAGATGGCAAAGGAATTAGCGGGCGTTTATCTGGCTTTGGTTCAAGCGACGAGCGAATAGCGGGATTTGTCTCGACTTTGCAACAGGAGCATCTTTTTAGCGCAGTGAGTATGGATTTTAGTCGCTCAAGAACAATTCGAAATCAACGGGCGCGTGGTTTTAGAATTAGTTTTCATATCGATTTAGATAAAACCTGGGATGTTTCAAGAACTATCGTTTCAGCAGGAGGTGGCAAATGACCGCAACACTTGAACGTTGGATGTTACTAGGGACATTCGTACTATCAGTTTTGTTTGTATCTTTCTTTATTTTGCCAAACTATAAAAGCGCAAAGCTCTCTTCTAAAGAATCGAAAAGTTTGGAAGCGAGAATTCAACAGCTTGAGTTACGGCAAACTGAAGTAGCAAAAATGAGATCTCAGTACCAAGAACTCAAAAAACAGGTAGAAGCAGAATGTAAACGTGTTCCATCTACACCAGACATGTCTCAAATCGTTCAAGCACTTTCGCTGAATGTCGATGGGCATAAGGTACTAGATCAAAGTTTCACGTCTGGCACAACTTTAACGGAAGGCGAGGAACGAAAGTTTTCTGTGCAGCCACTTGCAGTAACACTATATGCAGATTTTGAATCAATATTTTCTGTTATTCAAAATGTCGAATCAATGGATCGGCTTGTACGCATTTCTTCAATTCGAATAACACGTAAAGAGTCTGAGTCGGATGTTTTAGCACCCTCATTAGAGGCTGCGATAGGACTACATGCAATGTATGACATTGCGGAGGTGGAATAGTATGCAACGTAAAATTAAAAGAACTTGGCAAAAACTTACTGCAGATAAACGTAGATTTAGCCTGTTATGTGTGTTATTGTTCGTTGGCTTATTGCTTTGGGCGAGAATTATCGTCATCGCAAGACCAGCAAGAACTGCAATAGCAGAACCTATGTTTGAAGTAAAAACTGTTACCGCTTTGACTTCCGATAACGTGATAGTGCCAGTTACAGTAGAAACCTTTCCACAAAAAAATCCATTTGCAGTTAGCGCTTCGGTTTTTCCAGATTTTCAAGATCAAGCCGATAATAATGGCACTCAAAACACATCAAATAGCATAATTAACGATTCATCAGTTGCGTCTAAGTTTACCCTCGATGCTGTGATGGGAGAAATAGCAATGATCAATGGGAGAGTTGTGCAGATTGGGGATATTGTTGGCCCTCTTAATTCAAATAACCCACTTCGATTGGAAAAAGTTGAGGGCAGGTCAGTCATCATTTCGGCTGGAAACCACCGATATGTACTCACAATAGCGCCCCCAAGCCGCTGATGGTGTATGGGTGCGCGAATGGAGACGCACTCATGAAGTATTTATATTCCATCCTCATCATTACTTTTTTAAGTCTCACCTCTTTGGGGTTTGCTCAAGAGGATGCTGTGGACGAGATTGTAAACGAAGAATTTGGTATTTTCAAACTTGTCGTAAATGAAACTGAGGTTTCTCAAGTACTTGAAATGCTCGCAATTCAAAGCGAAAAAAACATAATTGCAAGCAACAGTGTGACCGGCGTTGTTTCTGCAAATCTTTACGATGTTACGTTCAATGAAGCACTTGATGCAATTCTAAGAGTAAATGGATTTGGGTATATCGAAGAGGGGAACTTTGTATACGTGTATACAATGGAGGAACTCGATACAATCGAGAAGGCAAGGCGAAAAACTGAAAGTCGAATTTTTGAACTTCAATATTTGTCAGCAAATGATGCTAATGAATTTGTTACTCCATTGCTGAGCGAAGAAGGTGAAGCTGCGTTTCGAGGTGATGTCGAAATAGGGTTTGAGCCAACAGTCTCTGATGGTGGTGGAGACAGCTACGCATGGACAAGTAAATTGATTGTTAATGATTATCCAGAAAATCTGGAACAAATATCGTTGCTCTTGAAGGAGTTAGATACCGCGCCGGCACAAGTTGTTGTTGAAGCAACTGTCGTGCAAACTGTTGTCACTGAAGACAACGAATTTGGAATTGATTTTACCGCACTTTCAAATGTTCGAATTAGTAGTATTGCAAATCCACTGAATGCGGCTCAAGATGTAATTACTGGAGCATTTGCTCCAAGTACTGTGTCAGCAGTTTCCTCTGGAGTCGGGACAACAGGCGCTGACGTTTCTGGTGGATTAAAGGCAGGGATCATAAAGGACCACGTAGGGGCATTCTTGAAAGTTCTTGATCAGGTTGTTGATACGACAGTCTTGGCTCGCCCAAGAATTACATGTTTGAATCGTCAACGAGCCCAAGTGCTCATCGGAAACCGGGAAGGATACCTTTCAACAACTGTGACAGAGACAAGTTCTTCTACGAATGTTCTATTCATTGATACGGGGATTCAATTAAATTTCCGTCCATTTATTTCACCCGATGGAATGATTCGTTTAGAGTTGAGGCCGAGTGTTTCGTCATTGGCGTTCCGTACAGATGGTGGGCAACAAGTTCCAAATGAAGCGACTCAAGAAATGACAACCAACATTCGTTGCCGTGATGGAGAAACAATTATTTTGGGTGGATTGTTTCGCGAGAATTCTACGGTGACACGAAACCAAGTACCCTTTCTTGGCGACATCCCAATCATAGGCGCAGCATTTAGAGGGCAGGTGGATTCGGTTGTGAAAGAAGAAATTATTTTCCTTCTCACCCCAAGCATCATCCCAGATGAACAATTGTGGGAATCTGGAAAGGATTCGTTGGAAATTGTTAAAGCAGTTCGAATTGGCGCGAGGGCTGGATTGCTTCCGTTTAGTCATGAACAGATTACTGCAAATTACAACCGCGATGCCATTGATGCATACAGACAAGGTGAATTAGAAGATGCTTTATATTGGTCGAATCTTTCATTGCAAACATCGAAGATGCAACCAGAAGTGATTCGTCTGCGTGAACGTATAACAAACGAAAAAGGGTCGTTGTGGGAACGTGATTTATTACGAACTCTTATGTTAAAGGAACAACAGCACGTGCAGATTCTTGAGGAGGAAGTACAGTGAAGAAACTAGGAACTTGCATCGTTTTAATGTTGTGCATGAGTTGCGCTGGCCCAACAAAAGTTGGAAAGGAAGCGAGGGCAAACGCACATCGCCGAATGAATATTGTTAATGCAGATCTTGCAGCACAACAAGCAAAACAACAGTTTGAAGTTGGACAACTTGATACAGCCATAGATACTATTTCAGCTGCGATTTCAAAGTACAGCGAGAACGGTGAATACTATTTACTCAAGGGTCGAATCTTGCTTGAGCAGCATCGTCTTGATGCAGCATTTCACGCACTGAAAAAAAGTGTTGAATGTAGCCCAGAGTCAGCGGAACCACATTACTTTTTAGGAATTCTTCACCAGCGCTGGGCAGAAGATGACAAGGCGCTTGTTGAATATAAACAAGCAATGGAACTTGACTCGTCACATCCTCAATATTTATTAGCGGCGGCAGAATCGCATGTTGCCTTGAATCAAAACAAAGAAGCGATTGACTTGCTTTCTAGTGCAAATCAAGAGTTCCAGCACCATCCATCCGTCGCATCACTCTTAGGAAACATTTACTTAAGAGGTGGTCAATACGATGAAGCGTCTGATTGGCTAGAAAATTCAATATTACTTGGTAACAACAATAAAGAAACAAACACCGTACTCGCACACGCACAATTTGAAGCGGGGCGTTATGGAGATTGTTTATCTTCACTCATTACGTTTGAGGAGGTTCATAATGAACTTCCGATTTCGTTAAGGAAGTTGCGTGGAAAATGTCTAGCTGCTACGGGGCAAATAATTGAAGGCCGAGATGTTTGTTTGAAGGTTACCCGTGAAACTCCTGAGGATATTGGTGCGTGGAGGGATCTTGGGTATATTTCGTGGCAAATGGGTGATTACAAACGGCTAGGTCAATGTGGCAAGAACATTACTCAACTAGATTCAAGCATCACAGAAGGCCCACTATTTATGGGAATCTCTGCGTTGCACTCTGGCGATAAAACTCTTGCAAGAAAGTTGCTTTCTTCAGTGGCGTCCGATAACGCCATTGAAGGGCTTGATTCACTTCGCCATTCGCCAACAAAAAACACAAAATTAGGTGTAGAAACACCATTTACACCGAATATGCAGGCAAAAACTGTCGAAGGTGAGGGTGAACTGCACTCCAAGAAGGAAAAGCATGGGGCGAAACCAATAGTGAGTGCTGATTCAGATTCCGATGCTCCGTAGACTCAAGAGTCTCCTTGGCATCACAAGCCAAAGGCAGACTCCAAGTGTTTACAGACCCAGTTTCAATAACAATTCTAACTTGCATCACTACAACGACAGTTGTTGCGATTGGTATTGCATTGAAGTGGAAAGCACGAGAGTCTGTTGCTATTGCAGCAATGCAATCAGCGAAGCTTGACGCCGACGAAGCACAAACAGCCCTAGAGTCTGCCAAAATTCATGGTTGTATTGATCGAACTCGTCGGCGCCAAGTTGAAGCTGTGTTTGATGTTCTTCGCGATGCGGTACTTGTTATTGATTCTCATGGAGAAATATTGCATGCAAATGAACACGCGAGCGGGATTCTTTCTGTTCGGGCAAGTGAAGCCGCTGGCAAATCGCTTCAAGATATTGTCATTGATCATCAACTACTCGCAACAATTCTCGATGCTCGAAGTGGTCTACCTAAAGAAGGCCGTTTGTATGAGCAAGAAATACAAATTGGACCCGAAACAATTGCATTTGAAGTGCAACTGCAATCCGTTGGTCGTAAAGATGAACCTATGCACGCAGTTGTGACTGTGCTCCGCGACTTGTCACGAGAGCGTGAAATTGCACGATTAAAAAGTGATTTTGTGTCAAAGGCAAGCCACGAACTTCGCACACCTCTTTCATCAATATCAGCGTACATTGAAATGCTTGAAGACGGTGATGCAAAAGATGAAACAATGCGTCAAGAGTTTTACGGTGTAATCTCAACCGAAACACGCCGATTACGTCGGATGATTGACAATTTGTTAAACATTAGCCGAATAGAAGCGGGTCTGATGCATATCGATCGTGTACGAGTTGATTTTGAAGAACTTGTAGACAGAGCAGTGACAAACATGAGGCCACAAGCGAAAGAAAAGAGTTTAGAAATACATTCGCAGATGGCAGATGTTGACCTTTCTGTAATCGGAGATGGCGACATGCTTTATCAGGTCATCGTTAATTTGATTTCAAATGCAATCAAGTACACACCGGAAGGTGGTCGCATTACTGTTGTGGCAGATACTGACAATCTAACACGCAGTTTACACTTCTCGGTTTCAGACACTGGTCTTGGTATAGCGCCAGATCAGATAGAAAAAGTATTCGATAAGTTTTACCGTGTGGAAAACTATCGACATGTTGCGCAAGGCACCGGGCTTGGCTTGAATTTATGCCAACACATCGTAGAGACACTCCACAGCGGGCAAATTGGCCTGGAATCAACTCTAGGTATGGGATCAAAGTTTTGGTTTTCTATCCCAGCAGAACAGGATCAACGAAAGGCAGCATGACATCAACAACGCATAACATTTTAATTGTTGATGACGAAGCACACATCTTGCAAGTGCTCTCGTTGAAGTTGAGAAATTGTGGGTACTCAATAACAACAGCAGTTGATGGTGAAGACGCAATGCACCAAGTCAAGGAGAATCCGCCCGACCTAGTGATTACCGATGTGCAAATGCCATATATGAATGGCTTAGAGTTCGCACTTGCTCTTTCAAGCGAAAGTGCAACTAAAGATATACCAGTAATTATGCTTACAGCTCGTGGCCACACTCTTGAAACAAGCGATACGGACATTCCAAATGTGCGGAAAGTATTGAGTAAGCCATTTAGTCCTCGCGGAATTGCAGAACTCTGTGCACAATTACTTACAGATGTGCCATGCCATGATGGAAAGAGAGATGCTGCGTGAATACAAGTAAATGCACACAAACTTCTCATACTAATATTTCTTCATTTGCAAGCTTAGTTCGTGATGCGGGCATGGTGGTCTTGCATTGTGATGCGAATGGACAACTCGGTCCAAGTGAAAAGACCGATTGGCTTACTGACCTGCTTTCTGCATCTTCATTAGTCCGAACGGCAATAACGTCAAACTGTAGTTCTTGGAACTCGCAAGAAGTTCTTGACCCTATTGAAGCATTTCAAGGTGTTTGGTTAGTTCCAGTGCGTAAGTCCAGTGGTCGCAGAAACAGCGGTTTTTCGGTTGGAGTGATTGTAACGGATGCACTTTGTGCGAGTGAATACTTGCATGTTCTTTGCCAAGCAAGTGGTGCTGATGCGAAGATCGTTCGCGATATGTTACTGTCCATTTCACCAGTTGCAACACATGATGTAGGGCGTATTGCTGCCATGTTCCAGTTTGCTTGGAATGCACAAACATCGAACGAAGATAATCAAAACACGATGGAATCAGTAGGGAGAGAACTTGCTGATTCATATGAAGAAATTAGTTTACTTTACACAATTACTAGTAGCATGAACTCAGTGAATCATCCAAAGCGGTTTGTTGAACTTGTATGCAATGAACTTCTTCAAACACTTCCTTATACTTGGATTGGTGTGCAACTACGAATAGGCGAACGTCTTCCACGAATTGGAAGTGAACTTGTGTTTGCTGGAGAAGCACCAACAAACATTTCTGGAATGGTTCGTTCAATAACAAATGATATTGACCAATCGCCCATCGTCTCAGGTGGTGATGATGTGGTGGCGAATCGACTTGGACAAGCAACGGTAATCGAACCAATCATGATTGACGGCGACGTAATAGGCGTCCTTGTAGCAGCGAATAAGCAGGGGAATGACTCTGAGGCCTCATCCGTAGACATAAAACTATTGTCAGCGACCGCTTCACAACTCGCAATTTTCCTTGAAAACGCGCTTTTATACGAAGATTTAAGTGCAACATTCCTCGGAACTCTTGAAGCGCTAACGGCATCGATTGATGCGAAAGATAAATACACCAGTGGTCATTCTCAGAGGGTGGCATTATTAACCGCTCAACTCGCTGAGTCCTATGGTCTGGATTCCGACCAAGTAGATCGATACCGCATCGCTGGACTCGTTCATGATATTGGCAAGATTGGTGTACCCGAATATGTTCTTACTAAGAATGGCGACTTGACGAACGATGAATATGCTGAGATTCAAAAACATCCAGAGATTGGCGCAAAAATTCTTAAGGATATTCCTCAGATGGAGGACATCCTTGGTGGCGTAATGCATCATCACGAAAAGTATGCTGGTGGGGGATACCCTCACGGTATTACCGGTGAAGAAATTCCACTTGTTGCGAGAATGATTACACTTGCAGATACTTTCGATGCAATGTCATCAAGCAGAACATATCGCAAGGCGATGAACCGAAACGCTGTGCTTGATGAGATGCGGCGAGTTGTAGGATTGCAATTTGACCCTGAACTTGCTGAGCACTTCTTTGCACTCGATTTTTCACAATGGGAAAAATTGATGGTTGAGCATCAAGCGTGGAGTCCCATAACCGATGAAAGGAAGGCCGCATGAATATCACATATGAATCGCACCAAGCAGCATTAGTATTTTGTATTACCGGTGATTTAACTACTGATGACGCGGATAATTTTAAGCGTACAGTTCAAGAGCATCTTGCAGATACGACAAGAAATATCATTTTAGATTGCAAGGAATTGGGTCTTGTTGACTCCGTTGGACTTGAGTCGCTCCTTTGGTTATCCGATGAACTCAATCACGATGGTAATAAACTCAAATTCGCATCAGTTCCAGAAACTGTGCAACGAATCTTTGAGTTAACTCGTCTAAATCGAGTGTTTAGCGTGCACGAAACAGTTGAGCAAGCAGCGAGAAGTTTTGCATAAGAACTTAACAGTACATTCCTAATGAAACAACAAGATTACACAACACCATCACTCACTGCCCAGGCACCACTTGGCCAGTTGTTAGTGCGTCGAGGTGTTTTATCTCAAGAACAACTCGAAAGTGCACTTGAACAGCAGGGTGCCTCCGAAGAGCGCAAGTTGATTGGTGAGGTACTCGTCGAAATGGGATTAGTCGATGACCGAATTGTTTTAGAAACACTTTCTCAAGCGTATGGCATTCCATTTGCATCTGATACTGCTAGACTTGCAGATCCTAAGATTATTGAATTATTGCCAAGAGACTTTCTTGAAGAACATGGTGTTCTTCCAATGTTTCTTGTGCGAAATGTACTCACCGTAGCTGTGAGCGAGCCCGCAAACTTATATTTACTTGAAGAAATCGAGCGGCGAACTGGATACCGCGCTCAAATTGTTGCCTCAACCGCAGATGACATTGAAACAGCGCATAAGTCGTACCTCCCTGCAGCACACGTCTTTGTAATTGATGAAATATACGAAGACATTGATGAGCATGATTTTGCTGTTATTGAGCAAGATGCAACCGAACTTGCAGACCTTGAACAAGATGCTGGTCACGGACCAGTTGTCAAACTTGTGAATTTTTTGATTTACTCAGCTGTGCAAGAAGGAGCTTCGGATATTCACATCGAACCAGACGACCACTTGCTTCGAGTTCGATACCGGGTTGACGGTAAACTCTACGAAAAAATACAACCGCCATATAAAATGCAACAAGCAATTGCCAGCCGAATCAAAATCATGGCAAATCTTG